>Ga0326727_10022606_pt1 | contig 12127 bp, 11 predicted proteins | sample MB2enrmetagenome_FD_207643 | JGI IMG/M metagenome (GOLD analysis project Ga0326727, IMG submission 207643) | Lab enriched peat soil microbial communities from McLean, Ithaca, NY, United States - MB29MY | ecosystem: Environmental > Terrestrial > Soil > Wetlands > Peat | place: USA: New York... | reverse complement strand
CCGGCTTCGATTTGGGATCCAAGTTGAAGGAAATAGCTGCACTGGCCAGCTTCAATACCGGCCCGAACACGGTGCTGCAATCCCTGGATGCGAAGTTGAATATGACGCCCACCGTGGCCAAGCTGGATGATTTGAACGCCGTGGTTGCGGGGATCGGGTCCGTAACCGGAGCGGGCGTCCTGACCGGCCAGAAGAATTTGAATTTTAACCTGGTGGCCCATCTGACTCCCAGCGGCGGTTTACTGGGCGGATTCATGAAGGTTGCAAAGGTAAATCCATTAAGCAACGTCCCCTTCCGCGTTGAAGGCACCACCACCAATCCCAAATTTGTTCCGGATATGGGGGCAATCCTCCACACCCAGAACGCTTCCACCGCTGGTCAAACTCAGATAAAGAACGTGGGCAGCGCGCTGAATTCGTTGTTCAAGAAAAAGAAGTGATTGAGTCGCGAGTCACGAGTTACGAGTCGCGAGAATCGCCAGAGTCCGCTCAGCGGGCAGTAGAATGTAGCCCCAAGCGCGAGCCTTGGGACAAATCCGGTGCGTGGAGAGAAACTCCTCATTCTGGCGATACAGTCAGTTCTCGCGACTCGCGACTCGCTAATGTACCCAGGGACCGCGCCGCTCGCCATTGCCCTTTTTGCCGCCGCCCTTGGGATCGCGAAAATTGCCGTTCTCGTCGAAATAGTAGCTGCGGTCAGCGCCCTGATCATGGCCCTGCTTGCGCATGTAGACCTCGAACTTGCGTCCGGCGCGACGGCGCTTCCAGCGGTAGTAGGAATTGCGCACGCGGTAATAGCTTTCGGAAAACGAGAAACCGAATCCGCGTCCCGGGAGAAAGCGGACATAAATCCAGCCGAACAGCGCGCCCCCTAAATGGGCGAAGTAGGCAACCGATCCCCCGCCTTGGATCGCTCCCGCCAGGGCGACAAAAATCCATATTCCGACCAGATACTTGGCCCGGATGGTAAACGGCAGCGGAAACATCATGAATTCCTGATCGCCATGCAATACGGCAAACGCGACCATAACCGCGAATACGGCGCCGGAGGCGCCGAGCGTGGCCGTTTGCGGTCCGATGCCCAGAAAGGAGAAGAGCGGAATCGTGCCCAGGTAAGCCACCGCAATGGTGCAGGCAGCCGCGCCCACCGCGCCAAAAAAATACAGTTCCTGGAACCGCCTCGATCCCCACTCCGATTCCAGCGTGGCTCCGAACATCCACAGGCCCAGCATGTTGAACAGGACGTGAAACAAACCGGCATGGAAGAAGGCGTAGGTGACGACCTGCCAGATGCAGCCGCGCATAACCAGCCCCGGTATCAGGTAGAACCAGAGCTTGATCTCCCTGGCCAGCACCGGCGCGAAGCCCTCGATCACCAGCATGAGCAAATAGACGGCGGCATTGATGATGACCAGCCGCTTGAGGGCACGTGTGAACGGCGGGAACCCCATGGAAAAGCCGCCGCTGGAAAAACCTCGATTACGATAGGAAACCATAGTTTTCAGCCCCAGCTTACCGCTGGTTGTCAGGCACGATCACCCATGCTAGTTTACTCCGGCACAAATCGCGTCGTGAATCCGAAACGGCCGCCTTCGATTTTCGGGCAGTTCCTGTATTCGATGCCGTTTGCGGTATATAGATTCTGGGGCTCGGGCAACCATGGCTGTGGCGTGTACCATCCCCATGGCAAGCGGTGAAACCAAGCCGGATGCTTATCTGTTTGGGAATATGCCGGAGACGGGTCCGCAGTGGAAGCACTGGGGTTCAGCCCCACGATCGTCGCGCTTAACTCCGGGGTCTGGAGGCCCGGATTACAGCCCGGTGCTATCATCATCGGTCCCCGGAACGGTAAAAGCTCAAGCCCAGCCGGTTTGGTGACCGAAGTTACGTGCTGCTCAGGAAGGCCCTTGCTATCCGCTTGACGGTGGCGTCGGGAACTTTTAAATATTAGCAGCACACGAGTTTTGCCACTTTTGCATCCCCGGGCCGCATCCGTGGATGAAAAGGGTGAGCTGGCAATCATTCAACCTCGGGGCGCGAGAAACGCGCTCGCTGGAGACGATTATGGTTTTCTGTCCGGAATGCGAAACCGATCTCGATATTGAAGAAGAAGAAATCGATGAGGGCGAGATTGTATCCTGCCCGGAGTGCGGCAGCGATTTTGAGGTCATCACCGTCAATCCGCTGGAGTTGCGGATGATGGAAGAGGAAGAAGAGGAGGAGGACGAAGAGGAAGGCGAAGAAGACGAGGAATAGCACGGCTCAGGCCAGCCCGCTGATGGCCGGCGGGGCAGGCGTACCCGGATTTCATTTCCCTCCCGCACGACGAACGGCTAAATCTGCTATCTTGCATCTTGGAAAGTTGTAGAGCGCATCACCTTTTGGGACGGGGAAAGAACTGGAGGCAGCAATGAAGCGATTTCTTGTGGCCAGCGCTGTAATTCTTTTCATGGTGTGGGGCCTGGCATCGCCCGCAGCGGCGGAAAAGAATCAGCCCCAGTTGCGCGAGCTCACCGGCAAAGTAACCGACCGCAACGACGCCCCACTGGACAAGGCCATCGTTTATCTCAAGAACAGCCGCACTCTGGTGGTGAAGACCTTCATTACCGGAGAAGACGGCAAGTACCGCTTCCCCGCGCTGGCCCAGAACGTCGACTATGAGGTTTACGCCGAACGCCAAGGCAAGAAGAGCGACACCAAAACGCTCAGCTCCTTTGATTCCCGCGCCCAGGTGAGCATTCATTTGCGGATCGATACCGGCAAATGAAACGATTGACAGCGGCAGGAGCGGAATAAATTTCAAATTTGAAATTTTAAATTTGAAATTGAGCAGCCGCCCTCAACCAATTCTCATCCCAGCTCCAAATCCCAGACCTGTCTTGGTTTTCTCCGTGTCTCCGTGGTTGGTAAGATTCGCGCGGAAACCAGCAACTACTGAATATCGCCCCGGTCGGGGTTGTAATAGAAGCGGCAACGCAGAGACAAATAGGGGCCACGAAAATCCGACGGCAGCGGCGGAAAGGGATTCGAGTAACTGATTCCGCCGTAAGCGCCACGATCGAGCGCCTCATCGCCCGACCCGCCCGTGATCTGCAGGCCACGGACGCTGCCGTCCTTCATGATGGCAAACTCAATCATCACGATTCCCTTCTTCGCCAGCGGAGGAAAGGCGGACGGGGGCATCACCGCGTACCAGTGCTTATAAATCTCCTGCCGGATGCGGGACAGATAGGGACCGAAGTCAACGCCCATGGTGTCGCTGAGAATGTCGACATCCCCCATTTGGGCGCGCGCCGGAGCGCCGTGGCCCAGCCCATAATCGCCGCTGGCGCCGCTCATGCCGTGGCCGCTGGCCCGGCCGGCTGAGGCGGCACGCGCCGCCTGCTCAATCGCCTGGCCCGGCGACATGGCCTGGCCAAACACAGACTTGCTGGCGATTGGAGGCGGCTCCAGCCGGGCTTGCGTCTGCTGTTCGTCGGGCTGTTCTTGGGGCTTTGGCTGAGCCTGGGCCGTCTGTTGCGGCGGCATCGATTGCGGCCCCGCCGCGCTCGGGGGACCAGGACGCCGGAGATCGCGAATCTCGTTCAACGCCTTTTGGTCCAGTAACGGATGCTTGGCGGTGGCGATCCGGTTTTTGTCCGACATCTTGTCGGTGTTGGGTGTTTTGTTGACCCGCTGGCGATCATGCGCCATGTCGAGATAAGTCAGTTCCTTGTTCTGGAGCAGATCTTCCGCCGACTGCACCGGAATCGGCGGGGAGAAAATCTTATATGCCCATTTCGGCGAAGTGATCACCGCGATGATCAGCAATAAGTGGAAAACCAACGAAATCCAGCAGGCTTCCCGCAGGCGGGCCCACGTCAACTCGTCCTGGAGTTGGATCACCAGCACCGGCACCGCATCGATTACGGTGTCGTTCTGCTCGGTGGGAACTGGTGGAATTTCAGTAATTGCCATCAACCTTCGCCAACTTGATTAGACGCTCCGATCTGTGGTCCGCATGATTAAACGGGATACAAAATTTGACGGAGAGTTGATTCTATTTTAACCAGTTTTGCGGCTCACTGCTTCACTTCCGATCGAAACTTACTCAGGTTTAACACGATCGGTTGCTATGGTTTTGTAAAGAAATGTAGAAGGCAGCCGTCGGCTCGCGGCCTTCGGCCATCGGCCATGAATCCCCGTTTCACGTTCCTCGTTATACGGGCAACGAAAGTTAAGGTCTCCCGAGCGTGGTCCCTTTGGCTCCAATCTGCTCACTCCAAACGGCTAGGGCATGAAAAATTCGCAGTTAGTCTAAGCGTGGAATGAAGAACGTGGAACGTGAAACGGCCGTTTGGCTGAAGGCCGAGGGCCGAGGGCTGTCTCAAGCCCACATCGATTTCAAATCTACGTCGCGGGAATGTTGGGCAATGGCGGCCAACACTTCCAGCGCAACCGCCAGGGCGCGGCGGCCGTCTTCGAGCGACACCAGAGGCTGGGTACGGTGCCGCACGGCATCGAGGAAACTGCTCAGTTCGGCGTGCAAAGGCTCTTCCGGTTCCACCGCGGGCTTCAGAGGCTTGATGAGCGCTCCCAGCGCCTCCGGCGTGGCCGGAACCGAACGATTCGCCAGCGCGGCCATGGCCGCTCCTGCCGTATCCACGCTGAAAACCAGTACATCCTGGCGGGTGTAGTCGATGGAAATGTATTGATGCGGCTGGAAAAAGCGCAGCTTGCGCACGCGTTCGGTGGAAACCCGGCTGGCGGTAAAATTGGCCACGCACCCCGACTCGAATTCCATCCGCACATTGGCGATATCCACCTTGTTGGACAGAATGGGCAGTCCCACGGCGCGGATTTCCTTGACCGGGGAATTCACCAGCGCCAGCACTACATCCAGGTCATGGATCATCAGGTCGAGAACCACGTCCACATCCAGCGCGCGCGGGGTAAAAACGCTCAGCCGGTGCGCCTCGAAGAACATGGGCCGCGTGATCAGCGGCAGCGTGGCGCGTACGGCCGGATTGAAACGCTCCAGATGACCGGTCTGAGCCACCCGTCGCTGGTCGTGCGCCAGGCGGATCAACGAATCGGCTTCGTCCAGGGAAGACGCTAGCGGCTTTTCGATCAGGACGTCGATTCCCGCCTGCATCAGGACGCGAGCCACCGCCAGATGCGCGACCGTCGGCACCGCCACGGAAACCGCCTGGGGACGAACCGTGGCGATCATCTGCTCCAGAGAACCGAAGGCGGCCACACCCAAGGGCGCAGCCACGGCCTGAGCGCGGGCGACCTCGGTATCCACGATGCCGGCCAGTTCGATGCCCTCGCCCCGCTGTTGCAGCTCATGGTATACGCGCGCATGATTGCGCCCAAAAGCGCCGGCGCCCACTACGGCAACTCGAATTGGAGGATCGGTCGGCAAGAATTGATTCTCTCAGATGAGCGCCAGAAAAACCATTTACCACAGAGGACAAGGAGGACACAGAGGAAACAATCCCAACCCCTTTTAGCCGCTGATTAACGCAGATGAACGCAGATCAGAGCATAACCATGCGAGTATCGTGTTTCTATCAGCGTTCCTCTGCGTCCTCTGCGATGAAAAAATCTCAATCTGCCGTAATGGCAATGTCGCTGCGGTCGGCGGCCTTGATGATCTCTTCGCCGTCCAGCAGGAGGCAGCGGCCGGCGTCCAGCGCCAGGCAGGTGGCTCCGGCCGTACGCATGACTTCGATGGTGCGAACCCCGACCACCGGCACATCGAAACGCTGATCCTGATTCGGCTTTGCCACTTTCACTACCGTGAGCTGACGGCTGAGCGTCGAATGTGCTCTGGTTTCCAGGCTGGCCATAATGCGGCCCGCCCGTTCGATGGTGGCGTCGGTGCCCTCCATGGCTTCCACCGCGATACAGGCAGCCTCGGCTACAACCACCGTCTGTCCGATGTCGTACTGTGCCAGATGGCGCGCGGCCGCGCGGCCGTATTCGATGCTCTTGCGCTCCTGCTCCGACGGCGCGCGGCGCGTCAGCACGCCCGAACGGGCCAGCAGCGGCTCCAGATAGCTGGTGGAATCCATCAGGGTGATGCCCTCGTCGGCCAGCACCTTGGCGATGGCGCCGATCAGGGCATCGGTATTGCGCGTAGCCAGCGAAAACAACAGCTTGGCCATCCGCCAATCCGGCCGGATAGAGGAAAAGATCTGCTTGTGCTTGACCTGTCCGGCCATGATGGCCCGGTGCACGCCTTCCCGCTGGAAGGTCTCAATCAGCTTGGACAATTCCCCCAAAGATAGCCAGTACACAGCGGCGGCGCCGTGCTGCTCGATTTCCGGAAAAGTTTCCTCCTTGATCGCCGCCACCACCACTTCCTCGCCCCGCGCCCGCGCGGCATCGAGAATCAGCAGCGGAAACGTGCCATTGCCGGCAATCAATCCCAGTTTTTCGCTCATGCTTGTCCATTTCACCACAGAGGGCACAGAGGACACAGAGGAAGCAACCCAAACCCTTTCAGCCGCTGATTAACGCAGATAGACGCGGATCTGCGCAGGAAGATACGATCTTTAGTTTTTCCATCAGCGTTCATCCGCGTTTATCTGCGGCCACTTTCCCGTTCTCCTCTGTGTCCTCTGTGCCCTCTGTGGTAAGAACTACTTGATCACGCCGCGCTCCGACTTCTGGATGAACTCAATCAGCGTGCGGACGTCTTCGCCCAAATCCGCTTCCGCTTGCAGTTCCTCCACCGCCTGCGCGGTGTTCAACTTTGAATTCAGCAGGACCTTGAACGCATGGTGGATCTGGCGTATCCGTTCGCGCGAAAAGCCCCGGCGTTCCAGTCCGATAGCGTTCGATCCGTAAGCTTTGGCCTCCCGGCGGGCCACCGTTTTCGAAAACGGCAGCACGTCCTGGGTGATGATCGTTCCGCCGCCGACATAGGCGTACTGGCCAACCCGGGTAAACTGATGCACCGCGGAGAACGCGCCGACGACCGCATGGTCCTCCACCGTGGCATGGCCGGCCAGAGTAGCGGCATTGGCCATGATGACGTCATTGCCTACGACGCAATCGTGGGCAATATGCGCGTAAGCCATAATCAGGCATCCGCTGCCGAGCCGCGTCACGCCCGTGCCGGTGACGGTGCCGCGATGGATGGTGACATATTCGCGAATGTCGTTGCCGTCGCCCACTTCCAGCCGGGTCGGTTCCCCGGCATATTTCAGGTCCTGCGGCTGCATGCCCACCGCCGCGAACGGGAAAATGCGATTCTTGCGGCCAAGACGGGTGGGGCCTTGCAGCACTACATGGGAAATCAGCTCGCACTCTTCGCCCATTTCCACATCCGGCCCCACCGTACAAAACGGGCCGATATGGCAGGAAGCCGGGACCTTTGCTGCGGGATCGACGATGGCACTCGGATGAATCATGAATCACGGATTATAGTTGAAAAAACGAACGCGGAGGACCCACGGCTAGCCGGGGCAGGCGCCGAGGACGCAAAGTAAGACCCAGAATAGCGGGATTTCAGCCGCCAGTTCTCGCATAATGCCTCTGCGTCTTCCGCGTTCGTCTTGTTCGGAACGGGGAACGTCAACCAAGGTGCACGCCATGACAGACATCCTGCGGTATTGCTCCCAGCGCCGGGAACAGATGGTCGCTTTTGTGCGTCAACTCGTGGAATTGGAGTCTCCCACCGGCAACAAGACGGCGGCGGACCGCTGTGGCGAGTTCCTGGCGCAGGAACTGGCCCGTCGCGGCGCCGAAGTTCGGATCCATCGGCAAGCGGACTACGGCGACCAGATCGAGGCCCGTTTTCCCGCGGACGCAAGAGCAACGGGGCACCAGCATGAAGCAGCGCCGGTGATGCTGCTCGGGCACTACGACACGGTCTGGGAGGTGGGGACGCTGGCCCGCCGGCCTTGCCGGGAACTCGATGGCCGGCTCTATGGACCCGGAGTTTTCGACATGAAGTCCGGGATCGCAATTGCCGTTTTTGCCCTGGCGGCGCTTCGGGAAGTTCGAGGCGGTCTTGCCCGGCCCGTCCTCATGGCGCTGAACGCCGACGAGGAAGGCGGCAGCAGAAGCTCCCGGAGCACAACCGAAGCCTTGGCAAAAGCCTCGGAGGCGGTTCTGGTGCTGGAGCCGGCGCAAGGCACCGCCGTCAAGACGGCGCGCAAAGGCACCGGAGGGTTCACCTTGAAAGTCACCGGAGTGGCGGCGCATGCGGGAATCGATTTCTCCAAAGGCCAGAACGCGATTCTCGAGCTGGCACGGCAAATCGAACGCGTTTCGGCGTTCACGGATCCGGAGCGCGGGCTCACGGTCAGCGTCGGATTTGTTCACGGCGGCGCTCCCACGGCCAACGTAGTGCCGGCCGAGGCAGTGGCCAACGTGGATGTCCGGATTCCGCGTTTGCCGGATGGCCCGGAAATCGAAAAGAAATTCTTCTCCTTGCAGCCGGTGAATCCACTCTGTCAGTTGAGGGTGACGGGAGGAATCAATCGGCCGCCACTGGAGCGCACGGCGGCGGTGGCGGCTTTGTACGAGCAGGCCCGGGCCATTGCCGATCGGCTGGGGTTTGAACTGGGAGAGGCGGCGGTGGGCGGCGCCTCCGACGGCAATTTCACCGCCGCTATGGGCATCCCCACGCTGGACGGGTTGGGAGCCGTCGGCGAAGGCGCCCACGCGGAACACGAGTCGATTATCATCGACTGGCTGCCCCGGCGAGCGGCACTGCTGGCGGAAATCATTGGGAAATTGAGTAATCCCGTTCTTTGACTCCCCTTTTGCCCAGGCCTAGAATTACCTTAGGATCTCCGGGGCACGGAGTCCTCTTGGGCGGCCCCGGTGGAGGCAACTATGATGAGCATATTTGTATTGCCGCTGGCGAATATTTTTAGCCCGCTGGACATTCTGGTCATCGTGGTTATCGCGCTCCTCATCTTCGGACCAGGCAAACTGGCGGAACTGGGCAAGGGGCTGGGCGATGGTATTCGCAACTTTAAATCGTCCGTGAACGACACCCATAACGACACACACAAGGACAAGGACGAGAAGAAGTAGCATCGCTCACTGGCTCTGTCGCTTTTTCGCGCCTTAGGGGTATTGATCTCCCAAAGTTTCCGACACCTGCACAAACCCATGGCCGACCTTCAGGGCCGGCGGTTGGACGTGTGGTAATGCACACAGAGGCCCCCGGGTAGAGCACCGGCGCTACCTGAGAGGGCTCTTTCCCGTTTTTCCTCTGCGGTGAAATCCGCTTTATAGCGCGTCGTGATCGCGCAACATGCGGCAGACCAGCGCGACCGGCAATCCCACCACGTTGAAGTAGTCGCCTTCAATACGGGAAATCCAGCGCGAGGCTACGCCCTGGACGGCATAGGCGCCCGCCTTGTCCATCGGCTCCCCGGTGGCGATGTAGTCCAGAATCTCCTCTTCGGCAAGCTGGCCAAAACAGACCCCGGTGGTCTCCGAGCCCACGTCCGCGAAGATTTTTCTGGTGCCGTCCGGCTCCTCACTTTCGACACCGATCAGGCAAACCCCGGTGGTCACTTCGTGCCGCCGGCCGCTGAGCAGCCGCAGCATGCGGGAAGCGTCATTTTCTCCAGCGGGTTTGCCCAGTACTTCGCCATCGACTACTACGATGGTATCGGCGCCGAGCACAAAGGTTCCGGCCGCCGGATGCAAGGCATCAAAGACCGCCTGGGCTTTTTCATAGGCCAGGCGCCGGGCAAATTCGTCCGGCAATTCGCCGTCTTGAAGCACTTCAGGAATCTCGGCGGGATGGGCTTTGAAGAGAATGCGGGCATTGCGTAACAATTCCTGGCGGCGCGGAGAGGCGGAAGCGAGTATGAGCATGATTTTAAAAAATAATAAGTAACAAGTAATTAGTAATAAGCCAGAAAGGCCCTCCGGCCATTGGCTATTGCCAATTGTAGCTGCTGGAAGAGGCCGGCGACCAAAGCAAAGGATTCGGAAGGTTGCAATTCTTGCGGCGAGTTGGCAGCCAACTGTGAGCTGCAAACTGTAAACCCTGCCGGCGGCGGCTGTACTTATTACTTATTACTTGTTACTTATTACTGATTATGTTTGGAGCGCGTCTGCTGGGCCGGCAAGCGGAGTTTCGCGTTTGGGCGCCCGCCGCGCGTGCGGTATCGCTGCGCTTTCAAGACCGCGAGGCTTTTCCTCTGTCCCGGCTCGAAGACGGCGTTTTCACGGCGATGGTCCCCGCCGTTGCCGGGGACCGCTACTTTTACGAAGTCGATGGAGGCCGGCCGGTGCCCGATCCGGTTTCGCGCCTGCTGCCGGACGGCGTGCACGGCCCTACCGAGATTGTCGATCCGGCGGCGTTTCATTGGCACGACGGGCACTGGCACGGACTTCCCTGGAACGATTACATCCTCTACGAACTTCATACGGGAACTTTCACCCCCCAAGGCACGTTTGCGGGCATCATCGGGCGCCTCGAATACCTGAAGAAATTGGGTGTCACCGCCATCGAAATCATGCCCGTAGCCGCGTTTCCCGGGCGGCGGAATTGGGGTTACGACGGCGTGTCGCTGTACGCCGTGCAAGCCAGCTACGGCGGCCCGGAGGGGCTGAAGACCCTGGTCGATGCGGCCCACGCGGCCGGAATGGCGGTGGTGCTCGACGTGGTGTACAACCACCTCGGCAACGAGGGCAATTATCTCCGGATGTTTGGCCCGTACTTCACCGGCCACCATCAGACGCCCTGGGGAGATGCCCTCAACTATGACGGCCCGGGATGTGAGGGAGTACGGCGCCATTTTGTCCAGAACGCGCTGTACTGGGTGCGCGAGTATCACCTGGACGGATTACGGCTCGACGCCATTCAGACCATCAAGGACGACTCCGGCTATCACATCATCGAGGAGATCCGCGATCAGGTGAAGGACCTGGCACGCGAATTGGAGCGGGAGGTGTGTGTGATCGCCGAAACCGACCAGAACGATGCGCGCCTGGTGCGGCCCAAAGAGCTGGGCGGCTTCGCTCTGGATGCCGTCTGGAGCGACGATTTTCATCACGCGCTCCATGCGGTGCTCACCGGCGAAAACGACGGCTACTACCAGGACTTCGGCAGTCTGGAACAGCTGGTCAAGGCGCTCAATGAAGGATTTGCGTTTCAGGGAGAGCGCTATAAGTTCTGGGGCAACGCGCCGCGTGGAACCAGGCCGCACTCTGTGCCGCTGGCGGCGCACGTAATCTGCACGCAGAATCACGACCAGACCGGCAATCGCGCCCTGGGCGAGCGCCTGCGGCAACTGGCGCCGGGCGCCGCGGGGCTGATGGCCGCGGCCCTGCTGTTACTGGCGCCGCAGACGCCGTTATTGTTCATGGGTCAGGAATACGACGAGCCCGCGCCGTTTCTGTTTTTCACCGACTATGACGATCCGGCGCTTCAGACGGCAGTCCGTGAGGGCCGGCGCAGGGAGTTCAAGGAATTCCACGGGCAACGTATGCCCGATCCGCAGGCCCCGGCAACCTTTGAACGTTCCCGTCTGCATTGGGATCTGGCCGGCGATGGCAATTCCACCTTGCTCTGGTATCGCGAGCTGATTGCTTGGCGGAAACGCTGTCTCAGCGCCGGCGAACGCACCTGTCGGGCACAACTTCGCGTCGGCAACCTCGAACTGCAGATTCCGCGGGACCATCCCCGCCTGATGGTAATTGCCACCTTCCCCGGCCACGCCCCGGTTACGCCAGCGTCCGGGTGGACCAGAGTTCTGGCAAACGAAGGCGACGGTTACTCCGTACAGGTTCTCGTGGCTGGGAGCGCGGGCTGCTAACCGATGTCACTTACTTTCGAGGTTTCAAGGTGTTGAACTTCTCAAAACGAACCGAAAACACTTGTCATTCTGGGCGAAGCGAAGAACCTGCTTTTTCTTGCACATGCACGAGACAGCAGGTCCTTCGCTGACGCTCAGGATGACAATTTATTAGTGGTCACAAAAGCTCCCAGACCTCGAAAGTAATTGACATTCGGCTGCTAGCCCGCAAACACGAATGCGGGCTGGCAGCCCGTGCTCCCAGCTTCGGCTTAACCTTCCAGAATCAGATAGGTCCGCGTCATGCGGTCGTGCCAGCAGAGCGTGTCCTGGTCGAACAACGCCCAAAGGAAGCCGAAGCCCAT
>Ga0326727_10022604_pt1 | contig 12128 bp, 12 predicted proteins | sample MB2enrmetagenome_FD_207643 | JGI IMG/M metagenome (GOLD analysis project Ga0326727, IMG submission 207643) | Lab enriched peat soil microbial communities from McLean, Ithaca, NY, United States - MB29MY | ecosystem: Environmental > Terrestrial > Soil > Wetlands > Peat | place: USA: New York... | reverse complement strand
AATTGCCTCACGCCATGGCATGTCAAGATTTTTTGGCACGCGGCTTTGTGGCGGCATGGTTTGGCAACGGTTGAACTTTCTTCACTGATTGCGCGAGGGAGAGATAGTTTTCGCGGGTGACAACTTTGCGTCCGCTTTTCTTTTCCAGTTCGCGGCGGGCATTTCCGGCAACCGCGCCTCCTTCGCGGGCGGTTTGCTGGTTCTGCGGAAAGCCTTGGGCGTCGCGGGTGCGGGCAATTTCGGTGGTGGAAGCTTCACCCAACATGTGAAAGGGTATGTACAATTTGTACCCACCCTTTGGCCAACTCTGAGTAGGGCCGTTTCACACTCAAAGCCAAAGGGGGGGGGCAATTTGCCCCCCCCTTTGAAAGCTTCGCCCAGGGACGGGTCGCGCTTGCGAAGCTTTTTCAATTTGGATTGTCCGACTGGGCCTGAACCGGCAACTGGGCATCACCAAAGCCGGCCTTGCCACAGTTGGATCAGAGCCTCGAAGGAGTGTTCGCAAGGGGAACTGCGGGTTGCGGCGCGGCCTGCTTGACAGGCGTCGCCGGCGGCTTGGTCAACATCGCTAGCAAGGCGCCGAGCACCAGCATCCCCGCCGATATGATATAGGCCCAGAAATACGATTTGAAGTGATCGTTGATTCCCGCGCCGAGAAGGGGGCCAACCACTCCCGCAACGCCAAATGCGGTGAATACCAAACCATAGTTGACACCGAGATTGCGGACGCCGTAGAAATCCGCCGTCGCCGCGGGCATGAGCGTGAAGATTGTTCCGTAGCAAAGCCCGGTGAACGCGGAACCGAAAACCACCAGCTCCGGCGTGGTGTAATCGTTGAAGGCCAGCATGTTCGCCGCCTGCAACAGAAACGCCAGCGTCATTGTCCGGGTCCGCCCGATTCTGTCCGAGAGCACTCCGCTGAGAAGGCGGCCCAGGGTGTTGAAGATGGCGAGCGTCGCAATCGGCACAAATCCCCACTTCCAGTTCGCCTGTTCCTTGGCGATCATGGCCACTTGGGTAATGATCATCAGGCCCGCCGAGACGGAGAGCACCATCATCAACCACAGTTGGTAGAACTGTCCGGTGCGCAGCATTTCCTGCCAATCCAACCCGGCCCGGTGAGCTGCCGGCGTTTGGGCGGAGGACGCCAGTGGAACCGGCTGTTCCGGCGGGTTTCGCAGAAGCTGGGCAAGGAGCGGGACCAGAACCAGCGTGCCAACGCCGAGCCAGACAAATGTCATGGAAATGGTGGTTTGCCCCAGAAGCCATTGGGTGAGCGGGGAGATATAAACCGCCGCAAGGCCAACGCCGCTGACCACAATCCCGGTGATGACGCCCTTGCGCGCGGGGGGAAACCATTTGATGGAGGGCGGAGTCGTTGCCGAGTAACCGAGGCCAATCCCCAATCCGGCGCCGACGCCAAAGGTCAACGCCATCGCGACGGGCGAATGAACCAGCCCTGAAGCGACCAAGCCGAGACCCAGCATGATGCCACCGGCCGTGGCAACAAGGCGCGGGCCGAATTTGTCCTGGCACCGACCCGCGAAGACCATCATGCCGGCAAAACAAACTGTGGCCACGGTGAAGGGCAGGGTGGCTTGGGTCTTGGTCCAATGCCAATCGGTCCCGAGCGCTTTGGCAATGACGCCCCAGGCGTACAAGACGCCAAGGATGAGATTGATGGACAGGGCGGCAATGACAACCGTCCAGCCTTTTCCGGCAGGCGAAGTATTTGAATTCATGGGTGTCTCCTTAATTGGGTTTGCCTAAATTGTCAGTGTTTCCTTTTGTGTCAGAACGTGCAGACCGTGTTTTTTGAGGACCTCGCCGGCTTGGGCGGGATCTTCGACTTCCAGGACCAGGATGGCGCGGTTGTTGGCCGCGAAACCCGAGGTGTTGCAGAGGTTGATGTCATGGGCGGCCAGGCATTGTGCGACCGAGTGCAACGCGCCCGGCTTGTCCGGCGTTTCCACGGCGATGACGTCGGTCAAGGTGGCGGCAAAGCCCTCCTTTTTAAGAGATTGACAGGCCAGATCGGGGTCGTTGACCAGGACTTTCATGACGCCGCAATTGCCGCTGCTGGCCAGGATCATGCAACGGATGTTGATGTTGGCGCGCGCGAGAACTTCGGTGATGCGGGCCATCTGGCCGGGCCGATTTTCAGCGAACACCGCCACCAGTTTTACCGTATTCATAGAGTTGATTTGGGTGAGTTCAAAGGGAGCGCTTGTCGATGACCCGTTTGGCTTTGCCTTCGGAGGGGGGCAGCGAACCGGAGGCCACCAGTTCCACCTTCGGCCGAACCGAGAGTTCGTCCCGCAGTTTTTCCACCACCTGGTTTTGCAGTTCCGTCAGGTGGCCGACCTGGCCGTCGAAACTGGAGGGCGACAATTCCACCTTCACCGTCATCTCGTCCAGACCCTCCAGTTGAATCAGGTAGTTGCGCCCCACCTGCGGGATCGACATGAGCACCCGCTCAATTTGTTGCGGGAAAATATTCACCCCGCGCACGATTAACATGTCGTCCGACCGCCCGGTGATGCGGTGGATGCGCCGGTGAGTGCGCCCGCAAGCGCAGGGTTCGGGGATGATGGAAGTCAGGTCGCGCGTTCGGTAGCGCAACAAAGGCATCGCCTCGCGGTTGACGCTGGTCAGGACCAATTCGCCGGTTTCCCCGTCGCCGACCGGTTCGCCCGTGGCGGGGTTGACGATCTCCAGCACGAAATTATCCTCCCACACGTGCATGCCGGATTTGCCCTCGCACTCGAAGGCCACGCCGGGACCGTTCATTTCGGTCAGGCCGTAGGAGTTATAGACATCGATTCCCAAGGCGGCTTCGATCTTGCGCTTGGTTTCCGCGGTGTATGGCTCGGCGCCGACGAAGGCCTTCCGCAACGCCAGGTCCCTTCGCGGATCAATCCCCCTTTTCTCCAGGAAATCCGCAAAGTAAAACGCATAGCTGGGCGTGACGTGGATGACCGTTGTTCCAAAATCCTGCATGAGCAGCAACTGGCGTTCCGAGGTCCCCGGTCCGGCGGGGATCACCATGCAGCCCACTTTCTCCGCGCCGTAGTGCATCACCAAACCCCCCGTGAAAAGACCGTAGGTCATCATGTTCTGGAACACATCGCGCCGGGTCACGCCCGTCATGCAAAAGGCACGGGCGATCAGTTCCGCGGCGGTGTCCACATCGCGCCTTGAGAAAAACAACGCCTTTGGTTTTCCGGTTGTCCCGCTGGAGGTGTGCAGCCTCAGCACCTCCTCCCGCGAAACCGCCAGCAATCCATCCGGGTAATTCTCCCGCAAATCCGCCGCGGTGGTGAAAGGGAGCCGCCGCATGTCGGCCGCCGATTTGATCTCGTCCGGCTTGAGGCCCGATTTCAGGAATTTCCCGCGATAAAACGGCACCCGCTCCAGCCGGAGGAGCGTTTCCCGCAACCGTTTGAGTTGCAGGGCCTCCAGCGCCGGACGGTCCAGCGTTTCCATTTCCTGATGCCAAAACATCGGATAAGTGATTAAGGGGGCATCATATAACTTGCTTTCGCCATATGCAAATCTTATTATTTGCCTTTTAACAGGCACAATATGGATGATGGCAACAGACTTTTGCTGAGCGGGGACGAAGCCATTGCCCTGGCTGGCTGGCACGCGGGCGTGGCCCTCGGCACCGGCTATCCCGGCACGCCCTCAACCGAAATACTCGAGAATTTTTCGAGGCTTGGCGGGCGCGCCCAATGGTCCCCCAACGAAAAGGTCGCGCTGGAAGTCGCCATCGGCGCTGCGTTTGGCGGGGCGCGCGCCATGGCCGCCATGAAACATGTCGGCCTGAACGTTGCGTCCGACCCGCTGTTCACGGTGGCTTACACCGGAGTGGCAGGGGCGCTGGTGATCGTTTCCGCCGATGATCCCGGAATGCACTCCAGCCAAAACGAACAGGACAACCGCCGCTACGCGGTCGCCGCGGGAGTCCCCATGCTGGAGCCGTCCGATTCCCAGGAGGCTTATGATTTCATGCGCGCCGCAATCGAGATCTCCGAGCGTTGGAAGATTCCCGTCCTGCTTCGCGCCACGACGCGGGTTTGTCACAGTTCCACGGTGGTGCGGCCGCAGGCCCGGCGCGACACTCCCAAAGCCGCAAACTTCGTCCGCGATTTAAAAGGGCGCGTGATGATTCCCGGCCATGCGCGGCCGGCGCACCGGCGGCTGCGCCAGAAGCTTGCGGAAATATCGGCGTGGAACGAGGATTGCGAGCTGAACAGGGTTGTGCCGGGCGGCAAAACTTTTGGCATCATCACCTCCGGGATTTCCTTCATGCACGCGCGGGAAGCCGCGCCGGAGGCCAGTGTGCTGAAACTGGAGTTCACGCATCCTTTGCCGATGCGCAAAATTGCGGCGTTCGCCGCGAGCGTCGAGCGTTGCGTGGTGATCGAGGAAGGCGATCCATACCTTCTCGAAGCCATCCGCGCGGCGGGAATCGCCGTCAGCGGGAAGCCGGAGATGTATCGCTTTGGCGAATTGGACGTGGCGCGGGTGCGGCGCATCCTTCGCGCCGACAGCAGTCCTGAACCGGCTGCGCCGCCGGGAAAGCCGCCCCAACTCTGTGAGGCCTGTTCTTACCGGATCGTGTTCGATGCGCTGCGCCGCCACAACTGCATCGTGGCCGGCGACATTGGTTGCTACACGCTGGGGGTGCTGCAACCATTCGAGGCGATGGACTCGTGCGTCTGCATGGGAGCGAGCGTGGGGGTGGGACTGGGTTTGCGCCACGTGCTGCCGCCCGATCAAGCCTGCCGGGTCGTCAGCGTCATCGGGGACAGCACTTTCGTCCACAGCGGCATCAGCGGGTTGATCGAAATGGCCTACAACCCCCCGCCCAACGGCCATGTTGTGATTATACTTGACAACGCAACCACCGCCATGACCGGCCACCAGGAACACCCAGGCACCGGCCGCAATCTGAACCATGAACCGACGGGAAAGGTCGTGCTCGAGGACATGGCGCGTTCGTGCGGGATTCCCCGCGTCCAGGTCGTCGAACCCCGCGCGGGGTCGGACGCGTTTGAACAGGCTCTGGTGGAAGCCCTCAAGAGCCGCGAACTGAACGTCATCATCGCGCGGAGGCCCTGCGTCCTGATCGCGCGAGAACTCAAGGAATATGAAAAGCGCCGCCAATGCCATGAAAACGAAGAACCTTGCGCTTGCGCCGTGTAACATCGTGGTTGCCGGCCTTGGCGGGCAGGGCGTCCTGACCGCCACGGACATCATTGCGGAGGTTGCGCTGCGGGCCGGCTTCGATGTCAAGAAGAGCGAAATCAAAGGCATGAGCCAGCGCGGCGGATCAGTGAGTTGTGATGTCCGGTTTGGCGCCCAAATCCTCAGCCCCATGGTGCCGGCGGGCGAGGCGGATTTTCTCCTGGCGCTGGAACCGGCGCAATTGGAGCCAAACCGGCATCTGTTGCGTTCGGGCGGTGTGACGATCGACCCCTCGGTGATTGACGCGGACAAGCTGCCGCAGAAGAAGATGTTGAACGTCGCGCTCCTCGGCGCGTTGAGCGCGCACCTGCCGATGGCTGAACAAGAATGGCTCGATGCCATCGGCTCGGCCTTTGCGCCGAAGTTCCTCGAGGAAAACCGGCAGGCATTCCTGCTGGGCCGCGCCAGCCAAAACACAAGCGTCCATGCAACCGCCGCCGCCGCATAAACCCGTGCCGGGCAAGCCTGCCGACTTGCTGAACTTGCGTGTCCGCTACAGCGAAACGGACCAGATGGGAACTTTCTACAACTCCCGCGCGCTGGAGTGGTTCGAGTGCGGGCGGACGGAATGGATGCGCCACCGGCTCGGTCTTTCCTACGCGGCGCTGGAGGCGCAAGGCGTGTATCTGCCGCTGGTCGAAGCGCACCTGGAATTTCGCGGCGGAGCGCGCTATGATGATTTGCTGGCGGTTTCCACTTCCGCGGGCCTTGCCGGGCGCGCGCGCCTTCGCTTCGACGTGCAGATCAACCATCAGTCCACCGGAAATCCGGTGGTGCGCGGTTACACCATCCATGCCTTCACCGATGCCGCCCGCAAGCCGATCCGGCCGCCCGATTGGTTCGCGGACAGAATGACCAAGGCAGCCAAATCCCCATGAGCAAACACCCCATCCAGAAAGTGGCGCCCTTCGATCCCATCAGCGCGCCGGATTTTCTCCCGCCCGTCCAGTTGCGCGAATTGCAGTTGGAACGCCTCAGAAACATGGTCGCGCAAGCGTTCAACAACGTGAGCCTCTTCCGGCGCCGCATGAACGACCGCGGCATGGAACCGGACGACATCCAATCCCTGGACGACATCACGCGCCTGCCGTTCTGCGACAAGACGGACCTCCGGGACAGCTATCCCTTCGGATTGTTCGCAAGACCGATGAGCGACATCGTCCGGCTGCACGCCTCGACGGGCACCACCGGCAAGCCGATCGTCGTCGCCTACACCCAGGAAGACATCGATGTCTGGACCAACGTCATGTGCCGCAGTTTCGCGGCGTGCGGGTTGCATCGCGGGGACATCATTCAGAATGCCTACGGCTACGGCCTGTTCACCGGCGGGCTGGGGGCGCATTACGGGGCGGAGGCCCTTGGCGCAACGGTGATCCCCATTTCCGGGGGCAACACCCAGCGCCAAATCATGGTCCTCAAGGATTTCAACGTCACCGCCATTTGCTGCACGCCCAGTTATTTCCTGCACATCATTGATCAGGCGGCCGAGCTGGGCGTCAACCTCAAGGAATTGCCCTTGCGCGCCGGCGTTTTTGGCGCGGAGCCGTGGACCGAATCGATGCGCCGGCACATTGAACACGACAGCGGCATCAAGGCGTATGACATCTATGGGCTTTCGGAAATCATCGGCCCCGGGGTGGCGATGGAATGCCCCTGCCAGGCCGGGCCGCACATCTTCGAGGATTTCTTCTACCCGGAGGTGATCGATGCGGCGACCGGCAAGCCGTGCCCTGACGGGGTGGAGGGCGAACTGGTGCTCACCACGCTGAGCAAGCACGCGATGCCCATGATCCGTTATCGCACGCGCGACATCACCGCCCTTGCCCCGGAACCTTGCGGCTGCGGGCGCACGTTGCGCCGCATCAAACGCATCAGCCGCCGGAGCGACGACATGATCATCATCCGCGGCGTGAATGTTTACCCGTCGCAAATCGAAACCGCGCTGTTGAAGGTCGAGGGCGCGCTGCCGCATTACCAGATCATTCTCACGCGCGAAAAGGGACTGGATGAAATGGAAGTGCAGGTGGAAGTCACGCGCGAGGTGTTCAGCGACACCCTGGGCGGACTGGAACAATTGCAGGCCCGCCTGACCAAATCCATCGAAACCACGACCGGATTGCGGCCGCGCGTCCGCCTCATCCAGCCGCATTCCATTCAGCGCAGCGAGGGCAAGGCCAAACGCGTCATCGACCAGCGCAAAATGTAACCACCGGAGTCAACATGAAACTCAAGCAACTCTCCCTCTTCCTGGAAAACAAACCCGGCGCGCTCAGCGCCCCGGTCAAAATTCTGGCCGGCGCCAACATCAACATCCTCACCCTGAGCATTGCCGAGGCCCGGCAATACGGCATCCTTCGCCTGATCGTCCGCGACTGGGCGGCGGCAAAAAAACTCCTGGAGAAGAACGGGCTGGTGGTGAAGGTCACCGACGTGCTGGCCATCGAAGTTCCCGACCACCCGGGCGGGCTGGCCGGGGTCCTGACGGTGCTCGAAGAAGCCGGCATCAATCTGGAATACATGTATCCCTTCACCCTCAAGCCGGACAGCAAAGGCTTGCTCCTGTTCCGCTTCGACGACCCGGACAAAGCCATTGGCGTGCTGCAAAAAAGCAAGATCCACGTTGTCGGAAACGCCGAACTCTTCAAGCGGCTCGAAGGCTGAACAAGCCCATTCAGAACAGGAGGCACATGGAACACGTCAAACAGCGGCTTCGAAACGACCAGTTTGCCGCGCGATGCGGCATTGAATTGCTCTCCGTTTCACCCGGCCGCGCCACCGCCCGGATGACGCTCCAACCGCACCATCTCAATGGCATCGGCACCGTGCAGGGCGGCGCCATTTTCACACTGGCCGACTTTGCATTCGCCGCCGCGTCCAACTCGCACGGGACCGTGGCTGTGGCGGTCAACGCCAGCATTACCTTCATGAAAGCCGCCGGCACGGGCACGCTTTGGGCCGAGGCGCGGGAGCTGGCCAGGAATTTCAAGATCGGGACCTATTCGGTCGAAATCAAGGACGACCAAGGCGACCTGATTGCGCACTTCCAAGGCCTGGCCTATCGGAAGAAGGACAAGTTCTGAGGATGGTGGAGCCGAGGGGAGTCGAACCCCTGACCTTCTCATTGCGAACGAGACGCTCTGCCAACTGAGCTACGACCCCATCCACTTGACTATCAACTACTTACGGAGGGCATGAGCGGTTGCAAACTATTCGCTCCCAACCTTCCTCCCAACCTGTGTAATGCTCCCCTGGAAAAAGCGCATTACAGATTAGATTCATTTTCACCAGTTGTCCAGCATCTTCACCGATACTCAGCCACGAGGAAATACTATGTCGTCTTCAAGTTTGGTGGCAAGACAAAATGGATGCCCCTCAACACCACTGACCGGGAGATCGCCGGACGCAAGGCCAAGGAGGAAATGGCAAAATTCAAAAAAACCGACCCTGCCGCCAACACGATGACTTCGGAAAATTTGTTGGGGCTTCCCGAGCGCAAAACCGTTGGAAACGGTTTTCCCCGAACTCTCACCCTCAAGCACCCCGTTGAAACGGGGTGTCAATTTTGGAGAAATGGGGCGCAATCACCCTTGTCCGGCAAACTCCCGGCAGGGTCAACCGGGTCTGGAAAGAAAACAGCCGCCACCGTTGTCCGGTGGCGGCTGCCAATTTTCTCAACTAATCCAAGTTATTTGATCCTGCGGCGAAGCAGGAATGAGGAGGCGCCAATGACGCCCAGAGCGATCGTGCTCGGCTCGGGAACCGCAGTGGTGGTGTAAAGACCCATGAACACATCGCGGGGGCTGCCGGCAAACGGCGACGGATTGTCATAAGCGGTGGAACTGAGGCCGCCACTGAAAGTAAAACCTTCGCCGTCGGGATCCGATTGTCCGCCGCTGGACTTCTGAAGGAATATGTCCCAATTGGCGCTGGTATTTTGCAATCCAATCGCATAGCTCTGTCCCTGAGTCAGCGTCACACCGGCTGCGATGTCAATTTCTAACTGGTGAAGACCGCTGCTCAAAGCCGGATCCGTAATGGTACCCGTGGCGAGCATGTTCACATAATTGTTAGGAGCGAATCCAGTGGTGCTGCTGTTAAAGAGGCTGCTCCCCAAGTCAAACAGAAACGGCTGATAAGTCTGCGATCCGCCTTCACCGGTGGACACCAGAGCAAAAGCAGTCAGCTCGGCGGTTGCGCCGCTCCAATAAAACGTTTCGCCTAAGGCCGCGTTGGCGGAGCCGGTTATCGCGCTGCCGCCGGCAATTGTATAACCGCTGGGGCTGGCTGCGGTGTCACTGAACGCGAGAGTCCCACCACTTGGGCCGATCGCCGCCGACTGAAACGCCGTGGTGATGGTATTGTTGTAAACTTCAAATTGCGCCTGGGCCAGATGGGACAGACCACCCAGGAGGGCGATGGTTGCCACCGCTGCGAATGCCTTTCTTGTGTTTTTCATAAAGTTACTTTTGGTTAGTTGCCATTTTTCACTTATGTTGCTGACACTATATTTTATAGCACTTCCTGCCACCGAACGGAATGGATAATATTATGGCTTTCATGGATTATGTTATTGTGGTTTGAGCGTCAGCCATGTGAGGCGAGTCTGGTCGGAGTATTTGCGCGGCGGTTTGAAGGAAGCCAAAGGTCGGCCCAAAGGAGGGCGTCACCATCAAAATTTGACCGTGGAACAGGAACGGGCCTTACTCTGGCCTTGGCAGCAACAAGCGCAAAAGGGCCGGTTGGTCAGCGCCTTGGCGATCAAAGCCGATTACCAAAGCCGGGTGGGCCGGCCCGGCGTCCGACTCGACAGTGTATCGCCTGCTGGCTCGTCACCAGCGGCGGCGGATGCCTTTCCCGGGGTCAGGGCGAACTGAGGCGGTAATAGCGGCCGGAGCCGTTGGTCTGCAACGGTTCGCTGAAAAAGAATGAACCGTTGGTGGGCGTGTTGGTCTGGAGCGGAATCCAGACCGGGCTGTCCAGATTCGTGCAGGCTTCCACCACGACGGGGATGTTAGTCGCCCAAGAGACAACGAAACCAAAGCTGTTGCTTTGCACCCCGAAGCCCGGACCAGTGCTTAGAATCATGGGGTTCGGAAGGAACGGCAGCGCGGTCGGAATCCCGCCGAATGTCGCTCCCCAACCCGTGGTTCCCGGCAGGTAATAGGCCGTCGCATTGTTGTCATTGGCGAACACAGTTGCATCAGCGCTCGGGGCGTTGCCCTGGAAATAAGCCCCTGTCAGGCCGGAGCAGCCTTGGAACGCATCGCTTCCGATGTTGGTGACGCTGCCGGGAATCGTGACGCTGGCCAGGCTGAGGCATTGGGAGAAGGCAGATGCACCGATGCTGGCAACACTGTTGCCCAGCGTGATGTTGGTCAGGCTGATGCATTGGTAGAAGGCAAACGGCCCGATGCTGGTGACGTTTGCGCCCATCCCGACGCTGGTCAGACTGGTGCAGTCAGAGAACGCATTCGACGCAATGCTCGTAATACTGCCGGGAATCGTGACGCTGTTCAGGCTGGAGGAGAAGACGGAATTCTCACCATTGCCGATGGCGGTGACCGGCAGGTTGTTGATGTTGGTTGGAATGGCCACAGCACTGCCATAGCCGATGTATCCGGTGATGGTGAGAGTGTTGCCGGCATTTGTCGTGTAAGTGAATGGGATTGGCGGCAGCAGCAGGAGGGCCATTACCGTGGCCGAGTAAGGCGCAAAGGAGTAGTCGAAATTTGTTCCGTTGATGATAATCCCTGTTTGAGCAGCATCCGGTGAGCCGCTATCGTATTCCACGGCATCATCCTGGGGTATCCCGTAAGAGTAAACCGTCACCGCTGGCGCGGGGCTGAAGCCCGTCACCGACACCTGTCCCGTCAAAGTATTGACAGGGTCTTTATTGATGGTCAGCACAGTCAGGCTGCCGTTCCGCCGCTGGACGGCGTAAGTCGAAAGCAGCGGCCAATCACTGGCGGCGGTGACCACAGTATCACCCGCCTGCGCGAAATTCGTCATCAGTTCCGACACGTAATAGGTTGGGAACAGGTTTGCAAACCCCTCCACCACTCCGTAATCGCCGTATTCACGCCAGCCATAGAGCGACGAACTCAGATTGCCATTGGTTTCGTATTCGTTGCGCAAATCCCACCAGAAAAGACCGTTGAACTCCGTCTGCATGAGCTGGGCCAGGCTGTCCATCTTGTAAAGGCCGTTGACGAGGCTCACGGTTTGTTTGCCGTAATCGGAGGAAACCGAATTGTTTTCCGTGCAGACCAATTCAATGTTCGTGCCGCTGTTGGTGCCCGAATACATATAATCGCTGATCATCATCCGCAGGTTCGCTGCGTCGGACGCCCATGCGCCCGTGGAGTCCAGCAACCCCGCGTCGCTTTCGTCGCCCGGATTCTGCGGATAAAGGTGGAAGATGGCAAAGTCCGGCGTGACACCCAGGCTTCTTAAAGTCGCCAGCAAAACCGGCGTCCAACCATAGTGCTTCAGTCCCGTGACCGGATTGACCGCCGGATGGTTGGTGTTATTGACATAGTTGTCTTCTCCGGTCTCAACCACGACCCCGATTTTGACCGTCGGATCAACCGCTTTGATCAACGAGACATAGCCTTTGGCCCGCACCGCGTACGTGTAAGGATCGTGGGACACTGAGTTGTTGTCGGTTTCCCACGAGCCGTAAATCTCGTTGCCAATTTCCCAATACTTGAATCCCAGCGGCGCCGTCCGCGAGATGCGGAGAAAGTTCTCACCGTCGTCCGTTGCCAGCGGCGCGGCCGCGCGCAAGGAGGCCCAATATCCCGCCGTTTGCCAGTTGAAGCCGTATTGATCCTTGCCCAAAGCCACCGTGCTGTTCGTCGCGGCATTGACATACG
>Ga0326727_10022603_pt1 | contig 12129 bp, 9 predicted proteins | sample MB2enrmetagenome_FD_207643 | JGI IMG/M metagenome (GOLD analysis project Ga0326727, IMG submission 207643) | Lab enriched peat soil microbial communities from McLean, Ithaca, NY, United States - MB29MY | ecosystem: Environmental > Terrestrial > Soil > Wetlands > Peat | place: USA: New York... | reverse complement strand
CCCAGAAGTCGGAGATCACCCAGACCGGCAATCTGATCTTCCAGGCTCTGCTCACCCCCCGGCAGCAGGTGCGGACTTTGGTGCAGGGCGCCCTGGGCCTGGGTTTGCAGCGTTATGCCATCCTCTATCCGGATTCTACTTACGGCCGCACCTTCTTGCAGCTATTCCAGGAGGAGCTGACGGCGGCAGGACTGGCGCTGGCAGCCCAGGAATCTTATGCCGCCGGCACTCAGGACTTCAGCCCGGAGCTGGCCACCCTTAAAAGTGCCTTGGAGACCACGGGGGCGGAAACGCCGGGGACCGTGGGGCTGTTTATCCCGGACGATGCCGCGGTGGTGGCGGCGGTGGCCGGGCAACTGGCCAAGGCTTCCCTGGGCGGCAGCCAAATTTTGGGCACCAATCTGGTGCATAATCCCCGGCTGACCCCGGAGCAATTGGCCGCCCTGCAAGGGGTGGTCTTCCCCGACGCCTTTTTCCCCGGCGACCCTAGTCCGGCGGTGCAGGAGTTGGTGAATGCCTACCGCCGGCGATATGGAGAGAATCCGGACTATCTGGCGACCCAGGGTTTTGCCATCATTCGCCTCTTGGGGCAACTGGCGCAGTCCGGCCCGCTGGACCGCGCCGACCTGCCGCAGAAGCTTCAGGCCCTCAGACCTACCCCGGAAGTGCCCTGGTTCAAGGGGTTTAATGCCCAGCGGGAGGAAGAGGCCGCGGTTTATCTTCTGACCATCAAGGACAACCAGGTACAGATGCTGGAGCCCGGCCGTTGAGGAAGCCGCCGTCATGATTACCAAGGTTCCCGGATTCCGGGTGGGCCATGCCAGTGACTTTAAAAACGTCACCGGCTGCACCGTGATCTTGTGCCCCCCGGGGACGGTGGGCGGCGCCGATGTCCGGGGCTCCGCCGCGGGCACCCGCCAGATGGACACCCTGGTAAAATATCACCTGGTCAACGAAGTCCACGCGGTGCTGCTCACCGGGGGCAGCGCCTTCGGCCTGGACGCGGCCGGCGGGGTCATGCAGTTCCTGGAGGAGCAGGGGCGGGGCTTCGACGTCGGGCCCACCCGGGTGCCCATCGTCCCTACCGCGGTAATCTTCGATCTGTCGTTGGGCTCGCACCAAGTGCGCCCGGACAAGGCCATGGGTTACGCCGCCTGCCAGGCGGCCCGGGCAGAGCCGCAGGGGGACGGCAGCCTGGGGGCGGGCACCGGGGCCACCATCGGCAAGATTCTCGGGATCCACCAGGCTACCAAGGGCGGCCTGGGCACCGCCTTCGTGGAAGGCCTCGATGGTTTGCTGGTGGGGGCCCTGGTGGTGGTCAACGCCCTGGGAGATGTAGTGAATCCGGAAACCGGCGAAATCCTGGCCGGGGCCCGGAAGTCCCCGGAAAGCCGCGAATTCGCCGACTCCAACCGGCTGTTGCGCCGGGGTCTGGTGCGCCGCCAGTTCGGGGAGCCCAACACCACCATCGGGGTGGTGGCCACCAATGCCCGGCTGAACCGGGACCAGGCCCGGAGAATCGCCCAGTGGGGGCACGACGCCCTGGTCCGCTGCATCCGGCCGGTGCACACCCTTTTCGACGGTGATACCATCTTTGTCCTGGCCCAGGGCGGGGTGGAGTCCGACTTGCAAATCATCGGTCACCTGGCGGAGACCGTGTTGCAGCAAGCCATCATCCGGGCAGTGAAGAGCGCCCGCAGCCTGGGGGTCCTGCCGGCCCACCGGGACCTGCGGCGGGGCCGCCGCTCCCGCCTCCCCGGAGTTTAGCCCTTTCTGGGCCACCAGGACGGTCTGGCGTTGGTCCTAAGCCAAGAGCTCCCAGGCCTGGCGGATGAGCGCGGCGATGGCCAGGCCCTGGGGGCACGCCTGCTCTGCCCGGGAATAATCCACCTCGATCAACCGCTGCCGCACCCCGGCGGGCAGCCCGGCAAAGGTCAACCGGGCCAGCTCCGGCTCGCCATAATACTGGTGGTACATCAGGCAGCGCAGGACTTCGTTCACCGGAACCGCCCCGCCCACCGCTTCCTGGCAGAACTTACCGCAGCCGGCGCAATAGGCGGCCTTGGTCTCCAGGGCGTACCGTTGTAAGGAATCCAACTCCTCCTGAGTCAGTTTGGTCTGATCCAGGGCCGCAGCCACGTTGGCCGACAGGATGGTCAGGTTGGGCATCTGGCAGCAAATGCTGGCGATGTGCGGGTTTTCCCAGATGACCTTGAGTTTGGCCTGCTTGTCGGTGAAACCCCGCTTCAGGAAGCGTTCGATCACTTCCAGCTTGGCCTCGCCGCCGACCTCGTGCTTCCCCGGGTGGCCGGCCTGCGACTTCATGGCCACCAAGCCAACCCCGGCCTGGACGCAGGCGTTCACCGCCTCCTTCATCTTGGGATTGTTCAGCACCTGAAAGTTGTAAGTGAACATCACCGCATCGATCCACCCCAGCTTGGCGGCGCCCAGCAGGCAATCCTCCATGTTGGAATGGCTGCTGAAACCGACGAACTTGATCTTGCCGGCCTTTTTCATCTCCGCGGCCCAATCCTTGATGGCCGGGGTCATTTCCCCGATGTTAGTGACGCTGTGGATGAAGAAAAGATCGACATAATTTGTTTGCAGCCTATTTAAAGCTTGGTCCAGCCGCGCCGTGAAGTTGCCGCTCTTTGGCTGCAGCTTGGTGACCAGGAAGACCTCCTTGCGGGCCTCGGGGTTACGGGAGAAGAAGCGGCCCATGCCTTCCTCGCTCATGCCGTTGCCGTAACCCTCGGCCGTGTCCCAGTAGGTCACCCCCCATTTCATAGCCTGCCTCAGGAGCAACTGGTTGTTGATGGTGTCGAACATGCCGCCCAAACAGAGGCTGGAGACCTCCACCCCGGTCTTTCCCAAGGGGAGTTTGGGCACGACGGTGGCCTTGCCGGCCAGGCTCGGCGGCTCCGGGGCGGCCAGGGCGCCGGTCACATTGGCCCCCGCCACGGCGAGGCCGGCCAGGCCGACGGTTTTGACGAAATCTCTGCGGGTCAGGTCTGCATCTTTGGTCTTTTGGCTCATGATAGCTCCTCCAGGGCTCCGGGGGCCGGCTCTAAATGAGCAGGCGCCCCCGGCGTGAACGGGATTCATTCTCACTGTAAACGCGGATGGCACGCCGGCCCGAGACCGGGCATTCGTGCTCGCACATGCCGCAACCGATACACCGGGCGGCATCCACGAAAGGCCGCGCCAGGCGTACTAATATATCCACTCGCCCCCCGGCTGCCGAGGGGCCGTCCATGGGGCTTTCCAGGGTCAGCCGGTTGCCGGCCCTCCCGGTGATGCGCCGGGGTGGCGCTTCGGACTCCCCGGTGGGACGCAGATAATAGTCGCCGCTGGCCAGGTCCACCAGAATGGGGATGGCCGCCTCCAGGACCACCGCCGGCCCTTGAACCTGGGCCGGCACCGCCTGGCCGTCCCGGATGGTCTCGAACCCGGGGCGGACAAAGATGGCCTTGGGGCTCACGGGGCACACTTCCTGGCAGACCAGGCAAGGCCGATCCATGGCCCAGGGCAGACAGCGGCCCCGGTCCACAAAGGCCGTGCCCAGGCGGATGGGCCCCTGGGCGGCGAATTCCCCCAGACCTTGCCGCTCCTCCAGGCTTAAGGGGCGAATCGCCGCGGTGGGGCAAACCTGGCCGCAGGCGATGCAGTTGGGGTTGCAGCCGCTGCGCCCGATGCGGTAGTTCACCGCCGGGGTCCAGAGGCCCTGGATTCCGGCTTCCAGAAGGGCGGGCTGGATTATGTTGGTGGGGCAGATGCGCATGCACTGGCCGCAGCGGAGGCAACGGGCCAGGAAGCGCTCTTCGTCCAAGGCCCCGGGCGGCCGGATGAGGAGGGGATCCCGGTTGGCCCCACCCAGGGCGCCCACCTCCCAGAGGGAGGCCAGGAACAGCCCGGCTCCGGCCAGGATCATCCCCCGGCGGGACAGGTCCGGCAAGCCGACCTCCCCGGCTGCCGAGGCGCGGCCGGCAAAGGTCATTCGGCCGGCCGGGCAGCGATCCAGGCAGTTCAGACACAATACACACTCGCCGGCGATGAAGGTTCCCGAGGGCCGGCAGGCGCCTTCGCAGTATTCCTCACAGATCCGGCAATCGCCGCACTTATCCACGGTTTTGCCCAGGCGCCAGGGGGCGAACCGGCCCAGCAGGCCGAACAGCGCCCCCAAGGGGCAGAGAAGGCGGCAAAAAAACCGGGGCAGGACCAGGTTCAGGCCCACCACCGTCAGGAACACCGCCCCGAACAGCCAGGCCGAGGAGTAAGCGCGCGGTCCGCCGCTCAGCACCGCCGGACCGGCATCGGCCAGGGGCAGCAGGGCCAGGTTGACGCTGCGGTGCATCAGGGGCAGCGGGTCAAAGACGCCGGTCTGCACCGAACCCAGGAAGGCCAGGCCCAACAGGAAGACCAAGAGGTAATATTTGAAAGACTGGAGCCGGCGGAAGCGATTGGCTTCTACCCGGGCGTTCCGGTCCACGCCCCGTCGCGCCAGCCAGCCGATAAATTGATGGGTCGTGCCCAGGGGGCAGGCGAAGCCGCAAAAAAACCGGCCAACGAACAAGGTCAGGGCAATGGCCGCCAGGGCCCAGGCGAGGTTGGAAAAGAGAGTGCCGGTGGCCAGGACCGTAGCCAGCGCGGTGAGGGGGTCCAGGTCCAGAATCCAGTTGATGGGCCAGCCGCGCAATTGCCACCAGGCCGTTCCCAGGGTGGCGGTGAGGCAGAACCACAGGAAAACAACCAGGAAGAAGATTTGGCTAATGCGGCGGACGGTGACGATACGCATGAAGGTTGCCAGTTAATTAAGCCTTATTACTCGACAATTTGCATTTATTAATAAATGGCGAAAATTTAATTCCCCCTCACCCTAGCCCTCTCCCCCTATTGGGGGAGAGGGGATAAAGGAGGAAACCGGGCAATGTCCATCTCCTCCCCGCCGGGGGCTCCGGAAATTTATGGTCCTCCTCCGCCTGCGGGGCGGCAGGCGCAAGGCAGCCACGTTTACGTTAACCCAATCCTCTCATAAAAAGTGTCTCACTTTTGGGAGCATCTCAATATCCTAATCCTCCCTCTTTGCCAATGAGGGAGATGGCTAGGGTGAGGGGGAATTACCATCTTGGAGAAATCACGACTCGGTATTCAGGCGCACCGGGTTGAGCCGGCGATAATCGGCCAGGCCCGCCCCGGCTTTCTCCGCCATCTGGATATAAGGCACTTCTGCCAGGGACCGCCCGAGCAGTTCCACCCCCACGGCGTCGGCGGCCACCGGATCGGTGGAAACCACCAAGGTGCCGGTCTCCTTCAGATCGGACAGCGACCCGCCGGTGGGGCCGTTGGTCATCATGCTCACCGTACCGTCCAGGACGCACAGGGTGGGCTTAAGCAACTGCGCCAGCTCGGTGATGATGCCGTTGATGTCCTGGTGGAAGACGTTGCGCCGCCCGCCCAGGAAGCCGTAAATATTCTTCAGGGTCATGGAGGCCCCGGCCCGTTGATGGTCCTTAACCGGGGACAACATCAGGACCTTGGTCACGCCCTGGAAGGCCCCGGCCATGACCGGCCAGTTCCGCAGGAGGTGGCCGCCGGGCAGGCTAAGCGGCGCAAACAGGGAGGCCCGGGGCGCGATGATTCGGGCCCCGCTGGCCCGGGCCGCGTCGGCCAGCCCGCTGATTTCGAAGCAACTGTCGGGGTTATTGATGGGGTTGTCGGTCACCAGCACCTGGGCGGCCCCGGCCTGGAAACAAAGGCCGGCCACCGCGGCCAGCACCTCCGGATGGGTGGTGGCCCCCAGCGAGGCCGGGGTGGCGAAGGCGGCATTGACCTTGAGCAGCACCCGGTCGCCCTTCTGGATAAAGGCCTCCAGGCCGCCCAGGGCCTTGATTCCCTGGGCAAACATCGCCGCCCGGTCCGTGCCCCGGACGATGGCCATTTGCGGCAGCCCTTCGGGCCCGGGGCGCCGGCGGAAATCCCCCAGGCTGGTCAAGACCTTCTGCCCCTCGGACGGGGCCGGGCCCTTGGCGTCATGCAGGGCCAGCCCCAAACCGCCGGCGGCCAGGGCCAATGCCGAGGCGTATCCCAGCCGGAGGAGAAAATCGCGGCGGGTCAACTCGCCGGTTTCTTTTTCAGCGTCCTTTAACTTGTCGGACAATTATTTGCCTCTGGTTATTCTATTGTCGTTAAAGTCCCCCTTTTTTAAAGGGGGATTTAGGGGGATTATAGTGAGGTTATTATAATCCCCCCTGCCCCCCTTTAGAAAAGGGGGGTAAAAATCAGTCACTTTTAATATCTTACATAATGTTTCCGATAAGCCGATAGTGGGCCATCGCTTTCAACTTGATATTATTTTAGGCTATAAATTATTTGACCAATGACACAATTTCTTTGAAATATGCGCCCAGCGCCGCACCAATAATCGAAGTAACAAGCCAAATTGACAATGATGCAATTTTTCGCAGGGCCTTTCCTTTCTCATATTGTTGAGTTAGCTACTCCCGAAGTACTTGACCAATTTCTTCCTTAAATGCTGCAAACTTTTCTTGATTTGTTGATGATAGTTCTGCGTATTTTTCCGACAGGCGTTTCTTTTCTTCAATATCCTTTAATAAAGCATCTAGTTAACTTGTTTGCTGCTCAAGATCGGCTTGCATTTCGGCGATTATTGCACTTGCCATATTAATGTGCTCTAAGGCTTCTTGTACTCTTTCTCTTGCCTTTTTCACTATTTCTGGCTCCGGAAAAAATTCGGCAAAGTACTTCCCAATGGCGTTAGATGTTATATGGGAAATTTGCTCTTTTGTAAAGAGCCTACAGGTAATAGACCGAATCAGTTCATTATAAATTTGGTCTATAAATAGCTCAATCCTAAACATCTTCTTTCCTCTTTCTTGCCTTCCGAATCATTACACTAATCAATACTTCCTTTGGAGGCCTGTCACGGCTGCCCCTTGAGGCCACTTTGCAATCTGGCGGCCAGTTCCAGGGCGGCGGCCGCCGAAGTGGCGTCATGCACCCCGGCCAGGTTCTTATCCTGAACAAAGACTATTTCAAAGGAGTTATCCAGAGCCAGCACCTGGAAGTCCGCGGCGGCGCCCGGCGTCTCCCTTTTCTGGTAGCCGTTGGCGGCCAGAAAATCCAGATAACGCTTCGCCTCTGCCTGGGCCTGCTCCGCGGTCTGGCGCGGCGCCACAAAGGCCGTGGCCTGGCCGCTCTTCAGGTGGTATTCCCCGGTGAACACATTATTCAAGCCTTCCAGGCCGAAGGTATCGGCGGCGGAAAGGCGCACCGTCTCCGGCGCCAGGCCCTCCTTGGGAAACAGCGCCGTGGCCTGCCTGGTTTCGCCCCGGGCGGGCAGCCGGGCCAGGAGCGCCTGGGCATAAGCCGCCAGAGAGCCGGACAGCGACTCCGAGGCCCGGTCCGCCACGAGCTCTACGTAAAACTGCCCCTGGGTGAAGAACAGGGCGTTGGCGGTGCCATAGGCGTTGGCGGTCAGGGAGCTGCTGGCAGCGCTGGCCCGGCGCTGGCCGCTGAACACCGCAAAGGCGTTGGCTGGCGTCCCCATATCATAAATAAACACTTCAATATGCGCCTTGTCGGCGCGGTCCAGACTAAAGCTGCGGCAGGACATTTCTTTGAAGCCCGCGGCCAGGTAGAGTTCGGCCCTGCCGTCAATCTTGTCGGAGAGGGTTTCCGGGCCGAAGCTTTCGACGGGGGCCTGGGGGGTGAAGCCCTCGATTTCGGGGATAAGCGCCGCGGTAGCCGCCGGCGCCTGGCGGGCTGCGGCCTGGGGCTGGCCCGGTTGCGGGGCGGTTAGCGCCACCTTTACCGCAGGATTGAAGTGGGCCTGCTGCACCAGCAGCCCGAGGACGATCAGGCCCAGCACCGCGAGAATGGCGGAGCCAGTCAGCCTCTGGGCCGCGCTCACCTTTACCTTGCGTCGTACCATAAATATTTCGAAGCAGCCGGTTTAGGGGGCGAGCTTCTGCCGCCGATTCAGGTCATAGACCGGGGCAAATTTGAGCTCCTGGAGCAAGACGGCTTCCGGAGATTTGGTCAGGAGTTCCTCGTCCTGCTGGATGAAACGCAGTTCGGCGCCGACCCCGCAACCAGCCGCGCAGGCCTGTTCCAGATTGGATTTAGTCGAGCCGTACTGCGGCTCCGCCTTACTCTTGTGGAATTTGTGCCGCCAGGCGAGCCATTGCTCGGGGGTCAGTCGGCTCTGGTCCACGAAGACGTAATAGACTACCTTATCCGGACAGTCCTCCTCCAGGTAGAGGGTGAACTCCACCGGTTGATCGGAGTGGCTCTGCAGGCGGGCTTTTTCGCCCTCCTCCATGAGCCAGGTGGTGGGGCATTTGCGGGAGGCGACAAAGGCCTGCACCGTCCCGAAAATGAAGGCCGGATTAATTTCTTCGGCCACAAAATTGCCTGCCAGGAACTTCTCGGTGGGGGTAAAGGCGGTCAGGCCGTTGGCTTGCCGCAGCGCCGCCGCCTTCTGGCTGGCCGCCAGGGCGGTGGCACCAGACCAGCATACGAGCAATATCCCCAAGAATAGTGGCAATGTCCGCCTCATATACCCTCCTGCCTGACTGTGGGAAGTGAACCACCCTTTGTCCTTCAATTTATCTACCTTTTGTGGCGGGAATTGCAAGCCATCGGGGCAATCTTAGAAAAAATTTTTTCTAGAGCAAATTTTATTGAGACCAGAGAGACAGAAAAGGCGCAATCCTGAGGATTACGCCGGGTAACCGGTTATCTGGTGCCCAAGGCCGGATTTGAACCGGCACGGGTCTCCCCACCACCCCCTCAAGATGGCGTGTCTACCAGGTTCCACCACTTGGGCACTGGACGGCTCATTTGGCCGGGGCCCCCGGCGGGGTCCGGGGGGCTGGGGCCGCCGGCAATTCCGGCCTGGCCGGGGCGGCGGGGAGGCTCTGGCTCACCGGGGGCTTGCCGGCCCCTTTCATCACCGAAACTTCCTTCTGGCGTCCCAGAAAGGTGAGACCCAGGGAGGTGACCATGAACAGAACGGCGGCCACCGCGGTCAGCTTGGCCAGAAACGGGGCGGCGCCGGTGGAGCCGAAGACCGTCTGGCTGGAGCCCCCGAAGGCGGCGCCGATGCCCGCCCCCTTGCCGTGCTGCAAGAGAACGATGCAAATCAAGGCCAGCGACACCGTCACATGGACGATGACAACGATAGCGGTCATAACTTTTTTAATATAAAAAACTTGGCGGCGGGATGCAAGCTAAATCTAGGGCGGGCACAGCCCGCCAAATATCCGGCAGCTCTGAAAATGTGAGATTGTGGCGAGAGTCCCTCCTTAAGTGACGGGTTGGGGGAGAGCCCTCCCGGCCCCCGCTCCCAAAGAATATTCGCAACGGCGGCAACTTAACTTAGCGGGCGTTCCGGGGCAGGTCAGCATCGGCTCGAAGATTGGCGTCCTGGTCGGGGCCGCGGCGCTAGCCGCCCCGGCCAGGCTTTTTTCAACCTATTCCTAGAGTCTAACAAACCACTCCAGGTGCACGGTCTTTTTAGGATAGCTCAGTACCCGCACATAGTGACGTCCCGCCGCGGCATCTTCCTGGGTCTCCACATAGGTGCAAGGGTGCGGGAAACTGGGCGTTGAGTCTATCCATGTGCCACAGTTGGCATAAATCGCTCTACAAGGGAGATCGAGATGGATATCTTCAACCTGCGGGGCCGCGCCCCGGAAGGGGAGTGGTAGCATGTCCCAATGATGGGTATGCCCAAAAATAACGATATTATGGTCTGTGCCAGAAGAAATATGTGTTGCCGCTGGATAGAGATATGAGGGGCCGTCGTTCAACAGGGCTACTCCCCATTTTATATCCCTTCGGTTCTCCTTCCATTTTTCAATAAGCTTTTCATAAAGCGAACCGATGTCCCCAACGGTGACCTTCAAGAAGCCGTCGATGCCGGCCATATCGATGGGGTCGGTGTCTTTCAATCCGGCATACATTGCCACCGCTCTATATAGCTCTTTGACGAAATTGGGTCTGTCTTTTGTTTGCTTAATGAATTTTCTTAGGATGTCAACGTAATCTTGCCGTTCCCCGGTCTTGGAAACTTTGTAGGCCACCATCCGGGAAATGAAATAGCCCAGGGGAAGGAGAGAGGGGAGATTGGTCCAGGTGTCGGCCGCGTTGAAGAGGCAGTAACGGTGGCCATGTTCCGCCACCAATCTGCCGCGGCGGTACACCCCATCAGCAAGATAGTGAATCCCGGGGAAGGTGTTTTCCAGAAATTGCTGGTTCCCGGCCGGGTTGGTGGTGGACAGGGTCATATCGTGGTTGCCTGGAACATAGAATAAAATTCCTTCCGCCGCCAATTGCCGCAGAGGGTCTAGCACCGGGTCGTTGTTGTGGTTGTTATAAATATCCTGGAAGGAAGTGAGGGGATCCTGGTTGGTGGGAATCACCCATTCGTCAAAAAGGTCTCCCAGAATCACCACCTCCGACACCTCTGGGGCGTTGACCTGTTTGGTCAGAAACTTTGCCAGATGGGAAATATTGTCGTGGAACCAGCCATAAGGGTTAGGTCCTGCCTGGCTCCTTTCATCACCCATATGAATGTCGCTGATAAAAATCCTTTTCGTCCCGGCGTTCGTCATCATCGTCCCACCTTTCCGGCGCGCCGCCGGAGGTCAGCATTGTTTTGAGATTTGGGCAAATATTCCTGGGGAGAGGAGGCCAGGGGTTTCCACCGGCGGGGACGCCGGTGCCACCGCCCCCACTCCAAAACCCTCTCAGCCAACGCATTATATTATATTCAGGTGATTTGGAGGGAAGTTTTAGAAGAGGGCAGGGGGCCACTTACCAAAAAACCCCGCCCTCCCCCAAAGAAACTTCGTTACAGTCTCAAGCTGACCGAAAAATAGGGACAATCGTCCTATCTGTGTTAGCCTTCCGGGTCTATTTGCGATAAATTAGTAATAATGGTTCTTGTTAACCGAAACCGGAAAGCAAAACTGAAAAACCGGAAAACCGGAAAATCTCCTGGTTGCGGTACAAAAATGGTCTCATGACGAAAAATCCCGAAATAAAAGAGGCTTAGCCCCGACCGCCCTCCGGTCTGCCGTGGGACATAAGCGGAACAATTTCCGCAAATTTTTTGGCGGGCGGGACAACCAGGGCTTGCAACTGTCTCAGGCTGATTAATTAACGGGGCCTTAAATTGAGTTAAAATGAACTTTTTTTATGAAAAAGTGGCTCAACTTGGGGAAAATACTTGCTTATTGGCGGCGCGGCGGGCCGCAATGGCTAAGAATAAGAAATGATTTATAAATTTATGGAAATTCGCCGGCAAACAGATATTTTTCGTAGGAGCGAATCTTGGGTTCACCTCTGGGGGGATGAAAAGGCGCATAATCGGAGAATAAGTGGGCCTGGAGAGGTCAAAAAAATTGCCCCGTTTTCTCACGGGGGGGAGGGATTAAAAAGTGGCAGCGGCTGGAAAGCCTGGGCCGCCATTTTTAGCCGGCGGCGCTGATGATGCGCAGGAAGGAGGGGGCTTTGAGGGAGGCGCCGCCCACCAGGGCGCCGTCAATATCGGGTTCGGCCAGCAGCGCCGCGGCGTTGTCCGGGGTGACGCTGCCGCCGTAGAGGATGCGGAGGTCTTCGGCCGTGGCGCCCAGGAGCTCCCGGAGCAGGCTGCGGATGAAGGCCTGCACCTCCTGGGCCTGCTGGGGGGTAGCGGTGAGACCGGTGCCGATGGCCCAGATCGGCTCATAGGCCAGGACCAGTTGGGCGCCGGTGAGAGGAGCGAGGCCAGCCAGGCCCTCTTCCAACTGTTTGCCCACCCGGGCCAGGGTCTGGTTCGCCTGGCGCTCCTCGAGGGTCTCGCCGATGCAGCAGATGGGGCAGAGCCCCACCTCCAGGGTGGCCTTGAGCTTGCGGTTCACGGTGCGGTCGGTGTCGCCGAAAAACTGGCGGCGCTCGGAATGGCCGATAATAACATAGCGGCAGCCCACGTCGTGCAGCATCACCGGGGAGATGGCCCCGGTGAAGGCGCCTTGCCGCTCCCAAAAGGTGTCCTGGGCGGCGAGGCGGATATCGGAGTCGGCCAGCTCTTCGGCCACGGCGGCCAGGGCGGTGAAGGGCGGG
>Ga0326727_10022601_pt1 | contig 12130 bp, 9 predicted proteins | sample MB2enrmetagenome_FD_207643 | JGI IMG/M metagenome (GOLD analysis project Ga0326727, IMG submission 207643) | Lab enriched peat soil microbial communities from McLean, Ithaca, NY, United States - MB29MY | ecosystem: Environmental > Terrestrial > Soil > Wetlands > Peat | place: USA: New York... | reverse complement strand
CGCTGCGCGCGCCCAGCGACTTCATGATCGCGATGGTGTCCAGCCTCTGCTGCAGGTGAGCGCGCATCGCCATCGCCACGCCCACCGCACCCAGCACCAGTGCCACCAGGCTCATCAACGACAGCAGACTGGTCGCGCGGTCCAGCCCTTCGGTCAGCGACGGATTGGTCTCGCGATAGTCTGTAATCTGCGCCTCCGGCAGCAGCGCAGTTATCTTCGCCTTCAACGCCGCGACCGCCGCATCCGACACCGGACGCCCATCGCCCGGCGGCGGCAGCTTGAACAACAGCCGTTCGGTCGCATGGTTCCCCGGCCCCAACAGTCCTGTGGTCTCCAGAGCCTCGCGTGAGATCAGCACCCGCGGCCCTGCTTCGAAGTTTCCCGACAGCCTGTCCGGCTCATCCACCACCGTCGCCGCAATGCGGAACGTCTGCTCACCCACCTTCAACGCGTCGCCCACATGCAGTCCGGTGCGCAGCAGCAGATCGTCTCCCACTGCCACCGACCCCGGCCCCAGCGCCGTCTTCAGGCCCATCGCCGGCGACAGTTCAATCTCCCCATAGAACGGATACAGCGCCGGATCGACCGCCTTCAGGCTCACCAGCAGCGGATTCATCGAGCTGGGAGACGCAGCCATCGACATCATCTCCGTCACCGTCGTCATCTGCACACCGGTCGAGCGAATCTCGTCCAGACCCTTCCTCTCATTGGGTGTCGGCTGCTCATTCGTCCTGGCGGCAAGGTCCGCGGCCATAATGGACCGAGCGCGGTCCAGCAGCGAAAAGCGGAACGACGCCGAGAAGCCGCGCACCCCGGTCAGCGCAGCCACACCAACGGCAACTGAAAGAATGACAAACAAAAATTTTGCGCGCGAGTGCCGCATCTCACGCAAGGCGATCTTCGCCGCCGAACCCCATGCCAGCCCGTTGGCCATCTATGCGCCCGCCGCGGTCCCGGCCGGCGTCTGCCGGACTGGCCTCTGTGGATCGGGATTCATCTCATCGGAAACAATCAATCCGTCGCGCAGCACAATCCTCCGGTCGGCGCACGCAGCCAGCGTGGCATCGTGCGTCACCAGCACCAGGGTCGTTCCCTCCGTACGGTTCAACTCCAGCAGCAGCTCCAGCACATGCGCGCCGTTGGTGGTGTCCAGGTTCCCCGTCGGCTCGTCCGCCAGCACAATCGGCGGCCGCAGCACGAACGCCCTGGCCAACGCCACCCGCTGCTGCTCGCCGCCCGAGAGCTGCACCGGGTAGTGGTCCATGCGGTCGCCCAGCCCCACGCTGGTCAGCAACTGCCGCGCCCGCGGTTTGCCATCGCCCTCGGCGTTCAGTTCATGCACCAGCAGCACATTCTCCAGCGCCGTCAGGGTGGGAATCAGCTGGTACGACTGGAAGACGAACCCCACCGTCTTGCCGCGCACCTGCGCCAGCCTGTCCTCCGGTAGATAGCTGATCGCCGTCCCGTTCAGCAGCACACCGCCCCCGCTCGGCGTATCCAGGCCGGCCAGCAGCCCCAGCAGCGTCGACTTGCCGCTGCCCGAGGCCCCCATCACGGCCACAAACTGGCCCTTCGGCACCTTGAAGTTCAGCCCGCGCAGGATGTCCACCGTCCGCAGGCCGTTGCGGATCGACTTCTGCAACCCATTCACCACAATCATCGGATGCACCGTGCCTGCGTCTTCGCTCACCGCTCTACTCCTCCTCTGCGTCGCGCAAATAGACCGCAGGAACTCCCCTGGTTCACTCTCATCCCATCCATAGCACCGTATCTTTGATACGTTGGAACGATGCGGAAAGTTTATCCTGTCCCGGTCCTCGCGTGTTGCATGATTGCCCTCACCGGCTGTCATGCGAACAGCAGCCCCTCCAGCTCTACGTCGCAAACCATCCCATCCGCCCAGCCCGCTCTCGCCGAAACAGCCTCCACCCCGGACAATTCAGGCTCCGCCCCCGCACAAACGAAAGCACAGCCCAACGACCACCGCCCCGTCCTGGTCTGCTTCGGCGATAGCTTGACCGCCGGAGCAGGCACCGGCCCCGGCGAGAGCTATCCCGACTACCTGCAAGCCGATCTCGACAAACTCCATATCCGTTACCGCGTGGACAATCAGGGCATCAGCGGCAATACCACCAAGGACGGCGTCGAACGCCTGCCCGAGGTGCTTGCCCTGCATCCCGCCGTAGTCGTCGTTGAGTTCGGCGGCAACGACGGCCTGCGCGGCCTGCCCATCGCAGACACCCGCGCCAACCTCGACCAGATCGTCGCAACCCTCCGCCACTCGGGCATCCGGGTCGCCCTTGCCGGCATCTCGCTCCCGCCCGACTATGGCCCCGACTACATTCAGCAGTTCAACCAGACCTACACCTTGCTGGCGAAGAAGTACCGCGTCCCCATGCTTCCCTTCCTGCTCAAGGATGTCTACGGCGTCCCGGGGATGATGCAGCGCGATCGCACCCACGCCACCGCCAAGGGCAATCAGATCGTCGCCCGCAACGTCCTCGCCCTCGTCCTTCCCCTGCTCAAAAAGTAGCGGGGTGCCCCATTCATGCGCGTTCTCTGCGCATGAGTGGGAGTCGCTCCATCAACAAATTGTCATCCTGAGCGAAGGCGCGGAGCGCCGAGTCGAAGGACCTGCGGTTGTTTGTATTGCGCCGTCATCCTGAGCGTAGCGAAGAATCCTCGCATTTCGTTTGTGTTGCTCTACGCCAGCACCACAATCGGCTGCATCAGCGTGCCCGCGATCCTTTTTGCAATCCCCAGCAGCTCCGCCGGACCGCTAAACACCTTCACCAGTGCCGCGCCGGAATACTCCGGCAGGTTCACTTGCATCCCGTTGCGCAGCCGTCCCGCCGCCTGCTCGTCCACCGTCACCGATGGCATCTCCGGGAGCAGAGTTCGCGGATGCGGCATCCGCCGCTCGATCTCCTCCGGCTCTCCCGCCAGCGCCTTCAGCTCGTCTAACCCAATCGCCTGCGCCAGCGTGAAGGCTCCGGCCTTCGTCCGCCGCAGCGTGGCCAGGTGCGCCCCGCATCCCGCAAGCTCTCCCAACTCGTGCGCCACCGACCGCACATATCCCCCCGCCGACACCTGCATCGCGAAGCGCGCCTCCATCTCTTCCGGCGACGCGCCCTCCAGCGAAAGCAGCTCAAAACGATGGATCACGATCCGCGCCTGCTTCATCTCCACCGGCTTGCCCGCGCGCGCCAGCTTGTGCGCCGGAACTCCGCCAATCTTCTTCGCGGAGAAGACCGGCGGCATCTGCTCCATCTCGCCGTGGAAGCGCTCCGCCAGTGCGCGCAGCTCGGCCAAATTCTTCTCCAGCGGCCTAGCCTCTCCCGCCGCTGTCCCCTCCGCATCAAAGGTGTCGGTGGCATATCCAAAGCGGATCGTCCCCTCGTACGCCTTCTCCGCCGTGCCGAAGAACTGCGCCAGCCGCGTGTACTTGCCCAGCAGCAGCGGAAGCACTCCGGTGGCCATCGGGTCCAGCGTCCCCAGGTGCCCCACCGAGCTCTCGCCCGTGGCCCTGCGCACAATCTCCACCACATCGTGCGAGGTCATCCCCGCGGGTTTGTCCACTACCAGCAATCCATTCATCGCCTATTCAGACTACGCGGTCTTCCTGCGCGATGCCTAACTCTCGCCGCTGCCGTGCCGCACCAGCGACAGGAACTCGTTGCGCGTTTGCGTCTGCGTCTTGAACACTCCGCGCATCGCCGAGGTCACCGTCGCCGAGTGCTGCTTCTCCACGCCGCGCATCATCATGCACAGGTGTTGCGCCTCCACGATCACCCCCACGCCCTGTGGCGCAATCGCCTCCACAATCGCGTCCGCAATCTGCGTCGTCATCCGCTCCTGCACCTGCAGCCGCCGCGAGAACATCTCCACCAGACGCGGAATCTTGGACAACCCAATCACCCTGCCATTGGGCACATACGCCACATGCACTTTGCCGAAGAAGGGCAGCAGGTGGTGCTCGCACAGCGAATAGAACTCGACGTCCTTCACCATCACCATCTCGTCGTACTCCACCTCGAAGAGCGCTCCATTCAGCACAGTCGCAACGTCCATGGTGTAGCCCTGGGTCAGAAACGCCATCGCCTTCTCCACCCGCTCCGGAGTCTCCGTCAGCCCATCCCGCGCGGGGTCTTCGCCGATCCGCCGCAGCAGCTCGCGATAGATCTCCTGCGTCGTCAGTGCCGCGGCTGTCCTGGCTTCTTTGTCCATCGAATTTACTTCCAACACTGTCCGTATACTCATATCGTCTCAGTCCTTCCCCAACTCCTCGCTGTACTCAAACGAATTGTTCCCCGTCTCCTCGATCCGTACCCTCACAATCCGCGCCCCGCGAAACCCCTGAAAGATGCGGTAGACCTCGCGCGTAAAGTTCTCCGTCGTCGGCACCAGTTCGTCAAACTCATCCAGCGTATTCAGGTTTCTCTTGTCGAACTGCTGCAATAAATGTTTCTGCGCAAACTCATCCAGTTCGCCTAGGTCACATACCATTCCGGTCTTTGCGTTCACCGGCCCGCCCACTGTCACCTCGATCCCATAGTTGTGACCATGCCCATGCGGGTTGTTGCACTTTCCGTATACCGTCCGGTTCTCCTCTTGCGAATACGCCTCCGCGTGCAGCCGATGGGACGCACTCAGACGATACCGCCGCGTAAGATAAGCCCTCGGCCCCGTATTTAAAGCCGTGCCCGCCATCAACGCTCTCCGTAGTAATCCGCAAACAGGTCGTCCATCTCGTACACGCGCACCCGATGCAGCTTTGCCCCGGGAATCTTTCCCTCCAGCCGCCGCCAGATGGCAATCGCAATGTTCTCCGTCGTCGGAATCATTCCACTGCTCGCCGCAAACTCCGGCACTTCAAGGTTAAGATGCCGATGGTCGTACACGCTTACCACATCGCGCTGCACAATCTCCTTCAATTCCTTCAGGTCCACCACGAACCCTGAGACCGGGTCCACATCGCCCGCCACCGTCACCTCCAGTGTGTAGTTGTGCCCGTGCCCGTTTTTATTGGCGCAGCGCCCAAAGACGCGCAGGTTCTGCTCCTCCGTCCACGCCTCATTCCAGTAGTAGTGCGCCGAAGAAAACTCCGCCTTCCGTGTCAGAAGAATCATCGTGCCTCGCTTATCGCTCACAGCCCATCGCTCACAGCCCACGGCTCATAGTGCATTGCTCAATCAAAAACCGCTCATCCCAGTCACTCGATTAGATGGCGCAGCAACCGCATCGATGCTTCGCATAATCGACAACATCAACCTACCGTCCAACCTTGTATCGCCGCCCCTTCCAATCCACGGACTTATTCACCCGATGATGCAGATGACTGCGCAGCAGAAGCCAGCAGAACATCGGGACGCCGAGAATCGAGATCGCCACGTCCGCCGCCGGAAAGTTCGATCGCGCCACCCGAGCATAGAACCCCCACGAGGTCCGCAGCCATACCAGCAGGATCGCCCAGCGCTGCCATATCACGAGTAGCGGCATCCTCATCGCCAGCGCGGGCAGGCCGAAGAACAGCAGGAACTGCAGCATCTGCATCCCTGCCACCAGCACGGCACTGGGAAGCAGCAGCGCCAGGTTCTTGGTCCAGCCCTCCACCATCTCCGGCAGCGAGCGGTACATCCGCGCCGACAGCGCATCCGGCGCATAGCGGAAGCGAATTGCGTGCCTAGCGCGCTTGATCTTGCGCGCCAGGGCCACGTCCTCCAGAATCTCCTGCCCCACCACGCGATGCCCGCCCACGGCGAAGTACGCCTCGCGCTCCACCAATAAAAACTGCCCGTTCGCCGCCGCCACGCGGCTCGCCGGATCGCTCACCTTCTTCGGTGGATAGACGCTCGCCAACTCCGAAAACACCAGCGGCATCACCGCCCGCTGCCAGAAGCCCCCCACAATCTGCCGCGGCGAGTAGGAGAGCAGAGCCACCCCATATTTCTTCGCCTCATGCAACGCCCGCGACAAGTCTCCATGCTCATGCACCGTGTCCGCATCGGTAAACAGAAGCCACGCTCCGCGCGCCCGTTGCGCCCCCGCCCAGCACGCATTCGTCTTCCCGGTAAATCCACCGCGATCGCTCTGGTCCAGCCTGGGAGCCGAGAGCACCGTCACCCCCTCACGCCCGGCAGAGGCAGCTTGCGCAATCGCCCGCGTCCTATCCGTTGAATCGTCATCCACGACGATCAGCTCCCACTCCGCGCCCAGCGCAAACCCTACATCCGACTGCCCCACCAGCGACCGCAGACACTCCCCCAGCACCGCAGCTTCATTCCTCGCCGGCACAATCACCGACAGTCGCAGGCGCGCCTCCGCGGACGCCTCAGCAGCATTCCCTGAAGACGCAGCCGGCGAAATTACGCCGCCCTGCTCCATTCCTTCGCGCGCATCGCTCACAGATTCGTATTATAGGAAGCAGGAGCCTTGCGTGCGCATAGCCAGACCAACTCTTCGAAGCGGAGTTCTTCTCTTCGCGCTTTGTGCGCTCTGCCTCACCGCCTGCGACCGCGGCGACCACCCCGCGCGCATCGGCTCCCCCGCGCCCCTGTTCACCCTGGCCGACGGAGGCCAGACCGTCTCGCTCGCCAGCCTGCGCGGCCACACCGTCGTGCTCAACTTCTGGGCTACCTGGTGCGTTCCCTGCGTCGAAGAGCTGCCCAGTCTGCTTGTCCTGCAGCACCGCTTTCCCCAGATCACAGTCCTCGCCATCAGCCAGGACGAGGACCCCGCCGCCTACCGCCAGTTCCTGCTCGACAACCACGTCGATTTCCTCACCCTGCGCGATCCCTCCGCGCGCATCCCCCGCCTCTACGGCACCATCAAGATTCCCGAGACCTACATCATCGACCGCAAAGGAATCCTGCGCCGCAAGTTCGTCTCCGCGCAAGACTGGGCCAACCCTGAGATCGTCGACTACCTCAGCAAGCTCTAGCCGCATAGAAAAGTCGTCATTCTGACCCTAAGCTTGTCGAAGGGGAAGAACCTCCGTATTAGTCTTTGTCCTGTCTTTGTTTTTATCTTTGCCGTTGTCTGGCAAGGGCCACCGGCCCGTCCTATATTTAGCCCAGGGCGAACGGGGTCCCCGGCCAGCTTGCTGGCTGGGGCAGGAAGCCCTAGGTAGACGCCCAACCAAGCGCCGGCTGGCTGAAGGCCCGCGCAATAGCCTTCGATACGTCTTGTCGATACGGCCTAGCCGCCCTCGCTACACCACAAAGTACTTGGCCTGGGGATGATGCACCACCAGCGCATTCGTGCTCTGCTCCGGCTCGATGTGATAGCCCTCGGTCAGGCGCACGTTGATCTTCTCCTCCGGCTTCAGCAGCGAGAAGATCTTCGCCTGGTCCTCCAAATTCGGGCAGGCCGGGTAACCGAAGGAGTAGCGCGAGCCGCGATACTTCTGGTGGAAGAGGTCGCGCACGTCTGGCGCATCTTCGCCGCCAATGCCAAGCTCCGCGCGCATCACAACGTGCATGTACTCCGCCAGCGCCTCGGCCGTCTCCACCGAGAGCCCATGCAGGTAAAGATATTTCGTGAAGTCCCCTCCCTCGAAGAGCTTCTGCGTCACCTCGCTCGCTCGGCTGCCGATCGTTACCACCGAGAAGCCAATCACATCCATCCGCCCGGATTTCTTCGGCGAGAAGAAGTCCGCAATCGACAGCAGCCTCCCCTCCCTCTGCCGCGGAAAATCGATCCGCAGCAACTCCTCGCTCTGCTTCTCGGGATTCCCGCTGTTGCCTTCGGGATTATAGACAATGACCTCGTTGCCCTCGCTCTGCGCCGGGAACCATCCGTAGACCACCTTCGGATCGAACCAGCCGTTCGCGATGACCTCCTGCTCCAGCTCTTTGAGAATTGGCCGAAACTTCTCCTCCACCAAGCGCAGATAGTCGCTGGCCGAGGCTGTCTTCAACTGCCACTGGTTCTTGAAGAGCGCCGTCTCGTTGATGTATCGGTACAGCTCGTTCAGGTCAAAGTCGCGCCGCGTGCGCACGCCCAGGAAAGGCGGTACGGGAATTTTCTCCACATCCTTGACGATCTTCGAGCGTTCCGTGCTAGCGGGCGCCTGCGCAGCCAACCGCTCCTCTGCGCCGGGCCGGTTGAACTCGCGCCGCGTGGCCCCTTCGCTGAGGCGGTTGGCGCGCACGCTCTCCTCGGCGTTGGTAAGGTCGCTCATTACATGCAGCCCGGCGAAGGCGTCCTCCGCGTAGAAGACCGCCGAGCTGTACTCCTTGCGCAGATCGTCTTCCACGTACTTGCGGGTCAGCGCCGCACCGCCGCAGATGACCGGAATTTGCGACTGAATCAGTTGCAGGTCCTGAATCACATACTTCATCTCCAGCGTCGACTTCACCAGCAGCCCCGACAACCCAATCGCGTCCGCGTTGTGCTGCTTCGCCGCCTCGATGATCGTCGCCGCGGGCTGCTTGATGCCCAGGTTCACCACCTTGTAGCCGTTGTTGGACAGAATAATGTCCACCAGGTTTTTGCCGATGTCGTGCACGTCGCCCTTCACCGTCGCCAGCACAATCGTGCCCCGCTGGTTGCCCTTCGCCTTCTCCATCTTCGGTTCCAGATAGGCAACCGCTGCCTTCATCGTCGCCGCCGAGTCAAGCACCGATGGCAGTTGCATCTTGCGCGCGCCAAACAGTTCACCCACCGTCTTCATCCCGTCCAGCAGCACGGAATTGATCAGGTCGAGCGGCGTGTAGCGCAGCAGCGCGGATTCCAGAATCTCTTCCAGAGATTGCTTCCTCTCGCCCTGTCCCAGCCCGCGTTCGCCGTTGACGATCAGGTGTTTCAGCTTCTCCTCATCCGTCAGATTGTCGGTCGAGGCCTCCGTCTCGTCTTCCGCGCCCGCGCCCTTGCCCAGCCCATCAAAGTACTGCATGTAGAGCTGCAACGGACCCTGCTCCGTCTTCCCGTTGCGGAAGATCAGGTTGCGCGCAAGTTCAACTTCAACTTCAGGAATTTTGTATAGCGGATAGATTTTGCTGTAGTTGACAATTGCCGAGTCCAGCCCGCGATCCACCGCTTCCTTCAGAAAGACGCTGTTCAGCACGCGCCGCGCGTATGCGTTCAACCCGAAGCTGATGTTGGAAACGCCCAGCGTCGTCCTGCACTCGGGCAGCTCCAGCTTGATCCGCCGCACCGCCTCCAGCGTCTCCATCCCCGCCGTCCTATAGTCTTCCTGACCGGTGGTAATCGGCAGGGTGAGCGCATCGAAGATCAGGTCCTGCGAGCGCAATCCGTACTTCTCCGTGGCCAGCTTGTGGATGCGGTGAGCGACGGCCAGTTTCTTGTCCGCCGTCAGCGCCATGCCGACCTCGTCGATGGTCAGCGCAATCACCGCCGCTCCGTAGCGCCGCGCCATGGGCAACACCAGCGAGGTCCGCTTCTCGCCGTCCTCCAGGTTGATGGAGTTGATGATGGGCTTGCCGGGAATGCGCTTGAGCGCCTCTTCGATCACGTTGGCCTCGGTGGAATCGATCAGGATGGGCGCGGGCACGCGCGTGGCAATCTTCTCCAGCACGCCGTTCATATACGCGACCTCATCCTCGCCCACCACCGCGCAGCAGATGTCCAGCAGTTGCGACCCTTCGCTCACCAGTCGTTTGGCCAGGGTAAAGATGCCCTCGTAGTCGCCCTTGCGCACCATGTCCTTGAAGTGAGTGACGCGCGTGGTGGCATTCATCTCCTCGGCAATAATCGCCGGCTGCCCATCCACCTCCAGCGGCACCGCGGAAAACGCGCTCGCCGCCACCGACTGCGGCCTGTTATTGTGTTTCAGAGGCGTCAGCCCGGCCACAGCCTCCGCCGCAGCCTGGATGTGCGCGGGCGTGGTGCCGCAGCATCCGCCCACCACCTGCACACCGTATTCAGCCACAAAGCGGCGATGGTGCTCGGCAAACTCCGCCGGAGTCAGCTTGTAGACAGCCCGTCCGCCCACGTTCTGCGGCAGCCCGGCGTTGGGCAGCACGCTGATGGGCATGGTCGCGTTCTGGCACAAAAAGCGCACCGCGTCGTTCATCTCGGCAGGCCCGGTCGCGCAGTTGAGACCGACAATATCGGGGCGGAAGCATTCCAGCACCGCCAGCGCCGCGCCAATCTCCGACCCAAGCAGCATCGTGCCCGTGGCTTCCATGGTGATCTGCGCCTGGATGGGCAGCGTCACGCCGGTGTTCTTCATCGCGTCGCTGCACGCGGCCAGCGCAATCTTCATCTGTAGCAGGTCCTGGCTGGTCTCGATTAGCAGAATGTCGACGCCACCCTCGATCAGCGCCTCAGCCTGCTCGATGTAGCTGGCCAACATCGCGTCGTAAGTTACGTGTCCCAGCGAGGGCAGCTTGGTGGTCGGCCCCATCGATCCCGCAACGAAGCGCGGCTTGTCTGCCGTGGAGTACTCGCGCGCCACGTCCTTGGCCAACCGCGCCGCCGCGATATTCAACTCCCGCGCGCGGTGCGCAATGCCAAACTCCGCCAGCACCAGCGACGACCCGCCGAACGAGTCCGTCTCAATCACGTCGGCCCCGGCTTCCAGGTAGCTGGCATGGATCTCGCGGACCACATCCGGCCGCGTGACCACCAGGATCTCGCCGCAGTTCTCTTTGCCCTCGAAGTCGTCTTCCACACTGAGCGCGTAGTTCTGGATCGACGTGCCCATGGCGCCGTCGTAGACCATGACGCGTTGCTGTAGAAGATCGAGGAATGGGTGCGATTGGCTCATAGGGGTTTGCTGGTTCGATGAGGTTGCTTTAAGGCCCTCCCTCTAGAATACAAGGTGCAGAAGCATCCACCTGCTTCTCCGGCCATAAGAGAGGGATATGCAACGCAAGGTCGCTTTTACTGTTCCACGTGTTGCATAGGACGTATGCTGGATGTATACCCACTCTGGAGATCTGTCGATGCACCGTTCTACCGTTACACAACCCTTACTCGCAGCTTGCCTGATGGCTGCGATCTCTTCAGCTCAAGCGCAAGCTCCCACTGCTCAAAAGCCTTCCTCGGCGGCTGCGACAACATCTTCCACTCCTGTTTCGGCGGCTGACCCGGCCTGGGTTGTGCGCAGCAACCAGTACACCCAGATGCTGCTGGATGTGCAGATAAAGCACTCGCCCGATGTTGGCATGGCGCAGGGGATGGCGAAGTACGATTCTTCGATTACCGACATATCCCGCACCGAGGAGATCGCCCAACGCAAGGAGCTGGTGGACATCCTCGAGCAACTGAAGCAGGCCGAGGGCAGGGAGAAGGACAGGAATGTGCGCGAGGACCTGGAGATTCTGCAGAGGACCTACAACCTGCAATTCCGCGCCGACGACTATCGGCTTGACCATGAGGTGACCTTCCTCGACCCCACCGCGGCGGTGTTTGCCGGGCTGAGCACGCTGCTCAACGACCAGGTCTCGGCGGAGCGCAGGCCTGCGGCGCTCATTCGGCTGCGCAAGTATGCCGGCGAGGAACCGGGGTTTAAGCCACTCACCGACGTTCTGAAGCAGCGCATGATGGAGCAGATGGCCAAGCCGGGCGTGGTCTACCCCTCGGCCAGCGAGATGGAGTACCAACTCGAACGAAACAAGTACTTCATCGACACCATGCGGACGTTGTTCGATAAATACAAACTGACAGGCTGGCAGGACCCCTTCTTCAAGTTGCAACAACAGTTGGCGGACTTCGACACTTGGATCCGCGGGAGTGTGCTGCCCAAGGGACGGACCGACTCCCGGTTGTCGCCCGAGGAGTACGCCTTCAGTCTGCAAAGCTACGGCATCGATCTTCCGCCGGAGCAGCTTGCGGCCCAGGCCCACGCAGCCTTCACCGGGATTCAAGCAGAGATGGCGCCGCTCGCCGCCGAGGTGGCAAAGCAGCATGGATGGAGTGCGACCGACTACCGCGATGTGATCCGCTCATTGAAGAAGACGCAGATCACCGGAGCCGCTATCCTGCCGCTCTATCAGGCGCGGCTCAAGACCGTCGAACAGATCATTGCAACCAAAAACCTGCTGACGCTGCCTGCCCGTCGGGCGATTGTTCGTCTTCAGACTGCGGCCGAGACCGAGTCCGCGCAGGTGCCCGCCCCGCACTTCGTCCCCCCTCCGTTAATGCACAACACTGGACAGAAGGG
>Ga0326727_10022600_pt1 | contig 12131 bp, 11 predicted proteins | sample MB2enrmetagenome_FD_207643 | JGI IMG/M metagenome (GOLD analysis project Ga0326727, IMG submission 207643) | Lab enriched peat soil microbial communities from McLean, Ithaca, NY, United States - MB29MY | ecosystem: Environmental > Terrestrial > Soil > Wetlands > Peat | place: USA: New York... | reverse complement strand
CGCACGGCAATGGCCCAAACGGACGACCTGGTGGAACGCGTGGTGGAAGCGCTCGAGCTGCTTCAATCGAGCATGATCGATCAGCACGAAACGGCGGGAGTAAACTAATAAACGGCACCGCTCCCTTGCGGTCGCGGCTCATTAAGGTCAACACTGGAAGAATGAGCCGCGACCGCGAGGGAGCGGTGCCGTTTACTTGGGGACCTTGACCGTCAGGCCCTGCTTCGCCAGAGGATTGTCGGGGAAACGCTTTCGCAGCTCCTTCAAAGTACTGTTGGCGTCCTGCGAGCGGCCCAATCTCGCTAAGGAGTCGGCCTTGTAGTACAGGCTCTCGGGCGTCCGCGTGCTGCCGGGATAGTTTTGCAGCAGCATGTCGAACGCCTTCGCAGCGTCTTCCCATTCCTGCTTGGAATAGTGAATACTGCCGATGTAATACTGCGCGTCCGGCGCCATGGGGGAGTCTCCGAACTTACTTACGTAGGCGCTGTATTCTTCGAGCGAGAGATCCAACTTGCCGCCGAGGCGGTCGCTTTCCGCATTGGCCAACAGATCGCTGGCGGAAATTGGCGGCTGCTCCGCGGCGGCGGGAGCGTCCGATTTGGGGGCCTGCATGGACTTGACGAGGGCCGTCAGGTCGTTCATCTGGGTAGTGAGCCGGCTGACAACGGCGCTCAGATCGTTCACCGCCTGGCGGGTGGTGTTCGACTGGTCGGAAATCGCCTGCAGCTGGGTTCCGGCGGCGGCGATGGCATCGACGATCTTGGTCTGCTGGTCCTGCTGGCGCTGCAGGCCGTTCCGGAGGCTGTCGCTGAACGCAGACATGGATTTGGCGAATTGTTCGCCGGCCGCCCGCAGTTGATCGGCGTTGGTCTGGCTCTGATCGGCCAGTTTGCCCTCGAGCGATTTCTGAAAACCTTTGATCTGTTCCTGCAAGCCGCCGATCTCGCGCAGGACTTCGAGCATGATCTCAGTGGTTTTGTCGGCGGCGGAGAGGAGTGGGGACGCGATCAGCAGAATTATTAAGAGACGGCGGATCATTTCGAGCTCCTTATCGTACATCCTACAGCGAGTAGGCGGTCCTTGCACCGCAGCGCACATTTGGCGGAGAATAAGACAGCACCAGAGGGTTCAGAATGGATGATCTTCATCAGGGCGGCGACGGAAGTGGCGTGTCTCGGGTCCGAAACGACCTGATTACGGTCTTTCAGAAGAGCGGACAGCTGGTTACGGCGCTGCTGGAATCGGTCTCGCAGGCGATCCTCAGCATCGATCGTGGAGGCCGAATCGTCCTGGCGAACCGCCGGGCGGAAGAGATCTTCGGATACGGCGGCGAGGAGTTGCTGGGGGCGCGCATTGAAATGCTCCTGCCGGAATCCAAGCGCACCGCGCACCGCCACGACCGCGAAGGCTTTTTTGCCCGGCCGCGAACCCGCCCCATGGGAATCGGCATGGACCTGATGGGTCGCCGGAAAGATGGGAGTGAAGTTCCCGTCGAGGTGAGTCTGAGTCACGTGGAGCTCGATACCGGCGTCTTCGCGATTGCCTTCGTGAGCGACATCAGCCAGCGTAAGAACCTGGAAGAACAGTTGCTCCACGCCCAGAAAATGGAAGCCGTGGGCCGCCTCGCCGGTGGTGTGGCGCACGACTTCAACAACATGCTGACCGTGATTTCCGGCTACAACCGCATGATCCTCGACGAACTTTCGACCATGGACCCGCTGCGCGGTTATGCCGAAGAAATCCTCAAAGCCGCCGACCGCGCCGCGGCGCTCACCAATCAACTACTGGCGTTCAGCCGGCGTCAGATCATGCAGCCCCGCGTGATCAACGTCAATGCGGTGGTGATCCAGACGCAAAAAATGCTGCAGCGGCTGATTGGCGAAGATGTCGAGCTGATTCTCGAGCTCGGGGTCGACGTGGGCAATATCAAAGCCGATCCCGGCCATGTGGAGCAGGCCATCGTGAATCTGGCGGTGAACGCCCGCGATGCCATGCCCGTGGGAGGGCACCTGACAATCGAAACATCCGCCGTAAGGTTGGATGAACACTACGCCCGCACGCATATGGGCGTGAAGCCGGGTGAATTCACCATGATCGCGGTGAGCGACAACGGACACGGCATGGACGCCGAAACCCGGCGCCACATCTTCGAGCCATTCTTTACCACCAAAGAAAAAGGCAAAGGCACCGGTTTGGGCCTGGCCACGGTGTACGGCATTGTGAAACAAACCGGTGGAGATATCTGGGTCTACAGCGAGCCGGGGCAGGGAACCACTTTCAAGCTATATTTCCCACGCGTCTTCGAACCGCTGTCGGACTCCGAGGGAGGCGACCCGTCGGCGACCAAGCGGAGCGGCGGCGAGACCATCCTGGTGGTGGAGGACGAACAGGCGGTTCGCGATCTCACGGTGCGGATTCTGCAGCAACTCGGCTATACCATTTTGACGGCGGCGAGCGGCGCGGAGGCCCTGGAGGTCAGCCAGGCGCACGCCGGCAGCATCGATTTGCTGCTGACCGACGTGGTGATGCCGCACATGAGCGGCAGACAATTGGCCGACCATCTGCGCCAAAGCCGTCCCACGACCAAGGTGCTGTTTCTCTCCGGTTATACCGAGAACACGGTGGTGCATCACGGCGTGCTGGATGCCGGCGTGGATTTTCTGCCGAAGCCGTTCAGCCGGGAAAACCTGTCGAAGAAACTGCGGGAAGTGCTGGCGAAGTAGGCCGGGCTGTCGCCCGGCTGGGCAAGCTAAAGCTTACCCCACATTTTGTGGGATAAGCTTCAGCTTGTCCAAGCGAGGGGAGCTCGCTTTGGTTTTGGAGCGCCTTTCAGTCAACAGCCAACTGGTAAAATCCGGTCATGTTCCGCAAAGTCCTGATTGCCAATCGCGGGGAAATCGCGGTGCGCGTGATTCGCACGCTGCGCGAGATGGGCATCGGCAGCGTGGCGGTTTTTTCCGACGCCGACCGGCTGTCGCGCCACGTCCGCATGGCGGATGAGGCGGAACATATCGGGCCTTCGCCTTCCGCCGAGAGTTACCTGGCGATGGAGAAGGTGTTGGATGCCGCACGGCGGCACGGCGCCGACGCCATTCACCCGGGTTATGGATTCCTGAGCGAGAACGCCGAATTCGCGGCGGCGTGCGAGGACGCGGGGCTCAAGTTCATCGGGCCATCGCCGGAGTCGATTCGCCGCATGGGTTCCAAAACCGCCGCCCGCCAGACGGCCATTGCCGCGGGCGCGCCGGTGGTTCCGGGCACGAGCCGCGGAGTGACGTTGGAGGAGGCGCGCGCGTTCGGCGCCGACAACGGCTATCCGATCTTGTTGAAAGCGGTGGCCGGCGGCGGCGGAAAAGGCATGCGCCGGGTAGATCGCGAGGCCGATCTCGCATCGGCGCTGCGCGACGCTGCGAGCGAGGCTCTGCGCGCCTTCCGCAACGCGGATGTTTATGTGGAGCGCCTGATCGAGAACGGCCGTCACATCGAAATTCAGGTCTTGGGCGATCGCCACGGCAACATGGTGTATCTCGGCGAGCGCGAATGTTCGCTGCAGCGGCGGCACCAGAAAGTGATGGAGGAGTGCCCCTCGCCGCTCATCGCGCAGTATCCCGAAATGCGCCAGGCGATGGGCGAGGCGGCCCTGCGGGCGGCGCGGGCGGCCGATTACTACAACGCCGGCACGGTGGAATTCCTGGTGGACCGCGACCGCCATTTCTATTTCCTGGAGATGAACACGCGGCTGCAGGTGGAGCATCCCATCACGGAGCTGGCCACCGGGCTCGACCTGGTGCGATTGCAGATCGAGATCGCCGCCGGCGGGCGGCTGCCGTTTACGCAGGAGCAGGTCGCGTTGCGCGGCTGGGCCATCGAGTGCCGCGTTTACGCCGAAGATCCATACAACCACTTTCTTCCCTATCCCGGCAAGCTCACGCGCCTGACACGTCCGCTCGGTCCCGGAATTCGCATCGACGGCTGCGTTTACGAGGGTTGGACCGTGCCGATGGACTACGATCCGCTGCTGGCGAAATTGGCGGTGTGGGCCGACACGCGCGAGAATGCCACGGCGCGGATGATCCGCGCGCTGCGGGAATACGACGTGGGCGGCATTCACACCAACATCGGATTCTTCCGGCAGATTCTGGAAGACCAAGAATTCCGCCGCGGGAACCTGCACACCGGTTTCATCGACGAATTCCTGGCGCGCAGCGGTGCGCCGGAAGTTCCGCGCGATTTGCCGGCTGTGGCGGCGCTGGTGGCGGCGCTGCACACCATGAAGCGCCATGGCAACGGCGATGCGAAGGCCGCGCCTCCTGCGAGCGCCTGGAAGGAAACCGGCAGAAGCGAGATGCTGCGATGAAACTTACCTTGCACGACGAGCGCGGCGAGCAGTCCATCGAGATCGCGGCTGCGGCGCCGGATTACCGGTTTCGTCTGGGCGGCGGGGCGGAGCGCAGCGCCCATGTGGAAATGCCCGAACCGGAAGTATATTCGGTGTTGCTCGATGGGCAAATTTACGATGCGCGCGTGGAGGAGACACCCGCCGGCCTGGTGGTGGTGATCGACGGCTACCGGTTTGAGATGGAAGTGCGCGATCCGCGCCGTTGGAGCCGTAAGGACGCGGCTCGCGGCGGCGAAGGCGTGCAGACGGTGGTGGCGCCGATGCCCGGCAAGGTAGTGCGGGTGCTGGTCGGGCACGGCGATGAAGTGAAAGCCGGTCAAGGATTGCTGGTGGTGGAAGCGATGAAGATGCAAAACGAGATCAAGGCATCGCGTGCCGGCAGAATTTTGAGTCTCCCGGTGAAAGAGGGCGCGACGGTGGCCGCGGGCGAAGTGCTGGCGACGATCGGGTAGTCGCCGAAACGGTGTTCACCACGGAGGCACGGAGACACGGAGGAAAACAAAGTCAAGGCCCGAGCTCACGGAGGAGGCGGAGGCCACGGAGAGCGACATTGCCGCAACCAGCTTTTGAGGATGGCAATCGACCACGGCGAAGTTGGTGGGGAGAGTTCTATGTTTTCTCCGCGTCCTCTGCGCCTCTGCGAGAGATTCTTTTTTGGGACACTCGTGAACTGGTCTAAGTTTCGGGGCGATACCGATCCACAGCCAAAGTAAAATCTTTCTCCACGCAAAGCCGCCAAGGCGCAAAGGAAAGCCAGTCGTTCCGTTTTGACTGTGCGAGGTGTTTTCTCTGCGCGTTTGCGGGAAATTCCTTCCTGACACTGGGGAGTTGCGCCTGCACTTCGAGGAGAGCCAAAGACAATCGACCGGACTTCTTTTGCGGAAGAGCTATCCGCGGCCGATTTTTTGTACCAGGGAGCGCAAGCGCGGCGAGTTCATGATGCGGTCGGACTTGTCCTTGCGGAGGAAAACCATGCCGGTGGAGCGCTCGCGATAGGCCTCCTCGAGCCAATTGGCCGCGCGGTCGGTGTCGCCCAGGCTCAGCGCGATGTTGCCCAAGTCGAAAGGCGAGACATACTGCTCGGTGGCCATTTCTTCCAGCTGTTGCAGCAGGTCTTCGCTCTCTTCTTTCCGCCCCAGGCGGGCGTACGTGCAGGCCAGAACGGAAAGCGCATGGGCATTGCCCGCCGAAAGCGCCAAGGCACGATCCAGCATGCTCTCGGCTTCGTCCTTATTGGACTGCGCGTGATCGATGTTGGCCAGGAGCAGGTCGGCCAAGGGCAATTCGGGGTTGAGTTCCTCGGTGCGTTTGGCCATTTCCATGGCGGCGGGGTCTTTGGCGATGAGCAGCGCATAGGCCAGGTTCATGCTGGCCATCACCGACATCGGTTCCATCTGCTCGGCTCGGCGCAGCTCCGGCATGGCTTCGCCCAAACGGCCCTGATCGCGCAGAAACATGCCATACCACAAATGTGCCGCCGGCAAGCCCGGGTTGAGTTCGATGGCGCGCCGGTATTGGCTCTCGGCTTTCTTGAAATCCCAATCGTAGGCTTCGGTAATGGCGGCCAGCGCGACATAGCCCTCGGCCAGGTGGGGATCGAGAGACAACGACCGCTCCGCCGCCCGCCGCGCTTCTTCCATTCCCTCGCGCGGAGGCACGAAGCCATACTGCACCAGATTGTCGAGGGCATCGGCCAACCCGGCCCACGCGGCGGCATAGCCAGGATTGCGCGCGGTAGCCTGACGGAAGCAGTCGGCGCTTTGATGCAAACCCGTTTCCGTCTGGCGATCCAGCAGATAGCGGCCGCGGCTGTACAGGTCCTGCGCGACAGCATCGGGGTCGTGGCGGGCGGAACGCGAACGCCACGCGTTTCCCAAAAAGAGGAAACCTGCCAGCGCCACCACCACCGTTCCCACGGCCGCTGCCGAGCGGGAGGCGCGATGGGGCGCGGCATCCGGCGCCGGAGCGGGGGCCTCGGGCAGCGGGCCGGATTCCGGCTGCGGAAGTCGAGGGATATACGTTCGGGCAGGCAGCTCGATCACCATCGGATCCTGCGCGCCCAGGCCCGCATAATATTGCGCCAACTTGGCGCGCAGGTAATGCGTCTGCACACGCACGATGGGATCGGCACGCGGATTGAAATCCGGGTTGCGATGGAAGATTCGCACGCCCAGGGTGTATTCGTTGATTTCCGAACCGCGACCCGCCAGCGTCTCTTCCACCAGATATCGCAGCAGGCGGGTCAAACTGGGTGACGACGCTAACGGAGGCCGCGAGAGCATCCGTTCCAACTGAGCATTCACGGCATCTTGAAGCCCGGTGTCCGGCACAGTGTTATCCCTCCCTCCGGGGGTCTGCGAAATATATAAGACGAGGGAAGCGGCGGATTGTTCCGTCACTTTGTGCGATACGAGTGAAACTTTTTGACGATCCAACAGGTATCGGCGGCTCCTGTTAAACTGGATGCTTCTATGGCTATCAGCAAAGACCTCTTGGAGATCCTGGTATGTCCCGTCTGCAAGGCCGTAGTGGAACTCAAGGCCGACCAGAGTGGGCTGAAATGTGTGGAATGCCACCGCGTGTATCCCATTCGCGATGACATTCCGGTGATGCTGGTGGACGAAGCCACGATTGAAGACAAGATTGAAGAATAGATGCCGTGGGCAGCGTTCTGGAATGTTTACCGCACGGTAGCCGCGTCGCCATTGTCCGAATCCGGTCACTGGGCGATTGCGTTTTGACTACTCCCGCGCTCGACATTCTGCGCCGCGCCCGGCCCGACTTACGTCTCTCCATCGTGGTGGAAGATCGCTTTCGCGATCTATTCGAAGACAATGCCGACATTGACGATATTCTGCCGCCGTCCATCGCCGCGCTCCGCCGATGGCGTCCGCGGCTGTGCGTGAATCTGCACGGCGGCACACGCAGCGCGTGGCTGTCCGCACTGTCCGGTGCCGAACACCGTGCCGGATTCGGACACTTCCGTCATGGTTGGGCTTACAACCTCCGCATTCCGCGCGCGCAGGAAATTTTGGGCGAGGAACGAACGGTGCATACGGCGGAACATCTCGCCAGCGCGATGTTTTGGCTGGGCGCCCGGGCCGGCGAGATTCCGCGGGCCAAACTGGTGGCGCGCAATGCGGTGAAGCGGTCGGTTGCCGTGATTCATCCCGTGGCGGCGACACCGGAGAAGACCTGGCGCACCGATGGATTCCTGGAAGTTGCCAGGCGACTGACGGCTCTGGGCTTGGAGCCAGTCGTCATTGGCGCGGATACCGACGATCTGGCGCCGTTCCATGACTTCTCTATCGTGCAGGGCGCGCCGCTTGCAAAGGTCAAGACTCTGCTCGCCGGCGCCTCTTTCTTTGTGGGGAACGATTCCGGACCGGCGCACATGGCGGCGGCCTTCGGATTGCCTGTTGTAGTGATTTTCGGCAACTCGAACCCGGCGATTTGGGGGCCCTGGCGCACGGCCGCGGAAGTGGTGACCGCGCCCGGCGGTATCGGGCAGGTTGAAATTGTCCAGGTCATGAGCGCGCTGGAGCGCTTGCGAGTGCACGTATGAAGACGGTGGCGCGACTGCTCTCGTATGGCCGGCGATACTGGCTGCACCTGGTGAGCTCCGTCGTGATGATGGCGATTGCGGGAGCGGCGCAAGCGGCTATGCTCCTGCTGGTGCGGCAGGTGTTCGACCGCGTGCTGGCGGACAATCCGCCGCCGGGTAAAACGCCGCTGTTGCCCCATCCCATTTTCGGCCACCAGCTCTACCTGGAGAACATCGTTCCGCTCCAGCGGCACGACGTGTGGGTGATGGTCGCGGTGGCCATCGTCGGCGTCTTCCTGATCAAAGGACTCTTCGATTACTGCGGCAATTATCTGATCAGCTATGCGGGATTTTCCTCGGTGACCGATCTGCGGAACGCCGTCTTCGAGAAGATTCTCAAGCACGGCGCGTCGTTCTTCGAAGCGCATTCCATCGGGCAGTTGATGTCGGGTGTGATGAACGATGTCGACAAAGTGCAGGTGGCGACCTCGCAGATCATGGCCGATTTCCTGCGGCAGATCTTCGCCGCGGCCGCTTCCATCTTCGTGCTGGTGAGTCTCGACCCGAAATTGACGCTCGCCAGCCTGATCGTTCTGCCGGCGGTCATGCTGCCCACTACGCGCGTCGGTAGACGCATTCGCCGCATCAGCAGGGGCACGCAGGAGCGGCAGGCTGAGCTGAACCAGATTTTGCAGGAGACGCTGAGCGGCCACATGGTGGTGCGCGCCTTTGCCGCCGAAGGCTACGAATCGGGACGATTCCGCGCGGCGGCGCGCCGCTTGCTGAAGACCAACGTGCGGTATGTGTTGCAGCAGGGACTCTCGTCGCCCATGATCGACATGCTGGCGGCGGCCACCATCGTGGGGCTGCTCACCTACGCCAAGCAGGCCCACTCGCTCACCGCGGGCGGCTTCAGCACGTTTGTGATCGCGCTCATTCTGCTGCTCGAACCGGTGAAGCGCCTGGTGGGGATTTATAACATCTTCCAGCAGGGGATCGGCGCGTCGCACAAGATTTTCGAATACCTCGACTATCCCGAGGAGATCGTCGAGAAGCCGGGCGCGGTGAATCTGGGGAAATTCTCCGATGGAATCCGCTTCGAGAACGTGTCGTTCCACTATCCCGGTGCGCCTGCGGGTTTCCGCATCCAAGGGCTCGATCTGGAGGTGAAGGCCGGGCAGGTGGTGGCGCTGGTGGGATCGAGCGGCGGCGGCAAGACCACGGTCGCGAACCTGGTGCCGCGCTTCTACGACGTGACTGCCGGCGCGGTGAAGATCGACGGGCACGACGTGCGCGATCTGGAAGTAGGTTCGTTGCGGGGGTCGATCGGGCTGGTGGCGCAGGATACGTTTCTGTTCAACGATACGGTGGAGCGCAACATCGCCTACGGACGGCCCGACGTTACGCCGGCCGAGATCCGCCGGGCGGCCGAAATGGCGCTGGCTCACGACTTTATTGAGCGGCTGCCGGAGGGATATCGAACCGTGATCGGCGATCGCGGCGCCAAGCTGAGCGGCGGACAACGGCAGCGCATCGCCATCGCGCGCGCCCTGCTGAAGAACGCGCCCATTTTGATTCTGGATGAGGCGACGTCGCATCTCGATAGCGAATCGGAACTGCTGGTACAGAAGGCGCTGGCCAATCTGATGGAGCACCGCACGGCGATTGTGATCGCGCACCGGCTGTCGACCATACGGCGCGCCGACAAGATCGTGGTCCTGGAGAAGGGCCGGATTTGCGAGCAAGGGACGCATGAAGAGCTGATCGGGCTGGACGGCATTTATCATCGGCTGCACGATTTGCAGTTCGAGAACGCCGGATCGGTGGTGGATCTATGAGTTCACCACGCCACCAAGACAATGTTCACCACAGAGCCACGGAGACACGGAGAAAAGCAAAGACTGGAGCTCACGGAGGTGGCAGAGAACACGGAGACGGAAGTTCCGGGGTCGGCGTCTCCGTAGCTCGGAGTTCCCGAAGAGCACAACGGGGCGCGATGCAGTTCGAGGACGCCGGAATGAGTCCACCACGCCACCAAGACAATGTTCACCACAGAGCCACGGAGGCACGGAGAAAAGCAAAGACCGGAGCTCACGGAGGTGGCAGAGAACACGGAGACGGAAGTTCAGGCGCTATGGGCGTCTCCGTAGGTTGGGGTTCCGGAAGAGCACAGCGGGGCGCGATGGGCGGCAATACTTCTCCGTGCCCTCCGCCGCCTCCGTGTGCTCGGGCTTTGCCTTTGACCTTGTTTTTCTCCGTGTCTCCGTGTCTCTGTGGTGAATATGACTTTGATACTTCTCCGTGCCCTCGGGCTTTGCCTTTGACTTTGTTTTTCTCCGTGTCTCCGTGTCTCTGTGGTGAATATGGCTTTGATACTTCTCTGTGCCCTCCGCCGCCTCCGTGTGCTCGGGCTTTGCCTTTGACTTTGCTTTTCTCCGTGTCTCCGAGCCTCTGTGGTGAATATGGCTTTGCTTACGCCAACGCCCCGTGTCTCTGTGTTGAAATGGTGATCTCGTGAGCTTACGCAGCATGACCGGCTTCGCCCGGGTCCGGAAGATCGTGGGGGACACCGAAATTGTCCTCACTCTGAAGAGCGTGAACCATCGCGGTCTGGATTTGCATTTCCACCTTCCGTCGTCGCTCGATCCGTTGGAAAACGACATTCGCGGCATCGTCAAAGCCGGCGTGCTGCGCGGGCACGTGCAGATCAATATTTCGCTGGTGCGGGTTGGCGCCGATACGGCCGGTTTGAACCGGGCGTTGCTGGCGCTCTATATGAACGCGTTCCGCGAAGCGGCGGAAGTGTACAAGGTCACCGATCAACAGCCGGACCTGAATGCGGCGCTGCGCATTCCCGGCATGTTGGGCGTGAGCAGCGAGGACGCCGAAATCGCCGAGGAGCTTTCCAAGGCTATCCTCGAGACGGCTAGCGAGGCCGTGTCCGCGCTGAATGTTTTCCGCGAGCGGGAAGGCGCCGTGACGGCGCAGGAGATGCGGCAGCGGGGCCGCAACATCTGCGAGCTGGCCGCCCGCATGGACGAAATCCGCTCGAGCGCAGTGCCCGCATTCCTCAAACGTTTGCGCGAAAAACTGGCCGATCTGCTGCACGGCGCGAGTATCGACCCGCAGCGGCTGGCGCAGGAAGCCGCGATCCTGGCCGACCGCAGCGACATCGCCGAGGAGTTGGTCCGGCTGCGCACCCACGCAGCGCAACTCGACGAGATTCTCGCCGGCCACGGCGAAGTAGGCAAACGCCTCGATTTTCTGCTACAAGAGATGAACCGCGAAGCTAATACCGTTTTGTCGAAGACGGGGGGCCTGGGCGATCTGGGCCTGACGATTACCGAGCTGGCGCTGGCGGCGAAGTCGGAAGTCGATAAGATTCGTGAGCAGTCGCTAAATCTGGAATGACGACAGTCTTCATCATTTCCGCCCCTTCCGGATCGGGGAAATCCACGCTCGTGGATCGCTTGCTGGCCACCGTACCGGGGCTGATGTTTTCCGTCTCCTATACTACGCGGGCGCCGCGGGGTCAAGAAAAGGACGGCGAGGACTACCATTTCGTGGCCCGCGAAGAGTTCGAGGCGATGATTGCCCGCGGCGAGTTTCTCGAATGGGCTCAAGTATTTGGCAATCATTACTATGGCACCCACCAGGGGATCCTGGAGGCGGCCCGGGCGGCCGGGCGGGACCTGGTACTCGACATCGACGTGCAAGGTGCGAGACAATTGAAGGATCGGATTCCCGAAGCCGTCACCATATTCATATTGGCTCCCTCGCGAAAGGTTTTGGAAGACCGGCTGCGCGCCCGCGGCGAGGACCGGGAAGACGTAATCGAGAGGCGGCTGCGCGAAGCGGCCGTGGAAATCCAGAAGTACAAAGACTACGATTATGTTTTGATCAATCGGGAACTCGCGGAATCGGAAGCTGTTCTCAGCTCGATTGTAAGGGCCGAGCGCATCCGGCGCGACCGGATTGAAGATCAAATCGAACCCATTCTGGAAACATTCAGGATTTGAAAAGGAAAAGAAATAATGGTTGACAAAGCGCCGCGGAACAACGCCCACTGTACCCTTCCGGACGACCCCGAACAGAGCACTTACCGGTTCATCATCGTAGCGGCCAAGCGCGCCCGCCAATTGCAGGGTGGCGCACGCCCGGTGCTGCCCACGTCGTCCAAGAAACCCA
>Ga0326727_10022599_pt1 | contig 12131 bp, 11 predicted proteins | sample MB2enrmetagenome_FD_207643 | JGI IMG/M metagenome (GOLD analysis project Ga0326727, IMG submission 207643) | Lab enriched peat soil microbial communities from McLean, Ithaca, NY, United States - MB29MY | ecosystem: Environmental > Terrestrial > Soil > Wetlands > Peat | place: USA: New York... | reverse complement strand
AAAACCAGATGCTATTGAGCAATTGCCATGTGGAGCAGTATTAAACGGGTAACCCGGATTCTTGAATCCGGGCGCGAAGCGCAAGAGGATGGGTCTTTCCGTTCCCTGTGTTTATGGACAGCGGCCTAAAGGCCGAACCCATTCGGGACCGGCGCAGCCAGTCCACATTACCACGCCCACAGGGCGTGGGTTTTTACGTTGAACTAAAAACTGAAAACTACTCAGTGCCCTCTGTGGTGAACCGTTCCGTGGTGAATCGCTTTTAATTCTTTGATTGGTCGTATCTTGAATTCTTGGAATTTATCTCAGCGCCCTCTGCGTCTCTGCGGTGGAATCGCAATTCTCCTTTTCGTTGCGTGGGCAAGCGTTCGGCTCTTTACGTTCACTGCTGCCGATATTTACGACTCCTTCGGGCGGCAAAGGCTCGAATCGAAGCAATATGAATCAGCCGAATCCTATTTCGCCAAAAGCGTCCGTCTGGCCGGGAAGAATTTCGAATATCAAATGCATCTTGGCGATTCCCTGTATGCACTGGCCGGCCTGGCCAAGACCAACGACTCCGCTCTGGCCGATCTCCTGAATGGAAAGCAGGCGTTTGAAAAGGCAACCGAACTGAACCCTCTCGAAGGAAATGCATGGCTTGGCCTGGCGCAAACCTGCTGGTGGCTTAGCAGGTTCAAAGGGCACGAAAACGAGTTCAAAAGGGTGGAATCCTATTTCCAGAAGGCGCTCGCAACCGACCCCAATAACGGTCAATTTCTTTACGCGCTGGTAGACTATTATCTTTCATCGCCTCAGCCTTTGCCCTTGTCTCACGACTCACGACTCACGACTCAGGACTCACTCAGTCCTCAGTCCTCACTCACTACTCACGACTCACGACTCACCGCCCTTACCCGCCTTGCCACGGTCTACCCCGGCGGATGGTACGATTTTAAAGAGCATCCAAGATGGACCGACGACTTGCAGGCCCACTTCATAGAAGGTCTTAAAATGGCGGCAAACAATCCACTCACGGATGAGTCGGCACTTTTCATTCTGGCCGGTCTTTCCGCCGAATCAAAAAAATGGGATGAAGCCGCGGCCTACACTGACCAACTTATCCGGCAAACAGGAGCACGGACACCGGTTTCCGCGCAGACCTATTTCCAACTCGGGATGTGGGAGTTAAAGGCGGGGCATCCGGCAGAGGCTAAAAAGGCTTTCCTCCAGGGACTCAAACTTTCAAAGGACCGTGTCGAAACCCTGGATGGCCTCATACCACGTTTTGAAAAAACGGGCGCAGCCGGCCTCTATCTCGATCTGGCAAAAGAAACCGCTGCTTTCGATCCGGCAGTGCTTTCGTCCTTGCAGTTGATTCGCGGCAAGGCTTACTTCTTCATCGCCGAAGATCTCGACTCCGCCGAAGCCTGTTTTCACCAAGCGCTCAAGAACAAGGAAACGGCCGCACCTCATCGTTACCTGGCGGAAATTGCGATGAAGCGCAAAGACTGGGATAAGGCGGAGCTGGAAAGCCACCGCGCCAGTCTGCTCGCCCCTAAAGACGGCTACCTCCATTACTTGTTTGCCCGCTCTCTTCAGGAACAACGGCGATATATTGCCGCCCTTGAAGCCATCGGAGAGGCCATCCAAAATGCTCCACGGCCCAATGCCGGCTATTTCGACACGCAAGCCTGGCTTTACTGGTCGTTGGGCGACTATACGGCGGCCATCCAGGCGTGGGAATCTGGAAGACAGATTGATCCAAAGAGTGCCGGCTTCAATCGCCAGATCGCCCTGGCCTACAAAATGCTGAAGGATTATTCGGCAGCCGAGCGCTTCTACCTCGCGGCGCTTGAACTCGATCCGGGCAATGCCGACATCGCCAAAGAGCTGCAAGCCTTGAGGTCGCAGATGGCGCAAAACAAATAGCAGATGCATCCACCACAGAGACCACAGAGAGCACGGAGGAAACACTGAGAAGAGCGGCTAAGTTTCGGCCATGCGCTGAAACGCGCAAGGCCGATAGCTCGCGCTATGGCGGGCTCTCCTCTGCGTCCTCTGCGTCTCGGCGGTGATATAGTCATTATCTTTCTTGCGATAAAATCGAATGGGAACCAGAAAGACTACCACAAGAAGACCGGCCCGCCCTCCACGGATCTCGGTGCCCACGTTGCATCATGACGGCGTTTGCCCGATTTGCGATAACGAATCCATACGGCGCAAGAAGCGCGATACCTGGATGTATTTTCTACCCGGCAGCAAGAACTACTATTGCAAGACATGCAAATCCAAATTTGTGCAAATCTTGAACAAAACATGGCTTTTGAAGCCAAAGAATGCTGAAAGGCTGCCCCAACTAGCCCTGATAGCAATCGGAGCCCTCTTGGTACTACTGCTCGTGTATATGTTCATCGAGCATAGCCAGCAGGGTCCTTCTCCCGAACAACAGTCTATGGTCACGGAGCAACAGTGAACGGGGAACGGGAACAGTGAACAGTGAACAGTGAGCGGTGAGCAGTGAGCAGCACAATCCTTGAAATCCAACAGCCTCTGCGTGCTCTGCGTGCTCTGCGCCTCTGCGGTGAGGCAGCATTTCTCTTGCTTCTCGTCTTCACCCCTCTTGCCTTTGGGGCGGCGCCGCAATGGGCTTTCTGCATCTCTTTATGGCTGGCGCTTTTAGCCTTTGCCGCCATGCTGGTACGGCGGTTCTGGCTGGGCGAGACATTGCTTCCGCGATCGGTGCTCGATCTTCCTATTGCGATTCTGATCGCTCTTGCGGCGGTCTCCTGGTTTAGCTCGATGTACAGGGATGCAACTCTATGGGCTTTGTTGCGCCTCTTTCTTTACACGGCGGTGTTTTATTTAACCCTGGAGATGACCGAATCCAGGCGCCAGACACGGCGCATGGCTCAGGCAATCGTAGCCATGGGGCTGGTCGTCTCTTTCCTGGGGCTGGTGAAGTACAGCGGAGCGCCTTTTCCGTCATTTTGGAAGGGCGACTCCCCTCAGAGCCTGACCTCCACCTTTGTAAACTACAATCATCTTGCAGGATATCTGGCAATGATTTTCATGCTTGGCCTGGGCGTGGTCTTCCAGCGAACTACCGAAAGAGTATTGATCTGGGTCGGCGCTCTTTTCCTGGTCCTGGTTGTGCTCTGTTTAAGCATGTCACGGGGAGCATGGATAGGGAGTATCGTTGGTGTCGGGCTCATGCTGGTTTTGTTTATGTCAAGAAGAGGAATAAGCAGGCTCAAGATTAGCGTAGCCGCTTTCGCTCTTTTGCTCGTGACAGGCATCACGCTGCTCGGTTCTAACCCCATGATCGCGAGGATGGAAACCTTGAAGTCGATCCCCGGTGACCCATCCTTCACCGCTCGAACGGTCGCCTGGGACGGAAGCGTGGAAATAATTAAAAATCACCCTTTGCTGGGCACGGGCCTCGGCACCTTCCCATGGTCATTCACGACGGTGAGGCCGGCGGGGCTCATCGATCGGTGGCGGGAAGCCCACAATGACTGGCTCCAGATCATAACGGAAATGGGCCTCCCGGTTTTGATACCCCTAATCTGGGGTTTGATCATAATTTTCAAGACAGGCCTTCACTCCTATCAGATAACCCCCAGCCGTCTTCATGCCGGCGCGGTGCTAGGCGCACTTGGAGGCATTACCGCTATCCTGGTCCACAGCGTAAGCGACTTCAATATTCAGATTACTTCGAATGGAATTATGTTCAGCGTCTTAATTGGCTTGGTCGTGGGCAGGTACTCCTGGGCAATGGACAGTCGCCAGTCTTCGGTCTCCAGTCTTGAGTCCTCTAACGACTCGCGACCCACGACTCACGACTAGTTTCTGCTCACTGCTCACTGCTCTGATGGCCTCGTGATGGGAAAGTATTCGTGAGCAGTCCTCAGCCGTTTTTCATGGATTGTGATCAGCCGTTAGCTTTCAGTCATCCGACCGCCGAAACCGATTAACGGACTACCTGGTATCTAGAGCCTTGGCAGTACACCATCTGAATGGCTGATTTATGATAAGTTAATCTTTGCCTCACGGACGTAGAACCAGCCAAAAAACCCTAGGATGGCGGAATCTTCACCTGCACGATAGCCATGCACGACTCCCGGTTGCAATTGCTTCTCACTTCCAGGTTCCAAAATGAGGCCTCAGATTGCGAAGTCTGCTGAGAACACTGCGGTTCATTGCCCAGCATCCGCTTAATCGAAATCACCCCCTCCCGGCGTTATTTGCATTCCTGCGCTGGCAGATTGGAAGCCGTATCGTCCCCGGCGCGGTGGCTGTCCCCTTCGTCCAGGGTACAAGACTTCTGACAACGCCGGGCATGGCTGGCGCAACGGGAAATATCTACTGCGGCCTGCATGAATTTGCGGACATGGGCGTCGTTCTTCATGCCCTTCGCCCTGGGGACCTCTTCATAGATATTGGCGCCAATATTGGTTCGTATACGATTTTAGCTGCTGGTGTGTGTGGGGCTTCGGTCATCGCTGTTGAACCGGTTCCCTGCACGTTTAATCACCTCTTGGATAATATCCGTCTCAACAACCTTGAGTCTCTTGTGGTCACGAAATGCATTGCCATCGGCGCCCACTCGGGCACCCTTCGTTTCTCCGAAGCCCTCGATACTTTGAATCATGTTCTGTCTGGCGATGAGAATAACTCTTCGGATGCGATCTCGGTCACCGTGGACACCTTGGACGCAGTCCTGGCCGGGCGGGACCCGACCATCATCAAAATTGATGTCGAAGGCTATGAAAGCGAGGTATTCAAGGGAGCAACAGAAACCCTCCAGTCTGACAAACTTCTTGCTGTACTGATGGAAACCGACGGCGGCGGCAATCGATACAGAATCGACGAAGCCAAACTGCACTCAAATATGGTCCATTTCGGTTTCACACCTTGTGCCTACGACCCCATGACAAGAGTTCTCTCTCCACTCGGCAGCAGAAACGCGGAATCAAGCAATACACTCTACGTTAAGAATATTGAGGCATTGGGAGCCAGAATAGAATCTTCGCCGAAGCGTATGATCCACGGTAATAACCTGTAGACCTAAATGAACCCGTGGCGGAAAGGTGTATCATACAAGATGGTATTCCTGATCGTAAATACAACTAGGATTTGGGTTTAAAGAGCTATGTTTGGCAAAACGTCAGCCCAAACCTCTTGGCTGGATGACCGTATCGCCTGCATCCCGTTCCTCGATCGATTGTTGGCCATGCTCCGTGGAGGGTCGGTCCGCGCCCGCTTTGCCAATGGGGCCATATGGTCTTTGCTGGGTGCCGGGATTTCTCAGACAATGGGCTTTGTGGCTGGGGTGGTTACTGCCCGTCTCCTGGGCAAGACCGGGTTCGGCGAGTTTGGCATGATCCAAAGCACCATAGCTATGTTTGGTGTATTTGCCGGACTGGGGCTTGGCATGACGGCGACCAGGCATGTGGCGCTGTTTCGAAAAACCGATCCGGCACGGGCGGGTAGAATTATTACGCTCACTTCGGTCATGGCTATAGGGGTTGCCACCGTACTTACCTTGACGGGAGCGGCCGCAGCAAATTGGTTGGCTCTGCACACGATGAACGCACCAGATCTGGCGCCCCAGTTGCGGTTGGGTTGCGGATTGCTGCTGGTCAACGCCCTCAGTGGCGCACAGATGGGTGTGCTGAGCGGATTGGAGTCTTTCAAGGCCATCGCAAAAGTGAATATTATCCGAGGCCTTATCAACTTGCCCGCCACAGTAACCGGTGTGTACTTCTTGGGTCTCACGGGTGCGGTCGCTGCATCGGTGTGCGTAGGCGTGCTAACATGCCTAATTTCGATGCTGGTCATGCAGACCGAGTGCCGACGCTGGAAGATCGCGCTGAGTCTTACCGGGTGGAAGACCGAGTTCCCAGTTTTATGGCGTTTCTCACTTCCTGTGTTTGTTAGCAGCATCATGCTCGGGCCTGTGGAATGGGCCATGAATGCCATCCTCGTGAATCAGCCGGGCGGATATGACCAGTTAGGGTTATTTTCGGCGGCCAAGCAGTGGTTTGTCATCATGCTCTATCTGCCGAACATGGTCTCAGGACTCACCTTCCCCATGCTCTCAAATCTCTGGGGAGAGAACTGCTTCGCGCGGTGTAAGAGGTTTATGATTCAAAATACAGGGGTCTTGCTGGTTCTAACGGTCCTGGTAACAGTGCCGGTGGGACTTTTCGCCGGCCCGGCCATGCGGATGTATGGAAATGGCTTCTCCACAGGGACGTGGGTCTTATTGCTAATGTGCGTCCGTGCCCTAACGGTCCCACCGAACATGGTGACTGGACAGGCAGTGTGGGTCATGGGATCTCCCAAAGCAGGAGTGGTTCTTGCCGGATTCAAGAGCATGTCCCTCTTCTTATTGTTCCTGATGTTTTTGCCCTTCGGTGCGCTGGGTATGGCGGCGGCGTTCGCTCTGGGGGATTTTATCCTCATGATTATCCAGGTGATGTATCTGCGTAACATACTTGGGCGCACTCCGGCCAGTTTTGCCAGCCCATTAAAATGCGTATCATAACAAGGTGAGACGATGAGTATCTTTAGGTACCTGAGCCGGTTTTACATGCGTTTGGCTGTGGTCAGATTGTCGCAAGCAATCGTCTGCCGTTGGCCGATCGGGAATGTGATGCCCAAACCAGCGGCAGCCCTTCGGCTGCTTACGATGTGCGGGCAAAACACACTGGATCTCTTGAGACAGTCCTTACTCTCCGTGTACTGGTCCTGGACACAGTTGCCCCGATTGTGCGTGTGTATGGATGGCACTATTGACTCCAGAGATGTCAAGAAAGCCGTACCCTGGTGGCCGGGGGAGATGGAAATCCAATCCTGGGAGGTATACGCTCACTCTTTGGCGAAAAAGGGGCACTCTGATATTTTGACTTATGCCCAGAGAGAGCTGTTTGGCAAAAAATTGGCTTGCATCCTCGCGAGCGCTGAAATTGGACCGACATTATACAGCGACACCGACGTACTTTGGTTTTCCGAACCATCGTTGCCATCATCTTCGGCTGCAATTACGATACGCATGTCGGTGGACGATGTTTATTCTTATGACTTCTCATTACTTGAGCACTTAAATTGCCGGGATATCTTAAAGCGTCCTCCGCTTAATGCCGGAATCGTTTTTGTAGACGGTCCAGCCCTGGAAGTCCCGTTAATTCATGAGGCGGTAACGCGGGTGGCCCAGTTCCCGCACAATTTTTCCGAGCAGACTATTCTTGCCTTGGCGGGCAATTATTTGGGCGATCATTGGCCAGCCGAGGAAATTGCGATCTTTACAACCGATAAAGATCGCTTGATTCGCCCGGGTACATACCCCAGATTTCGGAACTGGGTTGCTCGCCACTATGTTAGTCCCGTTCGACAACTGTTCTGGATAGACGCTCTGGCTCACGCGTGGATTTTCAGGCGATAAGTGATCGCTGCCCGATCAACCGCCGGATTTACTGCTATCAAATTATGCCGGAACGAAGGGATGGAACGAGATGATAACTCAAACCCTGCGCCGGGAAGCGAGTAACGGTATAGGTTAAGAGGTGTGCCAAGGTGAATGAACCATTAGTGTTGCGATACACCACTCATACTCCTGAACGTGTCGCTCAAATCGTGCAGGAAATATCCTATTCAGCTCCTGAATCGGTCGGTTCACGCGCTTTAGATGGTTCGAAAAATCGCCTCGTGTGGTTATCGCTGTGGTCTATTTTTGCTTTTGAATTTTTCCTCGGTTTTGTAGTGCCGGTCGAGCCTGGGTTTACTCCAGTGCACTTAGTCAGCTATGTCCTGATTCTTTCCTCGTATGTTTTCTTATTTCTTGCAGCAAGGAAACAGTGGCAGAGTGGTGCCTTGCAGAGACTTCCTTCAATTTCTCGACAGATCTGGATTTCCATGATGATCTGGGGGACCTATTCCGCTCTGCGAATACTCGACTTTCATGATTTCAGAAATTTCGCATACCAGTGGGTTGCCAACAACACAAACGGGATCTGGCTTATGCCCCTTGCCTTTATAATTGGTCTCTCCCGTTCATCGCTTGAAACCACCTTCCGGGTAATCCGCACGCAAACGGCCCTGGGGGCCGTGATAATGGCGCTGGCATTCACATTAGACTATGACAGGGCACTTTGGGCGTCCTTTTCAGAGACCAGCTTGATTTACGGTACAGGTATTATGTTTCTCATAAGTCACCGGGCCTCTTGGAGGGTGCATAGTTTTTGGTGTTTTGCTTTCGGCATTTACGGGGTGGGACAATTTCTCCTCGGGCTGCGTAATGGCCTCGTACGGTGCGCGGTCTATCTCTTTTTCTATGTCGTGATTCAGGGTATTGACACTTTTCGAGGAAAGGTTAGTTATCCGAAATTTCTAGGCATCTGCTTGGTTATTGTATTTATTATTATTGGTACCTACGGCTTCATTGGACTAAATCCTGATGCAAGTGTCAGCGCTGGCCTTTCTATGTATAAGATTACAGGCATGTATGACTCCAGAAGCGCCAATATCCTTGAAATGTTAGACTCTTTATCAGCTATAGAGCTATTCCAGGGAAGCTGGGATGGTACATACTGGAGCGGTATCTTCAATATTTGTCGTTCCGACATTGAAGGCGGGTTCTTTCAATTTATACTGCGAGGAGGGTTGGTATCGCTCGTGATTTTTATTATCCTTGCATTCACTGCATTATGGAAAGGCCTGCGGGCAGACACTGGATCAATGTCCTTTTACTTGGGGTTGTACATTCTAGAACACCTTATCTGGATGATTACTTATGGCAATCCAGGTGTTAACATGGATTTTATTTTATTGTGGATAGCTATCGGCGCCTGCCTCTCGGGTGCGGGGGACTTCGTTATCGATGAAACCGGACTGGACCACGGGCAGCCCCCAGCGGAGGCAGGTTCCAAAGGATTTTCTGAAAAGGCGAGGGTCTATGCATACCCGCGATCTGTATTTGAATGAGCACCATTTGCCCCTGCGAGGGGCCAGGTGGCGCACACAATTGAGGGGATGCTAATGAGGGCCCTGTGGTTCGCTAATTGCCCTCTCCCCAGACAGGGAGAAACCGCGAACGGCCATTGGATGTCAACCTTGGCCCTGGCACTGAAAGAAACTGGCGATGTCGAACTGGGGTTTGTCTGCTACGGCACCGCTTCGCAATTATGCTATAAAGTTGACGGACCCCTTGGTCCGGAATGGACTATTCCCATTGGACGAATTGAGCAACGCCATGAGCCACCGACCGATAGGGCATGCAGCGAGTTGCTCAGGATTCTTGAGGAATTCCAACCTGATTTGGTGCATGTCCATGGCACAGAACAAAATTGGGGACTTTTCTCCACGGGCGGCGTTTACGATTTGCCCACCGTGATTTCTATCCAGGGCCTCCTTCACGTATATTATCGCCACGACCTTGGTGGACTGAGCGACATGGAGGCATTAAAACTCTACTCAATCAGGGACTGGGTTCGCAATGACGGGATGATTAAACGCCAACGGAAACGACACCGGGCCTCACTAACTGAAATGGGGATCATTCAGGACGCAAAGTTCTTTATCGGTCGAACGAAGTGGGACCGTGCACATGTCTACGCTTTGAACGCTAATGCAGTTTACTTCCATTGCGATGAAATCATGCGCCCTGAATTTTTCTCCATTCAAAGAGATGTTATTACTGTGCGCCCATTTAGCATTTTCAGCTCTGCCCAGCCGGAGCCACTGAAAGGGCTTCATGTTCTGCTCAAGGCTGCGGGGATTCTCTGTCGCGATTTTCCGGAACTTCGACTCTACTTGGCGGGACGCCCTTTTCGCCGCGGCTTTTGGATCACAGGCTTCGAAAGACATCTTTGCAAGATAATAGAAGACCATAATCTCGATTCTAGACTATGCCATCTTGGGCCATTGAATGCCCATACGCTCTCCGAAGAATTGGGGCGAGCGGCCGTTTTTGTCCTGCCATCTTTTATTGAAAACAGCTCGAATGCTCTGGCGGAAGCTATGCTCGCGGGGGTGCCGATAGCGGCCAGTTTCGTCGGCGGGAACCCTAGTATGGTTCAAGATGGTGATTCTGCTCTCTGCTTTCCTCAAGGCGATGAGGCGGTCCTTGCCGAGTGCATCCGAGAACTCTTCCTCAATGAAAAACTTGCCCTGCGTATAGCACAACGTGCTAGGGAGGTTGCATTTATACGCCATAACCCGACAACGATTGCTATGCAGACTATTGATATTTATACGGCCGTCTGCAAACAATGGTCGGCAATGCGGGAAACAAACTCACAAGAGTAGCTGCAGGTTCAACATCAAAGTCCAGCCTGAAAAGAGCTATTAGCGTGGTTCTCTTCTCCGGCTCAGCTAACCACACGACCCTGGTTGGGCACCCTCTTGGCGCCGGAATAAGTAACTGGGACGTTTTAACGCACACTTATAGAAGAATCATTTCTGGCCACGTTTCGAGCGGTAGCCAATGACAACTGAACTAGGATCTTCATGCATTCGTAGAGGGCTATTCCGCCGCTGGATTGTTAGCTATGCGGCCAGACTGATTAGAACTGTACGTTTTCGCTTGTTCACTACTATTGCACGTGTGAGATTGCGTTTTAACGGGGTCGAGATACAATCCGGCCTATTGGTCACCGGATGGCTTCGACTTTGCCTTCACCCAAGATCGAGGGTCAAAATCGGTAGAAATGTGGTTATCCGGTCAGGCCATTATGACAACCCTGTGGGTGCCTATGTTCCCACATCGATTTTCGTCGGTGATGCAGGTTTTTTGGAGGTGCAAGATGGGGCTGGTCTAAGCAACTGTACCATTATTGCATATGAAAGGATCTCCATTGGGCCATCAGCATTCCTGGGGGGAGGCACTCGAGTCTACGACAGCAACTTTCATCCCCTGGATTTGCGAAAACGTGTGTCAAGATCTGACCCGCCCCTAACGAAGCCGGTTGATATCGGAGCAGGTGCCTTCGTTGGGGGACACAGCCTTATCCTTAAGGGGGTAAGCATTGGTGACCGGGCTATCGTCGGGGCAGGTTCAGTTCTCACCAGATCGGTCCCTGCCGACGAGATATGGGCCGGCAATCCTGCGCGCTTTGTGCGAGCTGTAGGGAAGTAGAATACTCATGGTCAGAAAACCGGGGGAGGCTATCCCAAGGTGTGTGGTGTTGACGGAAAGCGCAAGCTTCCCATCTGGGATGGCAGGAACCTCGCGTGTGAAGCTTTACGCTCGCGGACTTTCGGAGGCCGGTGTATCTACAGGTATTCTCGTGGTACGTGGTACGGAACGCGCGGGGCAAATGCGCAATGAGGATGTGCGAGGCGAGCATGAGGGCATCTGCTTTGAATACACCGGTGGCAGGACGGTTATCCCTCGGTCCTGGATCGGCCGACGCTTAGATGAAGCCATTGGGATCATGCAGGCCGCCCGCCGCTTGAGACTGATGAAACATGAAGGTCTCGAATATGCACTCCTGTATACAAATGACCTTCGTTTCATCAAGATCTTCTCGATGATGTGCCGACAGGTTCATATAAAAGTCGTGCTCGAACTTTGCGAATGGCCGCTTGCAAAAGCCACCTATCTCGGGCTCAACATTAAGACAGCGCGGCGCTTCATGGTAGAGGGCATGCCGTGCGTGGACGCCGTCCTTCCGATCTCAAATTTTCTGAAGAACCAGATTGAAGAATATGAGTACGCCCATGATTGTCATATCCCTCACCTTCAAGTCCCTATCATGGTGGACACAATATCGTTTCAGCCCCTGCAGTCTCGGCCCGGCGGCAGACCCTCGATCCTCTGGTGCGGATCGCTTGACTACACCCTCATCACAAAGAATATTGTCGACGCTGCCTGCTTGCTTCGCAGCAGGGGGAATGTCAACTTTGAGATAAGAATACTGGGTGGCATTGGGCCGCCAGACCAGTTGCGTAAGCTTCAAGCTTACGTGGCCCGAACTTTTGCGGCTGACGTGGTCAGGATATTTGGCTTTCTTCCGGAAGGCGAGTTGCGGCAGGCATACGCTGATGCTGCGGCGTGCCTCGTATTGCTACAGGATAACGATATTTCCCGTTCGCGTTTTCCAACGAAGCTTGGGGAGTTTCTTGCCATGGGACGGCCCGTCATTGCT
>Ga0326727_10022598_pt1 | contig 12132 bp, 8 predicted proteins | sample MB2enrmetagenome_FD_207643 | JGI IMG/M metagenome (GOLD analysis project Ga0326727, IMG submission 207643) | Lab enriched peat soil microbial communities from McLean, Ithaca, NY, United States - MB29MY | ecosystem: Environmental > Terrestrial > Soil > Wetlands > Peat | place: USA: New York... | reverse complement strand
CCGAACTTGACAACGCGCAGCCAAGTGTCGCGCCCAAAGTTGATCTTTCAGTTACGAAACACGGCGTCCGCGTTCCGCGATAACCGGCGCGGGGAGCCGCAAGTAGAGAGAACTGCACAGCCCTGCTCCTCAAGGCCACAATCAATAAACGCCTTAGAATCCCGCCACGACTTCTTGATTAGGTCTGCTGATTCTTTCACCCAGGACGGGCAGGTTTTTGAAGTGACGTACGAGAGAATACGCGAGCAAAAATGCTTGTCAAGAGGTGCCGTTTGCTCCCCCAGCTGACCGCTAACATAAGAAACATCATACGACGCGCCCGCTCCTAACACAAACACCGTATCCAGGACTGGGCGGTTTGCTCTTCGCCGCACTTCAGTTGCTATTTTCCTTGTTTATTGAATTTTGGCTGCATGCGAGAGATAATTCGCTGCTCTCTCGCTCGCGCGTGATCAATGGTGTCAGCCTGCTCAATACGAACTGCGGCACCGGTAATCTTACCTTCGCTTAGATGGTCGTTCAAGCGCTCCTTAACACGCCCGCGCTTGGCCACGCCGACGTAGTTTGCCTTGCCGCCCGCAGTCTCTATTTTGTATACAACAGGCTTGTCATTCGGCAGCTTGGCTATGCCGGACTTGTTAAATTTGACCGTCGTCGTCGCCATGTCCTGGCCTCCGGTAGCATTGGGCCTCGGCAATGCGCCTCGCAGCTACATATAGCGCTTCGCCGAACGGTTTGGAAGCGGTGGAACTCGAAGATCGCGTCGCGCGGACACTGTTGGTGATGGCGTCGAGTGAGATACACAACCGATCCATCCCATAATGACATGTGTCTGTCTGGCAGGCTTCCGCTCCGTTCGTTTCGCGGTCGCGCGGCCCCGCACAGTCGGCTCAGGACGCTGTCGACGAACGTCGAGCGGAGGTCACTGGCTGCGCTTCCGTGATTGGGTCAGGTCTTCGCCGGCTTCACCCACTTGCCGTTCGCTTTCGACGACTCGACCGCCGCTTCGATGAAGGCCATGCCTTTGACGCCGTCGTCGACGCCGGGAAAATGCGCCCCCTCGGGCGGCTTCTTGCCCTCGCGCGCAGCCTTGATGGCGAGCGCGACGTCGGAATAAATATTGGCGAAGCCTTCGAGATAGCCCTCGGGATGGCGAGGATGCGCGTCGGCTCGCCGATGCAGGCGCCTTCGCCGTTCGCGCCGACCACAGGCGCTAAGACGCGCGCCGTCACGGCCCCGGGTCCAGAAGTTCGATCTCCAACAGCGAAAGCTCGGCTTCGCTCGGCCCCTCGTCGTCGAGCACGACGTGCAGCCGGCCGTCGCGGTCGAACACGCCGTCGATCCGCAACGCCTCGCCCAGGCGCACGCGCACGCCGCGAAGCGCATAGGTCGCGAGCCCGGCTGCGCCCTGCGCCTGGAGGGCGAGCACTTTCGTCTTTTCGTCCTGATGAAGCAGATGGGCGAGGACGAGGCCGTCGGCGCTGAGCAGGCCGGCGGCGGGAAATCGCCATTCGTCCGCCCCCTTGGCCGCCGGGGCGGCGAACGAAGAGACGGGCCGCATGGGCGCTCCTCCGCGCTGTTGATCGTCGAGCGCGAGCGCCGTCTGCGCGGCGACGCGCAAGGTCCGCAAAAAGCGCGCCGCTTCTTGCGGGTCGAACGTGCGGTCCATTTCCCTCTCCTCGCCCCGATTCCCGCCGCCTCGTCTGAAGAGGCGCAGGACATCGCCGGCTGCTTACGGTCTGACGCTCGCCTGGGCGACGAAACGAGCGGTTCGCGACGACAGGTCCTCGACGTAGGCCGTCAGATCGCCGTCGAAGTCGTTTTTCAAGCGGCGGCGCGGAAAGAGATCGGCGCCGAGCGCCGCGGCGAGCGATTCTCCGCCGATGATCGCCGCCAACAGATCGCGTTCGGCGGGCGCGATGGCCCCCGCTTCGACCGCGCCGTCGAGAAATGGCGCGGCTTCCTCGGCGTTCATCAGCGGTTCGCCGGCCGCCTCGGCAAGCTCGGCGCCCCGGGTCGCCTCCATCGCGTCGAAGGACGCCAGGGTGGTTCGATCCTCGCCGGCCAGGCGCCTCAGAACGGCCGCGCCGAACGCCCCCGAGGCGAATTCTTGCGCGGTCCTACATCCGGGAATCGGCGCGCTGGCGAAGGCCGCCTCGAGCTCGTGGCGCGCCGGCCGGCGTCCCGGTTCGCCGCGCATTTCGCTCTTCAGCGCCCTGCGGAACGCGTTGGCGGATTTGAGCGTGTCGACGCCGACGGCGGCCTCGCCGACCAGCCATTCCTTCGGGCACAGCCCGAGACGCAGCGCCTCGGCGTAGGGCCGGTTCGCCGCGTCGAGGCATTTGAGGATGCGGTTGGAAAATTCAAACAGTTCGCTTCTTTGTCTGAACCGCCGGAGCCGCAAGGCGCCGCCGGTGAGCGCCCTCCAGGTCGACAACGGACCGCCGCTCGGCGCCGCCGGGCGCGGCCCCGCCGCGCGGCTCGCCACCAGCGCGGCCAGATTGTGCGCCGGGGTCGGTTCGTCGCGCCGCTGCGCGATCGGCCGATCGAGCACGCAATCGAAATAGAAATCGGCCGCTTCCTCGACGCCGTCGGGCGGAGGATAGGCCCAAACGCCGACCAGCCCCTCCGAATAGCGCCGGTTGGAGATCAACAGGCGGCGAATGCGCTCGAAGAGCTGGAACGGCTTGACGACGACGATTTCCTCGGCCTCGTCGAGGCAATCGTTGCCGTTGACGAGATTGGCCAGATGCCCGGCGAAATAAGCGACGATGTCGCGACCCGACCTGGCCGCCGGCCCAGCGCGCATGGCTCGAATCTCTCGCTTTCCGCCGACGGGCGGCGAGAAAGGGTCCCGCGTTCGCCCTGCGGCATTATCAGCCCGATCGGCGTCTTGACAAGCGCGCTTCCCTCGCCGGCCTCGTGCGGCGCCCCTGGCGCGAAGCGGCGAATGATGATTGCATCGCCGCACGCCAAGCAAAGGGAAGCGCGACGCGATGCCGGACGAGAAGGCTCTGACCGAGGCGCGGGCGCTGCTCGCTCGCGCGCCGCTGTTCGACGGCCACAACGACCTGGCCTGGGTCATCCATCGCGACCAAACGGCGCGCGGGGACGTCGGCGCCTACGATCTGGCGCGCGTCCACGAGACGGGCGACACCGACATTCCGCGCCTGCGCGAAGGTTTTGTGGGCGCGCAGTTCTGGGCGGCGTTCCAGCCGACCCATGCGCCGCATTCGGCGCGCACGACGCTGGAGCAGATCGACCTCATCCGCCGCATCGAGGCGGCCCACCCGGACGTCTTCCTGCCCGCGCGCCGCTCCGCCGATTTCGCCAGAGCCCGGCGCGCCGGCAAGATCGCCTCCTACATCGTGGTCGAAGGCGGCGTCGGCCTGGAGAATTCCTTGGCGCCGCTGCGCCTCTGGCATGCGGCGGGCGTGCGGATGCTGATTCCTTGCCACAACGAAACGCTCGACTGGGTCGATTCGGCGACCGACGCGCCGCGCCATGGCGGCTTCAACGCGTTCGGCCGCGCGGTGATCGGCGAGTGCAACCGGCTCGGCGTGATCGTCGACGGCGCGCATGTTTCGCACGAGGGGATTAGGCGCCTGCTGGAGGTCAGCGAGGCGCCGATCCTGCTTTCGCACGCCAACGCGTTCGCGCTGTGCGACCATCCGCGCAACGCACCCGACGACGTGCTCAAGCGCTTGAAGGAGAGGGGCGGCGTCGTGATGGCGACCTTCGTGCCCGGCTTCGTCTCGCAGGCCGTGCGCGACTGGCTCAAGGCTTCGCGCGACGCCTACGGCAAGCAGCCGCTCGGCGCCGATCCCAAGGCGCAGCTCGCCGCAGCGGAGGCGCGCTATGGCCCCGCGCCGCGCGCGACGCTGGCCGAGGTCGCCGACCATATCGTCTATCTCGTCGAGACCGCTGGCGTCGACGCCGTCGGGATCGGCTCGGACTTCTTCGGCGGCGCGCAGCCAGACGGGCTGGAGCACGTCGGCCGCTTCCCCTATCTCTTCGCCGAGCTGATCCGCCGCGGCTTTTCCGAGCGCGACCTGGCCAAAATCGCCAACCGCAACGCGCTCAGGGTCATGCGCGAAGTCGAGCGCGTGAGCGAACGCCTCAGCGCGTCGCGCGGGCCGGCGATAGGCAGAATCGAGGATTATCCGGGGGCGTGAGGGGGCGTAGTTTTCGCGGTTTGTCGGGATATCAGGGGCTTGCGCGGCGGATAATTTCCGCAGGCGCGCGAGGGGGAGAGCGCAGCGCGACGGGGCGGAGGGGATAACGCCTTGACACGCCACCCATTATATGCAATATAACAGACATGGCAGATATAGCAAACATTCCCTCGACCCTCCGCGCTATTCGCACCAAGATGAACCTCACCCAGGAGCAGCTCGCGGAGCGACTAGGCGTGTCCTTCGCCACCGTTAATCGTTGGGAGGGCGGCTCGAACATGCCCCAGAAGGCGGCGCGGGAGGTGATCGCAGCGCTGGCGCAGGAGGCTGGAGTCGAGGCCGAAGACGACGGCGTGGAATCGACCGAGCCCGCGGCTGGCGTCACTCGCCGCAGGCGCGCGTCTGCGCCGGCGGCGCCGACCACGAAGCCGATGGAGCAGATGCTCTGGGATGCGGCCTGCTCGATCCGGGGCGAGAAGGACGCGCCGAAGTTCAAGGACTATCTGCTGCCGCTGCTGTTCCTGAAGCGGCTCTCGGACGTGTTCGACGACGAGATCGCGCGGCTGGCGGAGGACTACGGCGATCGCGCAACCGCGCTGGAGATCGCCGAGGGCGATCATTCCCTTTTGCGCTTTTATCTACCGTCCGAAGCGCGTTGGGGCGCGATCAGCGGCCGCGAGGCAGTCGAATGGCCGATGGACGACAGAGGCCAGAGCACGAAGCCCAAGGACATCGGCGAGCATCTGACCAAGGCGACGCGCGCCGTCGTCAAACAGAATCCGCGGCTCTCCGGCGTCATCGACGTCGTTGATTTCGCCGCCGAGCGCAACGGCGAGCGCGACATCAATCCGGCGAAGCTGCGGCTCGTCGTCGAGACGTTCTCCGATCCGCGCTATCGTCTCGGGCTCGCCGACGTGCAGCCCGACTTCCTCGGGCGCGCTTACGAGTATCTCTTGCGCAAGTTCGCCGAAGGCTCGGGCCAGAGCGCGGGCGAGTTCTTCACCCCGACCGAGGTCGGCTTCCTCATGGCGCATATCATGCGCCCGCGGCCGGGCGAGGACTGCCACGATTATGCCTGCGGCTCGGCGGGCCTGCTGGTGAAGCTGCAATTGGTGGCGCGCGAACTCGACCCTACCGCCAAAGTGCCGCTGAAACTCACCGGCCAGGAGTTGCAAGCGGAGAGCTACGCCGTCGCGCAGATGAACGGCATCATCCATGACATGGAGATCGAGATCGCGCGCGGCGACACGATGATCAATCCGAAGTTCCGCACCGCGGACGGCAAGGTGCGCACGCATGACATCGTCGTCGCCAATCCCATGTGGAACCAGCCTTTCGCCCCCGACATCTTCGCCAACGATCCTTTCGACCGCTTCCGCACCGCCGGCGGCGTAACCACCGGCAAGGGCGATTGGGCGTGGCTTCAGCACACGCTCGCCTGCCTCAACGATCACGGCCGCGCGACGGTCGTGCTTGACACCGGCGCGGTCACGCGCGGCTCGGGGTCGAAGAACGAGGACAAGGAGCGCAACATCCGCAAATGGTTCGTCGATCACGATTTTGTCGACGGCGTGATCCTGCTGCCGGATAATCTCTTCTACAACACGACCGCCGCCGCCGTGATCATCGTGCTGAACAAGCGCAAGCCGGCGGTGCGCAAGGACAAGATCGTCCTCCTTAACGCCAGCAAGCGGGTCAAGAAGGGCAAGCCGAAGAACTATATTCCGGAAGACGCCATTCGGCCGCTCGCGGCGGCGTTTCTGAGGGGCGAGCCTGTCGAAGGCGAGATCGCGGTCATCACGCGGCGACAGGCTGAAGAGGCGGACTACAACTTGAGCCCAGGCCGGTGGGCGGGTTCTGCCGGGGGCGGCGACGAGGCCAACCTGAAGGACATTCTTGATCGCTTCGATGCGATAATCACTGCCGAGGCGGATATCTCGCGCGAACTCGGGACCGCGCTCGCCAAGCTGCGGGGGTTAGCCTGATGGCTGAAACGACCATGCGGCTGTCCGATCTTTGCGATTTCGTCGGTCTTCAGGTTGACCCGGCAACCCGAGCCGATGACGTGTATGTCGGGCTGGAGCATGTCGCGTCAGGTCGTTTCGTCATGGTCGTTGTGGGCAAGGCCAGCGACATCCAGAGCGCGAAATATGTGTTTCGGCCCGGTGATGTGCTTTATGGCAAGCTTCGTCCCTACCTAGACAAAGCAGTTCTCGCCACAGAAGCTGGTATATGCACCACTGAGTTGCTGGTGCTCCGGCCGAAGGAGGGCGTCGATCCTCGTTTCGTAGTTGGCGTAGTCCATGCCCCCAGTTTCGTCGATCATGCGGTAGCAGGCACCACTGGCGTGCAGCATCCGCGCACTTCATGGAGCCATATCGGCGATTTTCAACTGCCTGCCTTCAAGCCGGCCGAACAGGTCAAGATTGCCAACCTACTGTGGGAGGTCCACGGCGCGATCACAGCGAACGAGGCTGCCGTCGAGACCGGCGCAGACCTGAAGCGTACCGCAATGCGCGAGCTATTCACGCGCGGGCTGCGCGGCGAGGCGCAGAAGGAGAGTCAGTTCGGACTTACGCCGGAAGCTTGGCCTGTTAGCCCAATCGGCGGCTTCACCACGCAGACTCAATACGGGCTCTCCGTCCGCGGCGAGGGTGAAGGCCGATACCCGATACTTCGGATGAACTGCCAACAGGATGGCAAGGTCTTGATGCGAGACCTTCAATATGTCGATTTAGACGAGCGCACGGCCGCAGTATATCGCCTTTACGCGGGTGATGTGCTCTTCAATCGCACCAACAGCTACGAATTGGTGGGACGTACAGCGATCTTAGAGTCGGATACCGATGCCGTATTCGCCTCATATTTGGTTCGCGTCGCAGTCGATAAGGAGCGTCTCGATCCGCGTTATTTGAACCATTTTCTGAACTGGGAGGTCGCACAGTCTGAATTGAAAAAGCTCGCGAGCCGCGGCGTGAGTCAGGCGAACATAAGCGCTAGCAAGCTTAGGGATTTCGCCATCCCGATCCCGCCGACACTCGATGAGCAATATGAAATCGTCGCCATTCTCGACGCCATCGACCGCAAGATCGACCTCCATAAGCGCAAGCGCGCGGTCCTCGAAGACCTGTTCAAGGCGCTGCTGCACAAGCTGATGACCGGCGAAATCCGCGTCGCCGATCTCGATCTCTCGGCGCTGAAAACGACGGAGGCGTCGGCATGAGCGACCCGGTTCGCTATCACCTGGGCGCGTTCCCGCCCAATCGCATCGATTGGCCTCGCCTCGTTCCCCTGATTGGGCGGGCCAATGGCGCGTTGGCTCGATACGACGGGCTCATCGCATCCATGCCCAATCCGACGGTCTTGCTTTCACCGTTGACAACGCAAGAGGCGGTTCTGTCGTCGAAGATCGAAGGCACGGTCGTCACGATGGGCGAGGTCCTTCAGATCGAGGCCGGGGCTGGCCAGGGCTTGACGCAGCCCAAACGCGACGACGCCGAGGAGATCCGCAACTACCGCACCGCGTTGCGCTTCGCCGCAAAGGCTCTTGGCGAAAGGCCCCTCTCCCAGGCCTTGCTCAAAGAGCTTCATGCAGTATTGATGCGGGGCGTGCGTGGCCGCGATAAGACGCCTGGCGCCTATCGGTCCGAACAGAACTGGATCGGGTCGCCTGGTAGCAAGATCGAGAACGCATCATTCGTCCCGATCCCGCAAGCGCAATTGCAATCCGGCATGGATTCCTGGTCGAGCTACCTCGGCGATGCGCGGGAACGTGATCCGCTCGTGCAGCTTGCGATCGTTCACGCCGAATTCGAGTCGCTCCACCCCTTCAAAGACGGCAACGGCCGGCTCGGCCGCATGATCATTCCCCTCTTCCTTTTCGAACGAAAGCTGCTCGCGGGGACGAGTTTCTACATGAGCGGCTATCTGGAAGCGCGGCGAGATCAATACGTCGAGGCGTTGCGAGCGATTTCTCGCGACGGCGCTTGGACGGAATGGTGTGAATTCTTCCTGGGCGGCATGATCCAACAGGCGGCGGAGAACCAGGCGAAAGCGCAGGCGATTGTTGAGCTCCATCGCCGGATGCTGGCGACGGTGGCCAAAGCGACCCATTCCGAGCACGCCAACAGCGCGGTCGAATTCCTGTTCGCGCAGCCGATATTCGCCAGCCCGCATTTCGTCGAAGCGTCCCGGATTCCACGTCCGACCGCCCTGCGGTTTCTGCGCGTGCTGCGCGAACAAGGCGTCCTGCGAACCGTCGTCGAAGGCTCCGGACCAAAGCCGGCCGTGTTCGCCTTTCCGGAATTGATCAACATTGCCGAGGGAAAAGAGGTGTTTTGAGTCTCATCCGTTAGCAACCGACGGCCTAGCGTCTCATTTTTTGCAGAAAATGAGACGCTAGGCCGCCATTGGTCAATGGGTGAGACGCAAGACCTCAGAAGGACAGCGGGCCGTGTCGCAACTCTCCATCTCCGAAGCCGGCTCTGTCCAGTTCCCAATGGTCAAGCACGCCGCCGAAATCGGCTGGACGCCGCTCAAGCCCGAGATCGCTAAGCAAAAGCGCGGCGGCGAAGCCGGCATGCTGTTGCGCGACGAACTCGAAGCGAAGCTGGTGGAATTCAACCCGTGGCTTTCGGCCGACGCCGTGCGCTCTATCATCGAGACGCTCGATGCGATCCCCGCGACCGTCGACGGCAATCGCGAAATACTGATGTGGCTGCGCGGCGAACGTGGCTGGCAGGACGATACGGCCAAAGATGAGAGGCCGCGGCGGCGAAGTGTCCAACTCATCGACTTCGACCGCCCCGACGCCAACGTCTTTCACGTCTCTTGGGAATGGGCGCTGAAGCCGCCCGCGCGCAAGGGCAATCGGGCCGACGTGATGTTCGTCGTCAACGGCGTGCCGGTGTGCATCGTCGAGCACAAGAACCCGAAAGACGCCGACGCCATCGAGCGCGGCATCAAGCAGCTTCGCCGCTATGAGATCGAGACGCCCGAATTGATCGGCGCGCCGCAAATCTTCAACGTCACCCACCTGCTTGACTATTGGTATGGCGTCACCTGGAACGCCACCCGCCAGGACATGGCGCGCTGGAAGCAGACGCCGGATGAAGCCTATCGCTTCGCCGTGCAATCGTTCTTCGAGCGCACCGATTTTCTGCGCACGTTGCAGCATTGGATTCTATTCTACGTGAAGGACAGCGAGACGCGAAAATCCATCCTGCGCCAGCATCAGCGCCGCGCCATCGACGCCGTCGTCGCGCGCTGCGCCGATCCGAAGAAGACGCGCGGCCTCGTCTGGCATACGCAGGGCTCCGGCAAAACCTTCACGCTGCTCACCGCCGCCAAGCTGATCCTCGAACGGAAGGATCAATTTCGCAATGCGACCGTGATCCTCGTTGTCGACCGCACCGAACTCGAGGGGCAATTGAAGGGTTGGGTCGAGCGCCTGCTCGGCGAAATGCAAAAGCAAGACATTGCGACCCGACGCGCGAACACCAAGGCCGAATTGCAAGAGATTGTCGACACGGATTTTCGCGGCTTGGTCATCGCGATGATCCACAAATTCGAGGCGATCCGCAAGGACTCCTCCACCCGCGACAACATTTTCGTCTTCATCGACGAGGCGCATCGCTCCGTCGCCAAGGACCTCGGCAGCTATCTCATGGCGTCGGTCCCCAACGCGACCATCATCGGCTTCACCGGCACGCCGATCGCCGAAACCGAGCAAGGTCGGGGGACGTTCAAGATTTTCGGCGTCGAGGACGAAGCGGGCTATCTCGACAAATATTCGATCAAGGAATCGATCGCCGACGAAACGACACTCCCGATTAAGCACGTGCTGGCGCCGAGTACGATGACGGTGCCGGCGGATCGCCTGGACAAGGAATTCTTCGCTCTCGCCGGCGCGGAGGACGTCACCGACATCGAGGAGCTGAACAAAGTCCTCGATCGCGCGATCGGCCTGCGCACCTTCCTCAAGGCGGACGAGCGCGTCGCCAATGTCGCGAGCTTCATCGCCGAGCACTTCCGACAAAACGTCCTGCCGCTGCACTACAAGGCCTTCGTCGTCGCGGTCGATCGCGAGGCCTGCGTGAAATACAAGCTCGCGCTCGACAAATTGTTGCCGCCGGAATGGACCGAGGCCGTCTATAGCGAAAGCGCCGCCGACGTTATCGATCGTCCGCTGGTCGCTGAGTTGCAATTGAGCGAGGAGCGGGAAAAGGACGTCCGTTTCCTCTTCACCAAGACCGAGAGCAATCCGAAGATCTTGATCGTCACGGACAAGCTGCTGACCGGCTATGACGCGCCGTTGCTCTACTGCATGTATCTCGACAAGCCGATGCGCGATCACGTCTTGCTTCAAGCGATCGCGCGGGTGAATCGACCCTACGTCGACAAGGAGGACGTGCAAAAGAAGGTCGGCCTCATCGTCGATTTTGTCGGCGTGCTGCGCGAACTCAAAAAGGCGCTTCAGTTCGATTCGTCCGACGTGGGCGGCGTGATCGAGGACCTCGATCTGCTGATGCGCGACTTCCTCGAAAAGATCGCCAAGGCCGCGGCCAACTATCTCGATGCGGGGGTTGGCGGCGACGCCGACGAGCGGCTGGAGCGGCTGGTCTATGGGCGCTTCCTTGAGCCGGAGCCGCGCAAGGCGTTTTTCGAGGCGTTCAAGGACATCGAAAATCTCTGGGAAATTCTTTCGCCATCCAAGGAACTCGTCGATCATATCGGCACATACAAGCGCCTGACCCAGCTCTACGCCGCGGTGCGCAACGCCTATGCCGAGAAAGTTGGATTCGTCGCCGACCTCGCCTACAAGACGCGCCGCCTCGTCGAAGAAAGCGCGACCCAAGAGGGCCTCGGCCGCCTGACCAAGAGCATCACTTTCGATGTGAAGACGCTTGAAGCCCTTCGCCTGGACAAAGGCTCGGACGAAGGCAAGGTGTTCAACCTCGTGCGGGGGCTACAGAAAGAGATCGACGACGACACGAACGCGGCGCCAGTGCTTCAGCCTTTGAAGGATCGCGCGGAGCGCATCCTGAAAGACCTCGAAAACCGAAATACGACCGGGCTCGCCGCGATGGACCTTCTTGCTGCGCTGGCCGCCGAGAAGGACGCGGCGGCGAAGGCGGCGAAAGATACGGGTCTCACACCCAAGGCCTTTGCGGCCTATTGGGCGTTGCGGGAAAACGCAACGCTCAAGTCTGCCGGTATCGAGCCGCTCGCCCTCGCCGGGGAAATTGAGAAGCTCCTTGCCCGGTTCCCAAACGCTAAGGTCAATCCCGACGAACAAAGGCAACTGCGCGCGCTGCTCTATCGGCCCTTGATCAAGCTGCCGGCGGACGCCCGCACAGCCGTTGTCGAGCTGATCGTCGCCAACATTTTGGCCTAGCGGATGACGACCAAACGTGCGTTGAGAATTGATAGGCTGAGGCAGCGCGCGAGGCACTGGGCGGACAAGCTCAAGGTCAAGCCCCGCGTCGTCAGAATTCAGAAAATGCGTCGCAAATGGGGATCGTGCTCGACGGCGGGCACTATCACGCTTGCAGCGGACTTGAGTGAATGCGCCGAGGCATTTCAAGACTTCGTCGTCGCGCACGAATTATTGCACCTTCGGGTCCCCAATCACTCGCGCCTGTTCAAGGCGCTGATGACCGTCCACGTGCCGCGATGGCGTGCCTTCGATTTGGAGCGTCGCCAAAGAGGCATTACGTCGCCACGCTCGTAAATTCGTGTCGCCACGCCGCCCCCGCCGCCGCCAAGCGGCGCTTCGCTCTTTAAGCGGCGCTACGGCCGCTTCACACGGCCGAACGCGCCGCGCCCGCCTTGACTGATCTTCAACACCACGAATCACCAAGATATTGATTGCAAACGCGAATCGGCGCTGGAAGAGCGCCTTGGCACTACATTTCGATTGATGGTGTGGGATCAGGCGTCGGCGATCTGGCGCACG
>Ga0326727_10022597_pt1 | contig 12132 bp, 8 predicted proteins | sample MB2enrmetagenome_FD_207643 | JGI IMG/M metagenome (GOLD analysis project Ga0326727, IMG submission 207643) | Lab enriched peat soil microbial communities from McLean, Ithaca, NY, United States - MB29MY | ecosystem: Environmental > Terrestrial > Soil > Wetlands > Peat | place: USA: New York... | reverse complement strand
TTCTGACTTGCTCTCACCCGCCCTCCCCCACCTTCAGCACCGCCAAAAACGCTTCCTGCGGAATGTCAACCTTCCCAATCCGCTTCATTCGCTTCTTGCCCTCTTTCTGTTTCTCCAGCAGCTTCCGCTTCCGCGAGATGTCGCCGCCGTAGCACTTCGCCAGCACGTTCTTCCGCATCGCCGGCACCGTCTCGCGCGCAATAATCTTCGCCCCAATCGCCGCCTGGATCGCCACTTCAAACATCTGCCGCGGAATCAGCTGCTTCATCTTCAGCGCCAGCGCCTTTCCGCGCTCGTACGCAAAATCGCGATGAATAATCGTCGAAAGCGCATCCACCGGCTCGCCCGCAACCATAATGTCCAGCTTCGCCATCGGAGACTCCCACCTCCCCGTCAGGTGGTAATCCAGCGACGCATACCCGCGCGAAACCGTTTTCAGCCGGTCATAAAAATCCAGCACAATCTCATTCAGCGGCAGCTCATATTGCAGCATCACCCGCGACGAGCTCACATACTCAAAGCTCTTCTGCTTCCCGCGCTTCTCCTCGACTAACTTCAGAATCCCGCCGACATATTCTTCATTCGTAAGAATCACCGCCAGAATCACCGGCTCTTCCACCTTCGCAATCTCGCTCGTATCCGGCCACCGCGAAGGATTGTCCACCTCAATCACTTCCCCATCAGTCTTGTGAATCAGATACCGCACCCCCGGCGCCGTCGTGATCAGGTCGAGGTTATACTCCCGCTCCAGCCGCTCCTGGATGATCTCCATGTGCAGCAGCCCCAGAAACCCGCACCGGAAGCCGAATCCCAGCGCCGCCGAACTTTCCGGCTCGAAGAAAAATGAAGAATCGTTCAGCTTCAGTTTCTCCAGCGCCTCGCGCAGCGCCGTGTGCTCGTGCGCGTCCACCGTGTACAGCCCGGCGAACACCATCGGCTTGATTTCTTCAAACCCGGGCAGCGGCTCCAGCGCCGGCCGCTCATCGTCGGTGATCGTGTCACCGATCTTGGTGTCTGCCACGTTCTTAATATTCGCAATGATGAATCCAACTTCGCCCGCCACTAACTCCTCAATCGCCACCGGCTTTGGCGTCAGCACGCCCAGCGCTTCCACCTGAAACACGCGCCCATTCCACCACAGCCGAATCTTCTGCCCCACGCGCAGCGTGCCTTCAAAAACACGCGCCAGCACCACCACTCCGCGATACGGATCGAACCACGAATCAAACAGCAACGCCTGCAAAGGCCGTTCCGGCGATCCCTTCGGCGGCGGAATCCGTTTCACAATTGCCTCCAGCACTTCCGGCACGCCCAGTCCCGTCTTCGCCGAAATCGGCAAGGCATCCGTCGCGTCCAGCCCCACCGCGCTCTCGATCATCTCCTTCGTCCGCGGAATATCCGCGCTCTGCAAGTCAATCTTGTTGATGACCGGAATAATCTCCAGCCCGTGATTGATCGCCAGGTAGGAATTCGCCAGCGTCTGCGCCTCCACGCCCTGCGACGCGTCCACAATCAGCAGCGCACCTTCGCACGCGGCCAGCGACCGCGAAACCTCGTAAGAAAAATCCACGTGCCCCGGCGTATCGATCAAATTGAGCTGATAAGTCTCGCCATCCCGCGCCGGATACACCATGCGCACCGCATGCGCCTTGATCGTGATCCCGCGCTCGCGCTCCAGGTCCATCGAGTCGAGGACTTGCTCCTGCATCTCGCGCATGGCCAGCGACCCGGTCAGCTCCAGCAGCCGGTCCGCCAGAGTCGACTTCCCGTGGTCAATGTGCGCGATAATCGCGAAATTTCGTATGTGTTGAGAATCCATGCGGACACTACGATTCTATCAGGGGGTGTGGGGAAGATTTCCTGTGCGACGAACCTTCATGCGTGGGGTGAGTCGCATTTGTCCGCACGAGTGGACCCCGCAACCGATGCGGGCGTTCATACGCAGCCAACGATTTCCGAGAGCCGAGGGCCAAGCCGCAAGCCCCAGATCACCCTAACTTAAGGCACTATCGTCCTATCCCGGACGTAACTCCTCTCTCGCCCGTCCGGTTGCTATCATGAATCTTCCCCCAACCCTCTCCCTTAGAGGACCTAATGCGCAACTTATTCTTCGCTATTTCTCTCATCCTTCTGTTCGGTTGCACATCCTTTGCTCAGACCAACGACAGCCCTTCTGATTCTCTCGCCGACGCAGCCAAAAAGAATGAAGCTGCCAAGAAAGATAAAGACGCTTCCACCAAGGCCAAGAAGGTCTTCACCGACGACGACATGTCCGCCCGCAAAGGCCCCATCCCCGCCATCACTTTGCAGGGACCGGAGAATACGGAAGAGATTCTTGCCGCCATCCACGAGTTCCGCGCCAACCACGACCCTGTGTCCACCGAGGACGCCGTCCATAAGTGGTTCGACCAGGAAACCGAGGTCCTCTCCGACGCCATCGACGCCAACGCCCGCATGCAAAGGCACAATCAGATGCGTGCCGAGAACGCGCAGGACACCAACTCGTATCCAAGGTACAACTATCCCCAGGATTACGATTCTTCCCGCTTCCGGGAGAGCATGACCAGCCAGGTCTGGTCGCAGCGCGTCGAAACGCGCAGTGCCCAGGAAAACGCGCAGATCATCGGGCGCGTTCAGCAGGTAATGATGAAAGTTCGCCTCGACGTGTTCTGCCGGCCCTACAAGACCCGTCCCGCGGCTTACGACTGGTTCAAAATCCGCACCGGCAACGGCGCCAACGCCTACTAGAGCGTGTTTCACGAATTGGTTGTCGGAAGGGCTCGAGTTGATCGTGCCCCAAGTCGCCGAAGCTAGGTTCGCGCTACTGGCGGGCGGAAAAAGTTGGGTTGCACACTTGGATTTTGGGTGGCGCAGCGGTTTACCGCTGCGATAAGCGGCTTATTTGCAGTGACGGCTTTAGCCGCTGAGGGAGCGGCGCGGCGCCCATTTGAATTTTTTCAGAAAACTGTTTAGCCGCTGAGCTCGCCGATTCGAACTGTTTTCCGCAAGCTCTTCAGCTCGCGCTCACCCCGTCCTTCTCTTTAGAACGAAACCTGCAGTCCAAACTCGAGCTGCCGCGGCGATCCCAGCGCATACACGCCCGTTCCCACGCCCACCCGAGTTATGTCGTGACCCGCGGGTCCCGGCACGGTTCCGTTAATATTTCCCGCCCCTCCCGTCAACAGACCGCTCAGGGCATTGCCCGGCAGGTCAAAGTTGGAAAAGTTAAACAGGTTGAAGAAGCCCGCACTCGGTTCCACCGTCACCCGCTCATAGAAGGTATGGCGCCAGCTAAACTTCATGTCCATGGCTCGCAACCACGCGAGATTCACCTCGTTCCCGGGGCCGCTCGGCGCGCTACAGTTGGGATAGGGGTCCACCGCCGGCGGCGCCAGGCACACATGCGGCGCCACTCCGTCCCCCATCTGCTGCAATTGCGCCAGCGTAAATAGGTTGTTCTGAATTAGCACCTGCCCCGCCGGGGTAGCTTGGCCGGCGACGGTGTTGTTGTAATTTGTGATGGCCTTGTTGATGCTCGAAGCGTTGATCCCGCGGTCGAAATTCCCCACATGCGTCCCCGGCAACGGGTCTTGCACCGACCCATCGCCGGTGAAGTCGGTGCGGAAGATTTCCCCCGGACCGTCGCCCGTACTCGGCACCACCAGCGTCGTTGAGAGCGGACTCCAGAAATGCCCGATCAGGCTGATCTGAAATCCAGCCGGTATGTCGGCGTATCCGCCAAACGAAATCTGATGCGTCCGGTCCAGCACCGACGGCCCAAAGTAGCGATTCGGGTTCGCGTTGTCGGCCGCGTTGTTGATGTAGTCCTGGTCGGAACTGAGGGGACTCGTGGCCGACGCACCTCCGGAGTTTTCAAAGCGCGAAAGCGAGTACGATACCTGCAGATTCAATCCACGTACTCCACGAACCGGATTCTTCACGTTTTCGATCAGCTTGGCCTGCAGCCCGTTATACACCGATCGCCCAATTCCTTTCAGGAATGGCAGAGGCGCATAATTGGGGTTTATGCCGCCAAACGCGCAAGGATATGGCAGGCCCACGCCCAAGGCCAATGGACCACAAGCCGCGTCAAAATCCGACGAAGAAGTCAGCCCGTTGCCCGCATAGGACGACATTACCGCCCCGTTGTTGATCGCGCACTGCGTCGTAGCCAGGTCAGTGCCGCTTCCACATCCAAAAGAACTGTTGGTCGCTGAGATTGCCGACAGCCCGTTCTGAAGATTGAAGTAGCGTATGTCGCCCACGTGGTTTTCATCGATCCCCAGCAGGTAATGCGTTTGCACATTCCTCACAAAGTCCGCGCTGAAAACCATTCCCGGGCGGATCTCATGCTGCACGCCAAAGTTCATTTGCACCGACCGGGGACTCTTGTAATTTGGGTCGAACATCGACGCCGTCAGGCCGACGCCTCCGCCCTGTGGCACTAGCGTCCCGCTATAGTTCGGATTGGGTGCGCTCGTGTTGAAAGGCGAGAGGGACTGATACAACTGCTGGTACGCCACGATGGCGCTCACCGCGCTTCCAATCGTGGCCCCGCAAAAAGTTGCCAGCGGCAGCTGTTCCTGCTGATTCGTCTGGGGGTTTGTGTAGTACACCGGCGAAGCCGTAGTCCCATTGTCGTTGCAAGCCGTGGGGAACTGTCCGAACGCGCCCGTCGCCTGCCGCCCCGGAGCGTCGAAGGCAACGTTATTCCAGATCGCATTCTCGTAGAACAGCCCAATCCCAGCCCGGATCGCCGTTTTTCCGTTTCCTTTCGGATCCCACGCCACCCCGAGTTGCGGCGCAAAATTCAAATTCGGTTGCGCCACCCGGTTCCCTAAACCCGGAATCGCTGCGCTCAGTTGCGGAATCGCCGGCAGGTAGCTGTCGCTCCGGTTCGAATCGCGAACATACCTCAGACCGTAGCTCACCGTCAGGTTCTTTCTCATCTTCCAGCTGTCGCCCACATAAAGCCCTATCCGGTTGTCGGTGATCCCTCCCGCCGGATACCCGAACGCCGGGGTCGAACTTGAGTATCCCAACCCGTTGCCCAAATAAACGTATTCGACGGGGTAGTTCAGCGGGTTCGACCCCAGGGATGTGTCGCCCTGGTTTTCGTCTGTGACCACAAACGGTTCGATGCTGTTGAAATCCGCGTACCCGCCTCCGACGATGTGGTTGTAGTCGAATCCGTAACGGATAATGTGCGCTCCTAACGTCTTGCCCCCGTCGTACTTGAACTGATGATTGCTCTGTAGCGTGGTCTGCGGCGCCAGGTAATTCGGCCCCGTATACAGACTCGTGCTCCCTAGCTGCAGTTCCACCCCGACATTCGCCAGCGGCAGCGACGTACCCAGCGTCGCGTCCACGATCTGGTTTTGAAACTTCAGATAGCTGAACCGGAAACTGTGCGTGAAACTGCCCGTATTGAAATCCGCACCGACCAGGTGCGTCCGGGTGATGTTCTTGTTGTCATAGACCGAGAATCCAAGCCCGCCGTTGGCCAGCAATGCATTCTTGAAGTAACTGAAGCGATAGAAAACATGCACCGCCTTGCTCAGCTGATAGTCAGCCTTTCCCAGCAGGTTGTCTTCCACGAAGGGCGAATTGAAAACACCCGAATACTGCGAGAACGGATCGCCGACCAAAATCGGCGCCTGCTCGTGTTGCAGAGTTCGCTCGCCGTCCAGAAAATAGAACAGCTTGTCCTTCAGGATCGGTCCGCCCACTCGGCCCCCATACTGCGATCGTTGGGACCTCGGCGAGAACCCCGCCGGTGTCGGCAGCGCCGCCGCCAGCGAACTGTCGCGGAATACCCCAAAAGCTTCCCCGTGAATCGTATTCGTCCCCGACCGCGTGGTCACATTCACCGCGCCCGACGAAGTCAGCTCGCTCGATAAATCCAGGCTCGACTGGCCGAGCTGAAATTCCTCGATCGCGCTCGAAGGTATATCCGTCGTTGTCGTCCCCACCGTCTCGTCGGAAACGTCCACTCCATCGACCTCAATTCGCGCCGTCCGCCCGGCGCGCCCGCCGAACGAAATCGACGAGAATCCCGCCTTCGTCGGATCGAAGTCCTGTCCATCCTGGATCTGCACGCCCGGTTCCAGTTGTGCCAGATCGAGGAAGTTCCGCCCGTTGATCGGCAGGTTCTCGATCTGCTCGGCGTTTAACACCCCCTGCACGGCCGCCTGGACCGTGTTCACAGATACAGTCGATCCTTGCACCTCCACCACCTGGCTCTCCGCGCCCAGTTGCAACCGCAGGTTTCCGTTGGCCGTGTTTCCGATCTGAACCGTCAGGGTCACTTCCGACGACCGGAAACCCTTCCCTTGCACCAGAACCTTATAGCCGCCGGGAATCAGAGCGCCCGAGTTATACACGCCCGAGGAATTGGTCGTCAGGTCAATCACCTGCCCCGTGCCAACATTCGTGATTTTGACTTTCGCTCCAGCCACCACGGCTCCACTCGGATCCGAGACGGTGCCGACGATACTGCCCGTTCCTACCGTCGTTTGCCCAAAGCAGGGCCATGCCAGAATCAACATGCCGAAGAGACAGCACAAACGGACCAGCTTCAAGGAAGCGGACCGAACTAGAAACATGGGTCACCTCTGCCAAAATATTTTGGCGAACAATACCACTCACCTCGGAGTGTTGGCAACCAAAAACGGTGACTGAGGAAAGAAGATTGCGTCGCCCAGCCCATCGCCTCCAACAAAAAAGGGCGCGATCCCGCGCGCCCCCATATTCGATTTGCACGCCAACTATTCCCTCAACTCAACATTCTCCGTGTCTCTGTCCTCTTGCCGCCGCCGACCCGCCACAGGGCGTACTCCTCGCGGCTCCCCTCCTACTCTTCCGTCGCCGTCACAAACTCGCATGTATCGATCGCCGCCGCTACCGCCATTTTTCCCGCCGCCTCGCCTTCCACCCGCAGCACTCGGCCCGTGCATCGCACTCGTATGGCCTCGGTCAGCGTGATCTCCGGCGGCAGCGTCAGCGTGAAATTAATCGCCGACCCCACCTGAATCCCCGACTCCGCAAAAAAACAAATCCCTCTCGCGCTCACGTCGCGCGACTGCGCCGCCAGCTCTCCCTTGCCTTCGCCGTAGCGCACACTCACCGGCAAACGCAGCGGAAACCGTCGCGCCGCCCGCTTGTCCTTCTCCTCAGTTTTCGCCATAACCCTCCGCGAAACAGCGATGTTAGCATGGCGACAACACTCGCACCCTGTCAAGCGCATGCTCGGCGTCCGAGCGTTCTGATGTGCATGTTCTGACGTGCAGCGCGAACCCCGCGAAGGCGGAAGGCAAGAGCCAAGAGGCGAAGCGCCGGCAGCGTCCTCGGCGTCTCGGCGGTGAAAAGAAGCTAGAAGCTCTAAAATACCTCAGTGGTCTTCGTCCTCGACAACTACGACTCTTTCACCTACAACCTGGTCCAATATCTGGGCGAGCTAGGCGCCGAAGTCCAGGTCCGCCGCAACGACGAACTCACCGTCGCCCAAGTCGCCGCCCTCTCGCCCGACCGCATCCTAATCTCTCCCGGCCCTTGCACTCCCCACGAAGCCGGCATCAGCATCGATCTCATCCGCCACTTCGCCGGCCGCGTCCCCATCCTCGGCGTCTGCCTCGGACACCAGGCCATCGGCGCCGCTTTCGGAGGCCACGTCGTCCGCGCCCGCACTCTCATGCACGGCAAGACCAGCCAGGTCACCCACGACGGCCGCACCATCTTCCGCGGCGTTCCCTCTCCCTTCACCGCCACCCGCTATCATTCTTTAATCGTCCGCGAAGAAGATCTCCCACCCGAATTAGAAGTCAGCGCCTGGACCCCCGAGCCCGGCATCCCCGCCCCCACCGACTCAGCCAACGACCGCCATGGCCGGCGCGTCATCATGGCCCTCCGTCACCGCCGCTTCCCCATCGAAGGAGTCCAGTTCCACCCCGAAAGCGTCCTGACCCAGGAAGGCAAACAACTCCTCCAAAACTTCCTCCGCCTCCAAGGAAACGCTGATTAAGTCTCGGTTCCCTCCGTGAGCCAATAATTTAGCTTGTATAAGTCGTTTCAAAGTTGCGAATATCGCCGAGAGCATCAGTCAGCACCAAGCTGCCTGGTCTGGCCCAATGCCCTACTCAATCAAGCCCGAATCAATCAAAACCTCCGAACCCTGGCTCAATCCGCGCCGCATCCATCGCCAGGCCCTCCTGCTCGCGATCGCTCTGTGGCTCGGCTATGCCGCGACCATCGCCACCCCCGGCATGCGCGACCGCTTCGGTCACCTCAAGGGAGCCGACTTCCTCCATGCCTACATCCTCGGCTCGATCGCGCTTGACCACCGCGCCGACGCCCTCTACGACGCAACCGCGCAGCGTGCCATCGGCGAGCGCCTCGTCCCCGCCTCCGCCGGAGACTACTTTCTCCCCGTCTACGGCCCGCAATACTCGCTGTTCTGGGCGCCCTTCGCGCTTCTGCCCTACGCCTGGGCCGCCGCTCTCTGGATGCTTCTCAGTGCCGTCATCTACGCTGCCTGCTGTTACGCCATCTGGAGCACCTGCCCGAACCTCCACTCCCAAGCGAGCACCGTTGCCCTAGCCGCCGCCGCGTTCCCCGGATTTTTTTCGCTCATCACTTTCGGCCAGAACTCCGCGCTAGCGATCGCCGCCTTCACCGCCGCTTACTTCGCCCTTCGCGCCCGCCGCGCTCTGCTCGCCGGCTTCTGCCTCGGCCTGCTCGCCTTCAAACCGCAACTCGCCGTCGTCCCCGCTTTTGTCTTCACAATCGCCGCTCTCCGGCCGCCAACACGACGCGCAGCGGGCAAAGTCGTCCTCGGCGCCATCCTTTCCCTCACTCTCCAATTCGCCATCACCTATGCCTGGTACGGACGCACGCCGTTCATCGCCTACGCCCACGTCCTCACCCACATCGGCTCAGCCGCAAAAATTCTCGAGCCCAAGCCCTACCTCATGCACTCGTTCCGCGCCTTCTGGAACCTGCTTCTGCCGTGGTCATCGGTTGCTTTCGGTCTTTATATCCTCAGTGCGGCAGTCGTCGTTGGCCTCGCCATCGCCAACTGGAGCGAGCCTGCGCCGCTGCATCGCCGTTTCGCTGTCATGCTGCTCGCCACGGTTCTGGTCGCGCCTCATCTCACCGTCTACGATCTCGTTATCCTCGCCCCCGCTTTCCTCTGGATCGCCGACTCTTTGGTTGCCGATCCCTCGCCGCGCCAAGCCTGGCTTCTCTACCTATCATTTCTCTTGCCCTTCGCCGGCCCGCTAGCCATGTATACCCACGTACAACTCTCGGTAATTTGCCTGGCGCTCCTGACCTTGACACAAGCCGCGAACAAAGCTCATGGAGCGTTTACTGAGAACTGAGAACTGAGAACCGGGGACTGAGAACTGCTTCCAAGCACCTGAGACCTGAGACCTGAGACCTGACACCTGAGACCTAGCACTTTACGCTGTAAACTGAACCCAATGTCTTCCCCATGCCAACCCGCGCGTCCCATTGCCTGCCTCGTTCTCCCCACTTACAACGAGCGCCGCAATCTTCAGGTCGTGCTTCCGCGCGTCCTCGCGCAGGCCGCGCACATTCCCTCGCACGATTTCCACGTCCTCGTCGTTGATGACAATTCTCCCGACGGCACCGCCGAAGTCGTTCGCCAAGCCATGCCGCTCCATCTCAACCTGCACTTGCTCACCGGCGAAAAACGCGGCATCGGAGATGCTTATAAACGCGGCATGACCCACGCGCTCGACCATCTTGGCGCCGCCCTCCTCCTCGAAATGGACGCCGACGGCCAGCACGATCCCGCCCTGCTCCCTGACTTTATAAGGTCGTGCGCCGAAGGCGAAAACCGGCTGGTCATGGGTTCCCGCTTCCTCGCCGGCGCCGCCACACCAGAGTTCGGCCCTCTTCGCCGCGCTCTCAGCCGCACCGGCAGCTTCCTCGTCCGCCTCTGCTGGCGGGTCGGTCCGGTCAGCGACTGCACCTCCGGTTACCGATGCTTTCCAGCCGAATTGCTCCGCCGCTCCCGTCTCGACTTCTATCGCCTGCCCACGCGCGGCTATTCCTTCCAGAGCGCACTCTTGTTCGAGTTGATCAACCATGGCGCGCAGGTCGTCGAGCTGCCTCTCATCTTCGCTCCCCGCCTCGACGGCGAATCCAAACTCAAACTGCGCGACTGCTTCGAGTTCCTCATAACTCTGGCTGGACTGACGGCACGCCGCCTCTTGCGTCCGGCCCACGCTGCCGCCGGGCCCGAAAGCGCAAAAGTGCCCGGCAAAGCCACTTAGTGAAAACGATTTTCCATCCTGACTAAGAGATTGCACAATCTTATATGACTATTTCTGCCGCGCGGCGCACACACTAATCGCTGACTTACCAGCTCGAAAACCTCACCAGAAACAGTGACTGCTGTCACTGACTCTTGTTCGTCTGCCGATCACAATCTCATACGGCGGTTGTTTGTCTCACTGTAGGCCAGTTCGGCAACAGAATTGCACACCCGCCTGGGGTGAGACGCCTCGCCTTCGGATCGAGAGTTAGGAAAAGAGTTAAGAAAAAGATCGACAACAAAGCTCGGCAAGAATTGATTTCCCGGAGACCAACATGAAGCCCTGCAACGTTCTGCTCTTGATGCTCTTTGCCCTCTTGTTCGTTTCTGCGGCCCAGTCTCAGGCAATCGGTGACGCCAGCACACCCGACGCCACCAAGCCCACTTACACCGAGTTCAGCGCATCGTGCGCCGGAACCGGTGCCTTGCAGGGGACGATTCCCACCAGTATCAATCCGGCCGGGACTATAGCCGGGATTGCCTTCACTGCCAACAGCCTGACTCATGGCTTTGTGCGCGCCACGAACGGCACCATTACTTGCTTCGACGCTCCCGGTGCGGGCACCGCCAAGAACCAGGGGACCTTCCCCACCACCATCAACGCCGTCGGCAACATCGCTGGCATGTACTCCGATGACGTCACCGCCTACCGCGGCTTCGTGCGCGCCGCCAAGACCGGCGCCATCACCGACTTCGACGCCCCCTGCGCCGGCACCACCGGCCACCGCGGCACCATCCCCACCGGCATCAATGCCGGAGGCATAATCACCGGCATCGTTAAGGACAGCAACGACGTCCACCACGGCTTCGTGCGCGAAGCCAGCGGCACCCTGACCTGCTTCGATATCCCGGGCGCCGGCTCCGCTCCCACCGAAGGAACCAACGGTTTCGCCATCAATACCGCGGGTACGATTGCAGGTATGTACAAGGATTCCAACTCCGTCTATCACGGTTTCCTGCGCACGCGCACTGGTGTCGTCACCGCTCCCATCGATGCTCCCGGCGCCGTCAAAAGCACCGGCATCGTCAAGGATCTATGCTGCGGCGGAACCTACGTTTTATCGATCAATACCGCAGGCACCATCATTGGGACGTATACCGACTCGAACGGCGTCTTCCACGGCTTCCTGCGAACCTCCACCGGCACAATCACCGAATTCAACGAGGGCGCCTACGGCACGATCCCCACCAGCATCACGACCGGAGGCGAGATCGCGGGGATCTATGGCGACTCAAAGGGCACATTCCACGGCTTCGTGCGCGCCGTCAGTGGCAGAATAACCACCTTCAACGCCCCCGGTGTTGCAGGCACCGGCCTGTTTTACGGTACTGCCCCCATCAGCATCAACACTTCGGGCGATATCGCCGGACCTTATTCGGATTCCGGCAGCGTCTACCACGGCTTCCTGCGCACCCCATAACGCCGCGAGCAACTTTGCGCCTCGGCCCGGTGCTTGGGTTATATCCCGCGCCGGATCGCCGGGCTCCGTTCGCTAGTACAACTTGTCCCGAGTCAGCGAGTTGCTGGATCTCCCTCGTTTTGTTACCTCGGCTCGACCTCGGAGTACGCACAGTCCATTTCGGGAAACGAGGTTACGTCCGTACCATTTCGGAAATTGCCGATTCATTGCACAATCCCCCATAGACTAGGCCCAAACGCCCAGCTATACCTCAGGGGGAGTAATGAAAACAGGAGTGCTACGGATTGCCCCATTCTTGCTGGCAATCGCCTTCACTGCCACGTTTGCGTCGGCCCAGTTAAACTCGGGCGCGCAGCCCATCACACTCACCGC
>Ga0326727_10022596_pt1 | contig 12132 bp, 11 predicted proteins | sample MB2enrmetagenome_FD_207643 | JGI IMG/M metagenome (GOLD analysis project Ga0326727, IMG submission 207643) | Lab enriched peat soil microbial communities from McLean, Ithaca, NY, United States - MB29MY | ecosystem: Environmental > Terrestrial > Soil > Wetlands > Peat | place: USA: New York... | reverse complement strand
CGGCGGCATCATGGCGGCCTACATCGCCTATGGCGTCGAGGCCCGCCATCTGCTCGCCGCCGTCATCATGACCTCGCCCGGCACCATCCTGCTCTCCAAAATCCTCGTTCCGGAAACCGCAGTCCCCGCCACCGAAGGCAAGGTCGTCATCCCCCAGGACGAGATGCATAAGGATGAAAACTTCATCGGCGCCGTCGCCCGCGGCACCATCGACGGCGGCAAGCTGGCCATGAACGTGGCCATCATGCTCATCAGTTTCATCGCCCTCGTCGCCCTGCTCGACAGTGTGCTCGGCTGGACGCACTCGCTGGCTTACATGCACTGGGTTCCCGGCTCGCTCGGCCAGATTCTCGGCTTCCTCTTCGCTCCCGTCGCCTGGCTCATCGGCGTTCCCTGGCACGACTGCGGGGCCATTGGTAATTTGCTGGGTACGCGCATGGCGCTCAATGAATTGCTCGCTTACGTCTCGCTGGGTGCGCAGAAGGCCGCGCTCGCGCCGCGCTCCTTCACCATCGCCACCTATGCCCTTTGCGGCTTCGCCAACCTCGGCTCCATCGGCATGCAGATCGGCGGCATCGGCGCACTGGTTCCCGAGCGCCGCAACGACCTGGCCAAACTCGGCTTCCGCGCCATGTTCGCCGGCACCATGGCCAACCTCATCTCCGCCTCCATCGCAGGAATCTTTTTGGGGTGAGTGCGTCATGATGATACGTCCCGCAACTTACCGCTCACTGCTTGCGTAGTATATGGTTTGAATAAACCAGGAAAGGAATAGCTATGTCATCTACCCCAGCCACAACCATTGAACCGTCTCCAGCCCCACCTGAAGCAAATGCCATCGCCCCTGCCTGGCATACGGCCTGCGTTCTTCTGTTTCTTCTTGCGATGGTTGCACTCACCAAGCATTGGATGGCTGGCGGCCACATCGGGCAAGCGCACAGCCGGCTTCCGGGCTACTTCCTGACCATGCTCATGGAATGGCTGATCGTGGCGTTTATCGCTTTGGCTCCGCGTTGGCGCGGCGCATCGCTGCGCACACTAGCCGGAAAAATTCCTCTCGGCTGGCGTCCCATCGGCCGCGATCTCGGGCTAGCCGCCGCCTACCTCATTGCGGCAAACATCGTCCTGGGAATCCTCGGACGCATCTTGGCGCACTTCGGCCCTGCCTCTGACAATGCCGCCCTGAAGAATCTTCTTCCCCACACCATCCTGGAGAATGCAGCCTTTTTGCTCTTGGCGCTTACCGCCGGCATCTGCGAGGAGATGATCTTTCGCGGCTATCTGCAACAACAGCTCACCGCATGGACCAGAAATGCTGCCGCGGGAATCGCATTGCAGGGCATCCTCTTCGGAGTGGCCCACGCCTATCAGGGTTCCATGATGATGATCGTCATCGCCGTCTATGGCTGTATGTATGGAGCGTTTGCCTACTGGCGGAAGAGCCTCCGGCCTGGCATAATAGCTCACTTTCTCCAGGATGCCGTTGGCGGGTTGTTGTTGGCGCGTTTCGCGATGAAATAGCCAGCCAGCGCTTTTGTTATCCTATTCGTGTGGAGTACGCAAGCTTTCTCTACCCTTCCTATGACGTGCCCCTTGCCGAGGCCTACGGCGGTCTCTTCGAATCCGTCTTTATAATCCTTCACCCATTTATCAGCCTCCCGGACCACCTTGCCTGGAAGGCGACCAAAAAATATCCCAGCGACGAGCAGCTTCTGAGCCTGGGAGCAAAATGCTCCTGGGCTAGCGTTGCCGCTCAAACAGGGCTGACTACCTGCGCCAAACTGAACCAGGCGCTGCTGACTTCAACCGGCTCCATCGCCACCGAATTGCGCGACCTCTCCGCCGCCAATGCGCTCCGGAGCTTTCTGCAATCCGCTCCCGTCTGGATGCCCGTGCAGGGCCGCTTCGAGCCCCTGCTGCAAATGGATTTCCTCAATGCTTTCGCCGCTGCCGGCCAGGAAGAACTGATCTTTGTGCCGGAGTTTCCCCACGTCGATCCCATCCAGATGCTCAATCTCTCCCGGCTCAGGAGCCGCGAAGAAGCCTTCCCCTCCCGTGGCGCTCTGCTGGCTCCGGATGAATCCTTCCTCTTCACGGTCGACTGGGACAGTTTTTTCACCCTCTTCTACGGCCCCCGCGCGTTCGTAACCCAAGTGGCCCAGCAGCACAATCTCGAAGGCTTTTTCGCCACCCCCACCACCGAGCACTCCTGGTTCAACTACACGCTGGGCTGCTGCATGGTCACGCTGGCGCCGGAGGTCTGGCCGGCCGCCTGATAACTCGTTTCCTTGAGTCGTCTTTCATTATTGCAATTTGCTACAGACTGGGTGCCCCACCCTCGCCGCGTTTTTGTTTTTGCGGCTAGGGTGGGAATCGATGGATTCAAATGAACTGAAGAAATACGATTGCATTCCCCCTCTTCAAGTGGAACAATGGTTCCGCCGCAAAATTCAGAAGCATAAAAGCATGAAAACCTGCCCGCAATGCTCGACCGGCTATCCCGACAGCCACACCACCTGCCCCATCCATGGTGTGCAGCTCAACGAGATACGCGACCTCAGACCGGGCATGGTTATCCGCCGGAGCTACCGCATCATCCGCAAGCTTGGTCAGGGCGGAATGGGAGCAGTCTATCTCGCCCAACACATCCTCATGGACGAACCGCGCGCCCTCAAGTTTCTCTCCCCCGAGCTGAGCCGCGACCAGGCCTTCACCAGCCGCTTTCTGCGCGAGGTGCGCACCCTGCGCCAGATTCGCAATCGCAATGTCGTGGACTGCGGTGACCTGGAAGCCGCCGAGGACGACAGCCTCTTCTTCTCCATGGAGTTCGTCGACGGCCCCGACCTCCGCGACTTCCTCCGCGACTATCACCCTGACCAAGCTGCAGAGCCATGGGTGCCCCAGGTCCCGATTTTGGGACCTGGGATACCACAATCCTCAACCCGCGGCTTTGTATCAGGGCACGACTTCAGTCGTGCCGAAATGCCGCTAATAAATGAATGGGCTTTAGCCCCTGCGGGAGGCGGGGATACGGAGGGAGGCGGGAGTTTCAACCCCCGCATAATGCTGACAGATTCTACGCGGGCTTTAGCCCCGGAAGGCGCTCTCCCCGTCCCCCTGGCCCTCTCCATAGCCCGTCAAATCGCCGAAGGCCTCGGCGCGGCCCACGCCAAAGGCATGGTCCACCGCGACATCAAGCCGGAAAACATTCTCATGGCCCGCGACGCCGCCGCATGGCTTCCCAAAATCGCCGACTTCGGCATCGTGGCCACCAAGGAGTCCAGCACCGCCTACACCCGCACCGGCGGGACTCTCTTAACCATGGCCTACGCCGCCCCCGAGCAGTGGCGCGGAACCCCGGCAACCGAACTCGATGGCCGCACAGATTTATACGCCCTCGGTGGACTCCTCTACGAGATGCTCACCGGGCAAACGCCCTTTCACGCCGAAAACTACGAAGGCTGGTCGCGCCAGCATCAAACCACCCCGCCCCAACCGCCCAGCACCCTCCGCCCCGACCTGGCCAACTGGCAAGGCCTCGACGCGTTCGTCCTCCGTCTCCTGGCTAAGAACCGCGAAGATCGCCCCAAAGACGTTGCCGAATTGCTCGCCCTGCTCGATGCTGTGCAGCGTGGGTTTCACGCTTCCCGCCCGGCCACTATCGTGGAATCGCTTCCGAAGCCCGTCGCCACTTTGTCACGCCTGGGATTCATGAAGTGGGCCGTGGCAGCGATATTGATCGTGATCGCTCTTGGAATATGGATTATTGTGCGGTTCTCCCATTCCACTGTGCCGGCATCGACCGAAGGCACTCAAACTCTGGTACAGCCGAGTTCTGTCTCAACTTCAACAGCAACCAAACCCTCCAGGCCCGTGTCAACGCTCTCGACGCCCGCACCCGGAGGAGGCATTCAACCTGTGGTGCAGCCGGGAACGATCCCCAATCCAACCTCGAACGTTGCAACGCTGCTGGTTCTGTGCGATTTGGCCTGCGACTGGAGGCTGGACGGAAATTCGCTCGGGCGCCTTGCTGCGGGTGACTCGGTAACCGTTCCACTTTCGCTGGGCCGGCACTTGGTAAACGCGATAACCCTGGATGATCTCGATGAGGTGAAGAAGGAGATCGAGATCAAGACTCCCGGACAAATGAACGTGCATCTTGCGCTCCAGTCAGTCCAAGCTGCCCGGATCAAAGCCGCGCAGGAGGCCAGGGATAAGGCCGCGCGAGAGCAGCAGGAAAGAGAACAGCGTGAGCGAGTTGTACGCGAATTAGCAGCCGAGGCATGGACCGATCCGGCAACAGGCCTGATGTGGACGAAAAAGGATAATGGCAGTGATGTGACCTGGCAGCAGGCTTCCGATTACTGCCGTAACCTGCAACAGGCCGGATACTCCGGCTGGCGTCTGCCCTTGATCGACGAGTTGGCTGGTATCTACGACGCAAATGCCAACATCTATCATGTAAAGGGCAGTCTACAATTGTCGAATGAATCGCAGTGGAGCAGTTCGCAGGTAGCTGATTCCGCGGATATGTGGAATTTTAATTTCGGCGATGGGGGACGGAACTCGAACTATCTTGGTATGAGGGGCAGCTTTCATGCGCTGTGTGTGCGTCGTTCCGGAGAATGATATTGGGCTGGGGGCTTATCCTTCATCATCTCTTGGCGAGAGGTATGTTACCAACCCATCCTTTCTTCACGCCGAAGGGCGTTCGCGTCACCACAGGTGGATGGGAGTGGTAGGCCGTGGATTTATCCCCGGCAATACAGCCGCCGTTCGGGGACGGGTTTAACAGGCTGCGGAAAAACTTCTGTTTACAGGCATATTTTGCCCCCGGCGGAGTTCTTTGGTGTGATTGAGCCTGTTCTGTTGTTTGTTTTCTGTTGTTGTTTTGGCGGGTGGCCCCGGTCTCCGGGTGCAATCCCCACCACAATCAGGGTGCCCCCGGTCCTTCGCTTTTGGGGACCGGGGAGGGAATGAGACAGACTCCGATTGTTTTTTTGGACGGCGGGTAGCATGAGGTCCGATGAGTCCAGATTTGCCGGGTGCCCTATCCATGAACGAACCACAAAGCCTGGGCATCCCATCCTTCGCTTTGCCGGGGTCCCCAATGACCGGGGCCCCCAAGAAGCGAACTCTGCTTCTTGGGGTGGTAGCGAACGATTGTTCCTCGTTGGGGTGAGGGAAGCAATCTTTGCTCTGAAGGTTGAAGGGACAGCTCTTCGTCCGTGGGGTGGCCGGGCGAAGGCTGGGAAACCGAGACCCTTCGTTCTCCGCGCCGCGAGCCGCCCGCCTGGACGGCAAGTCCCCCTACCGCAGGTGGTTTTCGCTTTATATTCACCCAACTAGACTAGGTCAAGGCTAGGTTTTTTCGCCTTTTTGCCCCTCAAAAACCGTCTTTGATTACCTGTTTGTTACAGATTTTCATGTCCTTATATGCGCACGTAATTCGTTCAAAAAAGCATCACGCGCCGATAATTACAGATCTAGGTGTGCATATATGCGCATGGTTTTCATTCCAAATTGCACCAAAATGTGTGCAAAAAGGTCCGGTGCCGCAAGCCTGACCATCCTCTCATCCAAGATCAAGCCGGCTCTGCTCCGCGCCTGTAGAATGAACAAAGCGCATCGTTCGACACAGCAAATGACCTACTTCGACCAAGTTTCTGAGGCAACCGCGTTTCTGCGGGCCATTCTGAGCCCGTTTACCCCCCGCATCGGAATCGTCCTCGGCTCCGGGCTGGGCGCCGTGGCCGATGCGGTCACCGAGCCGGTTGTCATGCCCTACTCCCAAATTCCGCATTTTCCCCAATCCACCGTCGTGGGCCACTCGGGACGCATTGTGGCCGGTCTCTTGGGCGGAGTCCCGGTCGTCGTCATGCAGGGCCGGGTGCATTTTTACGAAGGCTACTTGCCGCAGCAGGTAACCTTTCCCATGCGCGTGCTGGGCGCGCTGGGCCTTCAGGCGGTCATCCTCACCAACGCCGCCGGCGGCATCCAGGAGGGCTACCGCGTGGGCCAGTTGGTGGCGCTCAGCGACCACATCAACTTCATGGGCTGGAACCCGCTCATTGGGCCAAACGAGCCGCGCTTCGCCGTGCGGCCAGGCGCGGGATTGCGCTTTCCCGCATTTGGTCTTCGTTTTCCGGAGATGACCGAGGCCTACTCGAAACGCCTTCGCGCCCTGGCGCAGGAGGCCGCGAAAGAAGAGGATTTTGCGCTTGCCGAGGGCGTCTATCTGGCCGTCAGTGGGCCCAGCTACGAGACCCCCGCTGAGATTCGCGCCTTCCGCGCGCTGGGCGCATCCCTGGTCGGCATGTCCACCGTGCCGGAGACCATCGTCGCCCGCCACATGGGAATCGAGGTGCTGGGCCTCTCCTGCGTCACCAATCTGGCCGCGGGGCTGGGCGCAACTCCCCTCAGCCAACAGGAGGTCATCGAGATCGGCCACCAGGTCGAGCACCGGCTCACCCGGCTGCTACAGCGGCTTATGCCCAAAATTGACGCCCTGATCGCGACACCTGAGACAGGAGTAAAACAGCCGTGAACCAAGAAGCCGGGCGCAGCGCGCGTCTCCCCTTTCCTCCTGTGGTGCTGGGAATTGCCGGCTGCTCCGGCTCGGGTAAAACCACCCTGACAGCCGAGTTGGCCCGCACCCTCGGCGGCATCCACTTCCATATCGACACGTACTATCGCGATCTGGCCCACCTGCCGCTGGAGGAGCGCGCCCGCCAGAACTTCGACCACCCCTCGCTGATCGAGAGCCCGCTGCTGGTAGCCCATCTCGCCGCGCTGGCCAGGGGGGAAGCCATCGAGCGCCCCCTCTACGACTTTGCTTCCTATACCCGTATCCTCGGACCAAACGGAATCGCCCTGACGGAGACCGTCCGCCCCAGCGCCTATCTGCTCATCGAGGGCATCTTCGCCCTCCATTTCACCGAACTGCTGCCCTTCTACCAGTTGCGCATCTACGTGGACACCCCCGACGAGGTGTGCTTCGAGCGACGGCTAAAACGCGACATCATAGAGCGTGGCCGCACCCCCGAGTTGGTCCGCCAGCAATATGACGCCACCGTCCGCCCCTCAAGCTTGGCATTTGTGCGCCCCTCCGCCGCCAATGCCGACATCTCCGTCGATGGAACCGGCGCTCTTGATTGGAAGGTCGAGCTGATCATGGCCCAAATGAGCCGCCGCGGCCTATTGAGCTTCCAGGATTGAATATCCGTATTTTTGCAATCTTTTTACGTACTTACCAAAGTTTTATTGAAAAACTATCATGTTGCCCCTTGCGTACCGATAAGCTGGGAATGATGATCTTGAAATCCATCCAATCGATGAAGCGCAATGCGGCCACCTGGCTGCTGCAGGGCATCTCGCCCCGGCGGCTGGCACTCACGCTGGCTCTCGGGTTTGCCATCGGCTGCATCCCCGTGCTGGGCGTGACCACCGCTCTGTGCGTCGTCGTGGCGCTCGGCCTGCGGCTGAACTTTCCCGTCATTCAAGCGGCAAACTGGGCCGCCGCGCCGCTGCAGTTGGTGCTGATTCTTCCCTTTGTGCGCCTGGGAGGGCGGATGTTTGCCTTTGGCTCAGGCCGCGCAATCGAAATTCGCTCTCTGCTCCACACTTCGCCCCTGGCGCTGATCTCACAAGTGTGCGGGATGGCAGGTCAGGCGCTGCTGGCCTGGCTGCTGATCGCCATACCCGTGGTGGCGCTGATGACCGCGATGCTGACCATGCTGTTGCGCAAGGTTCCGGCCATCGCCCAGGCCGAATCCGGCGACTGAGCCGGAAGCAGTGATCAACCTGTAACGTACACCGGCAGGCTATGCTCCATATTGCTCGTCGCTCACCTGTTCCATCCATTCGACGGAGCTGCCGTTGAGCTTCTCTTGAATAGCAATGTGGGTCATCGCCGTGGCCGGCGCCGCGCCGTGCCAGTGCTTCTCTCCCGGCGCAAACCAGATCACGTCTCCCGGACGGATCTCCTCGATGGGACCGCCCCAGCGTTGCGCGCGGCCGCAGCCGGAGGTGACGATCAGCGTCTGACCGAGCGGGTGCGTATGCCAAGCCGTGCGGGCGCCGGGCTCGAAGGTGACGTGGGCGCCCGTAACGCGCGCCGGGTCGGGTGCTTCAAAGAGCCGGTCAACCCGCACCGTGCCCGTAAAGTACTCTGCAGGTCCTTTGCCCGAAGGCACGGAACCGATTCGCTTAATCTCCATTCTTGAATTCTCCTGGCCAAAGCGGAATCAACGATCATCCACTTTCTGGTTTTTGGTAAAGACGTGGTAGGTAACGTTGTCCCAGGCGTTATGGATGCCAATCAGCAGTAGTAAGAACGCGGCTGTTGCAACGCAAAACAGTGATGCTCCCGGATGCGCGAATCCAAACAACGCCGACGCGATCAGCCCCGCATACGTCACAAGCGGCAATGCGGAATAAAAGAGCCAGTCTTGTAGCTCAGGCTTGTATGCCGATTGCCGCCGCAAACGCAGCGTGACAATCACGCAGTAGACTGTTCCGGCAACTCCCGCCAACCCCCAGAGAGCGGCAACCGGAGCGATCCCGCGCCACGGAGCGCACATGAGTTCAGCCAGAAAGAGTACCGTGGCAAAGTGAACCATGGTCGGCGTAGTAAACGCTTCTCCGGCCTGAGCGAGTTCAGGCGTGCGCGGCACGTTCGCGATCAAGGCCATAACCACAAACTGCAATCCGATCAATGCGCCTGCGGCTGAGCCGAAGATCACGTAAACGTTCTGCCATTCCGTCAGTGCTGTCATGGGGTCACCTGAAGGTACGCAATTAAACCATAATATGACCTGGCTAGGCATCATTCACAATGGTTCATCGGCCGGTCGTATTCTCCAGTGCCTCCGGATAGCGCGCGCCTTCCACCTGGATCTGCGAGAGAGCAGTTTCGATCTGGCGCAGGTCGTCGGCGGAGAGTTCGACCGCGGCGGCTCCGATGTTTTCCTCCAGCCGGTGCAGTTTGGTCGTTCCCGGAATCGGCACAATCCACGGCTTCTGGGCCAGCAGCCAGGCCAGCGCAATCTGCGCCGGCGTCGCCTTCTTCTCCGCCGCAATCCTGCCCAGCAGATCGACCAGCTTCTGATTCACAATCCGGGCTTCGGGCGTAAAGCGAGGAATCTTGCTGCGAATGTCGGTCGAGGCAAATTGGGTCTTCTCGTCCATCTTGCCGGTCAGAAAGCCTTTGCCCAGCGGGCTGAAGGGCACAAAGCCGATGCCGAGCTCCTCAAGGGTGGGAATGATTTCGGCCTCCGGAGTGCGGTACCAGAGCGAGTACTCGCTCTGCAATGCGGTGACAGGCTGCACGGCGTGGGCGCGGCGAATGGTCTTTACGCCGGCCTCCGACATCCCGAAGTACTTGACCTTGCCCTGCTGGATCAGATCCTTGACCGCTCCGGCGACATCCTCGATGGGTACTTCAAGATCGACGCGGTGCTGATAAAAAAGATCGATAGCGTCTACGCGCAGGCGCTTCAGCGAGGCCTCGGCGACCTGGCGGATGCGCGCGGGGCTGCTGTCCATGCCCTTCGTGCCGTGCGTTCCGTCGGGGTTGATATCGAAGCCGAATTTGGTGGCGATGACCACCTTCCCGCGGAAAGGCTCCAGAGCCTCGCCGACCAGTTCTTCGTTGTTGAAGGGGCCGTAGACCTCGGCCGTGTCGAAGAAGGTGACGCCCTGCTCGACGGCCGCACGGATCAGCGCGATCGAATCCTTCTTTTCCGGAAAGGGTGCGTAGGAAAAGGTCATTCCCATGCAGCCCAGGCCGATGGCCGATACTTCCAGATTGCTATTGCCCAGCCTTCGATTTTCCATGGTTCTCCTCCACATTCGTTAACGGAATTTTGCGATCGGATTGGGCATGGCACAACATCAACTTGAGGTGATGATCATTCATCTCGGGGCTAGATCGCCAAACCAATACGCTGCCGTCACACCACCATCCATCAGGAAGTCACTTCCTGTGATGAACGCCCCATCTGGGCCCATCAAGAGCGCTCCAACGGTTCCGACCTCGTCCGGCGTGCCGGCTCGCCCGGCCGCAGAGACCTCAAGTATTCGCCGATAGCCTGGACCGCGCGGTCCCTTCAGTTCGTCATTCGCAAGAGGGGTGATGATGATGCCCGGACTGATCGTGTTGACGCGCGCGCCGCGCTTACCCCATCGCACGGCTTCAGCCATCACGCGCAGCGAGTTCCCACGCTTCGAAACCTGGTAAGCGTGAAGAGAGTCTCTGATCATATCCGGCTGAAGCATGGGAAGTGAGAGCAACTCATCCACCGGCGTGGTAGCGAGCATTGCGTTTTGTTCCGGTGAGAGGGATGGCAGCCGGTGACCAGACTGGGACGCGATCACGACGCCAGCGCCACCGCGTGCGATGACGTTGCCGAATTCCTCGAGTACGAGTGCGGTACCGTAAAGATCGACCTTGAGGATTGTCTCCGGCGATGCCTGGGAAGGAGAAACGCCCGCCGCATGGATTACACCGAATACTTCACCAAGCTTCGTGGCGGTCTCAACGAGAGCATGAACTGAGGCGCGCGAAGAAACGTCGGCCGTTGCCGTGGTGACGGTGAAACCGGCATCGTGGAGCGTTTTAGCGGCAGCATCGGCGTTTTCCTGTCGTATATCGGCCAATAAAATATGCTTGCCTGCGCTGACCCTTCGCACAATCGCCTGACCGATCGATCCTGCCCCAATTACGACGACCACTTGTGTCATGCTAATCCTCCCAAAATCTGATTCATGCTGCCTCTGATTCGTTCAACCTGTAAACGTATGGGTGCGGCTTGCGACTTTGTTTTCAAAGGAGATGTTCATCTGCTCTTCTTGACTTGCCGGTTTTCGGCGGCATTCTCGTCAGCGATTGGTCATCTGCTCGACCTGCTCGGGATACCGCCCTCCTTGCACCGTGACTTGTGAGACAAGGCGGTCGATCTCGCGGAGGTCGTCAGAGGAAAGTTTCAGATCAAGCGCTCCAATATTCTCTTCGACCCGCTTCAGTTTGGTAGTGCCTGGGATGGGAACGATCCAGGGCTTCTGCGCAAGCACCCAGGCGAGGGCGAGCTGAGCGATGGTTGCACCCTTGCCGGCCGCGAAGGCTTGAAGGAGTTCGACCAGAGCGAGATTTGCTTTGAGCGCTTCCGGAGCAAAGCGCGGGAGACTGCCGCGGTTGTCTTCCTTGTGAAACTGAGTGTATTCATTGATTGACCCGGCGAGAAAGCCTCTGCCCAGCGGGCTGTAAGATACGAGGCCGATGCCCAGTTCTTCGAGTGTGGGCAGCACTTCCTCTTCAGGACGCCTCCACCAGATTGAGTACTCATTCTGCACGGCAGTGACAGTCTGGACGGCATGGGCGCGGCGGATGGTGATTGCAGCGGCTTCGGAGAGGCCGAAGTGGCAGACCTTGCCCTGCTGGATCAGCTCCTTCACCGCTCCAGCGACGTCTTCAATCGGCACCTCGGGGTCGACGCGGTGCTGGTAGAGAAGATCGATGGTGTCTACACGGAGCCTTCTCAGCGAACCCTCGACGCTTTCCTTGATGTAGGCGGGGCGACTGTCGACGCCGGGATCGGGCCTGCCGTGAGGAGTGCGGGAGAAGCCGAATTTGGTGGCGATGACCACCTGGTCGCGCACCGGAGCAAGCCCTTCGCCAACTACCTCTTCATTGACGAACGGACCATAAACCTGGGCGGTATCGAAAAGTGTTACGCCGCGTTCAACCGCGCCGCGCATCACCGCGATCATCTCTTCCCTGGTGCCTGCGACCGGGCCATGGCCTTCGCTCATCCTCATGCAGCCCAGGCCGATGGCCGATACTTCCAGATTGCTCTTTCCTAGTTTGCGCTTTTGCATGATTCTTTCTGACTTCCTTCTGGAGTTTGGAGATGTTTCACTTCAGCATTCCAATGCTTCTGAGCCAGCTCTCAACTTCATTTCGCGCTTCTTCTGCCCTGGCGTCTTGGATGACCAGATATTGGCCATCCCTTTCCAATCCTCCCCGGATGGACAAGCCTTGGAAGATGCGTTTCATCATTCTGAAGACCTCATCCTTGCCGCTTCATCCTTGCGCATAGCTTGGCGTCCCTATGCCTTCGGCGGCTAATTCTT
>Ga0326727_10022595_pt1 | contig 12133 bp, 10 predicted proteins | sample MB2enrmetagenome_FD_207643 | JGI IMG/M metagenome (GOLD analysis project Ga0326727, IMG submission 207643) | Lab enriched peat soil microbial communities from McLean, Ithaca, NY, United States - MB29MY | ecosystem: Environmental > Terrestrial > Soil > Wetlands > Peat | place: USA: New York... | reverse complement strand
TCTACGAGATGAACGTCGCGTCGAACTGGACGGAGTTCTCGGCTGCGCTCGCCCAGTGGTACTGGCCCACGCAGAACCTCGTCTACGCAGACGATCAGGGCCACGTCGCCTACCACGCCATCGGCAAGGTGCCAATTCGCGGGAATGAAGCCCGCATATTTGATGTGCCTCTGCCGCAAGAGACAAGCGACAGGCGCTTTGTGTGGGGATACCAAGATTGTGCGGGGATCTGTCCGGAGTACATCCCCTTCGACGATTTGCCGAATGCCTTCGATCCGCCATCGGGTTTTCTGGCCACCGCCAACTCCCGCGTCACCACCGACAAGTCGTCCTACCCCATCACCGACGACTGGATCGATCCCTACCGCATCGAGCGCATCTATAAATCATTGGATGGCCGCGATCAACTCACGCCCGCCGACATGCTGGCTGTCCAGACCGACATCTACAGCGAGGTCGATCAGGAGATGGGCCATCGCTTTGCCTATGCCATCGACCACACCCCCGGTCCCGATGGCAACGGCGATCCGGAGTTGCGCAAGGCCGCCGACCTGATGCGCAGTTGGGACGGCCGCCTCACCACCGACTCCGCCGCTGCTTCTCTCGTCACCCAGACCCGCGCCGTGCTGTGGCCCATGATTCTCGAGCCCAAACTGGGCAAGCTGGCCGCCGACTACGACTGGGGCGAGTCGGCTTTTGCAGAGGAAGAGATCGTGATGCATGCCAAGCCCGCGTGGCTTCCCAAGGGCTATAAGAACTGGGATGCGTTGCTGACCGCGGCCGTGCGCAAAGGCATGCTCACCGGAAAAGCGCCCGCTGATGTGGACCGCTGGACCTACGGAAGCTGGCACGTGGTCGATGTCGAGCATCCCCTTGCCGCGCTTCTGCCCCTCCTCGGCCGCGTGGCCGGAACCGGGCCCCAGCCGCAAAGTGGCGACGGCACCACTGTGAAGCAGGTCGGCCCCACCCTGGGCCCGTCGCAGCGCTTCACCATGGACTGGAGCAACATCGACGGTTCGACTGAGAACATCGTGATGGGCGAGAGCGGCAACCCCCTTAGCCCGTATTTCCGCGACCAGTGGAACGACTGGTACAACGGAACCACGTTTGCGCTGCCGTTTACTCCGGCAGCGGTCGCGGCCCAGACCCGGCACACGCTGCGGCTGCTGCCATGAAAATGAAGGGAACAAGGGAACCAGTGAACAAGGGAACAAGAGTCGCGGACCCGTCGCGCCTGCGCTTCTACGCCGGCCCCTCGATGATCATTCTCGGCGCGGCCCTTGCCGTCGTTCCCGAGCTCCTGCGCGGCAGCTCCTGCGGCCACGACTTCAACGTCCACCTCGTCTCCTGGCTCGACTGCATGAACGCGTGGCATCACGGCATTCCGTATCCGCACTGGGCGTCCAGCCCCAACTACGGCGCCGGCGAGCCGCGCTTCGTCTTCTATCCGCCGCTCACCTGGATGCTGGGCGCGGTCCTCGGTCTTGTCTTACCCTGGCATCTCGCGCCCATCGCGCTCACGTTTCTTATCCTGGCCGCAACCGGCCTGGCCACGCGCGCCCTGGCTCTTGAAGCCCTCGACGATCTCCCCGCTACGCTCGCCGGTTGCGCCTCGCTCTTCTCCTTATTCACGCTCTTTACCGCCTACGAGCGCTCCGCTTTCCCTGAATTTGCCGGGGGATTCTGGCTTCCACTCATCGTTCTCTTCGTGATGCGCGGCCACAACCCAGCCCCGTGCCCCATCCTTTCGCGTTTCTTGCGAAAGGGTGGGAACGCACAAGCCCAATGCGACCGGGTGCCCCACGTCCCTCGCACTTGGGGACGTGGGAGCGATCCCGAGTCAACCTCCGACCCCTCGCGATCCCTCATTCGCCGCGCTTTCAACGGTTCCACCGCGCCCCTCGCCATTGCACTCGCCGGCGCGTGGCTCTCGAACCTTCCCCTGGGCGTGATGGCCGGTTATCTCATGGCCGGTGTTGCGCTGCTCTGGGCTTTGGCCAACAAATCCTGGGCGCCGCTCCTTCGCGCCGCGCTCGCGGGGGTGCTGGGTCTCGGTCTCGCCGCCATCTACTGGCTCCCCGCGGCATTCGAGCGCTATTGGGTCGACATCAAACAGGCCACCCAGGATCCCGGCTACAACTTCGAGAACAACTGGCTCTTCGCGCATCATGCCAACCCCTTGCTCGCGCTGCACGACGACATTCTGCATCAGGTTTCGTGGATCGCCGTATCCATGATCGCCGTGGCCGTCGCCAGCATCGTGATCAGCTGGCGCCGCGGCACACTGCCCATCGCCAAGACCCACGTCTCCCGTCTCTGGTGGGTTCCGCTGGCCGCCATTCCCGTCGTGGTCTTTTTCTTTTTATTCCCCATTTCGCGGCCGCTCTGGTACCTGCTGCCGGAGATGCGTTTTCTGCAGTATCCCTGGCGCTGGCTGGAGGCGGTAGAAGCGCCCATGGCGATCTTCTTTGTCACCGCAATCTGGCCCTCCGGCCGGCGCGCCCGCGTCACCGTGCTGCTGCTCTGCGCCGCGGCTTTTTTGGCGTCTACGGTGTATGCGGCGAAGGTTTTCTTCCAGGTCTGCTACCCCGAAGACACCGTGGCTTCGGTGCTCTTCGATTACCGGGCCGGCGCGGGCTTTGAGGGCATGTACGAGTACGAACCCCCCGGCGCCGACGACTCCAGCATTGCCACCGGCCTGCCCGATGCCTGCCTGGTCAGCGATCCTTCCGCGGTCTTGGGTAAGCCCGATCCCAACGACTCCGACGCCAATCCCGTATGGGATCCCAATCAGGGCAGTTGTCAGGCTATTTTCCATTTTCGCGGCGGCAATCAGACCAATCCCGAGCATCGCGAGATGCGCGGCGCAACTCCTCGTGCAGGCTACCTGGTGCTGCGGCTGCTCAGTTACCCTGCATGGTTTGTCCGACTGAACGGACAGGCACTCACAAGCGACCGTGCTTCGGCGTTAATCAAACGCTCCGACGGCCTCATCGTGGTGCCCGTCCCGCAAGGTCCCATTGATCTGACCATCGACTGGACCATCCCGCCCGACGTTCTGGCCGGCCGCTGGGTGAGCGCCTTCAGCGTGTTCCTGCTCACCGTGCTTGCATTCTGTGAATTGCGTCGCGTCCCCGTTCGTCTAACATAAAAAGAGCATGCCCGCAGACGTAAAATCGCTGATCCAGGAGGGCGCCGAGTTCACCGACCGCGCGTTGGAGTCGCTGATTCCATCCGCGGATACGGTTCCGGCCTCGATCCACGGCGCCATGCGGCACTCTGTCTTTGCCGGGGGCAAGCGCCTGCGCCCGGTGTTGGCCATGCAGGCCGGTGTTACCATTGCCGGCACGCTGCCCGAAGGCATTGAGCGCCTGGGCGCGGCCCTGGAAATGCTCCATACCTATTCGCTCATCCACGACGACCTGCCCGCCCTCGACAACGACGACCTGCGCCGCGGCAAACCCACCTGCCACAAGGCCTTTGGCGAAGCCATCGCCATCCTGGCCGGCGATGCCCTGCAAACTCGCGCCTTCGAAGTGCTGGCTGGCCTCGAGTGTCCGCCCGCCGCCGCGGTGCAGATCATCGGCCTCATTGCCAACGCCGTGGGTACGGTCGATGGCATGATTGGCGGCCAGGTGCTCGATATCGAAAGCGAACACCTGAAGCCCACGCCGGAACTTGTCGAAGCCATCCATCGCGCGAAGACCGGCGCGCTCATCCGCGTCAGCGTGGTCTCGGGCGGCGTTTACGCCGGGGCCACCGCCGATGACGTTGCGCGTCTCGATCGCTTCGGCCGCAAGGCCGGTCTCGCCTTCCAGATTGTCGATGACGTGCTCGACAGGACGGTAGATTCGGCGCATTTGGGCAAGACTGCGGGCAAGGATCAGGCCACGGAAAAGGCCACCTGGCCGGCCGTTTACGGCATCGAGCAGAGCCTTCGCGACGCCGCCCAGCTCATTGACGAAGCCTTCGCCGCGCTCGAGCCCTACGGCAGCCGCGCCGATGGCCTTAAAGCCGTCGCCCGCTACCTCGTCGACCGCAAAAATTGATGGGATTTTCCTGAAAAATTAATTCGATTGCGCTGCATGCTGCGCCCGAAGTGCATGCCTGAACCTCGGGTGAGTCTTCAGCCGAACGCTACTTGCCCAGCACCCGGCGCAGCTTCTCGCCCTGCACCGAGAGATCTTCCACGGCGCATTGCGCGCGGCTCAGCATTCCCTGGATCTCATCAAGGTAAGCGGGAAGCGCATTCCACCACTTGCTCACCACTTCCGGCTGGTCGAGCATGGCCAGAGCAGTGCCGGAGACGGCCGTTACCAGGCCGGCGCGCCGTTTGCCGGCAACCAGCAGGATACCGCTCGCCGCCAGAGTACCCACCGCGGCAATCCCGACCCAACTTATGGATTTGGCTCCGTTGGCGCACGATCCGTCCGCGTTGCTCTCCTTCTTCGAAAGCGGCACAACCACCATGACCTCTCCCTGCCTTCCCGTTTTCAGCCGTTGCTGCTGAAACCTGATCGTCTATAGAGTATCGCTCGAAGCCCCGGCCTGCAGCGGCAGAAAACTCCGCTCGACGCCGCAGCCGCCAATCCCGTCGTCAATCCAGCCCGATCAATCCAGATCGATCTCGCGCAGCGGTTTGCCCTCCGGAGCGTCCTTCGCCTTGCGCAGCGCCTCGGCAAATTTCTTCTCCAGCAAGTCGGCCTTGTTCTTCTCCGCGTCTACGCTCTGCCGGAAAATCGACTCCGTCCGCTCCCCATGCTCGCGCATGGCTTGGGCCGCCGTCTCCAGGTCTTCGAACATGCGCTTGCGCGGCGCCGGCGTGTGGCTCACCACCAGCCCCGTCGCGCCATCGATCTTCAGCATTGCCCCGCAATCCGGGCACGCCACTTCGAACGTCTTGCCCTTATTCTTAGCCATTTCAACTCGTATTTTATGCGTTCCCAGCCGCTTTTGGCAGCGCCTTCCGCCGCGCCCGCCTCACTCAACCGTCACATGCAGACTGAATTGCTCTTCGTTGGGGTCGGGATTCATCCACGAGCGCACGTAATGCAGCAGCAACACGCCCGTCCCCGTGGCCTTGGGCGCGAATTCGAAGACCTGCACGTACGGCCGCCCCACGCCCGGTTGCGTAGACTGCGTCTGCGATTGGCCGGTCAGCTTCAGCAGCGCCGTCGACTGTTTCTGCAGGTACCACGCGAATCCGGTGGTGATATTGGAACTGAGCCGAACTTCCAGCACGTCTCCCATCTTGATCGTTACCGTTCCGTCCTTGTCGGCGTCGGTCACGACCTTTGTGGCCGCTGAGGCCATAGCCGGGCAAAAAGCCAGAAGGAAAAGAGCGGCGAGAAGAAGCCAGGAATAAGTAGCAGACTTCCAGTGCATTCGTGCAACGCGCATGATGAGACGCCTTTCTCGCAGCCGCACCAAAGCTGCCGGTCGCGCCGCGCACACCGAAGATAATCCCACTGCAGCCCGTCTTGCAACCGACGCCCTTCCGTCTGCCCGCTTGAACAACGGCCTTCCGTGCCCCATCCTTTTCCGCGCCCTTTGCGGAAAAGGGTGGGAGAGCAAGAACGCCACAGGCGGGAATTCACACGGTCAGAGACCTACGTCACCGGCCCCGGATTGAACAGCGCAAACTCATTGTGCAGGCCCCAGTGGTCGGCCCATACTTTCTTTTTCCCACCGGCCACATCCAAAACCAACGAAAAAATCTCCCAGCCGATCTGTTCCACGGTTGCCTCGGCGGTGGCAATACGACCCGCGTCAATGTCGATCAGGTCGGGCCAGCGCCGCGCCAATCCGCTGTTCGACGCCACTTTGATAACCGGCGCCATGGCCAGGCCGTAGGGCGTGCCGCGCCCGGTGGTAAAGATGTGCATGTTCATCGACGCCGCCAGTTGCAGTGTGCCGCAGATAAAGTCGCTGGCCGGCGTGGCCGCAAAAATCAGCCCCTTCTGCGTCACCCGCTCGCCCGGCCCGGTCACGCCCATCAGCGCCGTGCTGCCCGCCTTGGCAATCGACCCCATCGCCTTCTCCACCACGTTGGCCAGGCCGCCCTGCTTGTTGCCCGGCGTGGGATTCGCCGCCCGATCTGCCCCGCCCTGCCGCAGGTACTCGTCGTACCACGCCATCTCGCGCACAAATTTTTGGGCAATCTCCGGCGTGGTTGCCCGCGCCGTCAGCAGGTGCGCCGCATCGCGCACCTCTGTCACTTCAGAAAACATCACCGTCGCCCCGGCGCGCACCAACAAGTCCGCCGCAAAGCCCACGGCGGGATTCGCGGTTACGCCCGACAACGCATCCGATCCGCCGCACTGCAAACCGACGACAAGATCGGAAGCAGGGCACGTAGTACGCCGCCGCCGCTCCAACTTTTCCAGCTTCTTCTCGGCCATCGCCATAATCGTGGCCACCATCTCGCCGAAACCTTCCTTCGCGTCCTGAAGCACCGCAACGGAGGGTTCACTTTCTATCACCGGCAACTCGTTCGCGCCCATGAGGCGCACCGGCTGCAATTTTTCGCAGCCCAGGCTCACCACCATCACTTCGCCGCTGAAGTTGGGATGCAGCGCGAGGTTGCGCAGGGTGCGAATGGGAATGGCCGCACCCGGCGCATCGATGGCCACGCCGCAGCCGTAGGGATGCGTGATGGCGACCACGTCGTCGACATGCGGATAGCGCGGCAGAATCTCCGCCTTGATGCGCCGCACCGCGTGCTTCACTGTCGACGCCACGCATTGCACCGTGGTGCTGATGCCGAGAATGTTTTTTGTTCCCACCGACCCGTCAGGATTGCGATAGCCCTCGAAGGTGTATCCATCGAGCGGGGCGAGCGGCTCGGGCGTCGCTGTGGCCAGTGGGCAATCGCCAAGCGGCGGCGCTTCCGGCGCGGTCATCAGCCCTTCGTGCACCCAGCTGCCACGCGCAATTGCCCGGTTCGCGTAGCCAATCGTCACGCCGTAGCGCACAATCGCGTCGCCCTCCGCGAGATCGGCCAGCGCCACCTTGTGCGCCTCGGGAATCGCCTCGCGCAGCTCCAGACCCGTCGCGAACCTGGCGCCCGCGGGCAATCCGCCGGCAGTCACGACAACCGCAACATTGTCGTTGGCATGTACGCGGATAAATCGAGGCTCGGCGGAAGTCATCAATCTATTGTCGCTCCGAAGGGCGCGATTCCCTCCTCGCAACTCCCCGTTCTTTGTCGTGGTGTCTTGCGCGACCTCAACGCTCCAGCAAGCCTGCGCCCCATTTCCGCCCGCATCTCTCCACTTTACAGACGCATCCTCGTTCGCATACAAGGTTTAGGACGACCTCAAAGGACATCCATCCATGAATCGAAGAGAGTTCCTCGTTTCCAGCGGTGCGGCCGGAATGCTGGCCTCAACCGGCATCGCGCCGGCAAGCGCCGCGCCCACCGCGACCCCCGACCGCATGAAGCTCGGCGACCAGACTGCGCCCACCAACGACACGCATCTCAAATACCTGGCGCGTTACGGCGTGCGCAACATCTGCGGCTATCCGCAGATCGAGGGCGATCGCCTCTACGCCACCGTGGACGAGCTCAAGCGCATGACCGACATGGCCGCGAAATACGGCATCAGCATCGATTGCACCGCGCCGCCCTTCCTCGAATCCAGCTACATCGACCGCGAAAAGCATCCTGCCATCATGCTCGCCCAGAGCCCCGAGCGCGACCGCGACATCGAGCAACTGCAAACCTTCATCCGCAACTGCGCGCAGGCCGGCATTCCGTCCATCAAGTACAACATGAGCATTCTCGGCGTGCTGCGCATCGGCCGCGTGCCTGGCCGTGGTGACGCCCTCTACCACCAGTGGAAGCTCTCCGAAGCGCATCCCGAAACCCCGCTCACCAAAGCCGGCGTGGTCAGCGCCGACGCTTTCTGGGAGCGCATCACGTACTTTCTCGATCGCGTGATCCCCGTGGCCAACGAATACAAAATCCGCATGGCCTGCCATCCGCAGGATCCCGGCGTGCCGCCCGAAGGCTACCAGGGCGTCGATCGCGTGCTCGGCACTTTCGATGGCTTGAAGAAATTCATCACCATCAAGGAGAGCCCTTATCACGGCCTGAACTTTTGTCAGGGGACCATCTCCGAAGACCTCGAAAATCCCGGTGTCGAAATCTTCGATGTCATCCGCTACTTTGGCACGCGCAAAAAAATCTTCAACGTCCACTTCCGCAACATCCGCGGCCATCGCAACGACTTCATCGAAGTCTTTCCCGACGAGGGCGACGTGGATTTCGTCAAAGCCATCCGCGTCTACAAGGAGGTTGGCTACTCTTACATGCTCATGCCCGACCACGTGCCGCTGGCCGCCAATAATGCCGATCCCGACAGTCTGCAATCCTTCGCGTATTGCTACGGCTACATTCGCGGCCTCATTCAATCGCTCTACCAGACGGCCTGAGCCGCGGCCGCGCATGATACCGTGAATCCGAAGCATCGAACGGAAAGGATCTTGCTTGATCCCAGAGCGGCAAACGCGCGTTCGCTACCTCATCATCGCCATACTCTTTGTCGTCAGTTGCTTCAGCTTTGCTGACCGCTCGGTGCTTTCGCAGGCCGTCTCGGTCATGCCCAAAGAAATGGACCTGACGGCGCAGCGCATGAGCTATCTGCTCTTCGCCTTCGGATGGGCCTACGCGCTGGGCCAGTTGCCCGCGGGCGGCTTGCTTGACCGCTTCGGATCCAAGCGCGTCTACGGCATCGCCATCATCGGCTGGTCGGTGTGTGCTTTTCTTACCGCCTTCGCCGGCTACTTCGCCGCCAGCGCCGCCTTCACCGCCATCTTCATTCTTCGCGTGCTCTCGGGGCTGTTTCAGTCGCCGGTTTTTCCCGGCAACGGGCGCATCGTGGCTTCGTGGTTTCCTACTTCGGAGCGGGGACGCGCTTCGGCACTGTTCAACTCCGCGCAGTATTTCGCGCTGCCGATTTTTGCGCCGATCTTCGGATGGCTGATTCATGTATCCGGCTGGCGCGCGTGCTTCTGGTTTCTGGGCGCGCTCGGCCTCGTGCTCGCCGCGGTCTGGTTCGCGAACATCTACGGCGTCAAAGAGCATCCCAGCATTTCGCAGTCGGAGATTGAAGCCATCGAACGCGGCGGCGGTCTGGTCAATACTGACTCCGCAACCAGCGCGAAGAAGAACACGCTCACCTGGGCCACGGTGAAGAAGCTCCTGAGCTATCGCATGCTGGTGGGCGTTTACATCGGCCAGTACTGCATCACCACCCTCACGTGGTTCTTTCTCACCTGGTTCCCGCTGTATCTTTCGCAGGCGCGCCACATGTCGGTGCTTAAAGTGGGCTTTGCCGCGGCAGTGCCCGGCCTGTGCGGCGGCATCGGCGGCATCCTCGGCGGCATCTTCTCTGACCGTTTGCTGCGCAGCGGCCACTCCCTCAGCTTCGCGCGCAAACTGCCCATCATGGCCGGCATGGCGCTTTCCATGACGATTATTGCCTGCAACTACGCAAGCTCGCAGAGCCTCATGATTCTTTTCATGTCGATCTCATTCTTCGGCAAAGGCATCGGCGCGCTGGGCTGGACCGTGGTCTCAGACACCTCGCCCAAAGGCATGGTGGGCATGAACGGCGCGCTCTTCAACCTCTTCGGCAACATGGCCGGCATCACCACGCCGTTGATCATTGGATACATTGTTGAGAAAACCCACTCCTACAACGGCGCGCTCGTCTTTGTCGGCCTCATCGCTTTTTGCGCCATCGTCAGCTACGGCCCCATCGTCGGCGAAATCAAGCGGCTCGACTTCGGCTCTCCGACGCCGTCCTGAAAAGTGTGTCCGCGCTTACAATCGCCAAAGGAGACCGAACCCATGCCCGATTGGCCCGGAAATATTCCCCGCAACGCATTCAAGCAGGCGCTCAGCCGCTGTGAGCGGCAAGTCGGACTGTGGTGCAGCATGGCCAGCCCCATCTCAGCCGAAATCCTCGCCGGCGCAGGCTTTGACTGGATCGTCATCGACGGCGAGCACGCGCCCAACGACATCACCACGTTGCTGCCGCAGTTGCAGGCTATGCGCGGCGGCACCGCGGAGCCCGTCTTCCGCGTGCCCTGGAACGAGCCCGTCATCATCAAGCGGGCACTCGACGTGGGCGCGCGCTCCCTGCTCATTCCGTTCGTGCAAAATGCCGATGAGGCCCGCAAGGCCGTGGCCGCCACGCGCTATCCACCGCTCGGCATTCGTGGTGTGGCCGTGGCGCCCCGCGCCAACGATTACGGCCGCATTCAGGGCTATCACCGCAACGCGCACCTCGATACCTGCGTGCTGGTGCAGCTCGAAACCAAAATCGCGCTCAAGGAGATCGAGGCCGTGGCCGCCGTCGAAGGCGTCGACGGCATCTTCATCGGCCCCAGCGATCTGGCCGCAGCCTTCGGACATCTCGGCAACCCTAAAGATTCTGAAGTCCAGGCCGCCATCGCCGACGCCGCCCAACGCATCCGCGCCAAAGGCAAATCCGCGGGTTTCCTCACCGGCAATCCCGACGACGCCGAAGCGCTCTTTGAGGCGGGATACAACTTTGTCGCCTTGGGCAGCGATGTGGGCGTTCTGGCGCGCAACGCCGAAGCCCTCGCCGCACGCTTCCGCAAGAAGTAGCGCTGCTCAATTCCCGGTCGCCCCCAAAGCGCGGGATCCTTCGACTTCGCTCACGACAGGTTCGCGGGCACCCGGTTAGCCGAACACCGTCCCGCCGGCTGGCGTCTTCTCAGTCTTCACGTTGACCACGTGATAAATCGCCGGCTCCGTCCCCACGTTCCTGAACCCATGCAGCTGGTTCGATCCGTTGAAGATGATCGACCCCGGCCCCACCCGAACCCATGTGCCGTTCGAGAGCGTCTCCACCGTGCCTTGCCGGATGATAATCAGCTCCTCATTGGGATGCTTATGCGGCGGGTGCGGCGACATGCCGGGATTGAGAGTCGTGATATGGATTTCGAGGTTTTCGAGTGTCGCAGTCGGCGTGCTGCACACCGTCCGTACCGATCCGACGGCATTTGGCTTGTCGACGAGCGAATTCCAGTCGAAGACGTGCGAGCCCATCACGGTTGTAGGCTCGGCAAGCGCCAGGGTGTCGCCAACAACGGCCGTCGCGGCGAGAGCGGCAAAGAGTTCTCTGCGGTTCATGATCGTTTTCCTTTGGCTTCCCGGCCCAATGCAGCCGAAGATGCAGGTTCGTTATATCGAAACGCGGCCAACACCGCAAGGCGCAAATTTTCGCACGAAAAATAGGAACAAACCGGTCAAATCTGGTGTCTGATGTAGACATGTACCCCAGCTATTTACGGGCGACACCGGCAGCACCGCTTGCGGGCGCACTCTTGACGCTTCTTGTTTGCGTATCTATCGTTCGTGCGCCTAGACCCCACTCATCCCTCGGAATCTCCATTCCGTTGGTCCGGGTTCCGGATCATCCTCAGCACAATTGCTCGAATCCGAACCGGATCGTATATATACGCTTGGCGAAAGACAAAAAGATTTGGTTGGATTCAACGGGGATAGCTCAGGATCAGTTGACTGCAGTTGTCGGGTTTGTGATGGCAAATCGTCGCGACCGCATTGTTTACGTAGATGCTGATCCCCAGGTGAGCTACTAAGAATTTGCTCAGTTCCTCAACAAAATCACCAGCGCGCAGGACAATCTGCGAATTGCGCTGCTTACTCCGCGTCTTCAAGAATCAATCAAAAACGCGAGCATCGCTCTCTGCGAACTAGAGTGGCCCGGACATTAACACCTACCGGAACGCATAGATTCGCAGCCACCTCCTTGAAAGGGCGAACATTTAACTTGCCGCCACGCTGACTCGCTGACTTGCCAGCTCCGCTCGCTCTACTTCTGCGCCGTCTGCAGCGGCTTCTGCCCGCTCGCGGCAGGCGGATTCACGTGTGCGTTCAGGAAGTTGGTCAGGTCTTCGACATCCTGTTTCGTGCCCACCATGGGCGGCATGAAGTGGTGATACGGCGAGTCCGGTTTGTACTCGTGCAGCATCGCAATGAAGCTCTCGATGTTGGTGCGGTCGCGTCCGGCCAGCAGCTTTGCCAGCGGCCGGTAGCCCTCGAGCGTGTGGCACGATCCGCATTCGCCGCGGAAGA
>Ga0326727_10022593_pt1 | contig 12134 bp, 11 predicted proteins | sample MB2enrmetagenome_FD_207643 | JGI IMG/M metagenome (GOLD analysis project Ga0326727, IMG submission 207643) | Lab enriched peat soil microbial communities from McLean, Ithaca, NY, United States - MB29MY | ecosystem: Environmental > Terrestrial > Soil > Wetlands > Peat | place: USA: New York... | reverse complement strand
GCCGAGGGACAGTCGGTATGCCAGGGCGAGCGCGGTGCGCTCGCCTCCGCTCAGCGCCTCCGGAGGGGTTGGAACACCGCCGATGGTCACGGATGGAGAGAACGTGGCGTCAAGGGTCGCCCTCATGGAGCCGTCCTCGACAAGGATCGCGAAGTACTTCGAGAACTCCTTGGCGAAGTCCCTGTGGATGTTCAGTAGCCTTCTCTTCTCCACCTCGTCCATCGCGGCGGTGAAGAGGTTCAGCCAGTCGGACATGACCTTGCACGTCCCGGCCCTGGTCTCAGCCTCCCTTCCCTTGCGGACCGATTCCTCGGCCTTCTTGATGTCCTCCCTCAGATGCTCTACGTCCCGTTCCAGTTTGGTCAGCTCGGTCGTCTTCGCATCGAAGTCCGACTTCGACCTCGAATATCGCTCCTCTATCCCCGCACTGGCCTTCCCTTCGATCTCCAGCGAGTCGATGTTCGCCATTGCGTCGCGGAGGTCCTTCTCGGTCTGGGTCTTCTCTGCCTCGTGGCCGCCCAGGGTTTCGTCATTCTGGGCGATTAGCTTCTCCACTCCCTTGACGCTCTCCCCCAGGGTGAGAAGGTCGTGCTCCATCTGCAGTCTCCTCTGCTCTTCCTCTCTCAGCTCCTCGAGGACCGCCTTCGAGTCGTCCTCCGCATTGCGGATCTTCTCGTACCTGGCTTCCTCTGGTTCTAGCTCGGACACCCTTCCCTTGGCCTCCGCGAGCTTTGCGGTCTTCTGGTCGACCTCTACCTTGAGACTGTCGACCTCCTTCTTGGCCCATGCCGCCTCCGCGATGGCGAGGTCGAGTCGCTTCCTTCCCTCCTGCCACTTGTAGAGGCTCTTCTCGTAGCGCAGCCTCTCTTCCCTCTGGTTCTCAAGGGACCTCAGTTGTTCTGTGAGCTCGCTCTTCTGCTTCTCCAGTCCCTGGGTCTTCTCTCGGGCCTCGGTCAGGTGCTTCCCGAAGGACACCGGGTCCACTCCCTGTCCGCACCGAGGGCAATTGCCGCTTCGGATGAGCTCATCCACTTCCTTCTCGCTGTGCCTGGAGGCACCAAGCTCAGCATCGGTCTCAGATACCTTGGCGAGGACCTTCCGCTGCCCCTCCTCGATCTCCTGGAGAGAGCCTGTGGCCTTGGGCGGTGAGGGTTCATTTCCCACCTCCCCTTCCAATCGCCTTACGGACTCTTCGCGAGTTTGGAAGCTTGAAAGTGCGCGGGCGAGCCTTGCCTGATCGGTGTCGAGACCAGACCGCAGCGTCTTGAGCGCCTCCCTCGCAGAGAGAAGCTGGTCCTTCCCTTTCTGGGCATTCTCTTTCTGGATCCCGAGTTCCCGGAGAACCTTGGATTGTTCTGTCAGGGATTCGGGGGTGAAGGTGTTGGCCTTCAGCTGCTTTGTCTTCTCCTCCAGTTTCGATCTCAGGTCGACGAGATTGCCCTGGTAGTCGGATCCCTTCTTCTTTGCCGAGGCAATGCTCGATCCAAGCACCGCAAGCCTGGACGAAAGACCGTTGGCATGCTCCCTTGCGACCCCGATCCTGCGCTGAAGCTCGCGCAGACCCTCTCTCTTCATCTCCACGGCTTCGAGAGCCAGGCGGAGATCCTCCAAGTCCTTCCGGAGCACTGTCAGGCGAGGTTCGAACTCCTTGAGGTGCGCTGAGGAGTCTCCAAGCGTCTTTGCCGCCTCTCCGTAGATGCTCGCATCGCGGAGGAGAGCCTTCTCAATGCTCCTCAGCTCTCTTGCCACCTCCTGGGCGTTGTCCCTGGAGGTCCGGTACTCCTCCAGGCCATGCGCCCTGCGGACGGTCTCCAGCCTCTCGTCATCATTCTGGCTCAGGACCTCACGCATCCTCTCTTGGGGGACGTAGACCGCCCACCTCCAAAGGTCCGAATGCGAGCGCGGGTTGGGGTCGTCAGGGAACCCGAGGAGCTTGATGACCTCCGATTTCATCTCGGTCACGGAGTAGCTGGCCCTGTGACCGTCGCGCGCGAGCGAGCATGACTGGACCGGGGAGGCCTCCTTGCCGCCAGAGAAGCGGCGCTTGATGCTGCGCCTAAGCGAGAGGAGCGTGCCGTCGTCCTCGAAGACGACCTCGACCTCTCCCTCGTTGCTTCCGTGTCGGAGCAGGTTGGAGGCATCGACCTCTGCGAAGCCGAAAAGAGACATTTCCATCGCCTGCAGCAGCGAGCTCTTTCCTGCGCCGATGTCACCCGCGAGCGCTGTCGTGCCGGAGGCGAGCGTGAGCTCTCCCGACTCGTAGCTGCGGACGTTCTTGACGCGGACCTTCTGGAGGATCATATCTTCGACAGCTCCTCCTGAGGAAGCCCAAGGGCCTTCAGGCCCTCGCGGACCATGCGCCTCCTGTAATCCTCTCGCGATTCGCCCTCTGCCTTCGGTATTCCTAGCGACCGGAGGAGCTCGTTGGCGACCTTGAGCCCGCCCGCCCCTTGGAGCTGGGGAACCGCGGCCCATTCGGGTCCCTTGACCTGGCCAAACGATTCCCTGAAGACCTCAATCTCGACCTGCTCCGGAGGTGCGACCACCCGCTCTTCCGGGCTCTCCTCCTGGCTGGACAGGTCCTGGGTGTCGAGGTGGACCGTGCCAGCACCCAGCTTCTTGAGCTCGGTCGAAAGCAGCGTGAGATCGAGCTGGCGGGCCGGCGCGCCGTGGAGGCGGGGAACGACGAGAGTGCCGCTGGGAACGCCTGCAGGAAGCGTGCCCTTGAGCCTCTTCAGGGCCTCCTCGGCGCTGCAACCGTCAAGGTTGACGTCCACTACCTTGATCGAGTCCTTTCTCGTGGTGATGACCCATCTGGGCTTCGCAACTCCATCCTCCACATCGACTATCACTATGCCTGCCTGGGTCTTTCCTGCAGAGATGTTCTCGAGGTCGGTGTTGGAGGTTCCGAAGACTGCCCCTGGATTTACGAGAACTCCCTTTCCATCCGGTCCGGGGCCGCTGTAGGTCTCGTGGATGTGGCCCCCGGCATAGTACCCGCACCCGTGGGGCAGCTGCGCCACCGGCAGCCCGTCAACCTTCCCCGCCAGGCCGGAGGGGAGGAACTCCGCGATCCCCGCGTGGAACAGGAAGATCTTGAACCCCTCCTCCCGTGAGAAGAGGGTCGAATCCATCGTCTCGTATTGTTTCCGGTCAAGTCCCTGGGCCCTTCCCGACACTCCGGCAAGGATCGCTCCTGTGGGTTCGTCCTTGACGAACGGAAGATCCCATTGCATTCCCTCCTCCATCGACGACGAAGGAGCTATGCGCACGAAGAGCCCTCCCTCGGAAAGCACATCCAGCCAGCTCGTCTGCGTGAGCACATAATCGTGCGAACCGAAGATCGCGTAGATCCTGATCCCCTTCTCGTTCAGCCTGCGGAGAGCCCGGGCGAGGGGCACTACCTCTTCGGGGTGGGGAACCGCGGTGTGGAAGAGGTCTCCGGCAATGACGAGGAAGTCGCACTTCTCCTTCTCAACCGCCTCGAGAGCCATCACCACGGAGTTCCGGAGGGCAGTCCGGAGCTCCTGGTTCCTTGACCATGCCCCCACATGCGCGTCGGCGATGTGGGCAAAGCGGAAACTTTTCAATTGCCTTCCCTGGAGCGTTTCACTATGGCGGCAAAAACGCCGGCCGCAGGGCCCACGAACAGGAGCAATTCCTCAAGACCGATGTCCCGGCCCTTCTGCTGTGGGGCGGAGGCAGCCTGTGTCTCAGGTGAAGGAGGAGGAGGGACGTTTGCGGTCGCCCTTGAGCGGAGGATGGAGAGCTCTTCTCCCATGTCCTTGAAGAGCTCGCGGGCCTCCTCCAGGGTTATCTCCCCGCTCACGAGCCTGCTAGTCAAAAATGTTCGCCTGCTAGGCACGGCTCTTCACCTCTCTCGAACGGGGGGCTCCGCGTCCCTTTCCCTCTGCGGAGGGCAGGAAGTTGGGGATGGAGTTCTCGATGGGGTAGACCGCTGAGCAGCCTTTGCAGGTGAGGGTCCCATCGGTAATCTCGTCCTTGGACTTCCTCTTGACATCCAATTTCAGGTCTCCCTTGCAAGATGGGCAACAGAGCACCTGTAGAAGGTCTTCTTGCATGGTAGCGTAACCTAAGCGCACCAAACTCATAAACCTCTCTACTTCTTACCTTTGCCGTGGAAGCGCGGGAGAAGTGCGGAGTTGCGGCGGTTTCCGTCCCTGGCCAGGGCGCATCGCCGTATCTTTATCGAGGTCTGCGCGCTCTTCAGCACCGGGGACAGGAGTCCGCTGGCATCGTCACTTCATCTCATGGCAGGCTGCACGACAGAAGGGCCATGGGGCTCGTCCACGAGGTGTTCAACCGGGACACTCTGGAGGCGTTGAGAGGGAGCACTGGCATCGGGCATATCCGTTACTCCACGAGGGGAACTTCAACGGTCGAGAATGCCCAGCCGATCATTCTCCCGACTCACGATGGCGGGCTCGCGATCGCGCAGAACGGGGACATCGTGAACTACCAGCGCCTGAGGAAGAGGCTGCAGGCTGATGGGGTGGAGCTCGTGGGCAACGCTGACACCGAGGTCGCAGGCAATTTCCTCGCGATGGAATACGAGAACTCCCGGAACATGGAGGCCGCGATAAAGCGCCTCATGTCGGAGATATCCGGCGGATACGCGTTCGTCATGGTCCACGGCGACAAGTTCTACGCATGGCGGGACCCCCTTGGCATTCGGCCCCTGCACCTGGGCAGCATCGAGGGCGGGTACATGGTCGCCAGCGAGTCCGTTGCCATAGAGCTCATGGGCGGCACACCATTGAGGGATGTTGCCCCTGGCGAGATCATCGCTGTCGGAAGGACGAAGGACAAGGACGGTGAGCTGGTGCCGACGCTCCGGCCGCTGAAAGGCATGTCGACTGGGGAGAGGGCGTACTGCATGTTCGAATGGGTCTACTTCTCGAGACCCGATTCCATAGTCAACGGAACACTGGCCTATGAGGTGCGCTACCGGATAGGCGAGATATTGGCGCGAGAGGCAAGGCCGGACGCCGACCTCGTGATCCCCGTGCCGGACTCGAGCCGACCGCATGCGCTCGGGTTGGCGCAGGCATCCGGGATACCCTACGCGGAAGGGCTCATCAAGAGCCGGTTCGTGGAGCGCACGTTCATCCTACCTGACCAGAAGCGCAGGGAGGAGGAGGTTCGCATCAAGCTCCACCCAGTGCCCGGCGTGATCAAGGGGAAGCGCGTCGTTCTCGTAGACGACAGTATCGTCCGAGGGACAACGATCAAGGAGATCATCGCGATGGTAAGGGGAGCCGGCGCCAGCGAGGTCCACGTCCGGGTGGGAAGTCCGCCCATCATCGCCCCCTGCTACTTCGGCATAGACATGAAGGACCGGAGAGAGCTGGTCGCTCACGAGCGGACCGAGGAGGACATCGCGAAGCTGGTGGGTGCTGATTCGGTGAGGTATCTCTCGATGCCAGGTCTCGTGGAGGCGATAGGCCATCCCGAGAAATCGCTCTGCGTCGGCTGCCTGACGGCAAGATACCCCGTGGACATACCCCAGGAGCACAGGCGCCTGCAGACCACGCTCACCGATTACCACACCGAGACTCCTCAGGAAGACACCATACAGTGAGTTCGTCCAGCCCACGGGGAGCGAGAACATCCACCCAAACGTTGAAGACCCAGCAATCACTCCCCAGTTCTGGTGACCAGGTACTGCTCGGCCTGCGGAACTCCAAACGACGACGTCCTTGTGAACTGCGCGAATTGCGGACAGCCTCTTCCTCTCCTCCCCGGCCCTCCGGACGCCTCTACGCCAGCAGCGCAACTGGCTGGCGCCGATAAGACAAAGACCGCCTACGGGTGGCGTGACGTGACCTTCATCGCAAAGAGATTCCCCTTCGAATCGACCAGGAAGCTCGGCCCGATGCAGGCGAACGTTCTTCGAGACAACGCGGTCAAGGCAATCGCCTCCATGGGATTCGGGGTGATATCCAACGTTGAGCCCTACTTCTATTCCCGACCAGCTACCGGCAAGCCGGCGGACAGGCATCTCCGGATGGTTGTTGGTGAGAGAGGGCTGCGCCCGGACATCGTTCGGTCGGCCAAGAAGAAGAGCCTCATCACCAAGGAAGTGGTGGCCCTGGTCGTCCTGTGGGCGCTCGCATTCATTTCCCTGATACTATTGAGCAACTTCGGTCTGTTCATGCTTCTGTACTTCCCCGGCATGATCGTGTTCGTCATCATAGCGATGTCCGCAGCCAGCATCAGTTCGTTCGACAGCGACATCGTCTTCGTACAGTTCGCGCCGGGCTCTCGAACCACCAAGACCGACTGGGAGGGCGGGGCTCCGATGGTGTTCGATGTAAGGGTTGCAGCGGGCAGCATCGCCTCAAGGAATCACAGGGCAAAGCATTCTCACTGGAGAGAGATGGATAGCCTGCTCCCACCGCGTCCCGATCTCGCGGGGCTCGTTGATGAGCTCTCGAGAAGGCTGTAGCCCTCCCGGAACGCCGTCAGTGCTGGTCATCTGACGGCCCGTCTGCATCGCGGTCCGGTCAAGTCAAGCCTCAGCTAGGTGCAAATACAATCCGAACGGTTTACTACGGCATGGAGAGGGCCAATCCAGATTGTCGAGCGGAGCCTCTGGGACTTCAGCAGGGTGAGGTCGAGGATGATCACGAGAATATCGTGATGTCGCTGAGGAGCAGGATCGCCTAGCCCGTCCAGGGTTCGAAGGGAAGCGCCATCAGGATTCCCCAGAAAACAGGGGTTCTTAAAGGCAAAGTCCGCCTCGATTAGGTGAGCCGGACCGCTTGCAAATGGTTACCTTTTTAGAGTGAGCCGCAGTGAGGCACCTGATGAAGGTCGGCAAGATAGGCCAAGGTAAGGTCATCCTCGAGGAATGCCCGGAACCCAAGATCGGGAGTGGCGAGATCCTCATGGACATGAGGGCTTGCGGGGTCTGCGGCAGCGATGTCGAGAAGGTGCGCGGCCACTATCTTGCGACAGGGAGGATAGGCCACGAGCCCTCCGGCATCATTGCTGCCGTGGGAAAGGGGATCGAGGATTTCTCGGTGGGCGACCGCATATTCGTGCACCACCACGTTCCCTGCTACAACTGCGCTGTCTGCCGCTCCGGGATGCACACGTTCTGCCCGACCTATCAGAAGACCAACATCGATCCCTGCGGCTATGCGGAGCGCATCAGGATCCCCAGCGAGAACGTCTCCAGGGGAGCGGTTCTCCATCTTCCTGGCAAGATGTCCTTCGAGGAAGCGACCTTGATCGAGCCCCTGGGATGCTGCCTGGATGCGATCAGGGCCACTCCGTTCATCGCCGGGCAGAAGGTCATGGTGCTCGGGCTTGGACCCATCGGGATGCTCTACCTGAGGCTACTGAGGGCGATGGGCGCCGGATGGCTGGCCGGCGGCGACCTCTCACAGTATCGCCGGGATGTGGCGCGCAACTCGGGAGCTGACGTTGTCTTCGATCCGAGGACGCCGGAGAAGTTCGACGGGGAGATCGACCTCGTGGTCGTGGCCACGGGAAGCACGAAGGCAATCTCGGACGCGTTCAAGTGGGTGCGGAGAGGCGGAACGGTCAATCTGTTCGGCCTGCCGGAGAAGGGTTCACACCTCGACACCGACCTTCAGGACCTCTACATGAAGGGTGTGCGTCTCATCCCCACCTACGCCGCCACAGAGAGGGGGACCAACGATGCACTGAGGTTGCTCTCCAACGGAAGGATAGTCGGGCGGGACCTCATCACGCACCGGTTCCCTATCGCGAAGATCGTGGAGGCCTTCGAACAGGCGACCATCACCGAGGGGACTGTCAAGGTGGTCGTGACCTCAGGGCCAGTTTGAAATAGCCCGGGTCAATCTCCGCATAGCAAGGTGGATCGAATGGCGAGAATAGTAAGGCATGATGCGAAGGCACCCGCAATAGTGAAAGTCGGAGACAAGGTCATCGCGGTCTGCCAGTGTGGGCTCAGCAAGAACAAGCCCTTCTGCGATGGCACTCACCACGGGACAGAGGACGAGAAGGACGGTGTCCTCTATGTCTACGACGTTGACGGGAAGAGAGTAATGGTGAACGACATGCACCCTCACCCGAAGAAAACGTTCGTCCAGTAGAGACCAGACAAACGGTGGGGGCGGTCCCCGCCCTTACTTCCCGAGCACTTCGTCATAGACCTTCATGTAACGGTCGACCACGGAGTCCCACTCCCATTTCCGTGCTGCCTGGGCGGCCTTGCCGGCCATGGTCTTCCGGAGGCTCTCATCGCCCGCGATGGTCTTCAGCCTGGCCGTGAAATCCTTCTGGTCCTGCGCGACCGCTCCGCCTCCCCCCTGGGCCAGGGTGGGAGCGGCGCCAACGTCGAACGAGAGGAACGGAAGCCCTGCCGCCATCGCCTCCACCAACCCGAGCCCGAATCCCTCGTACTGCGAACCGAGCATGAAGAGGTCAGCCTCCCTGTACGCACTGAGCACATCCTCCCTGGGGAGGGGGCCCAAGAACCGGACCTCGACCCCAAGCTTCGCTGCGAGGGAGGTGACGTGCGCCTGATCGTAGGGGGAGCCTGGGATATCGCGGCCGATTACTACCAGAGATGCAGTATCCCTGATAGAGTGTAGGGCGGTCACTAGCCTGTCCACGCGCTTGTTCTCCCACATGCCGCCCACGTAGAGAGTGAGGAACGGGCGTGTCACGCCCCATCTCTTCCTGAGCCCGCTGGCCTGGGTGCCCGGGTTTGCGAAAGCGCTGGGCTCGATACCTTCACCCACGACGTGTATCCGCTCTCTGGGGTAGCCGAAACTGGCTATCCGTTCACCCTCTCTGTCGGTGAGGGCGAGGTAGGCCTGGAATGCGAGCAGCCTTGAGGGCAGGTACCGGCCGAAGTAGAGCCGGTTGATGCGCGAAGGGTCCATCGCGAGCTGATAGAAATCGTGGGGCGTGATCACCTGTGGTCCATCGAACATGCCCGCGAACGGGAAGTAGAAGTCGGCGCACCAGATCCGGTTCCCGCTCATGTGCAGCATGTCGTAGTCGAGCCTCCTCAGCGTCCGCAGGTATTCCCGTGGGATCCTGAACTTCCCGACCTTGGTCGTGCGGATCCTGACGACGTGGATGCCGTCGTCCATGGTCTCCTCGGCGGCGGTTCCCTTCTCGAGCTGGGTCAGCACCGTGACCTTGACCCCTTTCTTGACGAGGGCCCTGGCTAGCCCCAGGGTCCAGCGCTCCGTTCCTCCTTCCACAGGGAAGAACCTGTGGTTCACCAGGAGTATGCGCATGGCCCCATGGAGAGCATTCCCGGGCCATAAAGCCGTTAGGCTTATCTCAAGGGGTGGGTCATGAGGGCCGGATGCCGAGGTGGCTCAGACCGGTACGGCGCGAGCCTGGAAAGCTCGTGGAGTTCTTCTCCTCGGGAGTTCAAATCTCCCCCTCGGCGTATTCCACCCTAGCATGCTATAGTACGCGCCATGAGGGGTGTGATAGGGTAATTCACAGCCGGCTCTGTTTCAGGATTGCGGGGATGACTGAGAAGTAAACGGCCACACTGGCCGTAGCATGGATATCCCAAGAGGGGTGGGCTTATCTCGATCGGGGTCGGTCCTGCCATACCTTGTCAGTTCCCGTACCCACCGCTCTCGATGCCACTTAAGGAAAGCCATTATATCTTAACTTTACCTTAAGCTACTAGCCATGCCGACAAGGAAGCCAGACACCACGCAGGGGTTCCATCCCCGCCTACCGAGTGGCAAGGACGTCCTCGGCTCTTCCCTATCCTCGGTTCGCTTAGATGGAGCCTTGGAGGGGTCCCTCCTCTCGCCGCATCTGCACCAGGTCCTCCTCGGAATGGCCCGGATCCGCAATGCGGTCAGCAGCTTCCGCCTGGAGGGCGAGCGCGTGGAGCTTGATCGGGCCCGTCAGGTCTTGGAGACGCAGCAGCCGGAGTCTCCCGCCGAGCTTGGGATTCTCCAGCTGGCCCAGGCCTACCGGGAGATAGCGGAGGGGAACTTGCCAGAATTCTCTGTGGCGGGAATCGAGAGGGCTCACCGGAAGCTGTTCCATGGTGTCCTGGAGGAAGGGATTGTCGGGCAACTCAAGACCCGTGACAACGTGATCACGGATGTCTCAGGCACCTTCGTCAAGTTCGAGCCCACACCCGCCGAGCGGGCGCAGAAGGAGCTCGAATCACTCCTCACCTGGCTTCGGATGACAGAGGGGAACCATCTTCCCCCGGTGGTGGGAGCAGTCTTCTTTGCGGAGTTCGAGGCCATCCACCCCTTCCCCGACGGGAACGGGAGACTCGGGCGATACCTGAACATCGCCCTTCTGAAGCGCCTAGGACTGAACCACGCCGCGTTGGTCCCCCTGGACACTCGTTTCTTTCGTACCAGTGAGCACTACTACGAGTACCTGGCCACCACGAATTCCGGAAAGGACTACGCGCTCTGGACGCGCTACTACTCCACAGAGCTCCACAAGGCGTACGAGGCGGCCAACCGTCGAGGCGACCTTCGGAAGACCCTTGCTCAATTCAAGCGCCCGAGCACCCACGCCGTTCTCCAGTGGGTGCTGCAGGGTACCGGGGAATGGTTCCACCGCGGGGAGTACCCCAACCCACGCCACCTGAGCGGTCCCGCACTGTGGGGGGCATTCCAAGAGCTGGTGAAATCCGGGGTCCTCGAGGAACGAGGCGAGGCTAAAGGACGCGAGTATCGTCTTCGCTCCACATTCCTTGCGGACGTCTACGGTCGTCTGGCCTGAGGGGATGGCAAGACATTCTCCCCATACACCGGAACGGGTGCCTTTTGCGATTACGGGGACACAGAGTCTCCTACGACTCCTTGAGCCACCAAGTTCTCCCTATCCTAAGAGGGCCACTTCATGGGGGGGTGCTAATGGCCTATGGGGCGGGGAAGCCCGTACCGCCAGTTTGACATTCAGCAGCCTTAGGACGCACATTTCGTAGTAGTCGGACAGGGGCAGAATCTCTGTTACGATCTGAGAGTGGATCGACCCGGTAACGTCTCCGATTCTGGTCACTCTCAGAATCGGCAGATGGCATCGGTGTCGAAAGCTAAGAGGTTAACTTATGAGTAAACCTTATTGCCACCCGCAGCTCCTCGATTACTGACATGAAGGTCAGGATCACTCCTCTTCACTGTTTGCGCTGCGGCCACGCCTGGTTTCCCCGTTCCAATGACGTGCGAATATGCCCTCGATGCAAGACCGCGAGGTGGGATGAGCCAAGAACCACTCGGTCGAGCCACAGCTCACCCACTGTCAGCTCGGCCGCCCAAATTCGCTCCAGTTCTGGGGAGACTCTCCTGGAATCCCTAAGGAGGGAGCAAGCAAAGATTCGCCGTATCTGCCGGGCTCACGGGGCTCGAAATGTGCGGGTGTTCGGTTCTGCAGCTCGCGCAGAGGAAACTGTGACCAGTGACGTGGATTTTCTCATGGATTTTGAAAGAGGTCGGAGCCTCGTTGACCTGGCTGGGCTTGAAATAGACTTGGAGCACCTAATTGGCCGACCTGTGGATGTGGGGGAGGTGGCCTCGCTCCATCCGCTCATCCGCAAGAAAGTGCTTGAAGAGGCGGTTCCCCTATGATCACTCCTGAGCTTCGAGTGGCGCACATCATCGAATGCATCGACAGGATCGAGAGGTACACAACTGATGGAAAGAATGCTTTCATGAAGAGCCAGCTCATTCAGGACGCGGTGGTACGAAACCTCGAAACCTTGTCGGATGCCGTGAAGGGGTTGCCGGAGGAGTTGAAGACGCGTCACCCCAGGGTTCCCTGGCGAGACATAGGCGGCTTCCGAAACGTTCTCGCTCACCAGTACTTGACAGTCGCGGTAGAGAGAGTCTGGGCGGTGGTAGTTGACGACTTGCCTGCCTTGAAGGTCGCCGTCAAGTCCATTGCTGAACAATTGAGAATTGCAACTTGACTTGAGTTCATGGTAGTGGACAAACGATTGGAAAGGCCCACTTGGCGCTCCTGGCTTCCAGGGAATTCTTCCGAGGGTAGCAAGAATGATATGTGGCACTTGGCTTAGCGAGAGGTTGCGGGCCACGAATCACATTGAAGATTATCTTTTCACCCCGAGCCATCACCGCGAGGAAAGGGGATGATATTTGAACTGCCCGGCA
>Ga0326727_10022592_pt1 | contig 12134 bp, 8 predicted proteins | sample MB2enrmetagenome_FD_207643 | JGI IMG/M metagenome (GOLD analysis project Ga0326727, IMG submission 207643) | Lab enriched peat soil microbial communities from McLean, Ithaca, NY, United States - MB29MY | ecosystem: Environmental > Terrestrial > Soil > Wetlands > Peat | place: USA: New York... | reverse complement strand
GGCGAGCCCGGCAGAGATTCCCTCGTCGACTCCAATGAACCCCCAAATACAAAACTGCTGCATAAGTCAAACTTCGATAGTCTCCCCGGCAGAGCCGGGGGATTTCCTATTGGGCATTAATTTCATGCGCGACCAGTTGGGGCTTCCCATCGAATACGACCGCGAACGCTTCGGCTTTCGCTATACCCGCCTGGTCACCGGCTTCCCCGCCGTCGGGGCCTTCACCGTTAACCGCCCCGCGAATCCCTGGCGCAAATCCTTTCCGCCGCCCGTCGGCGAAATGCCCTCGCTCTCCTCTGTCCGCGGCCCCGGGCATTCCGTCCGTATCCGGTTCGATCCGGAATCCGCCAGCGCCGTGGGTGCTCGCACCTGGCACGCCACGCAACTCATTCAGGCATTGCCCGATGGCTGCATCGACATGACGCTCCGCGTCCGCGACGAATGGGAGATTGCCCGATGGGTCTTAAGCTGGGGCGCCCACGCATGGGTCATCGACCCTCCTCGCATCCGCGCTCGTGTTCGCGAGATCGCCCGCCAGATTCTCTCCCGCCACTGATCCTGGTCAGTGACGGAAAGCCATCGAGACAATCGCAATAACCATCACCCAAAAAATCGCTCCGATCGCTCCCAGGATCAGCAACGCCGGAATTGATGCCAGCACCCATTTTACCATCAACATCACCATCGACCCAAACGGCATGTCGAAATCGATCACCGTCACTTTCATCGGCTGCGGCGCTGTCGTTGCGGCTGGCGGTGCCGGCGCCTCAGGACTCACCGCGGGCGTGGCTGGCCCCGACTCGACCGCAGGGTAGGGGGGTGGCGGCGGCAGCTCCGGTGGCAGTGCTGAGGGAATAACCGGCTCCACCGCGGTTGCAGGCGCAGGCGCAGGTACGGGCGGCGGTTTGGTTGTAGGCGACTGCCGTCCAAGTACTTGCCCTACGGTCGACCAATCCAGTTGCCCATCGCGGATCGCCGGGTCCGAGTCGCTATACGTCCCCTCGTAAACCAGTTCGCGGATGTCCTGTTCCTCGTAAGGACCTTCGCGCTGCCTTTCTTTGAGTACCCAAATAGCCATCGGCGTGAACCTAGCCGAGAAAGGGGAGGGGAGGCAACTGGACGCTTTTGGAAAAGTATGCGTTTCTGAAACGCCCCCTACTGGCCCGGGCTCGTTCCCTTGCCTTTGTACTTCGCCACGATTGGCGCCAGCTTTGCATTCAGCGAGTCTTGTTTGCTCATGAAATACTGCTGCCCCGCCAGCGAGCCGTCTTGCATCACCAGCGGCAGCTTCGCCATCACCTTCTGGCCCAGCGGCTTTTGGAGAAATTTGAGCAGCGTCTGCAGCTCCTCTTCCGTGAAATCATGCGCATAGATCGCCACCAGCTTTGGCTTGATCTCCGCCCACTTGACTTCCTCATCGAACCACTCCGTAAACGCTTTGCGCACCTCCGTTCGCGCCGCGTCCGGCATCCCGTCCCGTTTCATCGCATCCAGCGCCGGCTCCAGAAACCCCGCAAAACTGTCCCGCAAATTGTTCGGGCTATACGCCAGCTCCAGCACCTCTGCCGCAAGAATCGTCTTGCTATCGTCATCTTCGCCTCGGGCACGGCATGGATGAAACCCCAGCATCATTATGAGCAGCGCAAAACCAATGGCCTTGAAGGAGAAATTGACGAACATGGCGCTATTTTGCGCACTGCCCGTCCCTTCGCTCAACTGCAATCGCACCCCCACCTATCCGCGCCGCCGCGCCTTGGTCAGCATAAACTCATTCCCCTCCGGATCCCGGCACATGGCCAGGTGGGCTGGCTCCTCGGGCGTATCCTCTGGTTCGCGTAGCACCGTTCCGCCCGCCGCGCGCACCGCATCGCACCCCGCGAACAGGTTCCCGACCTGGAAACTCAACCCCGTCCACGTCGGCTTTCCCTCGCCGCCACTATGGATGCCGATGAGCGATCCCGCGACCGACACTTCCGCCATCACCTCGGTTTCCCTGATCACCTCCGCGTCAAAAACTGACGTGTAAAAGCGCAGGCCTCGCTGCAGATCGGCTGCCCAGACGATATATTTGAGTTTTTCAACATGCATGGCTGTCGTCCCTTGTTTGGCCCCGATCCTGTCCGATTCTCCCGCTTTCCGCCATGCTATTCCTTTCGCCGCCGCATGAATGGTCAAACCATTTGGAGGATTCCGAACATGGCGTACCCTTCTTTCCATGAGGCAATTACAATGAACGATAAACTCGACGCCCTTCTCGGCCAGATGCGCGAAATCGAGAAGGAAATCCTCCGCGAGCTTAGCCGAAAGGAGACCGAGTTCTTCTACAAGGTGGAGGGAAAAAAAGTGCGGTTCACAAGAGAAGCCCAGGTCCGCGCCAAGGCATTCTCACAGCGTCTCCACAAGTTCCTTCTCGATTCGCGATTCCTCGTCCTCCTGACTACCCCGATTATTTGGTCTGTTCTCATTCCCATTGCCCTCCTCGACCTATTTGTATCCGCCTATCAAGCCCTCTGCTTTCCCATCTACGCGATACCGACGGTGAGAAGAAGCGATTACCTCCTCTTCGACCGTCACCGTCTTTCCTATCTTAATGCGATCGAAAAGCTCAATTGCGAGTATTGCGCTTACGCAAACGGCGTCCTCGCATTCACCGTCGAGGTCGCCGGGCGGACCGAGCAATATTGGTGCCCCATTAAACACGCTCTCCGGATCAAGACCGCCCACAGCCGCTACAAGGAATTCTTCGACTACGGTGACGCCGAGCATTACCGCAAGAGGATCGAAGAAGTCCGCCGCTCCTTCGACGATGTGGAATCCACCGCAACCCCGAATTAAGGTTCGCTCCGGCTTCTGAAGCATACCGGCGGTCGGGGTCGAACCGACACATTCTTGCGAATACTGGATTTTGAGTCCAGCGCGTCTGCCAATTCCGCCACGCCGGCTTTGCTTCTGCGTCCCTATCCGTTTACAGCGGCGCGCAAATCGCGCAACAGGAAAATTGCACGGGCGTAAAACCAAACGCCGTTATTTTTCTTGGGGAAGCGCAGTTTGGAATTGACCTTGCAACTTATCTGGGGTCTCCTGTGAATGCAGTTTTTACCCGGAGGGTGATATGAATACTTCGATATCCCGGTTGGCAGTGCCGCTTTCTGCGGTTCTCTGTTTATTCCTGTTTTTTTTCCATCCCGAAGCCATCGCCGGCTCCGTCACGGTCATTCACTCCTTCCAGGACAACTCCGATGGCGAGGAGCCTTATGCTGCTCTCACGGCGGGCACCGATGGATTCCTCTACGGCACGACCTATTATGGCGGCAACGGCGGCGGCTACGGAACCATCTTCAAGATAAGTACGAGCGGCGTGCTTACCACCCTGCACTCGGTTTCTTATAGTGCGGAAGGAGGATACCTTTACAACGGCGTAACCATGGGCCCGGATGGCAATTTGTACGGCGAAGCGTTTGAGGGGGGCCCGAACGGAGCCGGGACGATCTTTAGCCTCACCACCAGCGGATCTTTCTCGCTCCTGTACGCGCTTTCCTACTCCGGAAGCAGCGGCTATTATCCGCAATATACGAATATGGTGACTGGCACGGACGGCAACTTATACGGCACCGTGTCGGAAGGAGGCCAGCAGAGTTACGGGACGATTTTCCAGCTGACCACCAGCGGCTCTATCAGCTTTATCCATGAAATGAGCTACTCCGATGGCGGCTATCTTTATAGCGGCCTTTGCGTTGGCCAGGATGGCAATCTTTACGGCGTCGGCAATGATGGGGGAGACAATGGAAACGGCTCCGTATTCCAGGTTACCACCACCGGGACATTTACGGTCCTTCATTCCTTTTCGTACAGCACCGACGGAGGCGATCCGCAGGCCCCTTTGCTCGCCGGCACGGACGGCTATCTTTACGGCGTAGCCGAAAGCGGAGGCACGGCCGGAAATGGCACAGTATTCCAGGTCGCTCCTGTACCTGGCGGTTCTTACACGGTGCTGCACACCTTCACGGGTGTAAACGGCGACGGCAGCCAGCCGAATGGGGGGCTGTTGCAGACCGCCGACGGGACCTTCTACGGGGTGACGACGGATGGCGGCGACAGCAACGAGGGAACGATTTTCAAGATGACGGTCTCCGGCACCAACGTCACCTTCGAGACGGTTCATTCGTTCGATAACAGCGTTGGCACATACCCTTACGGGGGATTGGCGACCGGCAGTGATGGATATCTTTACGGCACCACACAGGACGGCGGCGCAAGCGGCGATGGCGTCGTCTATCGATTCTACCCGGGCGGTCCCGAATTTCATTACCTTCCGCTATCCGGACAGTCCACGTCGCAAGTCCAGTTCAACGCCGTCGTGAATCCGAATGGAACCCCCACGACCGCTTATTTCGAATACGGGAGCAATTCGAACTACGGAAGTAACACACCCGTCCAGGTGCTTGGCAGCGGGTCGAATGACATTGTGGTATCGGCCACTCTTTCGGGCCTCAATCCAAGTTCGACTTTTTACTACCAACTGGTGGTGACATCGAGCACGTACGGCGCATTTGACGCCGGCCAGCAATCATTCACTACACTCAACGTGCCGACCCTTGTTCAGGGGCCGGCCACGAATATCACATCCTCTTCCGCGACACTGACGGGCACGGTCAATCCCGCCACCGAGGATACCCAGGTCTTCTTCCTCTACGGCCTCACCCCGTCCTACGGCAGCCAAAGCGACTCCGTCTGGCTCGGCAATTCCACGGACAACACCGCCATTGGCATCCCCATTTCTGGCCTGTTGGGCAATACGCAATACCATTTCATCATGGAGACCACGGGCTCCGCCGGTAACTTCTTTGGCAGCGACACTACTTTCACCACCGGTAGTAGCGGCTTTGCGGTCACCGGAAATCCGGCGCAAAACGTCACGTCCTTCAGCGCCTTGCTCAGCGGTACGGTGAATCCCGGCGGACTCCAGACCTATGCGTATTTTCAATACGGCCTCACGAGCACTTATACTAACTCAACCGCCGTCCAGGCTATTGGCAACCCGACCGCCCAGGCTGCCATCCTCACCAATCTCTCCGGGCTCCAGCCCGACACCACTTATCATTATTGTCTTACCGGCAGCAGCGGCGGTCTCGTTGTCTCCAGCACCGACATGACGTTTATCACTCCGCCCGTCAATCCTGGCTTCACGCTTAATCCCACCGGCGGCGTAACGATTTCGGGTGCGTCGCTGAGTGGCACGGTTAACCCTGCCGGGTTGGATGCGCAGGTTTACTTCCTGTATGGTCTTAGCGGGACTTACGGCAGCCAGACTGCGGCGGTGGATCTTGGCAACGGCACGACCGCTCTTGGCGTTGAAGCGACGCTTGCTAATCTTCTTGCCGGCACCAAGTACCATTATGAGATGGTCATCACCAATTCGGACGGCATCTTCTATGGCGGCGACCAGACCTTTACCACAGGCACCGTTCCGGCTCTGACCGAGTCTTTGGAGGCTCTCAAGGGCGACGCCGCCGACGAGGTGCCAGGCACAACCTTTGCCAGCTTCGGTCCACCCATTATAAATGCGAACGGGCACATCGCTTTCGCGGCGATGCTGGCTTCGGGCACCGCCAAGGTCACCCTTGCGGATAACTCCGGCATCTGGGCGGACGATGGCTCCGGCGTGCGGCACCTGGTCGCGCGCACCAGCGGCACTGCCGCCGGGGTAAGCGGCGCCACATATTCGGGCCTTGGCAATCCCGTTTACAATGATGCCCAGCAGATCGCCTTCCTCGCCACGCTTAAACTCGCCCACGGCAACAGCGCCGGCATCTTCACCAACATCGGCGGCAATCTCACCGCCTTGAGACTGGTGGGGCAGCAGGCCGATGGCGCGACCACCGGCATCCTCTACAATGCCTTCAAGGGCCTCGTCCTTACCGATGATTCGATCGTTTTCGAGGCCACGCTTTCCGGCTCCGGGGTAAAGCCGACGAATAACACAGGTATCTGGGTCACACGATTTGCCACCGGCCAGACGCAACTCATCGCGCGCACCGGCGCAGTCGACGGCGTGACGAACAAGATGTTCAAAACCCTCACAATCTTCCCCGTAGTGCCAGTGGTAAGCGGCCAGAGCCGCAGCGCCGACCCCAATGCCGGAAACGTCGCATACCTTGCGACCTTCACTGATGGAACCAGCGCGGTAATCAAGGTCACCGCTCAGTAAACCTCCACGTCGGAGGGATGCGGCTTCGTCCCATCGGGCACGCCCTATTTCTTCCACCAACTCTCCGCCTACGACATGGAAATTCACAGCGCCGGCCCCGACCGCATCATGTGGACCGGCGACGATTATTGTCGTCAAGCGGTGCCGCTCAGCAAATCCGCCCCTTCTTGAAATTCGTCGCGAAGGGCCGCGGCCGGTCCACGATGTACCGTTCGTCCGCCGGTTCATCCGCCGGCTGATACCGCGTATCCGCCGAGAGCCGGATTTTGTTCGATTGATTGTCCAGGCTCGCATGCACCGTGCGCATCGTAAAAATCAAAATGTCTCCCGCTTTGAACTCCGCCGAGAGCCAGCGTCCCCCCAGCTTTTTTTGCAGCGTGACCGGGTTCTTCGACAGCGTCCCGTCCCATTCGTGAAGCATCTCGCCCGACTCGATCTTCCCGGCGCTCGCGTGATTCACACAATACTCATCCACGTCCCGCGATAGATAATTCCGCAGCCTGTCCGACTTCCGGTGCGAGTTCTCCAGGATCATCAGCCCGCCTACGTCCAGCGGCGCGTCGCCCACCGGCAGCCATGTCGTCAACAGGCGCGGCGTCCCGCGGCTCATATACACCCAATCGCAGTGCGGTGGCGTTCCCAGCCCCGGACTTACCGCCCGGAACCAGGTATAATTGTAATGCCGTACCGTTCCTCCAAAAAAGCCGCCGAAAAACTCAATGAGCTGTCCCTTGTATAGCAAATCCAGCAGCGGCCGGTTTTGCGTCGTCAGATCGTCCGCGTTATACGTCTTCACCACTTCCATGTCGTCCGTCCCCGTCGGTGGACGAAACGCGCTTTTCGCATTCACCACCTTCACCTTCGCCACGATCCCTTCCAGCGACGGATGGCTCGCATCCAGAATCCCTTCCTCCATCAGCCGGTCCGTCACCACCCTGCGCGCCGCCATCACCGCCTCGCGCTTGAAAAATCCCGGCAAAAACAGATACCCATCCTCCTCCAGCCTGTCGCGTAGCAGCTCGGTCTCCCCTACCAGATGCGAAGAATCGGCAAGATATCCGAATTCCTGCATATCCAGGTCATAACCGCGCGACCGCAGCGGGATGGAACTGGCAACGCCCGCTTCGCTCGAAGGCTGATTTGGGGTAATCATATTCGGTTGCTCGTTCCCTGTTTGTAATCCGGATTCGGACGGCTCAAGCCGGGCGACTCCGGCTGTGAGAATCGACGCATTAACTCTTTTTTTCAATCCGGAAGTCAAAATCGGGAGATCGATTTCCCTCGTGCGTTATTCCGTGAACGGCCGTTTCGCCGTATGGTGTGCCCGGCGTGAATTACAAAATAGCCAGTTCCCAGCCCTTCGGCCGCGCTCTCAAGCGCGTCGCGGCCGGTCAGGTCAGGCGGGCGTTGCGATCACTCAAGGCCGTCTCCCGCGCGAGCAAGCCGACCGGTGGCCGCGTCGCAGGCGCTGTCCACGAGGCTCGGAGCCGGTTCAAAAAAGTGCGCGGCCTCCTCCGCCTCGCGCGAAGCGGCCTTGGCAGGAAGGCATTCAAGCAGGAGGACCGCTTCTTTAGCCATGCCGGCCGCCAGATACGCACCGTGCGCGATGCCGTCGCGCTCGTCGAGGCGCTCGACGCCCTCAGCCGCCTCTCGTTCAAAGGCAAATTGCCACCCATCGTCACCCAGTTGCGTCAGCTTCTCGCCCGCGATGCGCAAATGGCGTCCCGCGCCGCTGCCTCGCGCGCAGCCATCGCCCGCGTCGCCCGCCTCCTCGACGATGAGCTGGATCGCATCGAAGCCTGGAACCTTACCCAGTTCACATGGAAGGACGCCCACCGCGCCCGCCGCCGCGCCGCCAGGACCTGCCGCGAAGCATTCGAGACCGCCGTCGCCGATCCTACCGACGACAATCTCCACCAATGGCGCAAGCGCGTAAAAAACCTCTGGCACGTACTCCTCCTCATGCGCGAGCGATGCCCCGATCTCCAGGAACTCGCCGCCCAGCTCGCCTCTCTCGCCAGGATCCTCGGGGAAGATCACGACCTGGCCATGCTCGCGCTCGCCGCCTCCGCTCGGAAGCACGACCTGCGATCCCCGTCCGGGCTAAAGCTCCTCCTCGCCACTCTCTCCGCCCGCAGGAAGGAATTGCAGACCGGTGCCTTCGCGATGTCCGCGACCATTCTTCCCTGCCTCCGCCCTTGATCGGCGAAAATAAGCTGACAACCCCAGCCCGTTTCCCCATCGTATCCGCTCCCTTTGCGGCGCACCCCCCTTTAAGTTTTATGCACGAGCGTTATTCATTGAAGCAAAAGGTCGGCATCGACGGCCTTGGAGCAGGCGTTTGGAATCTCGGCCCTGGCGGCGACCCCTTCGGTGGCCCCACTCGCGAGCCCATCCCGATTCTCGATCGCCTGCCCCTCCTCGCTGAGGCCGGCATGAGTTTCTACGAGGCTCACGATGTCGAGATCCCCGCCTCCGACGCCGAGAAAGCCGTCAAGGTCGCCGCCGCCAATGGCCTCTCCTGCGCGATGTATACCCCCTCCTTTTTCGCCGACAAAATCTTCAAGGACGGCGCGATGACCTCCAACGACCCCGCCATCCGCGCCAAAGGCCTTGAGAATGCCAAGCTCGCTGTCGACACCACCCATGTCCTCGGCGCAAAGACCATGGTCTTCTGGAATGGCCGCGAAGGCTTCGACTTCGTCCTCGCCAAAAACGGACGCGACTCCTTCAAGCGTCTCGTCGAGGGCTTCAACGCCGTCGGCTACTACTCGATGGAAAAGTACGGCGACTCCATCAAGTTCGCCCTCGAGCCAAAGCCCAACGAGCCCCGCGCAAACATGTACCTCGCCAATGTCGGCGAAGTCCTCTACCTGATCAGCCGCCTCGACAAGGAGGTCCAGCCCCTCTTCGGCGTCAATCCCGAGACCGCCCACAGCCGCATCGCCGGCCTCGATTACACGTGGGACGTCGAGCTTTGCCTCGAGGCCGACAAGCTCTTCCATATTCATCTCAATTCCCAGGACGGCCAGCGGTACGATCAGGATTTGCCTTTCGGCTACACGGAACCCCTCAAGGACCTCGCTCTCCTCGTCGTTCTCCAGGATGCCGGATACGCCGGCCCCATCTGCTTCGACATCAAGGCCCCGCGCACTGACGATCCGAAGGACATCGCCGATATCATCACCGTCAGTTCCAACAACCTCCTCTGGCTCTGGGACCGCGCCCTCGCTGTAGACCGCAACGTAATCGCCCGGTTTCGCCAGGAGAATCGCGCCACCGCACTCTCCGGTTACCTCGCACAATGTCTCTACGGCCGCTGACTTCGTGATCGATTGGTCTCCGACACCGCGCCGGCTTCGACTCTGCGTCCCGTTGCAAATTCCCGGCAACCCATAGATTTGCCATTCTGGAATCGACTTATCCCGTGCTCGCCGGGTAAAAAATCCCTTTTCCTAACGCCGCGCCAGGCCTTCCTTCTTGAATAGTCCTCATATCCCTCGTCACGAGTGCGGCGTCTTTGCCGTTTTCGGCCACCCGAATGCAGCGCTGCTCACCTATTACGGCCTCTTTGCCCTCCAGCACCGTGGTCAGGAGAGCGCCGGCATCGTAACCTCAGAAGGCCCGAGCAGCCACTTCCGCCGCCATGTCGCCATGGGCCTCGTCTCGCAGGTCTTTACCCCTGCCAGTCTCGAGGCCCTCAAGGGCACCCGCGCCATCGGCCACGTCCGCTACTCGACCACCGGCTCCAGCAATCTTAAGAACGCTCAGCCCCTTATGGGCGAGACCGGCCGCGGCCAGCTCGCCATCGGCCACAACGGGAATCTCACCAACGCCGCCCTCCTTCGAGACGAGCTCGAGCAGCGCGGCTCAATCTTCCAGACCACCGTCGATAGCGAGATCATCCTCCATCTCCTCGCCCAGCCGAACACTTCCAGCGGCGTCCTTGCCGCCCTTCGCAAGGCCGAGGGCGCCTTTACCCTCGTCATCATGAGCGACCGCCAGATCATTGGCGTTCGCGATCCGTTCGGCTTCCGCCCCCTTGTCCTTGGCCGGCTCGACGGCGCCTACATTCTCTCCAGCGAGACCTGCGCCTTCGATTTGATCCACGCCGAGTTCATTCGCGAGATCGCCCCTGGCGAGGTCGTCATCATCGATGAAAACGGCGTCCGCTCCGAGTTTCCTTTCAAGGAGGAAAAGCGCGCCTTCTGCATGTTCGAGTACGTGTACTTTGCCCGTCCCGACAGCATCATGAGCGATATCAACGTCGCCCGCGTACGTACCGAGATGGGCCGCGAACTTGCCCGCCTTCACCCCGTCGCCGCGGATATCGTCGTCCCCGTCCCCGACTCCGGCACCTACGCCGCGCTCGGTTTCGCAGAGGAGCTCGGCATCCCCTTCGACCACGCCTTCGTCCGCAATCACTACATCGGCCGCACCTTCCTCCAGCCCACCCAGTTGATCCGCGACTTCAACGTCCGCGTAAAACTCAACCTTATCAAGGAAGCCGTTGCCGGAAAACGCGTCGTTGTTGTCGATGACTCCATCGTCCGCGGCACCACCGCCCGCGCCCGCGTCGTGAATATGCGCGAGGCCGGCGCCAAGGAGGTCCACATGCGCATCTCCTGCCCGCCGCACAAGCACGCCTGCCATTACGGCATCGATTTTCCCGATCCCCGCAACCTCCTTGCCAACCAGTGCTCCATCGACCAGATCCGCGAGTACCTCGGCGCCGATTCCATCGGCTACCTCGATACCGACTCCATGGTCCGCGCCACCGGCCAGCCCCACGCAAACTTCTGCATGGCCTGCTTTAATGGCGAGTACCCCATCGCCGTCGATCCGCGCCTCGACAAGTACATCATGGAGCGCCGCCAGAATCGCACCGGCCTCCTCGCCGGCGACGACGAGCATCCGCAGCTCTTCGAGACCTTGACATGACCCGCGCCGCAAATACGGCATCCGCGAAAAAAAAGGCATACGCCAGTGCCGGCGTCGATGTTGATTTGGGCAACGCCGTCAAGAGCCGCATCCACGACCGCGTCAAGGTGACCCACGGTCCCGAAGTCCTCGGGAAAGTAGGCGGCTTCGGCGGCCTTTTCCGTCCGGATTTTCGCGGCATGCGCGAGCCCGTCCTCGTCTCCAGCGTCGATGGCGTCGGCACCAAGCTCAAGATCGCCTTCGCCACCGGCCGCCATGACACCGTCGGCCAGGATCTCGTGAACCATTGCGTCAATGACATCGCAGTCATCGGCGCCCGCCCCCTCTTTTTCCTCGATTACATCGGCGCGGAGCGCCTCGAGCCCGCCGTCTTCGAGCAAATCCTCAAGGGCTTCACAAAAGCCTGCAAGCAGGCCGGCTGCGCCCTCATTGGCGGCGAGACCGCCCAGATGCCCGGCATGTACCAGCGCGGCGAGTACGATCTCGCCGGCACCATCGTCGGCGTCGTTGATCGACCCCGGATGCTCGATGGCAGCCGCATCCGCCCCGGTGACGTCGTCCTCGGCCTCGATTCCAATGGTCTCCACACCAACGGCTACTCCCTCGCGCGCAAGATCCTCTTCGACACCATGGCCCTCGTTCCGGATTCCCGCCTCGACGGCATCAAGGGCACCCTCGCCGATGAGCTGCTCAAGGTTCACCGCAACTACCAGCCCCTGCTCGCCTCCATTCCTCACGGCGTCGTCAAGGGCCTCGCCCATATCACCGGCGGAGGTCTTGTCGACAATCTCCCCCGCGTCCTTCCAAAAACCTGCGACGCCGTCATCCGCGCCGATTCCTGGAAGGTTCCCGCCATTTTCCAAATCCTCGAGCGGGCCGGCAACGTCCCCAGCTCCGAAATGTTTCAAGTGTTCAACATGGGAATAGGCATGGCCGTTGTCCTCTCTCAAAAAGACGTGCCCGCATTCGTCAAAAAAACTCGCGC
>Ga0326727_10022590_pt1 | contig 12135 bp, 8 predicted proteins | sample MB2enrmetagenome_FD_207643 | JGI IMG/M metagenome (GOLD analysis project Ga0326727, IMG submission 207643) | Lab enriched peat soil microbial communities from McLean, Ithaca, NY, United States - MB29MY | ecosystem: Environmental > Terrestrial > Soil > Wetlands > Peat | place: USA: New York... | reverse complement strand
CTCTCCGGCCGGCCTGCGTATGCTTCGCTGTGTTCGCGCTGCCTGGATTGCCTTGAGAAATGCCCGCAGCACCTGGAGATTCCGGATCTGCTGGAGCAGGTTGCGGCACAGTTCGAGGGTGAGGGGCTGAGAGAGCGCGAAGCGATGGTCCGGCGATTGTTCGTCGGCTGAAGGCGGGCCGTTGCAAGCGGTCTCTGCAGCCCTGTGGGGCAGGCTGGAAGGCTGCGGCGGATCCACGCATCCCTTACAGCGCGCCGAATAACTTCTGCCTCGTTTGTGCCTTCCTGAGCGGCGCCAGAGCCTGGTCGGCAATGTGGCACCCCAACTTCCGATAACACTCGAACTGCGATTCACCGAACCACTGGTCCGCGGTCGACTCGTGCGGGAACTGCGCCACTTTCTTGTGGTACCCCAGTAGATCCGCGGGTTCGTCTCCCGTCAGCGACGATTTCAGATACACCAGCCGGCCCGGCGGGCGTTCCGCATATATAATGTCGCCGATGGCGTGGTGGCATCCCGAAAAGCCTTCCGCCTTGTTATCCGGTTTCCGCTCGAACTGCGAAAGGTCGATCGCGATTTCCGCCCCGAAATCGGTGCGGCACATGCGAATTGCGGCCGAAAGGCCGCCAAAGCGCATTTCCTCATCCTGTTCCGCGTCGCACACAATAATGTAGCGGCACTTGCGCCGCACCAGCTCGTATAGCCCCATGTTGTCGAAGTGGCCGCCGTCCGACAGGTTGACGAATGCGCTGTCCGCGCTGGTGGTTCCGAACAACTCCGCCAGCGTGTACCCCAGGCCAAAAGTGGGTCCGCTCGAATCCGCTTCAGGCCCGGCCGGGTTGCCCAGCCACCATCCCAATTGCACGTTGAACACGGACATCAAAAACGCCACCGCGGTGGACCTGTGATACCCCCGGTTCGGACTCGCCGCAGCCCCGGAAATCGCCACCGTCGTTCCCAGCTTGATGCCGTCATAGGTGAATCTGCGCGCCGTCCCGTCTGTGGGCGCCGCCTCCCGTTCATGTTTGGTCTTGGCCACCAGGTGGGTGGGGTAGTATCCCGGGCGCGCCGAGCCCCCCTCCGCATCTCCGCCCACGCGCATATGACGGCTGGCGGAAGTGCCCGAGCGATCCCGCCCCGTGTCGTACCCGCTGTACACCGGCGTAAAGATAAAGGATGCGCCCTTGCGCTCCTGCCAAGCCAGGTTGCGCCCGCTGCTCAGGTTGAGCGTGGCATTGATAATCGGGAACGGGCCGCTGAAGTTGGCGTCGTCCAGGTGGTTCAGGGGGAAGTCGTCGTCCGGATCGAAGTTCGTAAAAGGATTCGCCTTGCGGTCCTCCCGTTCTCGCGGAGCGCCCAGGTAACACCGCACCAGCCGGTTCTTATAGAAGTGGTGCAACGAAAACTCGTTGATATCCACCCGCCATGCCATCACCAGGGTGATCGCCACTGCCAGCAGCATTACGTCCAACAGACCCTTGTACCAACTGACGGCACCCTGGTCTTTCGAGTTGTTCCACGGCAAGGTGTACGGGATCTGGGCCTGCATTTCACCCCAATACCGGTCCCAAGGCGATGAAACTTCCACTTTCTTTTCGAAAGTCGCCGTAACCGTCCAGCCCGATTGCGTCACCTTCGCCGTGGCGCTGGCGCCGACGGATGCCTCTGGCGTTTTCGTCTTGACCGGCCCGAGCGTTAACTGATGAACCCCCAGCCCAATCAGCGACACAAACCCCAGCAGGAACACACAAGGACCGGCGAGCGCCACCAGGTTCATCGTTCCGCCGCCCTGGTCGCGACCGGTCTTCGGGCTCTTCGCCGCCAGCAGGCTGCCCACTGTGGCTCCGAGCCACGCCAGTGTGACTATGGTCATGGTCCAGGCGGCGAACGCGCTCCACCCGGACTTCAAGCCCAGCGGCCCAACCACCAGGACCAGCCACGGAGCGAACGGCTTGTCTTTGAAGTGCTCAACTCCGCACGAAACGGCGTAGAACAGCCAACTCGTCGCGAAGCCGGAAACCGCCGCCACGCCGGGCTGTAGCAGCCAATTGAAAAACCGTGTGCTGTTTTTCTCGGGATGGTGCCGGAACCACCGCCCGAAGCCCGCCAGCAGTTGCAGCCCAAAAAACAGCAGCGACAGCCCGATGCCAGCCCACACCCAGCCCGGCACCAAGATGGGTCCCAGCACCCAGTCCTGGATCGGGTGGGCATAGACCTGGAACGTCATCAGGACCGCTCCAGCGAATGCTGGTAGAACCACCAGCCGCTGCACCCAGGTATCGTTCCAGATGCCGAAGTTGCGCGGCCGCCACTCTTTCAGGGCTATAGCCAGCATGATCGCCGCGACCACCAAGGCCGCGACCGCGAACACCGGCAAGAGCCAGCCAATCCGCGCCGTCCACTCCACATGCGCCATGCCGGCCAAGCCGACCCAGCGCCCGAATAGAATCAGCGCCGCGATCCCGGCAACCAGCGTCACCAGGTTCAACAACGTGTTGCGCGACCAGATAGAGAACAACGACCATGTATCGGCGCTCAGCGCGCTCACCTTCGGAGTCAGATAGTTGCTGTAAGCTCGTAGGTGCGCGATCGCTTTTTGCGGGAGGTTATCTTCCTCTTTGACCTGGTCCGGATCGAGCCCGTCCTACACGTCCTTCATTCCGTGGGGCAGCCGATGGATCATGGCCGTCAGCCACCCGCCGATGTATCCTCCCCTTAGACCGTCGACAGGTAGTCCACGCAATGCAGGATTCTCGAGTGCGCCATTGCCTGGAGCACGCCCAGGTTAAAAGTGGCGCTCCGTATTCCGCCGCCGGAGAAAGCCACGCCGATGAGATCGAGGTGTCCTAACTCGTCCTCCTCGGGCATGCCCCGATTCTTGCGCCACCTCCGGATGCGTTCCCGCTCCTCTTTGAACACGGCTGGAAAATCGGCCGATTTCCTAAGAGGATTGGCGTGCGTAGTTTCGGATTCAAGCTCCATCTTAGTGGCGCCTTTTCCCCTCGAATCAGTATTGGACCTGGGGAACTCTGTCGAATGACAGGTTCTTACATGCGCCCGTGTCGGTACTGGACAAGCTCGCGACGCTCGCATAAGCCGACTGCATGTCTGTTGCGAAGCAATGAATCATGGCTTTGTGGAAACCGGCAATCGGAAGTCTGTTCAAATCGACCATCGATACGGCCCTTCTGAACCGGCACGGTTTGGGCACGCCCGGCCCCGCGGAGTCCTTTACAAAGCTGCATGAACCCGGGTCGCCATCCACCACCTGATCGTAAGCGAACCGCAAGCCGTACGCAATATCCGCCGCCGTGGGCACCACCATGGCGCTCATCACCGCGGTGCTGCTGTGATACTCCTTCGCGCCGGGAATCGGGATGCCTGCTACCGTTCCAATGTATGGGATTTCGACAAAAGGCGGAAGCAGCGGAAACCGCGACCGGGAACGTTGCACGATCGCCGAAAACGACGACACCTCAAACAGCTTCACCGACTCAACGCGGATCCGCGTGCTGATGTCGTGGTTCGCGACGCGCGATGTATTCGGAGCCGTCCCGCCCGGAGGTCCGCCGGAGTAGATTGGCCCGCCGCTCGTCTCATCGGCGTTAAGTGTGACGGTAATCTCGGCCGAAGATGCCGTACTCAGGCTGCGGGGTACGACGGAAAGCGACAGCGACCTTCCAAACTGGGCGGAGGTCTTCTGATATGCATTCAAGACTCCAGCCAGCAGCGAAGCGCTGCTTTGCGGGCTTCCAAGAACCGCAGCCAGCGGTGAAGTACCCGTGCCGCCGCTTCCTCCCGGGCTCGCAATGCTGTTTACTAAGTTCGCCAGTGAGGGCGCGGTGCTGGCATCCAGAACGCTCTGCGAAGTCGTACTGACCTGCGTCGGCTGGCCGGAGATGGTGCGCACCGAGACGATTCCATCGTTAAAGAAAGAGGGTTTATCCAGCCCGAACAGGCGCTTCGCGCAACACCGCCCGTCGCTGGCGCTGTTCAGGCGTTCCACCTGGTATTGCACATCCGCGCGCATGAAGGTCTGAAACGCGATGATGTCCCGGTTAAACGCATCGATCAGCGGGCTGAGCGCCGAGTTCAGCTCATCCGCGCTTTGACTCAGATCGTAAGGCGTGAATTCATGAGGATACTGCTGGCTCATCTTGTAGTTGAACAGAAAATCGGCGATGGCGGCGCGCAGTTGACCCGCATTAACCAGCAATGTTCTTGTGGCCTCCCGGAAACAAGTCAGGTAGACGCGGGGGCGACTGGGAGCGTCGTTTACAAGTGCATCCAGAATGTCTTTGTAATCCGTCGAGGCACAAGTTGGCTTAGTGGAGGGCAGTTCGCGATCCAGGCCCAAATTGGTCCAGATGGCTCTGCACCGATCGCGAACCTCGCCGCGAACTCTTGAATTCTTTTCCCGGCATAGCGTCTCCTCCACGGCCGGAGGCACGCGCGCTTGGGCGTCTTTGACGTCCTCGACATGGTCGATCGCGTCCTTGGTCGCCTGGACCGGCTTGTCCGCGGCAATAAAGGTCAGCAACAGGTCGGTCAGGCGCGGCTTCAGTGGATGAAACAGACTGTTATAACCCAGGCAATAGTGTCCGCTGGGACAAATTCCGAACTGACGGTTGAGGTTATCGGGAGAGTCCGCCAGTTTGGCTGGGCTGTTGGAGAGAATCGCTTGCGCCGCATCCTGAACGTTGGTGGGAACGGAAGCCAAAGAGGTATCGGCAATATAGCGGTCAGCTATGTAGCTGAAGTAATCCCGATCGAAATAATTCGGCTTCTTGGTTTCTCCCTGGACGAACTCCCAGCCCTTGAGCACGACCTCCTCCAATGCATCGTTGTACCCAGCCACCAGATCTCTCATTGTGTTGCTGAACGTACCCATGGCGCGGGGATTTGCGGTGGAGTTCTGCATGACCCACGCATTGATGAGCATTTCCGGCCGCGGCAAGTCCAACTGCGCGAGGATGCGCTTCCGTTCCAGTATCTGCGCGTCGTCGCCGGAATTCGTGGTGGAGAAAACGAGCAGGTCCGAGGGGTTTTGCTCGCCTGTGCCCGCCGCGACCGCCATTGCTACCATTCCTGGCGGCTTAGGCACTGTGGCGGCCGCGCCTGCGCTGGACGATGCGGCAGCGGCCCCGCCTGAAGACGCAGCGGGCGTCCCTCCTCCCGATCCGGATGCCGGGGCGCACCCGCTGCTATTGCCGAGGGTCAGCCCCGCAATGACGCAAGGAGTTGTGTCGGACTTGAGATCGATCACGCTTCCCGGCGGCTGGTTCACGGCGATGGTTGCCGTGCCTGCCGCGGCGCTGCCAGAGGCGCCGCCCCCAGACGCGCTTGCGCCAGTCGCGCTTGCGCCAGTCGCGCTTGCGCCAGTCGCGCCACCCGAAGTGGAACTGCCGGCACTTGCCCCAGCCGACAGAGTAGTAAAGGCGGCAGCGGCATCCGTGGAGGACAGGTAATACAGCTTCATATCGAACGGTTCCGGCGTCACCTGCCATTCCATGTAGCGGATGGCTGTCAGAAATGCACTCCAGGTCGTGCAATCCGGCGGCGGCGTTGCGCTAATCCGCACTCTGTCGCTGCCAATATTCTGCACCGTGAACTGGCTGTAGTTCAGCCCGGAGATGCGCGCGGCGAGGTCGCCCAGAGCCGCTGCGTGAGGAATCGCAAGTTCCACCTTCAAGGGCTTTGGCGTCGCGGTAACACCCAGCAAGTCGGCTCTCCGCCCCGCCAACTGCGCGATAGCGGACGGGAGCGTCCCGAGAATGATTTCTTCTTTTTCGTTGAGCGGGTATCGGGTTGAATAGATGAAGATCGCATTGTTCCCCTGCGGGGTCAGCACAAAGGGGGTTGGATTCCCGATCAAGCCGACGATTCCCGGCAGATCGATCCGCGGTTGAATCTGGCTGGCCGCCGCCGGCCCGGGAAGACCGATGCAGCTTGGCGGGGTCTTATCGCCGGCGGCTTCCGCGACCGTCAATGCAAGTTCGACAGGCGCGGCCGGCGCATAGCGATCATAGCCGGACTGGTTGGCTCGGACTGTCGCTCTGACGACGATGGTTCCGGGTCCATGCGCGACATACTGCTGAGTACCGGTGCCGTTCCGCGGGGTCGCGTCGCCGTGCACCACTTCCTGGTCGACGATCAACCCGGAATCCGATTGCGCGCCGACAAAGAAAGCAGCCCCGTCCGGCAGAGGATAGACAGGTGCGGGGCAGGGGCTGGAGTTCGGCTGGCACCCCACCAGCTTCATCGTAATCGCCTGCGGCGTCTTCTCGGCGGGAGTCGGCACCCGGTACGCGGCGGCTGGGGGTGGATAAGGACCTACTGTCCGCGAAGGCGGATCGTCGCACCTCAACTCCAACGGTACGATTTCGGGGGCCCCGGCGGTGGTGGGCAACGTACAAATCCGAACCAGGTACTTTCCGAACGGCCGGGTATCCAGCGGCGGTGTGGAGGCGCCGTTGACATTGACGACTTGCGCGGAAAGTGCCGCGGAAAAGAAGGCGACTACCGGCCAGAGAGAAAGCAAGCTTCGCATGATTGAGTCAATCCTCGCCGAATTACCAACGGATGCCGGCCGAAATCGGCACCAGCGTGGTCGCATTGTTGATGGCCAGTCCATGAAGGACGCGCGCCTCTGTGTAAAACATCAAGCCTCCTAGCTTTCGCGGCCTGAAATCGATCCCGGCGCCGGCGTCATATGCGCCTGAATTACCGCCATTCCCAAACACAACCGGGCTGCCGGGTTGAAGCAACGCTCCCTGGGCGGAAGCCCCCGTAAACTCGAGGTTTCGCCGGAGCCAGCCGAAGCCGCCGAATACGTACACACTGACGGCCCCAGGAACCGGAAAGCGAAACGTCGGATCGAGGGTCGTACTGTAATACTTCGCCCTGCCGGAATTCGCTTCCAAGAGCCCTATGTTCGTCGGGTTTAGAATTCTTGCCTGCTGCAGTGCCGTTTGCTTGATGCCCAACTGGTCGAACATGAAGTTCGCGGTAATGAACAGGCTCCATTTGTGGCCCGGAGCCGGGCGGGGAGTTACGGCAAATCCACCCCCCGCATGAAAATTCCAGCCTCTGTTGAGACTGCTCTGCTCCTTTCCCCAAACCGGAGCCCAACCGCCGCCCGCGTTTAAGGTGCACGAATGATAACCATCCTGGGCCAGGCACTTCGCGGGCCCCCCCCAGATGACGGCGAGGCAAAGTATGAACCCACAGATCGCGGAGCGGCGCCGGGCCAAGGCTGCGCTGAGCGGTGCCCTCCGGCGTAGAATTGCACCTTTGATCTCACCGGCGGCTTTCGGCTGAAAATAGAAAAGAAAGTGGGTCATTTTCGCGCCTGTATCGATCTATTGGAAATGTGCGCTCACCAAGCCAAAAAGCCGGTTGCGATCGAGAGCGTAACAAGTGCGATACTTTTCCATCAATTCCGCGGCGTCCTTGGCCTTCGCCGGATCCCACGCCGGCAGCAGGGCATTCAACAGGTTGTAAAGAGCCCTGGCGGGATTGTTGAAATACTCCTTGTTCACGTACTTGTCGAGGCCTTCGGGGTCGCTCTTATAAGCGGCACTAATACTGTCGCCTACCTCTATGAATAGCTTATCTACGGCTGTGGGACCATTGCTTTCGATGCTCCTGGCTGTGGCTAGCAGCTCCGGCATCTTACCTAGCTTCTGCGCCGCGCGATAGAACTTCGCCTTGTCTGGATTCGCTGCCAGAAGGAGCTCCTTCAGGGCATCGTCCGGATCGTAGGATGCACCGTCGCGCGTATATAGATCAAGTGCCTTCAGGCAGTGCATTACCCCGCTGTCGGCATTCTTGTCGATCTTCTTCCATGCGATCTTGAGATCGTCCGCGGTGTCACTGGATACAGTTTGCGCAATGCCGAGCCCGAGGAACACGGTGGCATACATCACAATGGCGATCCTGAATCGACACATTCAAGTCCTCCGGAATGTGATTTGAAATAACAGGGTTCAATGGTACTATTGAAGCTTGAAAATTGCAAGCGAAAGCGTGGGGAACCGGATCAAAAGCCGACAGGGGGGCCCGGCTTAGTGGAAATGGCGGTTCTTCAAACGCAGGAGGCAGGCGGCTACCAGGGAAATGCCGGGCTTGAGTGACGATTAGCGACGATCTCACGTTTTGTGGGAAGGAGGAGTTAATCAATGGCAAGACATAGAGTTCCATGGACTTTTCAGGCGGCCGGCATCTTGCTGGCGCTGTCTGGCTCCGCGAGTGCCCAGTTCACCCCAGCGCCGAACCCATTCCCGGTGGGGCACTCCCCTAAGTCCGTGGTGGCGGGGAATTTCAATGGGAATTCTACTCCCAGTATCGCCGTCGCAAACCAACTCGACAACACCGTCACCCTGCTTTCGGGCAACGGAACCGGCGGGTTCATATTCCCGGGTCGCACATTCGCGGTTGGACAGTGTCCTAGCTCGATGGCCGTAGGCGACTTTAACAAGGATAATTATCAAGACCTCGTCATCACAAATGAGTGTGACAACACCGTAACCGTGCTGCTCAACGACGAAAACGGCGGGTTTCAGCCGGCCCAGGGCAGCCCGTTCCCGGTGGGAAATGGCCCTAGCTCCGTGGCCGTGGGGGATTTTGACGGGGATGGTTACCTGGACCTTGCGATCGCAAATCGCGATAGCAATAACGTAACGGTGCTGTTGGGTGTAAAAGGTGGAGGGTTTCAGCCGGCCCAGGGCAGCCCGTTCCCGGTGGGAAACAGCCCCAGTTCCGTGGCAGTGGGGGATTTTAACGGGGATAAGATCCCGGACCTCGCGATCACAAATGAACTCGACAACACCGTAACGGTGCTACTGGGCAACCCATCGGGCGGATTCAGAGCGGCCACTGCCAGTCCGTTCCCGTTGGGAAACGACCCCTTCTTCGTGGTGGTGGCGGATTTTAACGGGGATGGCAATTTGGACCTCGCAACCGCCAATCTCAGCGGCAACAATGTTACAGTGCTGCTGGGCAACGGCACGGGCGGGTTTACACCGGCCCCGGCCAGCCCGGCCGTGCAGGGAATTCGGCCTGTTTCCATGGCTGTGGGCGACTTCAACGGGGATTATATTCCGGACCTTGCGATCGCAGATTTCAACAGCAATAACGTAACGGTGCTGCTGGGCGACGGGAAGGGCGGATTTAAGCCCGGCCCGGGTAGTCCGTACGCGGTGGGAACTAACCCGGTTTCCGTGGCTGAAGGCGACTTCAACGCCGATGGCGTGCCCGACCTCGCCATCGTAGATTCCAAGGACGACGACGTAACGGTGTTGCTGAATACCTTCACCACTACGCCAGTGATGGTGTCGGCCGCCAGCTATTCACCGACAGCGCCGGTGGCGCCTGGCTCGATGGTGAGCATCTTTGGCACCGACTCGGCCGCTACCAAAATGCCCGCGCCGGCGCCGCTGACCACCTGCCTGGAAGGGATCAGCGTAACCATTAAGGATTTCAGTGGCGTCAAGAGTTCGCTGCCTCTGTTCTACGCCGGGCCGACACAAATCTACGTCGGGCCCACACAAATCAACGCGGAGATCCCGCCGACGGCGGCTACGGGTGCGGCGACTTTCACCATCTCCACCTCCCCGTCCATGGACTGCAGCGTCCCCCAGACCGGCGTCGCCCAGAAAGGTTCCATAACGCTAGCCGCGGTCGCGCCTGGCTTGTTCTCCGCCAATGGGAAGGGCAAGGGCCTAGCCTCAGGGTATGTCTGGGACTTGGTAAAGGGCGTTTCAGGCTACGTCTCCGCGTCTCCCATACCAGACGTCGAAGCGGGCGGTTCTATCCTGGCGCTTTACGGAACCGGCATTCATAACCGCACGGAACTTTCCGACGTGACGGTAACGATCGGCAGCCAGACGCTTCCGGCTCTTTATGCCGGTCCCGGGCCGGCCCCCGGGGTGGACCAGGTGAACGTGGCGCTTCCGTCGACCCTGGCCGGCAGTGGGACGGTGTACGTAACTGTCTCGATCGCGGGAACCACGTCGAACCAGGTGACTTTGTATATTCAGTAAGGAGCGACGCCCACTCACAGGCCGCGAGTTGAGAACTTTGCGACAGGTTACAGGGTTTTGCCGCGGCGTCGCGCCACCGGCGCTGCCACGCCCGATCAACTAAGATCGGATTGTGCGCTCGGAGTTCGACCACCGGCACGACCGCACCGTCCGCGAGGAGATCGAGGTCTTCCGCCGCAAGGCGGAGGAATTCCTCGCCGGTGAAATCCTCGAGGACGAGTTCCGCCCGTTCCGGGTCAAGCACGGCATCTACGGGCAGCGGCAGCCGGGAGTCCAAATGGCGCGATGCAAGGTTCCGGGCGGCTTGCTCACTTCCCAACAGGTGGAACAGCTCGCGCGCAACGCGACCGCGTGCCACTGGAGCGGCATCGCCCGCGACGAAGTGTTCGACGTGCGCCCCTACGCGCGGAAAGTGGCGTATGCCTTTCTGCGCCAGGATCTCACCGGCAATCTGCCGCGCAAATCCAAGATCGCCTTCGATGGCTGTACCGGCCAGGATTGCGTCGCGGGCGCGATCAACGATATCGGCCTGCGCGCGGTGGTCCGCGAGGGACGGCGCGGATTCCGCATGGTGATCGGCGGCGGGCTGGGACCGCTGCCCACCGAGGCGCAACTGCTGGACGAGTTTGTCTCCGAGGAGCGGCTGCTGAACCGTTGCGAGGCCGTCGTCCGGGTGTTCAACCAGTACGGCGACCGCGCCAACAGAAACAAGGCCCGCCTGAAGTTCGTCCTGCGGGAGCGCGGCATGGAGTGGCTCAAGGAGCACATCGAAATGGGCGACGGCGCTCTGCTGCCAGTGCTGGACGAGGGCCGCACGGGCGAGCCGGAATACGACGCGTGGGTCGAGACCAGCGTGGAGCATCAGCAGCAAGCGGGCTACGCCGCGGTGACCGAGCGCGTGGACCAGGGCAACCTCACCGGGGCGGATCGAAGACGTGGCCACCTGCCCGGGCGCGTACACGTGCAACCTGGGACTGACCAAGACCATGGACCTGGGAGCGGCGCTCGCCGACACGCTGAGCCAGTACGACGATCCCCAGGTCGAGCGCCTTTCCATCAAGGCCAGCGGGTGCCCGAACGCCTGCAGCCAGCACTGGACAGCGGACCTCGGTTTCTACGGCAACGTGCGCAAGATCGATGGGAAGGTGGCGCCCTGCCACCGAATGCTGCTGGGCGGCGGCTACGACGAGCGGGGGCCGATGCGGTTCGGCCTGGCCGTGCAGTCGATTCCGGCGCGCCTCGCGCCCGAGGCGGTGACACGCGTGCTGGACCACTCCATCGGCAACCGCCCGCCGGGTTGTTCCCCGAAAGCTACCAGGATTGGGGCGACGATGAGGCGTACTCGCTGGAGCCCGGCCGCGGCGAGTGCGCGTGATAGGCGGTCACTCTGGTATTGTGCTTTTAGATGCATACCATCCAGCGCGTACTCATTAGTGTCACAGACAAAACCGGCGCCGTCGAATTCGCCCGCGAGCTGAGCGGCATGGGGGCGGAGATCGTCTCCACCGGCGGAACCGCGCGCCTGCTCCGCGAGGCGGGTGTCACCGTCAAAGACGTTGCCGAGGTCACCGGCTTCCCCGAGATGCTCGACGGGCGGGTGAAGACCCTGCACCCGAAGATCGCGGGCGGCATTCTGGCCATCCGCTCCAATGCCGCGCACCTCCGCGCCATCGAAGAGTACGGCATCGCGCCCATCGATATGGTAGTGGTCAATCTCTACCGCTTCGAAGACGTCGCGGCGAAAGCGGACGCGCGGCTCGAGGATCTCATCGAGAACATCGATATCGGCGGGCCGACCATGATCCGGGCGGCGGCCAAGAATTATCAGGATGTCGCCGTGGTGGTGTCGCCGGCGGATTATGGAGCGGTCATTGGGGAGATGCGGAGGGAAGGCGGCGGCCTCGCGCTCGAGACCCGCTGGGGCCTCGCGAAGAAGGCCTTTCGCACCACCGCGGATTACGATGCCGCCATTAGCGCGCGCCTGGAGAAGGTGGATTCCGCCAACCGCCTGCCGCTCGATCTGAACCTGCGCGCGCCCAAGCTCATGGACCTGCGATACGGCGAGAATCCGCACCAGGCTGCGGCGCTCTAC
>Ga0326727_10022589_pt1 | contig 12135 bp, 11 predicted proteins | sample MB2enrmetagenome_FD_207643 | JGI IMG/M metagenome (GOLD analysis project Ga0326727, IMG submission 207643) | Lab enriched peat soil microbial communities from McLean, Ithaca, NY, United States - MB29MY | ecosystem: Environmental > Terrestrial > Soil > Wetlands > Peat | place: USA: New York... | reverse complement strand
GATACGCCGTTGCCGAAGGTGGCGGTGTAGGCCAACTGCGGAATACCGGTAGCGTCGTTGGAGCCGTTGAAGAAGCCCGAAGAGATGATTGGCTTGGTCAGCGCCCACTGCGGATCGTATTCGGAGACCGCCTTACCCATGGTGAAGCCGGCGAACTGGATGAAGGCATAGTCAACCTCGACCGGCTGGCCGCCGGCGATGCCGGAGTTGCCGCTGCTGATCCAGTCTAACTGCAAGTTGGCGTAGGTGCGTAGCACGCCATATTCGGTCGCGGTACGGGTATCTTCCGTCAGGTTCAAACGCTCACGATTGGAGAACCAGTTCTTGCCAAACGCCTGCGATGCGCCGGCGGAAGGAGTGGCGCCGTTCTGCCAATACGGAGCGTCGTAAGTGGCTGAGTTAATTCCGACGTCGAGACGAACCGCGCCGCCGATGTAGATACAAGTGTCGGTACCCGGAATATACCAGAAACCGGCACCATACAGGGAGCAAACCTTCACATACTCGACCGCCTTGGCCTTGAGCGGAAGGTCCGCCGCCTGTGCTCCACCCATGACGAGAAGACCCGCCGCTGAGCCGAGCATAAGGCTCTTAACCATCTTCATGCTAACCTCCAATTTGACTTATAGGGAAGGTTCCGGATCCGCTGGGTGAAACACCCTAAGGTTGGTTCCCTTAATCCCCTGAAACCCGCTTAGCCGCTTCGCGCCTTCGGACACTCCCGCATGAACGCGAGGGACTTAAGCGAACCACCTAGAACGGGACGACCTCGGGATGCCCCCCTCCGTCGCACCACCACAATTACCGAAGGTCCATGCACACGCAATAAAGGAACCGCGGGGATTGGGTGCGCAAACATCGTTTTTGGACGGGTGTTGCACAAATAACACGCAGCCGTGATCCGGCCTTATCGACAAGTCATTGTTCTGCAACACTCTTTCTCATTGGCCCGATTTGACGCAGAGGTTGTTGGATTGGCACCACTACGCGCCTGGCCTCCCCCGCCGCGCTTCGGCCAGCAACGATTCGGATCAAAGCGAATTGCGCCGGCGCGACGGTTCAGGGTGAAAAAGTGCCTGGGAGGCTCGGCTCGCGAGCCCACACATTATAGTAGCGCGCAAACTGGTCGGGATAATCGCGCGCAACCGAACGGCGCCGCATCGGCCGGGCTTGCGGCTCGGCCCGGCGTCGGGCATATCGGCCCTGACGGAGCTGTGGCCGAGTGGCTGAAGGCGGCGGTTTGCTAAACCGTTATAGGGTTGTAAAGCCCTATCGAGGGTTCGAATCCCTCCGGCTCCGCCAAATTTCACGCACGCTTGCGCTTTGTCGCCCTGCGAACAAGGCGCCCCAAGATTTTGGGCTGACCGGAACCCGCCGTGAACCGGATTTTACCGCCCTTGAGTTCGGCACGCAGCATTTCATTGATGCGCGTTTGCCAACCAGGCCACCCATAAAATATTCGATGCGATAATTATTCCCTCAGGCGCTCTTGCGCGCCGCTGGCCACCAGTTCCGGATCAAATCCCGCCGGGTGGCGGAAAGATCCAGGGTCCGGATGTTTTCCGGAAGAGCTTGTTCCAGCCGCTCCACCACATGCGTGACCTCCAGCGCATGCCACTCGTCGCTGAAGCGATGCAACTCGATGTCGCGATCGTTGGGCATCATTTTCTTGAAGCCGAGATGCGCGAGTGAACTGAGATGCAGCAATTCGCCGACCGACAGATCGATGCGGACCTTGTCTTGCGCGGGCGACGTGCGCAGCTTGCAGGCGTCATATCCCTGGCGCCAGCAGGCGGCGCCGACGGCATCGCCGAAAGCCCAAAGCCGGGCCTGGTACCGCGCAAGGCTCTTCGGGTTCGACGCGCCGTGCGCGGGCGATCTGACCGCTTCCACGGTCTTGACGAGTGAAGCAGGCGCAGGCCGGCCCGCACTCTCATAGTGGGAGCGGATGCCCCTGATGATTTCGAGTGCCGCCTCTTCCATGCCGGCGAGCCGGCCCTTCAGAAAGTACGATCGCGCGAAAGACCATGTCGAGGCCAACAGCAGAACCAAAAGCACCAACACGACGGCAAGGATATCCATCCGCAGCACCTCAACAGCAGCAATCCGACGCCCGGCCGGAACGTCAACGCAAACGATGCGCGCGACCGGGACGATCCGATTGCTTCCGATTGTCGGCCAGGCATGTTCCCAGACGCCTATTAGTCGCAGATCAAGGTTACCGGCTGATGTATTGGCCTCCCGGTAAAACTACGTGACGGCCTACCGAGCGGCGGATCGTCGGCCAAGCCGGGCGATGAGATGGCTACGGCCGTCATCCCAAGCGATGTCGGTCAAGCAGGGCGCCCACAAGGGGCGCCGCTACGCATCGAATCCTGTAGGGGCGACCCTTGTGGTCGCCCTCCTTCGGCGCAGGACACGGACCCCTCGATGATGCTGCACAACTTCGAGCGCTGCGCTCAGTGCGCCGTCATCCAGGCCCGCGCGTCGCGCTGCGCCGCGGCGATCTCGGCCTCGGACATCATCTGCGCGACCTCGCGGCGCAGCGGTATGGCGTCGGCGCGGCCTTTCAAGGCTGCGAGGTTGAACCACTTGTGCGCCGCGACCAGATTGACCACCCCCGAACGCCCGCTCGCCCAATAAAGACCACGCTCGAACAACACGTCGGAGAGCGCACTTGCCTCTACCGGCGCTGCCGTATCCAGATCGATGCATCCCTGAAACATCCGTCATCTCCTTCTTGTCGTTTGCCGCCGTGCGCCCCCGAGCGCGGTCCCTGTGCAACTTGCAACACGACGCGCCCGCGCGGTTTGCCAGCGCGTGGGGATGATGATGACCGATCAAATTTGAAGGACTATTTAAGCATCGCAATGAATGCAACGTAAACACCAAGGCCGACACCAAGCGCCGCGAAATGACGGGCGCAGCTGATGCTCGACTCTCCTGGTCTGGCGCCGCTACAGCTTGTCTCGTTGCGGGGAGTCGCAGATCGCTCAGGGCGTCATCCCCGCGAAAGCGGCGCGAAAGCGGGAATCCAGTATTGCAGAGATATTGGCGATGAACCGCGATGCCGCGGCATCTGGGTCGCCCGGTCACGCCAGGTCAAGCCGGGTGATGACAGTGTGCGTTGGCCCGGTGCGCGACCTATCCCGCAAGCGGGGGCGAGGTGCCAGGTGGCTCAAGGCGCGTGTCGCCGTCTCAACGACAACTTGGGTATGTGAGTTTGGGACGGGTGCCGACGTCCGGGTCTTCCCGGGCGGCCAGGGGGAACGAGGGCGTCGGCGAACACGTCAGGACCAGATTTCACTTGGGCGACACGACGCCGGTGAAATTGCGGGATTAAAAGAGCCGCACCGAACGAAGAAAACTTATTCTTCTGCCGGACCGGTTTTCGAAGAGAGCGAACTTTCCCCGATTGGTCCAGCCGTTTGACCTGATGTCTCGCCGACACCCTCTGTCGTCGACCAGAGCACCCAACGCACAATGTGCTTTTTTTCGAAGCAAATCGCCCTGAGGGCTCTCGTGACGTGCCGGCATCAAGCCGCCGGCAATTTTCAAAGAAGCAAGATTACTTCTTCTTGGCGACCTTGCGGGTCTTCTTCGCAGTCTTCTTCACTGCGCTCTTTGCCTTCTTTGCCTTCTTAGCTTTCTTCGCCATGTTGCCCTCCGATGTGAGATGGCTTAATCGCTGCGTGCACTCGGGAATCGAAATGCACTGCATCCCGAATACACCAACACGTCGAAAAAAACACTGTCCCGCTTAAGGAAGTATTGACGAGTGTGAAGAGCGATGCATAGCGCGCGCTGGCCGGCAACACGACGAGACGTTGGCGCATTGCTGCGAGAAATGCGCGAGAATCCGCCGAGGCTAATTGCCAAAGTACAAGAAGCGCCTGTGCCGCAGGCGTTTTCGTGCGCCACGTCGGTGTGCCGCGGCGGACGTGGGATGTGCTGCAGCGCTGCGGCGCCGGCCGTAAGCGCGCCGCGCGGACTCTGAGTCGTGATTTTTGGCAACAAAAAAATTTTCACAACAAACGGCTTCGCGTGTCATCGGTGCTCGCCAAAACCGGTTTTTTGGGCGAATCGCCGGCGCTGATTCGCGCCAGCCGCAGTTGGCCTATCGCGCGACGGCGCGCCTCGCCGCTTATGGTAAACGATCGATGCAAGCGCGCACCGGCATGCGGCGGCGATGCTGCCGGCATCCCTGACGTGCGGTTCAAAGGCCGAGCTTGGCCTTCAGCAGATCGTTCACGGCCTGCGGATTGGCCTTGCCGAGGGAAGCCTTCATCACCTGGCCGACGAACCAGCCGATCAGCTGCGGTTTGGCGCGGGCTTGGGCGACCTTATCGGGATTGGCCGCGATGATGTCGTCGACCGCTTGCTCAATCGCGCCGATGTCGTTGACCTGCCGCAGGCCGCGCACCTCAACCAGCGCGCGCGGATCACCGCCCTCCCGCCAGACGATCTCGAACAGTTCCTTGGCGATCTTGCCGGAGATGGTGCCCTCGCCGATCAGATCGACGATGGCGCCAAGCTGTCCGGTCGTGACCGGCGAGGCCGATACGGCAAGGCCCTCCTTGTTGAGCCGTCCGAACAGTTCGTTGATGACCCAGTTGGCGGCGAGCTTGCCGTCGCGAACCTTGTCGGCGAGTTTTTCGAGCACGCCCTCATAGAACGCCGCGGCTTCGCGCTCGGCGACCAGCACGGCGGCATCGTAGACCGAGAGCCCGAAGCCTTCGATGAAGCGAGCTTTTTTCTGGTCCGGCAGTTCCGGCAAGCGGGCCCTGAGATCGTCGACATAGGCCTGGCTGAACTCAAGCGGCAGCAGATCGGGATCGGGGAAATAACGGTAGTCGTGCGCTTCCTCCTTGCTGCGCATCGAGCGGGTCTCGCCCTTGTTGGGATCGAACAGCCGGGTTTCCTGCTCGATCGCGCCGCCGTCTTCGATAATTCCGATCTGGCGCCGCGCTTCGTATTCGATGGCCTGCCCGATGAAGGCGATCGAGTTCATGTTCTTGATCTCGCAACGGGTGCCGAGCGGGTCGCCGGGACGGCGCACCGACACGTTGACGTCAGCACGGAGCGAACCCTTCTCCATGTCGCCGTCGCAGGTGCCGAGATAGCGCAGGATCGAGCGCAATTTTGTCACGTAGGCCTTGGCCTGCTCGGCGGAGCGGATGTCGGGCTTGGAGACGATCTCCATCAGGGCAACCCCGGACCGGTTGAGGTCGACCAACGACATCGAAGGATTCTGGTCGTGCGACAACTTGGCCGCGTCCTGTTCCAGGTGCAGCCGCTCGATGCCCACGGTCGCGGTGTCGCCATCGGCCAATTCCACGATCACCTCGCCCTCGCCGACGATCGGCTGTTTGTACTGGCTGATCTGATAGCCCTGCGGCAGATCCGGATAGAAATAGTTCTTGCGATCGAACACCGAACGCAGGTTGATCCTGGCGTTCAGACCAAGCCCGCTGCGCACCGCCTGGCGGACGCACTCCTCATTGATGACCGGCAGCATGCCGGGCATGGCGGCATCGACCAGCGAAACATGGCTGTTGGGCGCGCCGCCGAATTCGGTGGAGGCGCCGGAAAACAGCTTCGACTTCGAGGTGACCTGGGCATGGACCTCCAGCCCGATCACCATTTCCCAGTCGCCGGAGACGCCCTTGATCAGATTTGCACTTGCCGCACTCATGCAGTTGGCCTTTCGAGCAGTATCGCGGCAATCCCTTCCCATTCGGCCTCGCATGGACCGGTCGCCACCGCTTTGGCCGCCCGCCGGTACCAATAGCCGGCATTGCCGAGATCGCCCTCGACGCGGTGCAGATAGGCGTGCACCCACGCCGCCTCAGCGCTTGTTTCATTCTGAACAATCATGTGCGCCTCGTTCCAGCCGCCTTTGGCGGCCCACCACAGGGCCGCGAGTGGCGGGTCGAATTCGGGCGATGGCCTCGCGCCAGACAAGCTCGCCTTGAATGCCGTCAAGGTCGCCGCGCGAGATGCGATTTCGCCGGTCAGGCTCGTCGCAAGCCTTGATGAGTTCACGGATGCGTCCATGAAAGGCTTTTACCCCGAGCGCGAAGGCTAGAAAACCCCCCTCGCCACAAACTCCGGCCCTCATCCTGAGGAGCATCGCGCAAGCGATGCGTCTCGAAGGATGGCCGCGTGCGACGATGGTTCGAGACGCGCGGCATCGCCGCGCTCCTCACCATGAGGCAGCGCGGGATGGGCCTCGAAAATCAGAGCTTCGGAACCGCAACGCTAGTTCGGTCCCGCCGTGGCGTTATCGAACATCAGCGAGAACCAGGTGCCCTGGCCGCGAATGCTTTCGGCCCGGAACACGACATTCCCCGCATTCTCTTTGAGCGTCTGCAGGATCAAGGCGCCGAGCTTGCGGGGTGACGGCCACTCCTGATGTTCGCCCAGCCCGACACCATCATCGGAAACCACGACGGTCACCCGCCCGTTCTCTTGCCGGCAGATCAGTTTCAATAGACCGCTCTCGCGGCCGACAAAGGCATATTTGAGGGCGTTGGTCAGCATCTCGTTGATCAACAGGCCGACCGGCATCGCGACATTGATGGAGAGCGGGCAAAAGGCGGTCTGCAGCTCGATCTCGATGCCCGCCGCGGCATTGATTTCCATCACCGAGGTCGCGATGTCGGTCAGGTATTGGCCAAGATCGATGTCGCGCGGCGCATTTTCCGCCGACAGCGCGCGGTAAAGCACGGTCAACGCATCGATGCGGCTCGCCAGCCGTGCCAAGGCCACCGACTCGCCCTCGGCGGCCGCCCTGGCCTCCAGCCGGATCAACGCCGTGATCAGCTGCAGGTTATTCTTTACCCGGTGCTGTAGCTCGCGCATCAGCATGTCGCGGTCGCGGATCTGGCGTTCGAACTGTTCGATCTGCGCCCGCTCGCGGCCGCCGACGTCGACCAGAGCCGCGATCCGGTAGTTCTCGACGCCCTCGTCGCTTTCGATCACCGAGGCATAGGCCTGCACAATGACCAGTCGATCGAGCGGTGCTTGCGGCCGGAACACGCCGATAAAATCTTCACCATCCCGGATCGCCTCGCCCAGGGTCTGCGTCGGGTCATCCTCGTTGAGGAAGCTGTCGAGGCACGTCCAACCCTGGCCTTCGATATCGGCCGCCCCCGTCGCCATCAAGCTCTCGAACGCCCGGTTGACGTAGACGACATGCTGCTGCTCGCGCGAGCCGCGCGATACTGCGACCGCCACCGGCGCAAAATCCAGCAGATGCTTGTATTTGTCGTTCTCGATCGCCAAAGCGAGCTTCGAGGAACCCAAAAGCTGCTCGACCTCTCGGGAAGGCGGGACACCCTCGTCGGTGCTCATTCGCTCACAATCCTCATCGACGAAACATGAATAAGCGCCGTCAAAAACGCAATGCCAAAGCGCGGGGGTTCGAAGGGAACCTCAGATCCACCACCTCGCCGGCGTAAACCGTCCCGCCGCCTGCTCGACCACCTCGCCAAGCGAGAACAGCGTATCCTCGTCGAACGGGCGCCCGATCAATTGCAGGCCGAGCGGCAGGCCCTGGGCATCGCGGCCGGCGGGAACCGCGATGCCCGGCAGGCCGGCCATGTTCACCGTCACCGTGAAGATGTCGTTGAGATACATCTCAATGGGGTCAGCACCCTTCTCGCCGATGCCGAACGCCGCCGACGGCGTCGCCGGTGTCAGGATCGCATGCACACCTTGCGCAAAACAGTCCTCGAAGTCCCGCTTGATCAGGGTGCGGACCTTTTGCGCGCGCAGATAGTAGGCGTCATAATAGCCCGCCGAGAGCACGTAGGTGCCGATCATGACGCGGCGGCGAACCTCGGCGCCAAATCCTGCGGCGCGGGTGTTCTCATACATCTCGCCAACGCTGCGCCCTGGCGCGCGCAGGCCATAGCGCACGCCGTCGTAGCGCGCGAGATTGGACGAGGCCTCCGCAGGCGCGACGATATAATAGGCCGGCAGCGCGTATTTGGTGTGCGGCAGCGACACCTCGACCAGTTCGGCGCCGGCGGCTTTGAGCCAGGCCGCGCCCTCGGTCCAGAGTTTTTCGATTTCCGCGGGCATGCCGTCAAGCCGGTATTCCCGGGGGATGCCGATCTTCATGCCGTGGACGGATTTGCCGATGGCAGCTTCGTAATCGGGCACCGGGCGATCCACCGAGGTGGTGTCCTTGGGGTCGTGGCCGGCCATCGAGCGCATCAGGATCGCGGCGTCGCGCACCGTGCGCGCGATCGGGCCGGCTTGATCGAGCGAGGACGCGAAGGCGACGATGCCCCAGCGCGAGCAGCGGCCGTAGGTCGGCTTCAGTCCGACGGTTGCGGTGAAGGCCGCCGGCTGGCGGATCGAGCCGCCGGTGTCGGTCGCGGTCGCCCCCATGCAGAGCAGCGCCGCCACCGCCGAGGCCGAACCGCCGGACGAGCCGCCCGGCACCAGCGCGGTGTTGGCCCCATCGCGCCGCCACGGATTGACCACCGGCCCGAAGCAGGAGGTTTCGTTCGATGAGCCCATCGCGAATTCGTCATTGTTGAGCTTGCCCAGCATGACGGCGCCATCGCGCCACAGCTGCGAGGTGACCGTGGATTCGTAAGGCGGCACGAAATTACCGAGAATTTTCGAACACGCGGTGGTGCGCACGTCGCGGGTGGCAAACAGGTCCTTGATGCCGAGGGGAATGCCGGCGAGCGGACCGCCGTGCCCTTTGGCGAGCCTGGCGTCGGCCTCGCGCGCCATCCCGCGGGCCTGATCCGGCGTTTCCAGCACGAAAGCATTGAGCACGCGCGCTGCCTCTATCGCCTTGAGGTGCGCGTCAGTCAGTTCAAGCGACGTAAAGGATTTGCTGGCCAGGCCGCTTCTCGCCTCGGCGAGCGTCAGCGTTGTCAAATCGGTCATTTATCGACCGGGCTGCAGAAGAACGGGGAGAGCGTCTTGTCCTTGGCCGGATCGTCGCGCAAAGCATTGCCGTCGGCCTTGTCGGCCGCTTCCAGCGCGTCGAGCACGGCGTCCATGGCCTTGTCGGGATCGGCGGCCTGACCTTGGCGCTCCATCGCGTCGAGATAGTTCATGTAGGCCGCATAGGCCTTTTCATCGTCGCAGAGCAGACACATCGGATTTTTTCCTCGAAAACGCTATGCTATTCGACGACTTTCGGCACCAGGAAGAAATGGTCTTCAGTGGCCGGCGCGTTCCTGACCACGTCGTCTGCGATCTCGCCATCATCGACCACGTCCGGGCGTTTCTTCATTTCCATCGGCATCACCGAAGTCATGGGTTCGACGCCATCGACATTCACTTCCGAGAGCTGCTCGACAAAGGCGAGCATGGCATTCAGCTCGCCCTGCAGATGCGGTACTTCGCTCTCGGTGACCGCTATCCGCGCCAAATGCGCGATGCGGCGGACGGTGGCGGCATCGACCGACATTATATAGGGCCCCCAAGGAGAAATCAGCCTGCCGTATAGCAGACCGGGCTTTCGCGCCGCAACCGCGAGGGATGCGCAGGAGCTACCCCGCCATTTGGCTTAGCCGGATCAGTGCCGCGCCTGCCAGGGCGCGGGTCAACTCGACGGCAGGCATTTCGTGGCCGAGACGCACCGCCTGGCCGGCCCAAAGATTGGTGAAATCGACCCGGCCGAGCTTTTCCGCAGCCGCTTTCAGCGGCGCCAGGCCGGTCGCAGCGTGCGGAAAGGCCGGGGCATCCGGCGACATCGGGCCGACCTCTTGCATCAGCCGGTTGACGACGCCGCGCGCCGGGCGGCCGGTCATGACGTTGGTGATGACGGTGGCATCATCCAGCGCGTGGGCCAGCACCTGGCGCGCCGGCGCGGTCACCTTGGATTCCGGACAACGCAGATAGGCGCTGCCGATCTGTACCCCCGCAGCGCCCAGGGCAAATGCCGCCGCGATGCCCCGCCCGTCGGCGATGCCGCCCGCCGCGATCACGGGAACTTTGACGGCATCGACCACCTGCGGCACCAGCGCGAAGGTGCCGGGCTGTTCGGCGATATTATCGGTCAGGAACATGCCGCGATGGCCGCCGGCTTCGGCGCCCTGCGCGATGATGGCATCGGCACCGTGCTCCTCGAGCCAGATCGCTTCCTTTACGATCGTCGCCGATGCGATCACGATGGCGCCGGCTGCCTTGACGCGCCTGAGCAGCGCCGGCCCCGGCAAGCCGAAATGGAAGCTCACGACCTCGGGCTTCAGCTCCTCGACCAGCGCGCACCCCGCGGCATCGAACGGCGCGCGATTGGCGAACGGGATCGACGCATCCGGATCAAGGCCATATTCCCGGTAGTAAGGCACGAGCCGCCGGCGCCAGGTCAGCTCGGCTTGCGGATCCGGTTCAACCGCGGTGTGGCAGAAGAAATTGAGATTGACCGGCGTGGCAACGCGCTGACGCACGATGTTGACCTGTTCACGCACCTTTTCCGGCGACAGCATCGCGCAGGGCAGCGAGGGCAGCGCGCCTCCGGTGGCGGCGCCGATCATGACGTCGGCGTCCTGCACGCCGGCCATCGGCGCCTGCACAATCGGGAATTCGATTCCGAAAAGATCGAGAAGTCGGCGATCGGGCCACATCGTCTGCTCATCCATATGAGGGGGACATTGGCGGGCCTCGTTGCCGGCTTTTAAACACTACACCAAATCATGATGGCAAGCTACGCCTTCGAGTGTCGCCTGATGCTCCATCGCCGCAGCGCGATCCCCGCCCAGACCGCCTCGACCAGCCCGAACGGCCAGGCGCCCTGCAGGAATCCGTAAGTCGAGCCGAGCGCGCAAGCGGCGGCGAAGGCGAGCACGAACCAGTGGCTGCGATCCTCCAGCGCGTAACACAGGAGCATCGCCGACACCGCGAACAAACCGAACAGACTAAGGGCGTCCATGATGGGCTCGACGTCGTGAAAAATGATATAGGCCATGACTGAAGCCAGGCACCCATAACACAATCGCAGCATCGCCCCTGGGTCAGGGATCAATTTCCCGCAATTGTCGGTCTGGCAAGGCGACCACAAGGGTCGCCCCTACGTAATTTCCATTCGTGTAGGGGCGGCCCTTGTGGCCGCCCTGCCGCCACGAATTCCGATCGTGCGAGGGTGGCTGCGGACGCCGGCCCTCATCCTGAAGGAGCCCGGCACAGCCGGACGTCTCGAAGGCTCGCCGCGTGCGAGGTCGTCGCCCGGGTCCATCCTTCGAGACGCATCGCTGGCGCGATGCTCCTCAGGATGAGGACAACTCGGCGTCGAAATGAAGAACAGACTTTCATGCGCAGTGGGTCGGCCGCGCCGATGGGGAACTCAGGATGAGGGTTCGGAGTTCGTGGCGGGATCTTATTCTGCGGCGCGGTCCGTCGGCTGCGCTGCCTCATGGTGAGGAGCGCGGCAACGCCGCGCATCTCGAACCATCATCGCTGCGGCCATCCTTCGAGACACATCGCTTGCGCGATGCTCCTTTCCATGAAGACGCTGTTCATGGTCCGTGTGCAGCACTGGTTTCGGAGCTGGGGGCTCAGGTTGAGGGACGCCGATCGGATCGGGACTCGAAAGGCTGGTCTAAAAACGCGCCGATCTGGACAGGCTTGCATGACGGGCGGTATGATTGCGGGATCTCGTGTTGTGGTGGGGCCCTCAGATCGTGGCGGGACATGGCGCCAAGCCCCGTGGAATAGATTGCCGCATGAGCGCTCTGCACGCGGGTACCATGGTTCAACATGACTGATACGCACAGACCTTTCAATGAGGCGCTTGCCGCCTTGAATGCCAAAAACCTCGTTGCCGCGGAAGCGCTCTTCAGAAAAGTACTAAAGGCCGACAGCAAGCATATCCCGGCCCTCAACCTCATCACCGTCGTCTTGATGAGCCAGGGGCGCTTTTCGGAAGCCGAGGATTTTATCGAGCGGGCGACCCGGCTAAATCGTGCATCGGACGTTTCCTTCTATAATTATGGCCTGATTTCGAAGCATCTCAACAAGCCGCAGCAGGCCCTTGAGCAATTCAGCAAGGCCATAGCTATCAACCCGAACGTCGCAGAGACCTGGAATAATCGTGGAACGGTCTTCAACGACCTGGAGCAATACGATCTGGCGCTTTCGGATTTCAACAAGGCGATCGCGCTG
>Ga0326727_10022588_pt1 | contig 12135 bp, 10 predicted proteins | sample MB2enrmetagenome_FD_207643 | JGI IMG/M metagenome (GOLD analysis project Ga0326727, IMG submission 207643) | Lab enriched peat soil microbial communities from McLean, Ithaca, NY, United States - MB29MY | ecosystem: Environmental > Terrestrial > Soil > Wetlands > Peat | place: USA: New York... | reverse complement strand
CATAATGTAGAACAAACCATCAGTATGCACGATGTCGATTATTATCTTTTGCACGGAGTTCCAAATACGGCACACACGGAAGCTTTGGCTTTTGTATTTCAAAAGCGTGATTTGGATTTGCTCGGCTACACGTCCGATGATAAAACTCGTGACAATTTACAAACGCTTGATACTTTTTGGGATGTATATGAAATTATGGGTGTTTCTCTCGTTGATATGCACTCTTGGCAATGGCTCTACGCGCACCCATCGGCTAACGTCGAAGAATTTAAAACTGCGGTAATCCAATGTGCCAAAGAGGTATGGAATAAATATTACGAACCGATATTGGGTGATAAAGATTCTCCCATTTTAGCAATTTATTCTCACATGATCAACGATCCGCTCTATTTACCAAACTATCCGTTCGGTTTTTTGATTCAATTTCAGTTGGAACAACATTTTACAAAAGAGAACTTGGCAAATGAAATTGAACGAATCTATTCGCAAGGTCGCCTCACACCTCAAATTTGGATGAAAGGCGCCGTAGGTAAGGAAATTTCGATACAACCTTTGTTGGATGCAACACAAGAAGCAATTAAACAAATTTCAACGCACAAAAAATAATACAATGAACTTTATAGATTTTGCATGCAAACGTCATTCCGTTCGCAGCTACAAACCACAGCCGGTTGAATCGGAAAAGCTGACCTATTTGTTAGAAGCAGCTCGTATTGCCCCGTCAGCAGTTAATTTCCAACCGTGGAAAATGATTGTAATAAACGATCCTACTATTTTGCACCAGTTACAGGAGGCTTATCCCCGCGATTGGTTCAGTATGGCACCAACTTGTATTGTAGTATGCGGTGACCATCAAAGATCATGGAAACGCTCTTCGGATGAAAAAGATTATTGCGACGTAGATGTAGCCATTGCTGTCACTCATTTGACATTAGCAGCCGCCGATCAAGGACTCAGCACTTGCTGGATTTGTAATTTCGATGTCAGTAAATGTCGTGCTATACTCGGGTTGCCGAAACATCTTGAACCTATCGTCCTAATTCCTGTAGGATATTCTACCGATCCTAACGATTTGAATATAGAAGAAAAACAGCGCAAACCGCTGGAAGAATTGATTGAATACCGCTAATAACTAAGACAAACAGATGAAACGACTCTTACTGATAATCGTTCTTGTTGTAGGAACTATGATATTGTATGTGTGCTGTTCCAGTGACAACACTTGTCATCAAAATCTCTATGTGGTAACTGAAGCAAATTTCTATACACTGAAGAATGATACGGCGACAATAGTAACGATGGATAGTATATGGGTGAAAGGATTAAATAATGATTCCATAATCTATAATAATACCAAATCAGTCTCGTCAATAAACTTGCCATTGCGAAAAATGCAAGATACGACCGTGTTTGTAGTACGGTTCAACAATGTTTACGATACACTGCATATCGTCTATACCAATAACAGACAATACTTGTCCCTTGAGTGTGGGTGCTTAGTCACTCAAACATTAGACTCAACATATAGCACTCATCATAAGATTAAACGTTCAAAAATTACACAACCTAATGTCGGCACCACAGAAGTTGAAAATTTACAGATATATTTTTAGTTTGCTGGCATTGTTGCTTGTATCATCAACCTGTTTTTGTCAGCAAGCCAGCAACGAAAAAAAGCATACTAAGAAGGAAGCCAAAAAAAGACCCAAGAAAAAAGTCGAACCACAACCGTTATTGCGCGCTGTCACGCTTCAAGTCGACTTGGGTGGTCTTGCTACGAGCAGCTGGACTTCAACAGGCATATCTTCCGGAGAAGCATCCGTAGATGTCAATTTGCGTAACAAATGGTTTCCTGTGTGGGAATTTGGTTATGCTTCCGTCAACCATACGGCAGACGGGGGTGGTCAATTTATTGGTAGCGGAATTTTTAATCGCATTGGTTTTAATGCAAATTTGATAAAAACAGGAGACAACAAAAAGATTGTTCAATCTATTTTTTATGCAGGATTACGTTTCGGATGGTCGTCATTCAGCTACAATCTTAATAACATTAGTATTTCTGACGATTATTGGAGTACAAACTATAGTTTTAATGAAAAAAACATTAGAACGACTGCTAAATGGGGGGAAATCGTTACCGGAATCCGTGTAAACATTTTGAAAAACATTTCGCTCGGGTGGTCGGGCCGCTTAAAGATTGGACTGAACACAGGAAAAAGTGAATATACTCCCTGGTATGTTCCCGGTTATGGCATAACAGACGGTTCCGGCTGGGGCTTTACTTATACGGTTGGATATACGATTCCCATCAAATAACTATCGAATAGATGAAAAAATTAGGAATATCTATTGTATATGCTATTGTATGGACACTCGCTTGGTTGCCATTACCATTACTTTATGTGCTATCGGACGGACTTTGTTTTCTGGCGCATCGCTTAGTGCGTTACCGGTTAAAAGTAGTACGGCAAAACTTGCGTAACTCTTTTCCCGAAAAATCAGTCAAAGAACTACGCCACATCGAAACACGTTTTTATCATCATCTTTGCGACTATAGCATAGAACTGCTCAAACTGATTCATATTTCCGATAAGGAACTTGATAAACGTATTGTCCCTGTTAACTTTGAACTTTTTGATGAACAATTGTCCAAAGGGAAAAATATTATTTTATTGATGGGACACTACGGAAATTGGGACTGGCAGACCACGTTAGAAAGAAAACTCACTCCCGGAACTAAACTGGCGGCAGTTTACCGCCCCTTAGCAAATCAACGGGTGGATCAGTTTTTTATTCGAATAAGAGAACGATTTAATACCATTAATATTCCAAAAAACAATACATTACGAGCTTGTATTCGAATCAAACAAAGCAAAGAGCCGCATATTATTGCAATGGTTTCTGATCAGACACCCTCTAAAGCTAATTTGGAATATTGGACTACCTTTCTTCATCAGGATACTCCGGTATTGACCGGGATGGAACGAATTGCCCAAAAACTTGATTTTGCAGTATATTATATGGATATGAAGGTTGTGAAGCGAGGATACTACTCGTGCACAGTATCTGTTATCGAAAATAATCCGGCGGCAGTTCCCGAGCACGAAATATGCGAACGTTTCATACGTTGTGTTGAACAAACAATTTTACGTGATCCGGCCTACTATCTGTGGTCGCACAAACGCTGGAAATACAAACGAAACTAAAAAACATTGGTATTAATGAAAATAAGCATTGTTATATTGAATTATAATGGCAGAAAACATTTAGAACGTTTTCTGCCTTCCGTGGTTCAATATTCCATCTTACCCGAAACTGAAATTGTCGTTGCTGATAATGGATCTACAGACGATTCCATCAATTTTTTACAAACCCGATATCCTCAAATCCGATTAATTTTATTGGATAAGAACTATGGCTTTGCCGGAGGATACAACAAAGCATTGCAACAAGTTGAAGCAGAATACTTCGTACTTCTTAATTCTGATGTGGAAGTAACCGAAAACTGGCTCGATCCGCTTGTTAAAGAGATGGATGCCCGGCCGGAAGTAGCCGCTTGCCAGCCTAAAATTTTAGCTTTAAAACAACGTTCGTTTTTTGAACATGCCGGAGCATGCGGTGGTTTTATTGATCGCTTGGGTTATCCGTTTTGCCGTGGCAGGTTATTCAGTTCTTTAGAAAAGGATAATCATCAATACGATACCATCATAGATATATTCTGGGCAACCGGCGCATGTCTCTTCATTCGCTCCGGAGATTTTGTGCAATCAGGTGGTTTCGACGAAAGTTTTTTTGCTCACATGGAAGAAATCGACTTATGTTGGCGATTGAAAAGCCGGGGAAGAAAGATTATCTGTGTGCCGCAAAGTGCCGTATTTCATTTGGGAGGTGGGAGCATGAGTCCTAAAAACGCCCGGAAAACCTATCTGAATTTTCGCAACAATTGGATGATGCTGTATAAGAATTTGCCGGATGATCAGATAAAATTGCTACTGTTTCCCCGTTTCTTGCTCGATTATATAGCTGCCGTCCAAATGCTTGTGACCGGACAATTTAAACATGCACTGCAAATTCCAAAAGCCCGCCGGGATTTTAAGCGACTTCGCCCTCAGTTGGAGGCAAAGCGACAGGAGAATTTACGCTTAACAACTGTTCCGCTGCCTTCAGGCGTGCTAACCAAAAGCTTATTGCGCTTGTATTATCTCTATGGAAGAAAACGGTTCTGTCAAATAGCTAACAAGATTCGATAATTTGAAGACACACTGATTACACGGAGCAGGCATTAAGACTGCTTCTCGGTCAGGTATTTCCAATATCGCTTCGGTAAATGCTGCCGGTGCAACTTCGGATTGATCCGCTCTTTAATGGTCATTGACTTGAAATAAGCCTTCCATAGTTGCTGAAACATTTTTTCATCCTCTGCCATCAGCGCTTCATCTAATTTGCCATTGGGAAACAGGTCGGATGAATCAAGTGTCATCTCGGTAACCGTTTTCAAATCGTAATAATAGCCGTAGTTACGCTTAGTGTCGTAAATAATCCATTTTTGATCGGAAAAGCGCTCTCTGAAATGTGAAAGAGTAAGGGGTAAACAATTATAATCCGGAGAAATTGGTGCAAAGAAAATGTCGTCTGCTGCTTTCTGAAACCGAACCAACTCAATCATGCGCTGCCTTTCGCTGTTCACCTTTTTTGCCAGATTACTCGTTTGCAGCACATCGTCATCGGCATAATTCATCTCAATGGAATGTTTAGTATCAAACGTCTTACGGATATAACGGAATAACAATTCGTCGCTACCCGGCACTTCCGAAAGCCAGATGTAGGTGAGCATATTAAGCGCATTCGCCGTCAGTTTCTTTTCCAACGCTTTCCACACGCGATGCGCTTTATCGGCTTGCGTAACGGAGGTAAAGCGCTCTTCTACAAATAACGGTTCAATGTCATCGAGACCCAATAATTTGTCAGGAAACGTTTTGCGGAAGTATGCATCGAACACACATGTCAGCAATCCCTCAAAGGTTTTGTCATAGCGAAAGATAGTCATGTATATTTTAGTTTTTTACCGCAAAGGTCACCAAGTTATGCGCCAAGGTTCACAAAGGTAATCAGAGCGCAAACGTTACAGATTCAATCTTTGTTCTTTTGTCTACTTTACGGAGTAAACTCAAGCAACAGTTGCAGCCCGTTATCTTTTTTTCCTTTGGGCTGTCTCTTTTCAGTCAATATTTTACGTACATACTCGGGCGAAGTATCATGTACCGTGTGAGCGGAAAGTTCATTACAAGTGATGAAATACTGTGCCTTTTTCATTACCACTCCCATTTTTTTCAGGACGGCTCCGGTAATATGCCCGTAGCGTCGCGAAACGATAATCAGTTTGGCCGATTTCACGCCAATGCCCGGTACCCGTAATATCAGCGAATAATCGGCTTTATTGATGTCTATCGGAAATATTTCGGGATGACGCAACGCCCAGGACAGCTTCGGATCAATCTCCAGATCGAGATCCGGATAGGTATCATTCACTATTTCATCTACGTTGAACTCATAGAAACGCATCAGCCAATCGGCCTGATACAAACGATTTTCACGTACCAGCGGAGGTTGCTTGAGCGCGGGCAGGCGATTATCATAGCTGTTAACCGGCACAAATCCGGAATAATAAACCCGCTTCATGCTCGGACGTTGATAGAGTGCGGAGGAGGTTTGCAAAATTTGCTTGTCGTTTTCGTTAGTCGCCCCCACGATCATTTGTGTACTTTGACCCGCGGGTGCAAAACGTGGAGCCGAGCGATATTTCTGTCGTTCTTCTTTACTTTCGAGTACCCCTTGCTGAATGTAAAGCATCGGTTTATACACGCTTGCATGATCTTTCTCGGGCGCTAATAATTTCAAGTTTTGTTCGGTAGGTATTTCGATATTCACGCTCAGACGGTCGGCATAGAGACCGGCTTCATGCACCAACTGCTCGCTGGCACCGGGAATGCTCTTCATATGGATGTAGCCGTTGAATTTCCACAGCGTGCGCAGCTCCTTGATGACACGCACCATTCGTTCCATGGTATAATCAGGACTATTGACCACGCCCGAACTGAGAAAAAGACCTTCGATGTAATTGCGTCGATAGAATTCGATAGTCAGTTCCACCAACTCTTGTACGCTGAAAGTAGCCCTACGCAGATCGTTACTCCGTCGATTGATACAATAAGCACAATCGTAAATGCAAAAATTGGTAAGCATGATTTTAAGAAGTGACACGCAACGTCCGTCTTCAGTAAAGCTATGACAAATCCCCCACCCCGACGTGCTCCCTATGCCACCGGGCGTACTTTTGCGCGTGGTACCGCTGGAGGCACACGAAACATCGTACTTGGCTGATTCAGCAAGGACTTTAAGCTTTTCAAGGACTTCTTCTTTCATCGTGTGCAAAGTAAAGAATTTTGCAGGAAATGGCAAGATGTAGAAATCTTAAAAATGAAAGAGTGTTGAAAAATAAACCAAGGTAGGCTAAGAGAATGAGAAGCCGCTGACTTCACTCCACCTCCTGCTACCCGGCGACCTGTTTCCGGAGGAGAGTACGGTTTGCCGTTCTTTCCCTATCGATGGAAGCTTGCAATGCCCAAAGTTGCGAACGACGGTTCAAACTTTACGGGTCGGAAATTATATTTCCCAGTTTGGAATTCAAACTTTCCGGATGCAAGTTCAAACTTCGCGGGTCGTGATATGTTAATTGCGGGTTGCTGTTTGTTAAAGACGGGAGGTGATATGTTAACCACGGATGCGAGTTCAAACGTTCCAGTTCACAACTTGTATTTACCGGTTCGGAATTCAAACTTTCCAGTTCGAAGGTTATATTTTCCAGTTGGTAATTCAGGTTTCCATGTCCGTTTGTTATTAACCTGAGTTCAAAATAAATAAAGGGCGTTCTGCTTTAACTGGCTGGATATGAGACTTGCCGTTTCCTTATCCTAATTAAGAAACTGATTTCATTCTCTAATTACATTGTTACTCTTGTGTAACTATTCAAATTGAGTTATTGATATAAAAATTCAAAGTCTTACAGCTAAACAAGTAATCATATTTTGCCTCTATCCGGTCGGAAATGGCTTTGGACAATGCAGCTTGTTTTTCATTTACTTCAAAACCGGTTGCTTTACCCACCTCAAATTTTTCCAAAGCGTTACGGTAGGTTATCTGCAAAGCTTCTACTTCTTTTTGTAAAGAATAGTATTTGGTTTGAGCAGATACCGAACGATAATAAACTTGTTGAATGGTTTTATAGAGTTGCTGTTTTTCGTTCTCCAGAATCAATTGCTGCTGTTGTAACGACAACTTGGACGATTGTACCTTGTGTTTCACATCAAAACGATTAAAAATGGGAATTTGAAGACTTAGAGCGACTACCTCTTGCCGATTTTGACGAAACTGATTGCTAAACGACGTGTTACTGTATCCTTGAGCCATGTTATAATAATAGTAATAACCATTATAGTAACCTGCCGTTAAGTCAAGTGTAGGAAGATACCCTGAACGGACAACGGCAATATCAGCATTTCCCTTTTCAATGCGGTATTGTGCGGCTTGCACGGCGAAACGACGCTGCAATGCCAATCGGTAAAGCGAATCAACACCTGTTAAAGGCATTGACTTGAACGATAAAAGTGTATCTGGTTCTGAAGTGGCAATATCGAACGTTACCGCATTCTCCAGTTGCAGTAGTTGAGCTAAGTCAAGCAGTGCCAGGCGTAAATCGCTTTCCCCTTTTATCAGTGACGAGGAGTCTTTGGCTACTTGTGCATTACCTTCGTAGAGTCCTGTTGGTGAGAGCTTCCCAACCTTTACTAATTTATGCGTACGTTCTGCTTGCTTGCCGGATAACACGACTTGTTCTTGTGCCGCATGTACCAGTTCTTTATCAAGCAATACCTGCAAATAACCGGCTATCACGTTAACAGCAATATCCTGACATGCCTGTTCACTCTCCGCTATCACGGCTTTCAGTTCCAACTTGCTTGATTTAATTGAATTAGCAATATTGAAACCATGAAAAACAGGCTGGGAAAGAGATGCCGACAGATTGCTTATCGAAGCATTAAATTGTTCATACGTACCGGCAGCTGTGGGTGATAAGCCCATGTTATAACTTGGACTGAGGTTGGCTGATAGAATGGGTAACCGCTGACTTTGCGCCGTTTTTACTCCAATTGCCGCCTGCTCTACGGCTACCTGTTTTTGACGGACAGTAAGGTTCGCTGTTTTTGCCCTGTCGATGCAAGCTTGCAACGTCCAGATTTGTTGCGCCCTAACAAAAACAACTGATAAAGAGATAAAACAACAAATTATTAGGACTCTCATATCAACTAAAGATTACGAATGGTAAGATTGAATTCAACTATTAGAACCGTTTTTTGTTACCAGATATTTCAATGGAGTTATCAGTCTCTCTATCAGACTGTGGTTTTCCGTGATTATTTCAGCTGTTCCGGTCAGTTCGCCCGTAAATTTCAACTCTTTCTTCATCGTGGTACACAATCCTTTAGTCAGTGATAGTTCTACGGTGTAATTATCGCCATTAGGTACCATGGAAATAGCACTGACCTTTCCTTGTACAAGACCGTACTCTAAATAGGGATAACCTGCAAGTTTGATATTGACGGCCTGTTGCAGTTTGATTTTACCATAGCCGGAAGAAGAAATTTTTATTTTACCGATCAGTTGTCCGGGACGGTGTGAAATAATGGCAAAAACTTTATCGCCGGAACTAATATTTTGATTTTGCCTCCAAAATGAATTGAAGGTAATAATTCCACCTTGAGGAGCAATCAATAAATAGGTTTGTTGCCATTTTTCAATAGCGGTTATCAGTTCTCTTAGCGCAGATTGCAAATCAGCCAGTGTCTGATTTTTTTCTTGTTGATATTGAACACTCAATTTATTGGCAGATCCTTTCAATTGCGAAGTTTCAACTTGTCCTAAGGAGATAGCGGTCTGAAGTTGTTGAAATTCTTGTTGCTTATTCAAATAGCTTTGTTCTGCAGTTTCCATATCGGATTCCGATATAACGTTCTGTGCGTATAATTTTTTTTCCCGCTCATACTCCGATTGCGCGAGGGTCAGTTCTTTCTTTTTCATTTCTAACTGACCGCGGAGATTATCTGCGTATATACCTCTATGGGACAACTGCATTTGTAAAGATTGTTTTTCCTGATGAATCAGGTTAAAGGAGAGGAAATTTTCATAACTTACAGCACTTTTAATAAATGCGGAAAAGTCAGTTTGTATTTCTCCGAGTTCATACGACTGCATCAGTAACTCTTTCGGAACATAAAAATTTGTGGCCGTAATTTGGACTGGAGATAATAATTCCTTGATCTTTAACACATCCGATGTGGCTGCCGGATTGTCAATAACAGCTAGTATATCTCCTTGTTGAACCTTTTGTTTGTCTGTGCAAAACAACTCTTTCAGTTTACCGGTCGATTTAGCCACTACCCATGCCGGAGGATTCTCTGTTGTAATCACCACATCTCCTTGTATCGTATCCGGATAACGAAAGAAAAAACTTCCGACAAACAATAGCAAAATCACCCCGCAGATAATGGATATTCCATAACGAATAAGGGCATGGGGAGGACGCGTTAATATTTCTTGCACCTCTTCGCTCCGAAGTTCTATGGTCTCCCCTGCTCCTTCAAAGGGGTTTTCTGAATTGACCTTATCTTTTATATTGTCTCTATCCATGGTTTGCTTTTAATGTCCCCTTCGGGGATTAGAGAGTTTCACAATTCTAATTGATTCTTTACCAAATGATAATAAGCTCCTTTTTTGGCTGAAAGTTCCCGATGTGTTCCGATCTCTACGATCTCTCCCTTTTCAAGGACAACAATCTGATCGGCATTTTTCACTGTACTCAGCCGATGCGCCACTACCACAGATGTTCGTCCTTTAAAAAATTGATAAAGATTATCCATAATCACCCGTTCATTATTCGTGTCTAATGCGTTTGTCGCTTCATCTAAAAATACAAATTCCGGATTTTTATATACAGCCCGGGCAATGAGTATGCGTTGTTTTTGTCCTTGACTCAGCCCATGCCCGTCACTCCCGATTTTGGTATTATATCCCAAAGGCAATGATTCGACATATTCGCGGATATTGGCTGTGATAACAGCATTGAGCAATCGTTCTTTATCGATTGACTCGGATCCGGGAGCAATGTTCCGGGCTATGGTATCGGAAAAAATAAAACCATCTTGCATTACCACTCCGCATTGCTTACGCCATTCACGTAAGCTATAATTATTAAGGTTATTGCTACCTAAAAAAATATCTCCTTTTTGTAACGGATAAAACCCCAGCAACAATTTCACCAAGGTTGTTTTTCCGCTTCCGCTGGTACCGACAATTGCAGTTTGTTTGCCAGAAGGAATATTCAGGGTTACATCTTTTACAACAGCTTCACCCATTGATGTACTATCGTAAGCAAACGATACGTTTTGCAACGTGAGAGCCTTATGGACGGGTATTTCAAAGATACGGTGCTCGTCTTGCGATTCTTCGTCGGTTTTGTCGCGTACTTCGCTTAAGCGGTTAATACTTAACTGTGCATCTTGTGTTTCGCGAATAAACGAAATCAGGTGATCGATGGGACTGTTCAATTGTCCGAGAATATACTGCACAGCCAACATCATACCAAGTGTCATTTGTCCGTCGATAACGAACTTAGCCACCAATGCCGTGATTAGGATGTTTTTGGTTTGATTAATCAACACTCCGCCTGAGTCTTGGTATTGCGCTAAAGCCAACCCTTTTATACGTAACCGGAACAGTTTGGCCTGAATGCGTTCCCATTCCCATCGTTTTTGCCGTTCACAGCCGTTGATTTTTATCTCTTGCATGCCGGTTATCAACTGTACCACATTGCTTTGGTTTGCTGATTGTTGCGCAAAATTTTTATTGTCAAGTTCGGCGCGCCGCTTCATAAAAAGCCATACCCACAGGAAATAAAGTACACTTCCTACAAAGAAAATGGCGAAAATGGCGAAACTATACAAGAGCAGGACGAAAGAGAAGATAACAATATTGACTACCGAAAAGAGGACACTCAAACTGGAGTTAGTCAGGTAGTTTTGAATGCGGGTATGATCGTTGATCCGCTGCAGGATATCGCCCACCATTTTGGTATCGAAATATCCCATGGGCAGACGCATCAACTTAATCAGAAAATCGGATATCAGCGCAATATTGACCCGGGTGCCCAGATGCAATAATATCCAACCGCGGATAAATTCCACGGAAGAACTACTGAACGTAAGCATCAACTGTGCGGCCAGCACCAGATAGATATAGCTTATATTATGGGCGTTGATACCGAAATCGACAATAGATTGGGTAAGAAAAGGCAGGGATAATTGCAGCAAACTGCCGAAAATCAACCCCAAAATCAACTGAAAGAGTAAATTTTTATACGGCTGCAGGTACGAGAAGAGAAAGGCAAATCCTTTATGTTGTACAGTATCTTCCTCCAAACGGTAAAAATCGGGTGTTGGCTCCAGTAGCAGGGCAGTCCCCACCTCTTCACTTTTACTTTGGGAGCTGAGCCAACACCGGCAAAACTCCTCACGCGTATATGGCAGTTTGCCGGCTGCCGGATCGGCCACATAGACAATCTCCTTTCTCCGTTTTTCTTTTATGGCATAGACCACCACGAAATGTTGCTGATTCCAATGCGCGATGCAAGGCAGAGTCGCCTCTTTTAATTTATCGTATGAAACGATTACCCCTGTAGTACGAAACCCGATATTTTCGGCAGCTTCACTGATACCCAACATCGAAACCCCCTCGTGGGTGAGATGCGATTTCTCGCGAAGCCCCTCCAACGAATAGACCCGCCCGTAATGTGCCGCTATCATACGCAGGCAGGTAGGACCACAATCCATGGAGTCGTGTTGTTTATAATGAGGAAATTTCACAATAAGAAAATCAATAATGGTAGAATTAAAGAGAATTAAACAACCAAATCAAGATAATTTGTCATTAGTGTCCCATTAAAATTGGGACGAATTTAAAAATCAAATAAATTTGGCTCATTAAGCCTAAAGCGTTCTTTGTCATTTTGAAATTTAGTTTTAT
>Ga0326727_10022585_pt1 | contig 12135 bp, 6 predicted proteins | sample MB2enrmetagenome_FD_207643 | JGI IMG/M metagenome (GOLD analysis project Ga0326727, IMG submission 207643) | Lab enriched peat soil microbial communities from McLean, Ithaca, NY, United States - MB29MY | ecosystem: Environmental > Terrestrial > Soil > Wetlands > Peat | place: USA: New York... | reverse complement strand
AAACTTCTCTTCGATGGTCGAGGCGGCAGCAGCCTGCACAAATTTTCCGAACCGCGTCCCGGTATTGGCAAAGCCCCACGAAGGAATTTCCACCAGAAAAGAATCAAGCGCCTTGAATGCTTTCTCGTGGAGCGCTGAATCTGAAGTCGTCATTAAAATCACCTTTCAAGCGGTGCGTTGTTCGTGTTTCGTGGTTCGTGGTCCGTGGCTCGTGGCTCGTGGTTCGTGGCTCGTGGTCCCTATTCCCTAGTCCCTGTTCCCTATTCCCTGTTCTTTCACCACCACCACGTTCAAAAACCTCGGCCCGTGCACGCCCTTGATGCGGGTCATTTCGATATCGGCCGTTGCGCTCGGACCCGAGATCCAGGTGACAAGCGCCGGAATCTCGGGGCAACGGTCGAAGTATTCCGGCAGCGTCTCAACAATCTGGCTGGCGCGCAGGACGCATAGATGCCAGTCGGGGAGCAACGAGATCACCCGCCGCCCCTCCGCCGCCGAGTGATGCAGAACGATCGTCCCCGAGTCGGCTACCCCGCAGAAGCACGCGGTCAAAACGCCGTCGCAGTGTTCGATCTCTTCGGTGTCCAGATCGCCGTCGATCTTCCAGTCGAATCCAGCCGCCAGCCACTCTCGCGGCACGCCGGCCGGAGCAACAAAAGTCTTGCGGCCGCTACGGCCGAGCTGAGCTGCAATCTCGAACGCGAGATTTTCAGGCGCGCACTCCGCAACTTCGGCATCGTACTCGCGCAGCCGCTCAATCATCTTCGCCACGCGGGCATCGGCGTCAAGCGAGCCGTGGCGAACGTAGTCGCGCGGAAAAGACTCGGCGCGTATCGCGCCGCCGCTGGCCGAAGATCCTGCGTCGAGCTTGGTGAGAATCGCCGCGCGTGCCGCCAGGGTTGGACTCATCGCGATCCCTGCTTTCTCTGCTTCCACCAGGAGTGGAATGTCTGCTGCGGCAATCCGCGTAGGTCGCGGGTCTGCGTCCACTTGGCGGCTATGCTGGGCAGCGAGTGAATCCAGCCATCCTTGCGCGTGAAGACTCCCAGGCCGATACGGCCCATCCACTGCGCCGCGTGAAAGAGCCACGACCGCGAGAACAACACATTCGCCACGCGCATTCCCAGGTACATGGGATCCAGGAACCGCGCCGCCTTTCCGCGCTCCTGATTCGTCACCTGCGCCCGCAGATCGATCAGAATCTCGGGAATATTGATTTTGACCGGGCAAACTTCGTAGCAGACGCCGCACAGCGACGAGGCAAAGGGGAGCGATTGCGCGTGCTGCATTCCCGATAGCTGCGGGGTGAGAATCGCGCCGATCGGCCCGGGATACACCGAACCGTAGGCGTGGCCGCCCGTTTGCCGGTAGACCGGGCAGGCATTCATGCACGCGCCGCAGCGGATGCAGCGCAGCGTCTGCCGCTCCTTCTCCCGCGCGCGGATCGCCGAACGGCCGTTATCGAGCAGCACTACATGGAAGCGTTGCGGCCCGTCGCCCGGTGTCACGCCCGTCCACAACGAAGTGTAGGGATTCATGCGTTCACCGGTGGCCGAGCGCGCCAGTAACTGCAGCATCACCTCAAGATCGCTGTATCGCGGCAGTACCTTCTCAATGCCGGCCAGAGTGATGAGCGTTCGCGGCAACGTGAGGCACATACGCCCGTTGCCCTCGCTCTCCACTACGGCAACCGCGCCGGTCTCCGCGATCAGAAAATTCGCGCCGCTTATAGCCGTCGGGATTTCGAGAAACTTGCGCCGCAGGTAATGCCGCGCCGCAGCCGTCAGCGCCTGCGGATCGTCAGACAGATCGCTGAGTCCCATGCTGCGGGCAAAGATTTCCCTCACCTGGCTGCGATTCACGTGCAGCGCGGGAACCACGATGTGCGAGGGCTCCAGCTCGCCGAGTTGCAGAATGATTTCGGCAAGATCGGTCTCAAAAACCTTGACGCCGGCGGCCTGGAGATACGGGTTGAGCCGGATCTCGGCCGAGGTCATGGTCTTGATCTTGATGACCTCTGATGCGTTCTCCTCGCGCAGAATGCCGAGGATGATCGCGCGCGCTTCAGCTGCATCGGCCGCCCAATGCACCACGCCGCCGCGTTCCATGCAACGGGCTTCAAACTGCTCGAGATACGCAGCGAGGTGTTCGAGAGCCTCATCTCTGATCCGGGACGCGGAAGCGCGGAGCGCCTGCCAATCGGGCTTTTCAGCCACCAGGCGGGCGCGCTTGGCCTGGATCACATCGGTGGCGTGAGCAACATTCTTGCGCAACTGCGGATCGCGCAGCATGGGCAGCGCCGCTTGCGGAAATGGCGGTGCGAGGGCCGGATCGAGAATCGGTTGGGGCGCGTGACTCATCCCAGCACCTCGGCCGGCGATTGCCCGGTGCTGGCCAGAATCTGGGCCATGTGAATCGTCTTCATGCCCGCGAACTGCCGGTGCATGGCGCCGCCCAGGTGCATCAGGCAACTGTTGTCGAGCGCCGTGCAGAACTCGGCCCCGGTCGACATCACGTCTTCAAGTTTCACGGCCAGCATGGCCGACGACACATCGCCGTTCTTCACGCTGAATGTTCCCCCGAAGCCGCAGCAACGTTCGAGATGCGGCAGGGAAACGAGCTCCATTCCGCGCACGTTCGAGAGTAATTTGAACGGCCGGTCGCCGAGATTGAGCCCGCGCAATCCGTGGCAGCTTGCGTGGTAGGTCACGCGGTGCGGAAAATATGCTCCCACGTCCTCCACACCCAATTGGTCGATCAGAAACTCGCTCAACTCATACACGCGTGGAACCAGCGCCTGAAATTCGCGCCGCAATTGCTCGTTGCCCAACTCCTCAAACAGCCCGGGATACTGATCGCGAATCATGGCGACGCACGACGAAGAAGGAATGACAACGGCCTCAGCGTCGTGGTAGAGCCTTACAAATCGTTTGGCCTGCGACCAGGCCTCAGGCCGGAAGCCGGTGTTGGCGTGCATCTGGCCGCAGCAGGTCTGCCGGGCGCGAAAATCCAGCTCCACTCCCAGACGTTCCAATAGGGCAACAACCGCCCGCCCCGTCTCAGGAAACAGCGTATCGTTATAACAGGTAATAAATAAGGAAGCGCGCACGCAAACCCGCCTGTACGATTAATCCCGAATATTATACGATGCGAAAAGAATTGTCTATTGCAATGCACCACCCTCTGAAACTCTATCGAAGGATTTGATTTTCGCCGGAGTTCGATCAAGACCCGGCTCAGAGCGTCCACCGGCGGCCCTCCGCGAGCGCCGCGCAGTATGCAGCCGTACACGCCAACAAATCTTTCAAAACAGGCCAACCTTTGGGTGCAACTCCGAGTCAAATCAGCAGATGCGCCGGTCGAACCTCGATGAAGACCTTCGCAACCCGTGCACTTGATGCCCAATCGCCCCAATTGCACCCGTCAGCGCTTCTGAATGACATTCGTCTAAGTAATCCGAAGCAGATTTCTGTTTCGTGCGCGTTCTTGCTAAGAAAATCGCCGAGTGCCGCGCTACTTTTTCCGGTGCGGCCCGTTTGCAATAGTGTTGTACTGTCTGCCTTTTCGACTCACCCGGTTGCGGAAAAAGGCCATTCGCCGAATGAAGATCACAAAAAACACCCCTCAGGGGCTGAAGCCCGCACTCATTTTATGGACCTTATCGGCACGACTGAAGTCGTGCCCTTATTACAAAACGGCCCAAAGAGGAGTTTTTCCGCAGCCTGTCAAGACAGCCGCTGCCGATCCTACTGGCATCAAAGCGCAATAGTTTGACTCTCAAAAACCGCTCGAATCGGGAGATCTCACCGAAGAAAGGTTCCAGGATCCAAAATCATGGCAACTCTGCGTCCGCTCCCCCTCATGGCACTCGCCAGTGCACTGCTGTTTTCAGCCATTTCGCCGGCACAGCAAGCTACCACTGCCGCCCGCATCGTCGGCCCTATCGACGAAAACCAGCTTGTGACGCTGAAAGGCAATGTCAACCCGCAAGCCAATGCCAAGAACGACCGTGGTCCGGTGAGCGATTCCCTTCCCATGGCCGGTCTCACGCTGCTGCTGAGCCGCACGCCTGAACAGCAGGCCGCCTTCGACGCCTACGTCCAGAGCGAGTACGAATCGGGCTCACCCAACTTTCACCATTGGCTCACCCCCGCCCAGATCGGCCAGCTTTACGGCCCCTCGCAGTCTGACATTGCCACAATCTCAGCCTGGCTTACCAGCAAAGGGTTCACGGTTACCCATGTGGCTCTGGACCGCATGTCCATCGGCTTCAGCGGCACGGCCGGCCAGGTGACAAATGCCTTCCATACCGAGATTCATCAACTTTCGGTGAATGGCAAGGCCCACATCGCCAACATGAGCGACCCGCAGATTCCCGCGGCCATCTCGCCCGTGGTTTCAGGCCTCAAGGGATTGCACAACTTCCTGCCGCATCCGCTGCACCATGACGGAGCCCTTGTCCATTTCAACCCGCAGGCGGGCAAATGGCAACTGCCGACCGTTTCCTCGACGGATTCCGCGACGGGCAAAACGAACAAGCCGGTTCCGGCGACACGTCTTCATCCTGAATTCGGCATCAACGTGCCCGCGGATCCGACGACCGGCTCCAGCGCATACCTCGAAGAAGATGTGACGCCCTACGACTTCGCGACCATCTATAACGTGCTGCCGCTGTGGAACGCCGGCACGCCGATCAATGGAACCGGGCAGACGATAGCGATTGACGGAACCAGCGACATTAATCTCGGCGATGTGACCACTTACCGTACCGCCTTTGGATTGCCCGCAGGCCAGACAGTAGAAGAGGTGAAGGGCGCCAACGGAATCGACCCCGGACCCTGCACCAACACCACCGGCGCCTGTGGAATCGGGGATCTAGAAGAAAACACGCTCGACGTGGAAGTGTCGGGAGGCGTTGCCCCCGGCGCCCAGATTGTGCTGGTCACCTCGGGCTACAACAGCCAGACCAATCCGACCAACGACCCCATCTTCGAAGGCGCGCAGTACGTCATCGAAAACCATAACAACGTGGGTTCGACCGAAGAGAACGTGAAGCTGATTGCGTCCGCCAGCATTCTAAGCCTGAGCTATGGCCTGTGCGAGTTGGGCATGGGCACATCGAGTAACGTTGCGTACTACGACCTCTGGCAATCGGCTGCGGCAGAAGGCATCTCGGTCTTTGTGGCCACGGGCGACTCCGGCTCGCCGGCCTGCGACGACGGCGGAGATTCCAATGGCAATCCCTATTCCGCGCAATATGGACTCTCAGTAAACGGCCTCGCTTCAACCCCGTTCGACACCGCGGTCGGCGGCACGGATTTTGAGTGGTGCAAGCCAACCATCGATTCCAGCGGCAATATACATGGCTGCCCGGCGACGAGTTCCGCGGCCTCGCCTTACTGGAATGCCAACAACAACACGACCAATGGCGAGAGCGCCACGGGGTACGTTCCTGAGATACCCTGGAACGACACCTGCGAGAACCCGATCTGGGCAAACTATCTGATTAGCTTTGCCAACAACCTGACACCCTACAGTATTTCTTCATCGGCGAATCCCGATGCCGTATGCAACTGGGTCGAGAACAACTGGTACAACGTTGACATTTACTTTCAGCAGCAGTACGGCTTCCAGGAGGTTCTTGCTTCGTATGTAGATACTGTCGGGGGCAGCGGCGGCCAGAGCAACTGCGTTGTGAACACTGAGGACACCGATCCCAGCGATCCCACGTGCTCCAGCGCCAGCACCGTCAGCACTGCGAACGGCACGGTAACGCTCGAGAACGACGGCTGGCCTGTCCCCTCGTGGCAATCCGGCGTAACGGGGACGAGCAGCCTTACTTCCCGGGCAATCCCCGATGTGAGCTTCTTTGCAGGAGACGGCTCGCTCGGCAGCGCCACGCTGATCTGCGTTTCGACGCTGGGCAGTTGCGTGACCTCGTCGACCGTCGGCACCAACCCGGTAACCATTGAGCCCACGGCACAGGAGGTAGGTGGAACCTCGGTGGCTACGCCCGAGATGGCCGGTGTAATGGCCCTCATCAATCAGAAGGCGGGAGCGGCGCAGGGGCTGCCGAATCAGCAACTCTACCAGATCGCGGCAACGCAGAGCTATGCCAACTGCAGCGCCGAAACGGTGAAGAACACGAGCACAAGCTGCTACTTCCAGAGCATCGACGAGGGCACCAATGCCATGCCCTGCAGCCTGGGAACTGCAGGCGCCGAGGGCGGCGCAATTTACGAGGGCAACGGAAACTGGGATGACCAGGCCCAGCCCTACACGGGCCTGGTTTCTCCCAATTGTGTGGCTCTCAATTCGGGAGATGTGATCGGCACGCTGGTGAGCTCCGGCACTACCCAGGCTTACAACGCGACGGCCGGTTACAACATGGCCACCGGCCTGGGGTCGCTAAACGTCGCTAATGTCGTTAACGCGTGGGTTTCCGACGCGGGCACAAACACGGCAACCATGAGCATCACCACCACACCCGCAGCCGGCACCGGGGGCACGATCTCCCTGGGCTCGGGTGTCAGCCTGGTGATTGCAGTGACGATGACCGGTGGCAGCGGCACGCCGACCGGCACCATTACGGCTGCAGGCATAAACGGAACGCTCTCGAGCAGCGGCGCGGTAACGATCACCATTCCGGCCGGAAGCCTGGCGCCCGGCACTGACACGGTGACGGTTAACTACAGCGGCGACCCAACCTACGCCCCCACCAGCCAAACCCTGACCGTGAATGCCGCGGCGGCAGTAGCGACGGTCAACGTGTCAGCCCCGGCGTCCGACAATATTGTCGACTCGGTAATCGTATCGGTAGGCGTGTCCGGACCGGGTCCGACCCCGACCGGGACTGTGACCTTGTCCGGCGGCTCGTACAGCTCGACGGCTACTAAACTTTCGGCCAACGGCGCGGCCAGCTTCACCATCCCCGCCGGCGACCTGCCGGGCAGCGCCGCAGGCACCACCGACACCCTGACCGCGAGCTATAGCGGCGACAGCAACTATGGTTCGGCCACGGGGACCACGACAATCGTCATGGTCAGCACAACCGCCCTGACGCCGACCATCAAAGTGACTGCGAGTCCGACCGGCGGCATCGATACCAGCCAGCCCCTGACCTTGAACGTAACGGTGAGCGGAAGCGGCACACTCCCGACCGGAACCGTAACCGTGACTTCGAGCGCGGCTACGAGCGGCAGTACACTCGCGAGCGGAATATCTGCGCAGCTCGCTGGGGGTTTGACCACTATCAGTGTTCCCGCCAACAACTTGAACGCCGGAACTGACTCCTTGTCCGTCGCCTACCCCGGCGACAGCGTCTACGCGGCCGGCTCGGGGTCGGTCAGCGTGACGGTGACGCAGTCTACCTTCAGTCTGTCAGCCTCAACACCCTCGCCTGCATCGGTCTCGCCGGGAACCCCGGCAACCTCGACCATCACCGGCAACACGAGCACCACCGATTACACCGGCACGGTGACGCTGAGTAATTGCACCATAACCGTCTCACCCACCAACGCCGTCAACCTGCCCACGTGCTCGGTGAGCGGAACGATCACCTATGCCAACGGCACGCCGACTAGTTCCACCAACCCGGCGCCCACCGCGACCGTGATCACCTACGCGAACCAATCGTCGATGCTTGACACCCATCCGTTCAAGATCCTTTACGGCGCGGGTGGAACGGCGCTTGCCTTCCTGGTCTTCCTCGGCATTCCGGCGCGGCGCAAGAGCTGGAGGGCGCTGCTGGGCGCACTTGTGCTGCTTGCCGGGCTGGGAACGCTCTCAGCCTGCGGCGGAGGAGGCGGAGGGAACAACGTTAACACCGCAACCAGCCCTGGCAGCTACACCTTCCAGGTGACCGGCACCGGCAACGATCCGGCCAAGGTCTCCGTACCCGTCACGTTCTCGTTGACCGTGAACTAACTCCAATCTCTCTCAACAGCATTGGGCCCTTCCCGCCGGGAAGGGCCCCTTTTTGCAGCGCGATAATCTCGCGCCAGAAAAGGACCGTAACGGGCGCCGGCATGACGCCAGAATTCGAGTTTTGTCATCGCGCTGCGAGGGCGGGTATGCGCAGCGTGACGCGAGTTCCGCGTCCGAGTTCGCTGCTGATCTCCGCGCTGCCGCCGTGAAGCGTCAGAATGCTCTGCACGATAGCCAGGCCCAATCCGGTGCTGCCCGAGTTCTGCGAGCGTGATGGATCGACGCGGAAGAAGCGATCGAATACTCTGGGCAGCGCCTCGGCGGGAATGCCGGCGCCGGTGTCGGAGACCTCGATGCGAATCGCGCCGCCCTCGTTCGTGGCCGCCAGCGTCACGGTCCCTCCCGGCGGCGTATGGGCAATGGCGTTCGAGACCAGGTTGATCACCGCACGCAGCATCAGCGAGCGATCCAGTTCCGCGTTGAGCGGCTCGGCCCCATCGTTCACCACAAGCGATATTCCTGCGTCGGCCGCAGAAGCTTCGTAGTAGTCGCGGACCGTGGCGAGCAACTCGCCGATCTTCACGTTCTCGCGATGCAACTCGGTCAAGGGGCTCTCCGCGCGGGCCAGAAACATGAGATCGCCGATCAGTTCGGAAAGCCGGACTGCTTCTTCCAGTGAAGACTCCAGCACGTCGCGGTACTCGTCGGCCGTCCGTGAGCGGGCGAGAGCCACTTCGGCTTCTCCGCGGATATTGTTGACCGGCGTGCGCAAATCGTGCGCGATGTCGGCCGTGAACCTGGATATGCGCTCGAAGGATTCTTCAAGCCGCTCCAGCATTTCATTGAAGGTCCCGGCCAGCGACGCAAGTTCCGACGGATAACCTTCCGACTCGATCCGTTCGCGCAGATTCGTCGACGTGATTCTGCGCGCGGTTGCGGCGATCTCCTCGACGGGCCGAATGCCGTGCCGCGCAATCCGGTATCCCACCAGCGGGACGAGAACCGACGTGGCCAGCAGAATGCCCCAGAACCACAGCCGATAGCGCGCCAGCAGCTCCTCTTCCTGCGAGACGTCGATGGCGATTTGAACCGTATCGCTGTGAGTCGGCGGCATGCCGACGGCAACCGTAGCGCTGGTGACCCGGAATGGTTGCCCATGTCTGCCCGCCATCGCAATCGAACGCTCGAAACGGCCGCGGGTCCGGCTCGCGAGCTCCGCAAGATCCAACTTTTCGGCCATGCCGGGCGTAGTCATGATCGGCACGCCATGTTCATCGAGGAGACGAATGTAGAACTGCTGGTACCGGCGGGCCTCAGACTCAAGCTCAATCTCTTCGCGCAGCCCATCCTCGTCGTCCGGCCGTTCCCGCAGCATGGTGCGCAGCACGTTCAGCTTGTCGGCAAGGAACAGCTCTGTGCTTCGGTCCAGTTCCGTCCGCAGGACGACGTAGAGACTCGCCGTGGCCAGGATTACCAGCAACAGGCCCGCCAGCGAGTAAGCCGCCGACAGCCGGAACGCGAGGGTCCTGCGCGGGGGCAGCGCAGCCCAGGCGCTACGACTCGGGTTCGAAGACATAACCGGCGCCACGCACCGTGTGAATCAGTTTTACGGGGAAGGGGTCGTCCACCTTGCTGCGCAACCGGCGGACATTGACATCCACGACGTTCGTATCGCTGTCGAAGTTCATATCCCACACCGACTCGGCGATCAGCGTGCGCGACAGCACTTCGCCGGCGCGCCGCGCCAGCAGGGTCAACAACAGGAACTCCTTTGAAGTGAGGTCGAGCTTCTGGCCGGCACGCGTCGCACGGTGGCGCAGCAGATCGATCTCCAGGTCGGCCCAGCGCAGGGTCTCCTGCGGGCGCGGAGTTGAGCGGCGCAACAGCGAGCGCACCCGGGCCAGGAGTTCGGAGAATGCGAACGGTTTTACGAGGTAGTCATCGGCTCCCAACTCGAACCCGCGCACGCGTTCGTGCACGGCGTCGCGCGCCGTAAGCATCAGTACCAGCGCCTTCTGTTTGGTCTCGCGCAGGCGCGTCAGCACCTGCCATCCCTCCAGACCGGGAAGCATAACATCCAGAACGATGAGGTCGAAGTCGACTTCCACCGCCAGGTGCAGGCCTTCCAGACCGTCGGATGCGACGTCGACCACGTAACCGGCTTCGCTCAGTCCCTTCTTCAGGAACTTGGCGGTCTTCACTTCGTCTTCAATAACCAGGATTTTCATGATTGTGCATCCTAGAATGTGAATCGTGCGGAAAACTGCAGCACTCGCGGAGGACCGTTCGGGCTGATCTCCTGCAATGTGCCAAAGTTGCCGGGACCCGAGTTGGGTACCAGGTAGCAGGTCTGATTCGGCGACGCGCCGTCGCCGCAGTTGCTGCCGATGGGGTTGTATTCAAGCTGGTTGATGCCGTCGCCGTTCTGCACGTAGTAGTTGGCGTGGTTGAGCAGATTGAAAGCCTGCACCTGAATCTGCAGATCTCTGCCTTCCTTCACCGCGAAATCCCGCGCCAAAGCTGCGTCGATTCGCTGCAGCCACGGACCGTAGAAGGAATTCAACCCGATGCCCGGCACCGGTCCGGCGCCGTTGATGCCTCCCGCGGTGTTCGCCGTGTCCTGGTTGAAGGCTGTGTCGTTCAGATTGTCGTTGGCCCCGTCGCAATTGCTGAAGGACACGGTGGAGCTGGTGCAGGCCGGACTAAGCAGTGCGGCGTAGGGCCTCCCGGATGAGAACTCCATCACCGTGCTGAGGGTCCAATCAGCAAACAGCGCGTGCGCCACGCTGCCGCTCGCGAATCGCTTGAGCGCAGGCTGGTACAAAGCCGCCACCGTGACCCGGTTTCGCTCATCAAGCAGCGAGGGGGCATGGGTGTTGCTGAAGTCGAACTGGTTGTTGAAGTCCATGCCATCGCGCATCATGCTTTTGGCCCAGGTGTAGGAGGTCTGCAGCGAGAGGCCGCGCCCAACCCGCCGCTGGAGCGTTGCAAACAGCGAGTTGTAATCGTTCTGTCCGGAACTGATGAGCTCGAGGATCTGGCCCAGGCTGCTGCTTACGAGGCCATCGGTGAGCAGTCCGTTGTCCATATTCGGCAGGGTGATCGTTGTTCCCGGACAGGGCGCGGCTGTGGCATTGGCGCCGCAGATCACATAGGTGGTTGTGCCCTGCAAGGGCATCAGGTTCAGGTCGTACGCGCTGCCTGAAAACAGGTGGACGCCATGATTCCACATGGTGCCGATGCTGAAGGTGGTGTTGGGTAGAATCTCGGTTTCAACCTGCAGGCTGGCCTGCAGGATGTACGGCACCCGGAGCTGGGGCGAAACCAGGGAGATGTCGGGCGACGCCCCGAAGAGCGGGGAATTGCCGGGAAGAATCGAAGGGAAGGTTGGCGCTTGTTGGTCAGGTGCGCCTGAAGATGGGGTGTAACTGGCATTGACCTCGGACTGCTGTGAAGCAAGCCCGTTGGCGATGACCGCGTTGCGGTAGTTGAGCCCGTTCATGTTGGTATAGAAGTCGCCGAATCCGCCACGCACCACGGTATTCGAATCCGGCTGCCACGCAAAACCGAAGCGCGGCCCCAGGCGCTGGAACTGGTTGGGATATTGCCCGGTAAGCGGGAAGGCCGGATTCTCGACAGGCTGTGGGTAGACCTGAAAGTCCTCGCGCAAGCCCAGCTCCAGCGTCAGCCGCGGCAACGCTCTAAAGGTGTCCTGAATGTAGAAGCCGTAGTAAGGGACGGCAAAAGAAAAGGTCGGGGTTCCCGCAGCCTGGCTGAAATTGGAGTATTCTCCCAGCGCAAAAGCTTCGAGGTTGGGGAATTCATAAAGGCCGAGCGGCGATCCGAAGTCGACAGCCTCGTTGGGGTCGGCGCCGCCGTCGTCGGTGTCCGCATCCCATGAGCGGTTCCAATCGAAACCGAGTTGCAGCATGTGCTTGCCGATCACGTAGTCGATCCGGTCGGAGAATGAGTACTGCTTTTCAAAAACCCTGCCGATGGAAAATGCCGCGTTACCCATAGTGAAGGCGGCGGGACTATCCAGAATGACCGTCGGCGTGTTCGGCGCCAGCCCGGTGGGCGTTGCAATTTCGTTGTCCTGCGAAGTGCCTGCGTGGAACTCGTTCAGTAGTCTTGTTGAGAACGTGTGGGTCCAGCCGGCGGTTGCTCCAAAGGTGTGCACATAGGCGTTGGCCAATGTCTGCGTGCCAT
>Ga0326727_10022583_pt1 | contig 12136 bp, 14 predicted proteins | sample MB2enrmetagenome_FD_207643 | JGI IMG/M metagenome (GOLD analysis project Ga0326727, IMG submission 207643) | Lab enriched peat soil microbial communities from McLean, Ithaca, NY, United States - MB29MY | ecosystem: Environmental > Terrestrial > Soil > Wetlands > Peat | place: USA: New York... | reverse complement strand
CTTCACCGTGTCGCCCTCGTCCACGGTGCGCTCGATGAGCTTGCCGGCGGTCTTGAAGGCGATATTCACTTCCGTGAGCTCGATATTGCCGGAGACCACGATGCGGTTTTCCGGGGTCCTATTCGCGTCGCGATACGTATAGACCCCAGCCACAGCGACGGCGACTAAGGCAAGGATAATGAGGATTCGCTTTTTCATGTTCCACTCCGCTTACTGCACCATCGGCCCGGACTTACTGCAGCGTGCTGCGCACGCGACCCATGGCTTGCGCCAGATCGAGCCGCGCCAGATTGTAGTTGTAAAGCGCATCGATGGTGTTATCGCGCGCCCGTTCCAGGCGGGTCTGCGCGTCGGTCACTTCCACGCTGACCGCTACGCCGGCATCATAGCGCCGGCGTGCCTGCGTGAGTTCGTTATTGGCCAATTCCAGACCCTCTTGCGCGACCTTTACCTGCTGGTCGGCGGATTGCAAACTGTCGAGCGCCAGGCGCACGTCGAGCTCGATCTGCTCCTTGAGATCGTTGGTCCGAATCGATTCGGCGCGGTATTGCGATGCCGATTCCTCGCGCCGCGCGTCGCGCCGGCCGCCATCGAAAAGCGGCACCTTCAACTGGATTCCAACAGTCCGTGTGGGCACTGAATTCGTGAGCGACGTGCCGATATCGCCATAGTCGCCGAAAGCCGCGAGAGACGGCAGGCGCTCGAGTTTCGTGGCGCTGGCGGAAAGCCGCGCGTTCCATTCGCGATCCTGCTGCGCTTTGAGGTCGGGCCGCTGCTTCAGGGCTTGCGCCTTGGCGGCGTCCATGGTGAGCGCGTCCACCGGCGCGTATTGCAGCTTGTCGGTCAATTGCAGGTCGACATCGAGCCGCATATTCATCGCCCGCAGCAGCTGCAAGTGGGCGCTGTGACGGGCATTCTGCGCCACCAGCAGGCGCTGGCGGTCATTAGCCAGTTGCACCTTGGCGCGCGTGATCTCGATTCCCGTTCCGGTGCCGGCTTCTTTCTCGTTCTCCGACTGCTTCAGCAGCGCTTCCGAGAGGGTGACGTTGGCCTGCGCGGTCTCCACATCGGCATCGCCCCGGACGGCGGCCAGATAGGCGCGCGCCACTTGCGACGCCACCTGCTCTTGAGTGGCATCGGTGTCGGAGCGGGCTGCGGTAACACCCACCTTGGAAGCCTGATAGCGGCGGATCAGGCTCAAATCGAGAACATTCTGTGTGCCCGTAACCCGGGCGTCCACGGTGGTGAACGGCCCCACGAAAGTATTGAGGCTGAAGCCGGGGATCGGTATGGCGCTGAAGACGGCGCGATTGAAACCCAGAGCGTCGAGGTTTTCGGTTCGGCTCTGGTCGCTGAACGCAGCATCGACATTCGGCAGCAGAGCGGCGCGCTGTTCGAGCGCGCGGGCTTGCGCCTGCTTCACAGCCTCATCGGCCAGCTGGATGCGGGTGCTGCCCTCCGGCGAGATGGCCACATCGACCGCCCGCTTGAGACTTAGTTGCACCGGTTCAGCGGCCATCGCGAGCGAACTTGTGAGCAACAACAGGTTGGTTATTCTCATCTATTTTCCTCGGTGTTTTCGCCCAGTACGGCGGGAGCGCGCATGCCGCCCACGATGAAGGCCACCAGTTCGCGGATCAACAGATTCGCGTCAATTGAGAACTGGCGGCAAACGAATAACATCGTGTGGGCCATCGCTCCCACCATCAATTGCAGGCGAAGCTCGACCTCCTGCTCGCTCAGTTGCGGAAGAGCGCGCCCGAACGCCGCCGTAAAACGGTTCTTCACGGTCATGAAGTGCCGCTCGGCGATCAACGGCATCAGCCCCTCGCCGTAAAGACGGCCCATCAATTTCCCGAATTCGGGATTCTCTTTGATTCGTCGCAGCGGCGGTTCCAGAAAGGCTCTGAGAAGTTTCTCCAGCGGCACGGACGAGGATCCGGCTTCCCTTTCCATCCCATCCAGCAGGGCGAGCCGTTCTTCATTTACCGGACCGGCCTTGCGGAGCACCAACTGATCGAGCAGTTCTTCCTTATTCCCGAAATGGTAGTGAATGGCGGCCAGGTTCACGCCCGCTTCGGCAATAATCTGCCGCAACGAGGTCCCGGCATATCCGTGCTCACCGAAGAGACGTTCAGCCGTATCGAGGATCTTGCCCTGCGTTTCAATCATTCGATTGATTTAATCATACGTTTGAATCAGCGCCGAGTCAATAGACTTCGGATGGGAAAATCTTCGGACCTGAAATTGCCCATGGGAATTGCGGGGCAGGGGAAGTCTTATGTGGAACCGAATTGCCGACCTGTGGTGCCGCAAGATGCACACCGAAGCGATGTGGCCGATTCACGGGAAGTATGTTTGCAAACGGTGCATGCGGGAGTATCCGGTGGAATGGGAAGGACGCCTCGCCTCCGTCCGTGAATCCAGTGTGCCAGGGGACCCAACAGTGTGGTTGGGGGAACCCAGATAGTTATCGATTGGTAGTATGTAAATCTGCGGCTGGGCATTCATCTTTACACATTCGGATCGCTGAGAAGGGCAGCGTCCCGGGCGGCGGCAATCGGCGCCGACACGCTCCAGATCTTTGCCGCCAGTCCGCGCATGTGGCGTGCAGGCACGCCCGATCCTCTGCAAATCGAGGCACTTCAGGTCATCCGCCGGGAATGCGGCATTGACCCGTTGGTAGTCCACGTAAATTACCTCGTGAATCTGGCTTCCCGCGATCCCGAAATTCGCGCCAAATCCATCGCCACTTTTCGCGGCGAACTGGATCGTGCGGCCAAGGTCGCCGCGGAATTCCTGGTGGTGCACCCGGGCAGCTACAGAGGGCAGACAGTGGATGACGCTATTTCGGCATGTGCCGACGGATTGTGCCAGGCCGCCGACGGCTTCAGCGGACCCGTGACGGTGCTCATCGAAAATACCGCCGGCTGCGGGTGCAATTTAGGCAGCACGTTCGAGGAACTGCGGGGCATTCGCGATCTGGCCCGGGCGTATGCGCGGGTTCCGATCGGTTATTGCCTCGACACCTGCCATCTGTTGGCCGCCGGCTTCGACATTACGACGAGGGACGGTCTGCGAAGCACCATCCGCCGGGCTGACGACGTCCTGGGGCTGGAGAACGTGCCCGTATTTCACGCCAACGATTCCAAAGCGCCGCTCGGATCGCGGGTCGACCGTCACGCCCGGATCGGCAAGGGGTACATCGGCCGCGAGCCGTTCCGCCGGCTGCTGGCCCACCCCCAACTGCGCGGCAAGACGTTTATCTCCGAGACGCCCGTGGAAAAAGAAGGCGATGACCGCAGGAATATGGCGACTCTGCGCTCGCTCGCGCCGGCCATGTGGCGCGCCCTCAATCCGCCCGTAGCGCCTTCACCGGATCGACGCGCACGGCGCGAATGACCGCGGGAACCGCCGCCACCGCTGCCGCCGCAAGAATGGTCAGCGAAGGCAGCGTAAGCCGCACCCAATCGTTGGCGCGCACTTCAAACAGCAAGTTCTCGATGTACCGCGCCGACGTCATGCCAAGCGCCAGCCCCGCCCCGGCGCCCGCAACCACCATTGCGAAGAAATCGCGCGCCACCCTCCGGGCGATGGTCGCCGCGGGCGCGCCGAATCGGCGTAAGAGACGGCGATCGATTGTCCATCCTGGCGCACCGCGTCGGCCATCCGCCGGAACATGGGATAGGAGGAGGCGTCGTACGTCATGAGCTTACCGTCCGCCCCGGAGCCTTCGAAGGCGACCGCGTAAAGGCGTTCGGGCGACGCGATCGGCAGGGGCCGCAGCAACAAGGCGTCGATGAGGCGGAAGGCCGACGTGCATGCGCCAATCGCCAGCGCCAGTGAAAGCACGGCAGCCGTGGAGGCGACCTTCGTCTTTACGATTTGCCGCCATCCGAAAACCGTATCGGCGCGAACGGAGTGCAGCCATGACGAGATCCGAATGTCCCGGCTTTCTTCGCGCCGCTGCAAGAGCGGACCGAAGGCGCGGTGCACCTCCGCGGGTTCGCGGCCATGCTCCGGCGCTTCGTCGATATGTGACTGGAGCTCTTCGTCAATTTCGGCTCACACCATTGGGCCGGAAGGCGTTCACAATGCGCGACCAAAGGGACACGGCAATCACCTCATACTCAGATGTCTAAATAAATACTCCGGGCCGAAAAAGTTACGCACTATCCGTGATTTCGCCGGAGATTCGCCTCATTTCACCCCTGTGGGAAGTGCTAAACAGGCGTTAACTTCGGTTTTGCTATATTTTCTCTCCGCATCTTGGTACACTGTTCACCTGTCATGATGCTTCCGACCATTGCGGCCGCTCTGGCGATGGGGGCCCTGGCTTGGGCTGGCGGGCCGGACGCCGCGCCCACCCACAAGCCGGTTCCTGCCAAGAGGGCGCCGCAGGCAACGGTCCGGAAGACGTCCCTAAGCGCTTCGACGGCGAAGCCGGCCGCGGTGAAGAGGCCGGCGACGGGCGCCGCTACCGCCCGGCGCGCCAGTAGAACGCCGGTGGTCCGCACCACCTGGCGCACGCGCCAGACAACCCCGACGGCCGACCGGTATCGCGAAATTCAGGAAGCCCTAGCCGCCCGCGGCTATCTGTCTTCCGAAGATGCCAACGGCACGTGGGGGCCGTCGTCCACTGAGGCGCTGAAGAGATTTCAAGCCGAGCAGAGTTTAGAATCGAGCGGCAAGATCGATTCCCTCTCGCTCATCGCTTTGGGGCTCGGCCCGAAGCACGATTCGGCCGCCTTGGTCCCGCGGACGGTGGACGCCAACGTCCAATCCGAGTTGGGCCGCAACTAGTCGCCGGCCGCTACGCTCCCGGTTCCCGCAAGAACACGATCGTCGGTTGCCCCTGGTACGAACTCAATTGTAGATTACGGTATCCGCATTTCTGCGCCACGCGAATCGACGCCAAATTGTTCGGGCTGACGATGCAGGTGGTTCGCGGCGGCGAAAAATGCTCGTCGCCCCAGCGGAGCGCCGCCCGCGCCGCCTCCGTCGCATAACCCCTGCCGTGGGCCCACGTCGGCAACACCCATCCGATCTCGGGCAATTCTTTCACCGGCGACTCCATCTCCCGCTTGTAATCGGCGAATCCCACCTCGCCCGCGAACTTTCCCGAAGCCTTTTCCTCCACCACCCAATAGCCGAAGCCCAGCAGCGACCAATGGCCCACATAACGGAGCAGCCGCGTCCACGATTCCTCTTCCGTAAACGGCTTCCGCCCGAGTTGGCGGCTCACGGCGGGGTCGGCCCACATAGCGGCGCACGGCGGGAAATCGTCCAGGCGATGGCCGCGAAGCGTCAGCCGCTCGGTTTCAAGCACGGGAATCGGCATGAAGACATTTTGCTATATTCTCGAGCGGGTCAATAGTGGTACCGGGCTTGCAAAAACTCGACCCGTGTGTCGGTAACCCGGTACACCATGCGGTGCTCGTGATTGAGGCGCCTGGCCCACTGTCCACTCAACGACCTCCTCAGGGGTTCCGGCTTGCCGATTCCGTGGAAGGGGTCGCGGCGCGTTGCCTCGACCAGCTCGAGCAGCCGAAGCGCTACTTTCCGGTCGGTTTCAATCCAAAATGTTAGATCGGCCAGAAAGTCGCGATCGAAGAGCGCCTCACGCTCTCCGGTCAGACTCAAAGCCCGACTTCCCGGCGCAACTCCTCCATCGTCATCTTCCGGAGTTGGCCCCGTTTCGCACGCCGTATGGCGTCTAGCAACCGCTTGGCATTGTTTGGCGATCGCAGCAGATAGTCCGTTTCCGTGAGGCTTGCCAGTTCCGTGGCCGGCACCAGCGCGACATCTTTCCCGCCTTTGCGGCGGACAATAACCGTTTCCTGGTCGTCGACTACGCGGTCCAAAACGCTGGCCAGGTTATCGCGCAAAGCAGTATAGGTCGTTTCGGTGGGCATGGGGACACTCCTATTTACAGCGTACAGGATTTCTGTACGCCTGGCAAACCCTATTTCTCGCCCGTTCCCAATAACGTCTCGAAATACGGCGCCTCCGGCTCCTTGTACACCACCGCCGTCTCCACATTCCGGAAGCCGCCGTCTTTCAGGTATCGCTCCAGCTCCAGTTCCGTGAATCCCAGCCAGACGTCGGCGTACATCTCGCGCGCTTCTTCGAAGTGATGGCGATTCAAATCCAGCACCGCGATCCGTCCGCCGGGCTTCAGAATTCTGCGCGCTTCCTCCACCGCGCGATGCGGATGGCGCGCATGATGCAGCGCCTGGCTCAAAAATGCCAGGTCCACCGTGCCCGCGCGGATGGGCACGTCCTCCAGATCGCCCAGCCGGTATTCCATATTTCCGATGCCGTGCTTGCGCGCCAGTTCCGTTCCGAACTCCACCATTTTTTCGGAGTTATCGATGGCGATCACCTTCTTCGCCCGCTGCGCCATCAGTTGCGAAATCGTGCCCTCGCCGGCGCCCAGGTCGGCGATCACCATCGGCGGCATGAGCTTCAGCAGCGCTTCCGCCACTCCCTTCCACGACCGTCCCGGCATGTACTGCCGTCCGAATTTCCCCGCCAGCTCATCGAAATAGCGGCGCATCTGGTCCTGCCGTTTGCGCATCGTGAGCCGCAGCGCCTGCTGGTCGTCCGCCGCTTCCGGCACCTCGGCCGCCGCCGACCGCAGCAAATTCATCAACTCGGCAGGAGCGGTCAGCCGGTAATAGGAATTTTTTCCTTCCCGCCGGTCATCCACCAGGCCGGCCTGCTTCAACTGCGCCAGGTGCGTGGAAATGCGGCTTTGTCCTTGCGCCAGAATATCTTGCAGCTCCGCTACGGAGAGTTCCTCGCGCTCCACGAGCAGCAGCAGCCGCAGCCGGCTGGGGTCGGCCGCCAGACGCAGCGATTTTAGGATTGACGCCATCGACTGGAATCCTCTAATATCAATGTATCAAGATTTCTTGATACGAGAAAGGGATTCTCACATGGGCACCGCCATATTGAACCAGACGGACTTTAAAGTCGCCGACCTGTCGCTCGCCGATTGGGGCCGCAAGGAAATCTCCATCGCCGAGTACGAAATGCCCGGCCTGATGGCCATCCGCCGCAAATATGCCGCCGAAAAGCCGCTGGCCGGCGTGCGAGTCACCGGCTCGCTCCACATGACCATCCAGACCGCGGTGCTCATCGAGACCCTGGCCGACCTCGGCGCCTCCGTGCGCTGGGCCAGCTGCAACATCTTCTCCACGCAGGACCACGCCGCCGCCGCCATCGCCGCCGCCGGCGTTCCGGTGTTCGCGTGGAAGGGCGAATCGCTGGAGGATTATTGGTGGTGCACCTGGCAGGCGCTCTCGCATCCCGATGGCAAAGGACCGCAGCTCATCGTGGACGATGGCGGCGACGCCACGCTTCTTATCCATAAAGGGTACGAGCTCGAAAACGGCAGCGACTGGGTCAACACTCCCTCTTCCGCGCACGAAGAAGACGTGATCAAGAACTTGCTCAAGAAGGTCCATGCCGAGAATCCGCAGCACTGGCACAACGTGGTGAAGGGATGGCGCGGCGTCTCCGAGGAGACTACTACCGGCGTACATCGCCTCTACAAAATGCAGGAAGCCGGCGCGCTGCTTGTCCCCGCCATCAACGTCAACGACTCGGTCACCAAATCCAAGTTCGATAATCTCTACGGCTGCCGCGAATCGCTGGCCGACGGCATCAAGCGCGCCACCGACGTCATGGTGGCCGGCAAGATCGCCGTGGTTTGCGGCTACGGCGACGTCGGAAAGGGTTCGGCCCACTCCCTCCGCGGCATGGGCGCACGCGTCATCGTCACGGAAATCGATCCCATCAACGCCCTGCAGGCCGCCATGGAAGGCTTCGAAGTCACTACCATCGAAGACACTCTCGGCCGCGGTGATATCTACGTCACCTGCACGGGTAACTGCGACATTATCACGCTGGAACACATGGAGAAGATGAAGGACCAGGCGATCGTCTGCAATATCGGCCACTTCGACAACGAAATCCAGATGGACCGGCTGAACGCCTCGCCCGCGTCGAAGACCAATATCAAGCCGCAAGTCGACATGTACACCTTCCCCGCCGGCCACAGCATCTTTGTCCTGGCGGAAGGCCGCCTGGTGAACCTGGGATGCGCCACCGGACACCCCAGCTTCGTGATGAGCAACAGCTTCGCCAACCAGACGCTGGCCCAGCTGGACCTCTGGAAGAACCGCGAGAGCTATCGAACCGGCGTCTACACGCTGCCCAAGAAGCTGGACGAAGAAGTGGCCCGGCTGCACCTGGAAAAGATCGGCGTGAAGCTCACCACTCTTAGTCCGAAGCAGGCCGAATACCTCGGAGTCCCGGTGGAAGGGCCTTACAAGGCGGATCATTATCGATACTAACGGGCGCGCTCGAACGATCGTGCTAAATTGAGGATCAGCGTCCCTCTGGAGAATAAACTTGGCAGAAACACAAAGACACCTCTTTACGTCGGAATCCGTCACCGAAGGCCACCCCGATAAGATCGCCGACCAGATTTCAGACGCCGTCCTGGACGCCGTTCTGGCGGACGACCCCACCGGCCGCGTTGCGTGCGAAGTTCTCGTCACCACCGGCACCTGCATCGTGGCCGGCGAAATCACCACCACCACCTACGTGGACGTTCCGCGCATTGCCCGCGGCACCATCGAACACGTGGGCTATAACGACGCCACCTACGGGTTCGACTGCAACACCTGCGGCGTGCACAACCTGATCCAGTCGCAGTCGCCCGACATTTCCATGGGTGTCGATACCGGCGGCGCCGGCGACCAGGGCCTGATGTTCGGCTATGCGTGCGACGAGACCCCCGAGCTGATGCCGTTGCCCATCATGATGGCGCACAAGCTGGTGCGGCGCCTCTCGGAAGCGCGCCGCGAGGGCATTCTCGATTTCCTCCGTCCCGATGGCAAGAGCCAGGTCAGCGTGGAATACGTGGGCACCACGCCCAAGCGCATCGAGGCCGTGGTCATCTCCACCCAGCACAGCCCCGATATCTCTACCGAAGACCTGCGCCGCGAGGTGAAGAAGCATATCATCGACGAAATCATCCCGTCGAACATGGTCGATTCGCAGACCAAATACCACATCAATCCCACCGGCCGGTTCGTAGTGGGCGGTCCGCACGGCGATACCGGCCTCACCGGCCGCAAAATCATCGTCGATACTTACGGCGGCATGGGCCGTCACGGCGGCGGCGCGTTCTCCGGCAAAGACCCGACGAAGGTGGACCGATCGGCCTGCTACATGGCGCGCTACATCGCCAAGAATATCGTCGCTTCCAAGCTCGCCAGCCGCTGCGAAGTACAACTGGCCTACGCCATCGGCGTCGCCGAGCCCGTTTCCGTCTGCGTGGATACCTTCGGCACCGGCGTCATCCCCGACGACCGCTTCACCGAGCTGGTCCGCGAGAATTTCCTGCTCACGCCCCGCGGCATCATCGATCACCTCAAGCTGCGCCGTCCCATCTATCGCAAGACGGCGGCCTTCGGCCACTTCGGCCGGACGGAGGATTCCTTCAGCTGGGAAGCCATCGACAAGGCCGAAGCGCTCAAAGAGCGCGCGGCAGCAGCGGCGAAAGCCTGACCGTCGTTTTTCAGCCTCCGGCCGCGCCAGTGGCCGGGGGCAGCCTGCCAACCTGAAGTCGCCCGACCCGATCCTGTTTTTTACATTCGTGAGCCGTTTTTCTTGTGAATCACGCCTTATGCAACAGGCGGGCACGGGCGAAAGGCGGCGTCCCACTCTTTTCAGATGCCTCTCGACGGCGCTCGGCGTCGTAGTCATGGCGGGCGGGCAAGCGGAATCCACTCCCCAACTGCGCGAGCTGCGCGGTCCGGACCCCGGAGCTGCGCTCTGCGTGAATCCACCATTAAATACTGCCGGCGGGGAGATCGATATCTCCAGTTCCGGCGAAGAATTGGCGCAGCGGATTCGCGACGGCTCTCCCGCTGCGATGCCTTGATCTTCACCGAAATCACCACGCGCAGCCGCCCACTGGCGGAACTCGGCTTCCGCATGGTTCTTTCCGATGAGCAGGTCCCCCGTCTGTGTTCCTCGGCGCGCGGCAAAAGCGCCAAAGGGGAGCCATGGTGCTCCGCCTCTCGCGCGCCTTCGGCGATGAGGCCGTGCGAATTCTTAAAGCCCAGCACAAGGGAATGGCAATCTATCCGGGAGCTCTCGAATGGGCCTCGACACCGCCGCTTCCTTGACGGTCATCGCCCTGCGCCATCGCCCTGCGCCAGAGCGAGCTTCGCTCGCTTGGACAAGCTAAAGCTTATCCCACAAAATCTCCGCCCGTAGGTTGCCAGCCCGGCGACAACTACGCCGACCGGCGCCAAATACCGGGGGCGATACCATGGAACCATGGCCGACCCCGCCGAGCCCTTCGAGTTGTCGATCCAAGTAGAGCCAGGCGACATTGACGAGCTCGGGCACGTCAACAACGTGACCTACCTGCGCTGGGTGCAGGACGCTGCCGTCGCCCATTGGACAGCTGTCGCACCGGCCGCCGAACAGGCGCGCCTCTTCTGGATCGTGCTCCGCCACGAGATCGACTACCTTCACCCGGCGCATCTCGAAGACCGCCTCGCCGCCTTCACGTGGGTGGGAATCTCGACGCGCCTGCGCTTCGACCGCCATACCGAAATCCGGCGCGTCCCCGATGGCCGCGTCCTCGCCCGCGCGCGCACCGTCTGGTGCCCTATCGACGCCGCCACCCGAAAACCCACGCCCGTCAGCGCGGAAGTGAGGGCGCGCTTCTCCGTCCCCGCTACTTCGCCGGAGTCAGCCCCCGCAAGCGATCCTTATTGATCTTGAGCACCACCCCGGCATTCCGGTCGGCCACCTCGCTCACCTTATATTCGGCCGCCGTGCCCAGCACTTGCGCCACTTCCGACCCGGTCAGCTTATAGTCGTCCATCAACCACTGCGCCATATTCGCGGTGGCATCGCGGAAAGCGCCGTCGATCGACCCGTCCAGCCCCATCGCCATAATATGCGTGGCCGATTCCACCCGCGGCCCCGGCATGCCCTTGTGCGGCAACACGTCCACGGTGAATTCCACATCCATCGACGTCTCCAGCGCGTTGCCGTTCAGTTCGCCGTCGCCCTGCGCCGCGTGGCCGTCGCCCACATAGAGCAAAGCCCCCGGCACGCTCACCGGCAAATAAATAGTCGCGCCTTCCGCCACTTCGTTGAAATCCATGTTGCCGCCGAACCGCCCGGAATCGCCCGTCCCCGGAGGCGCCTGCGCGGAGCCTGTCGCTACCGCCACGCATCCCAACATGGGATGCAGCGGCACGGCATATTGGGACAGATGCTCGCCCGGCTTTTCGGAAGTGGCCACGCCGCGCTGCACGTCCAGATGCCAGCGCACATTCTTGAAGCCGTCTTTTACCTTCACGGCGAGGTCGCTATCCACTCCGCGATCCACGATGCCATCGTCGCCGATCGCCCAATCGCGATTCAATCGCAGGTGCGTGAGGTGCACCGCCAGCACATCGCCGGGCGCCGCACCCGCTATATAGAAAGGTCCGGTCTCGGGATTGCCGCCCAGCACTCGCGTCACGCCCTTTTCATCGGTGCCGCCGGCGTCGACCGTGGTGGTGTGGATGGTATCGCCCGGCGACACCGTCAGCACCGGCGCATTAAACGGCGAGAACTGGCGATAGAACACGGTCGGCACGAAATCGTGCCGCTGCGGTGCTCCCGCGGGCCGCTCCGGAGCGCGCGTGGCATTGAATTTGTGTGTCGACGGATGATCCTTATCGTCGCTACCGATGAAGACGATGGTGCCCGAGATCGTGCCGCCCGAAAGCGTGCCGGTCAGTTCCTCGGTCCCGCCCTGATCGTCCTTGGCCAGGAAGTGGATGGCGCTCCCGTTCAGCGTGCCTTCCAGCTTGTCACCCCCGAACGTGCCCGTGAACTTGTTGCCCTCCTGCTTCAGTTCCATGGAAAAGTTGATCGGCGTGCCATAAAAATCGGCGTTCGCGAACCATTTGCCCGTAAGCACAGGCGTTTGGGCCGGCAGGCACGCGGGTACCAGCAGGAGCAGCAAGGAGGCGGTATTGCGCATAGCGTTCATAGTAGACGAACCGGAGCGCGGGTGGTTAGTACGCTGAGACTCGATCGCCTTACG
>Ga0326727_10022581_pt1 | contig 12137 bp, 10 predicted proteins | sample MB2enrmetagenome_FD_207643 | JGI IMG/M metagenome (GOLD analysis project Ga0326727, IMG submission 207643) | Lab enriched peat soil microbial communities from McLean, Ithaca, NY, United States - MB29MY | ecosystem: Environmental > Terrestrial > Soil > Wetlands > Peat | place: USA: New York... | reverse complement strand
CCGGTTTGCTGACACTATTTTGCCTCCTTGTGGTTACTGAACATAACAAAATAAGGAGGCACTGTACCTTAGATCTTTCGGCTTACTGAAGGGTCTCTCCTCTCGGAAAAATGATTTCTACAGAGCCGAAGTACACCATCCGACCCCCTCCACACCCCGGACATGAAGTATGAAATCGCAGTACAGACCCCATATCAGCTTTTTAATCCTCCAAAAGACCATAGATCAAACGAATGTGCGGGATCGCAGGACAGTACTGCTATCAGGGTGGCAGGCCGGATCGCCGGCTCCTCGCGGCCATGTCGGAGAGGCTCGCTCACCGAGGGCCGGATGGTGAAGGGTCGCATATCTGCGAAAATACCGGCCTTGTCCACCGGCGGCTCTCCATTATCGATCTTTCTCCGGATGGTCTCCAGCCGATGACAAACGAGGACAGCTCGCTCTGGCTGGTCTTCAATGGCGAGATCTACAATTTTGTCGAGCTTCGCGATGAACTGCAAAAAATAGGGCATACGTTCTACTCGAAGTCCGATACGGAAGTAATCCTCCACGCATACGAGGAATGGGGGCATGACTGCCTCGTACGGTTCAATGGCATGTGGGCGTTTGCACTCTGGGACGAGAAAAAACAGGAGCTCTTCTGCGCCCGGGACCGGTTCGGTATCAAACCGTTCTATTATACGGGGGCCGGCGGATCATTCCTGTTCGCTTCAGAGATCAAGGCGCTGCTTGCCCACCCGAACGCCGGGAATAAGCCTGACGACAAAATGCTCTGTACTTACCTCGCGTGGGGGGTGCAGGACCATTGCAGCCGGACCATGTTTGACGGTATCTTCCAGATCGAGCCGGGCCATGCCCTCGTTGTAACCAAAGAGGGGATACAACCGCCGTTCCGGTACTGGGACATCAAGGTAAACCCGGAGATCGGGACTGGCGGCGACGAGGAGAAAACCGCCACACACTTCCGCGAACTCTTGATGGATGCTGCCCGCACCCACTTACGAAGCGATGTGGCCATCGGTACGTGCCTCTCCGGGGGACTCGACTCCTCGACGCTTACCGTCCTCATCAACACGCTCATCAGAAAAGATACCCCCGATCATGTTGGCGAACGGCAGAAGACCTTCTCCGTGGTCTTTTCCAACAAAAAATTTGACGAGCGCACGTACATCGATGATGTCATTGCCGCGACGGGCGTAGATGACGCCCGTACAGAACCGACACCCGGCCAGCTCCGGGATGATATCGACCGCCTCGTGTATATACAGGATGAACCGTTCGGTTCGTTCTCTATGTACGCCCAGTTCTGTGTGATGAGACTCGCCAGCACCAAGGTCAAGGTGGTGCTCGACGGCCAAGGAGCAGACGAACTCCTCGGGGGGTACATAGGGTACCAGGGCAGTTACATCAGACACCTTATATCAACGTTCCACTGGAAGACCGCACTTTCCGAGGGTATTGGCAGCATGCGGCACCACCGCGGCTTCTTTGCTGACGCAATGCAGCAGTTAAAGGTGAGAAAAGAACGCAGGACTCTCCTGAAATGTACCCCGGAAACGATCGATCGTTACCAGGGGACCCTTGACGAAGTCCTGCACCGGGAACTGCTATCCACCAATCTTCCGGCACTCCTTCATTACGAGGATCGCAACTCCATGGCCTTTTCTATTGAGGCAAGGGTGCCGTATCTCGATGTGAAGGTCGCGGAGTACATCGCATCGCTCCCCTTTAAAGAAAAGATTAAAAATGGTGTCACAAAAGCAGTATTGCGGCGGGCAATCAAGGGCCTGGTCCCGGAATCCATACGTTGCCGCCAAGACAAGATGGGCTTTGTCACCCCGGAAGAATGCTGGATGAAAACCGAACTCAAACAGTTCGTCCTCGAGATCCTCTCATCCAGGAGCTTCAAATCGCGGCCCTACTGGGATGCTGATGCGGTCGCAAAGAACTATCTCGCGTTTCTCGAAGGTACATCAGCATATTCCTTTGATATCTGGCGAATCATCTGTACGGAACTCTGGTTCAGGAAATTCTTCGACAGTAGGGAACCGTCAGCAGCTGCAGCCTGATGCCCCTCCCCAGAGGACTCACCCCAGACCCGAGGAGGGCCGGTGCGGGAACCGGTCCCTCCGCCCATCCCCTGCGACGAGACAATTTATCCCTCTCCCGATAAGATCTTCCCTGCCGGCCATTTTGAGCCCTTCGCGCACAAGGCCCCGGTTCTGCGGTTCCCGGTATTGCATAAGCGCCCGCTGGATCTTCTTCTCCCGCCCCTTGGGCACGTGCACCGGTTCGAGCGTGAACGGGTTGAGCCCCGTGTAGTACATGCACGTGGAAACGCTCATGGGTGTGGGGGTAAAATCCTGCACCTGCTCGGCATAGAGGCCGCGGTCACGGATATATTCGGCAAGTTCGACCATGTCGCTGACCGTGCAGCCCGGGTGGCCGGACATAAAGTAGGGTACGAGGTACTGGCGCCGGTGTTTCCCTTTCTGGAGGGCTTCGAACCGGTCGACGAACCGGTCAAACACCGAACCGTCCGGCTTGTTCATGGCTTTCGTGACATGGGGTGAGATGTGCTCCGGGGCGACCTTGAGATGGCCTGAGACATGGCGATCGCAGAGCTCGTCCAGGTACCGGGAACCGGGATCATCGGCGAGCACAAGATCGTACCGGATACCGGAGCCGACGAATACCTTCTTTACTCCCGGCACATCGCTGACCTCTTTGAGGAGGTCTGCAAGCTGCCGGTGGCTCGTCCGGAGGGTTTGGCAGGCCGGCGAGCAGGGCTTGTCCGGGCATGCCCCCGCGGTGTCCCAGCGATCGCACTCCATGTCATACATATTGGCAGTCGGGCCGCCCACATCCTGGACAATTCCCCTGAACTCCGGCATCGCTGCCATCCGGGTCACTTCGCGGACGATGGATACTGCGCTCCTGCTCTGGACGATCCGCCCCTGGTGATGGGTGAGGGCACAGAACGAACAGCTCCCGAAGCACCCCCGGTGGCTCACCACCGAGAACTGTACTGGTTCAAGCGCCGGGACGGGTTTTTGGTACGAGGGGTGTGCCCGGCGCGAGAACGGCAGTTCGTAGATATGATCAAGTTCAGCGGCTGAAAGGGGTTGGGCCGGGGCATTCTGGATGATCACGGTCTTCGGGTGGGGCTGGGCAACTGCCCGCCCCCGCACCGGGTCCTGTTCCCGGTAGTGCAGGGCAAACGCCCGGGCGTACGCGGTTTTGTCCGAAGAAACGTCTGAGAACGCTGGGATCGCGACAACACCTTCCGGAGGTGCCGTGCGCCATTCTGCCAATTCCATGGTGTACGAGGTCCCGGGGATATCCCGCAGTTCACGGGCCTGTTCCCCGGCATCAAGTCGCCCGGCGATCGAGACCATCTGCCTCTCTGCCATACCATAGGCAAGAAGTGTGGCGGGGGCATCGGCAAGGATGGACTGGCGCACCCGGTCCTGCCAGTAATCATAGTGCGCAAACCTGCGCAGGCTCGCCTCGATCCCCCCGAGAACGATGGGCGTACCGGGATATGCCGCGTGGACCCGGTTTGCGTACACGATAGTCGCCCGGTCCGGGCGCCGGGGGACGCCTCCGGGCGAATATACATCAGAACTCCGCCGTTTCTGGTTTGGGGTAAAGTTATTGACCATCGAATCGACGTTGCCGGAAGAGATGCCAAAAAAGAGCCGCGGTTTCCCGAGGGCCGTAAAGTCACGTTCGGTTTTTATGTCAGGTTGTGCGATGATGCCAACGGAAAATCCCGCATCCCAGAGGACCCGGCCAATAAGCGCTGTGCCAAACGAGGGATGATCAACGTAGGCATCTCCCGTGACAAGAATGATATCAAAATGGTCGATACCACAAGCAGCCCTGCCCTCCGCGAGTGAAAGGGGGAGAAAAGGGGGTTGGATTTTCATGGTGGCCGTTCTGCTCTAAAAGAATCAGACCCGGGGGCGCCGGGTCAGGTCGCGGATAATCTCGGCAAGACCTCCGGGCACATCCTCTTCTTCTTTTTCCTCTTTCTCTTCCGGAACAGATTCAGCGGACGGTGCCCCTTTTCCTGAAGGGGGAGGGGCCTGCGGTCCGGTACCGTCTGGCTTCCCGTGGACCGGCAGGGAAACACCGGTCTTCTCATCCAGCCCACGGTGGATATCAAGGCCCGTGAATTCGAGGATGACTGCTTCAGCAACGATATATGTGACCGCCTTTTCCCGCAGGCAGCCGGTCAATGCATGGCCGGCCCTGCCGACAGAGGCATGGTAGTGGATCGCCGGGCCATCGTCACCCGGATAGATGGTACCGATACCCGCCATTTCCCAGCCGCCTTCGAACATGACGTAATGGGGCTCCGGGGGGATGGCGAGTTCTTCGGGACCGGTCACCATCCGCCCCTGCCGGAGTGCGCCAAGAAAAAGGATGGTACCGGTCTGTACTGCTTTATTCTGTATGAATTCCTTTGTTACGGCAAGAAAATCTTCGCCATCATCGATCCTCAGGATAAATACCCGGCCGAACCGGCCTTCAGAATACTGCATAGGCGCGCTCTTCTCTTGTATCTGGGTATTCATTGGATTGACGCGGATTTATATCTCTTTTCCCCCACTGGATGGAGGAAAAGCCGGGGTTCCCACTTCTGCATCTTTGTCTGAAAGGGAAAGATGCCGCGCAAACCTTAACCTTACCTCCTGCCCCCGGCTCCGCCTCCGCCAAATCCGCCACCAAAACCCCCGCGCCCACCGCCAAACCCGCCACGCGGACCGCCCTGGTTCATCGGCATAAAGGTGACGATAGGAATAAAGAATGCGTTCATGCCCATGACCCCCATCGGCACCCCGGTCTCAGCGACCGGTATATTGAGCGCCTTCATCGCCTCTTCCACCTTGTCGCCGACACCGAGCGCCGTGCCATAGACAAGCCAGTCACCCCACATCGGGAGATCTTCCGGGGCATACTTCCTGATCATGGCAAGATCGGAGAGGAAGTGGGCGAACGCATCCCATTCCAGCTTGTCCTTGTAATGATCCTCTTTCCAGTGCCCGAACAGGGTAGAGGGAGCGGCCCAGGCGATAACCAGCTGGATCACCGCAATAATCATGAGCACCACGGCGGGGATCATGCTGGCAGACTGATCAGGGAGTATAAGGGCAAGCAAGAATGTGATGGCACAGAAGACCGCCCCGATTGCGATGAACGGGGAGATGTGATCCCTGCCGTCAACCATGTATTCATAGGCAATGGTCGTATCCGCCCGGGTCGTCACATCGGCAAAATTCTTCTGGTACAGGAGTGCTTTCTCCTCGGCAAGGCTGTTTATCTGCGCATTTTTCACGAGTGTCTCAAGTGTTTTGGTCGAGAGCACGTTGTTTTCCGAGAGCCGCCCGACAAATGCGAGGACCCGCTGCTCGTAGGGGTCGGTTGTTTCCGTGGAAAGAATACGGATCTCCGGGCCGTTCCCGCCAGTGGAAGGGGTTATGGAGATGAGTTTTCGCCGGTGCAGGTCGAGAAGGGTTGCGTAATAGCCGTCCTTATCGAAATCCAGCGCGTCGCCTTTGAAGAGCAGGTTTACCTGCCATGGCTTGAGTACGGGGTCGGGGACGGTACTCAGGTAGGTCGTAACGGTGAACTTTTTCTCCCGCCCGTAGTGGTAATAGATAAAGAGCAAGAGGACCGGCACGAGGAGTACTGCCGCTTTCGCGAGGTACCCAAAGAGCGTGGCCACCGTGTAGGGCAGGTCGTACCAGAAGCTTGCAGATGCGGTTTGTGCCTGCAGGTCAGTGGCATTGGTCCGGAATCCCGGGATCTGGGCAAACCCACCTGCACCGGCGAGCATCTCGACCGCGATGTTCTCGTTTGCCGCAGCACTGCCGGTGATCGTATACGTATCCCCGGTCTTTTCTGCCTGAAGGGTGGGCGGGTACACGTAGATCTGGTTCACACCGTCAGCCGGAACCGTGATCCTGATATCATTGTACGGGATATGGTCCGACCCGGCGAACTGGAAGTTGAGGTGGGCAGTTGTCCCGTCATCTTCTATGGGTGGGTGAACCACGTACGTGGACTGGACCGTATAGGTACCCGCGTTATAATAGGCCGGGTTAAAAATCCCCACCTCGCTGGTGTCGGCCAAGAGACCGATCTCATTTTCTACAGAGGGATCGGACGACCCGGTGATTGAAACGGTGGACGTCGCATCCTTTGCATAGCCAACCGAGCCGGCGGGAGGGACGATGGAAACAAACTGGATGTACGGCTGGTCACTGCCTGCAAAGACCAGGGGGGCTTCCCACGAACGGTACAGCATGCGGTACTCACCGGAGTACTGCACCTGGTAGATATACTGCTCCTGCAGGGTACCGTTTTCGTACAGGGTCGCTTCATACGAGCTTACGGCAAGGTCTCCCTGGAGGAGGGGCAGGATGGCGGATACGATGACCAGCCCGATAACCCCCAGGACGAGCGCAATGATGACAATGACAGCTATCTGCCTGGTTTCACCCACGACCTATTCCCCCGTCAGAACTCGATCTTCGGCGGGGTCTTGATCTCTTCCTCGAACTGGAGATATTCAAGCTTGGGCATGCCGGTCATGTGGCCGATAAATTTCGAAGGGATCGTGTCCATCATCGTGTTGAATTCCTGCGAGATGTTGTTGAAGGTATACCGGTGCCGGGAGATCTCGTCCTCAAGGCTTTTTACCGAGTCCATGAGGGAGGTGACGGTCTGTGAGGTTTTTAATTCCGGGTAATTCTCGGCGACGGCAAGCAGTCGCCCGAAGATGGAACGGGACTCTGCCTCGACCTTGTTGAGGTCTCCCGGGCCTGCAGTAGCGACGCTTGCCCGCATCGCGGTGACCTTGGTGAACGTCTCCTGCTCGAATTTTGCGTAGCTCTTTACCGCACCGAGCAGCTGGTCGATCATGTCCAGACGCTTCTTCATCGCGACCCGGATCTGCCCGAGTGTCGCCTCTGACGAGTTTTTCAGGGAGTAGAACCGGTTGTAAATACCCACGGCCCAGAGGATAAGGCCGATGACAATCAGGATAATGACGATCAGGATGATCCAGAAGAGGATATCGCCAAGCATATGTTATCAGTACACTGATGCATGCGGTACCAGATAATAGATGGGGTAATATAACATGGGTACACCACGTTTCAAGACGTAAAATATAAAAATAAAGTGCAGGATCAGCGGTTTATGGCAGGGTAAAGGTTCCCACGACCCTGAGTTTGCCGCCTTCGAGGTAATGCAGGACCATCCGGGCCCCGGGCGGGTACACCAGTTCCTTTTCAAGGGTAAAGGTGAGTTCGGGCATTCTCCAGTCCCCTTCTGCGGTAACGTTCGTGAGACGCGCCGGGAGAAACTGCATCCAGTGGCCGAGATAAATCACCATCTCTTCTTTTAAGGGCGCCGGCCAGTATTTTATTAGCTGCGCCCTTCCGGTGACCACAGAAGAACATTTTATCGCCTGATCATTGGTGAGGACATACCCCCGGTCGAGGTCATCGGCTTCAATGCCCTTGAGGGCAAGGCCGGCCCGGTCTCCGGTAACCGCGGTCTCGGCATCATCGTCGTGCTTCTGGATGGAGCGGACCTGGGCGGTCTTCGCGGTCGGGAGTACTTTGAGTGAGTCGTGTTTTTTGATCACGCCATGGGTCACGCACCCGAGGACAACGACCCCGACACCCTTGACATTGAAATGGTGGTCAATCGGCAAGGTGCCGTTGCCACCCTCTTTTGCCTTCTGGTGGGCGGTCATCTTTGCCGCAGCATCGAGCAGCTTTTCGCGGAGACCGACCGGGTCATTTTCAATAGTTTCGTAGTGTTCGAGTACGGTGCCTTTGATGAGCGGCGCAATCTGGTCAGGTGAAAGGTAATTCCTGAAGATGATATACCCGTGTGCTTTTCCGGCGCACTGGAGCATCAGGACCGTTTCGCCGAATGTCGCCGTGATCTCATCTACCACGAGAATAACACGATCCGCAAGAGAGAGCGCATAAAAGAGCGAGGAGAGTTTTTCCGGGTACCGGGTGGGCTCAATAAAGGTGACCGTGGATTCACCTTTCTTGAGGTTGTAAAAGGTGATATCGCTGGTCGTCCCCTTCTTTCCCAGTGCATCGGAAAAGCCGTTCGGGGCAAGAACAGCGACGGTGATGTTGGACATGGTAGTATGGTATTGGTTGCAGGGGGTATTTGGATTTTAGGAGGACGTTCATAAACTATTGTCACAATTTCACTCAATACAATCGTAAATAGCGCAACACATAATTATTCATCGAAAGAATGTTGTTGGAACACATGAAAGGAAGTCTAAAATATCTGAGCCTTGTTGGAATTGTGCTATTTTTGTTCATTCTTACAAGAATCAACCTTGGTGATCTCTATACCGTTTTTTTAACCATTAATATTTTTTTTCTTATACTCGCGTTGCTGGTCAATTTTCTTGCTGTCTTTCTCAAGGCAGAAAAGTGGCGGATTATTGTAAATTCGATTAAAGGCGATTTTTCCCTTTTAGCAAGCGTCAAGGCATTTCTCGTTGGCTTTTCGTTTTCAACGATTACTCCAGCAAAACTAGGTGATTTCATCAAGATATTTTATATAAAAGATGATCAGTGTGGGTGGGGTCGCTCCCTTGCAACTGTTGTTATTGACAGATTAATCGATATTATCCTATTATGCTCGATCGCCGCTATCGGGATATATGGCTTTTCTCTGTTCTACCATATTGAGATCCTGTCATGGGGTTTTGCCCTTCTCATAGTCGCCGGGATTATTGTTACGTTATATGTTATCCTGAACAAACTACTTCTGTCAAAACTCCTCAAACCTTTCTTTAACCATTTCGTGCCGAAAAACCTTAAAAATCAGGTTTCGGAATATTACCATGATTTTTATAAAGGATTGTTCACCTTTTATCAGGATCACCGGCGTTTCATTCTTAGTGTCGGGGTTGGCGTTCTCTCATGGATACCACCGATCCTGTACGGTTACCTTCTCGCGCTCTCTCTCGGGATAACCATTGATATTTTCTTTTTCATACTTGTTATTCCCCTTATCAGCCTGCTTGACCTGCTTCCTATAAGCATTTCGGGAATCGGTACACGTGATGTCGCACTCATATTCCTCTTCGGACTACGTGGTACCTCCGCTGAGCAGGCAGTCGCATTTTCCCTGATCTACCTGTTTATGAGTTACTGGCTGATCGCATTAATTGGTGCGCTCGTGTACTTGCGATACCCGGTAACGATCCCGGAAGAATTACGTTAAAGCGTGGCCATCCGCACATGCCGGCTTTCTGGCTATTACACCGACGGTGTATGCATAATATTGTTTCGCAGGAAGGAAATATTCGAACTTGCCTAATATTTTCCTCAACGATACCGGCAGGATCTCACGATCATTCGTCGCCAGTGGGGGGAAAGCCTGAAGGCCAAATCTTTTCTCAACGACCAGACCCGCCCGTTTCATTGCGTGTTCGAGGCGTGATAATGAATAATCTTCTTCATACCCGAATTCGAAATTTTTCATAAGGACTGCCACCCATTTCCCTGCCTTATACCAGAGGCAGAGCGTGTTTGGTACGATAATAACAATTTTCCCTGATGGCTTTACTACCCGGGCCATCTCCCGTATTGCAGCAATATTTTCTGGATCTCTGAAATGTTCTATCACCCCGGAGTTATAAACGAGATCAAAGGCATCATTGTCAAATGGCATCGAAAAAATGCTTCCAAGCACAGCATTCGAACAGTTCTTCTGAGCTCGTCGCAGTGCCGCCACAGAAATATCAAGGCCACTGGTAAACTGGTTGTCAGAGAATAGGGCAAGAGTCTGGCCGGTACCGCATCCGGCTTCGAGAATTTTCGAACCGTGTTGGAGATCTGTTTTTAAGGTATTGATAAAGTCAAGATATTTCAGACTGTAATCGCTGATAACCAAGTTTTTTGCCCAGACCTTTTCCCAGATCTCATCTGACATCCTGCAACCGCCTTTACAACTACACATTTCACGGGATGCTATATCCTCTTTATGAAAGCCCGGTAATTTTCATAAAGGGGAGATTTATTTATGGATTCGATTGCAAACAGGTAATGAACACCTGATGATTTCAATTATCATTCCACTATTTAATGAAAGAGACAATATCATCCGTTATGATACTGATTTGTTTCCCGTCATTGAAGATATCGCAAAAAATTATCATGAAATCGCAGAGTTTATTTTTGTTGACGATGGTAGCAAAGATGATACGGTAAAAAAAATCCAGGAAATTGCGAACACCCGATCCAACGTCAGGATAGCGCAGCACGGTACAAACAAGGGGATGGGAAATGCAATAAAAACCGGGCTTGCCCTATGCAAAGGAGAGCTCGTCATAACCATGGATGCTGATCTCACATTCAGGCCGGTCGATGTCGAAATATTACTTGCGAAGTATAATGAAACCCATGCGGATTGTATTTCCGGGTCCCCCTATCTTGAAAAAGGCCTCATGGAAGAAGTCACTCCGTTCAGGCTTCTCATGAGCAAATCAGTAAATTTTCTCTACCGGGTTCTGCTGGGGAGTAAAATTACCTGCGTTAGTCCCATTTTCCGACTCTATAAAGCTGATGTTCTTAAAGAGATGAACATCACCAGTAATAATTTTGAAATAAATGCTGAAATTATATCCAAATTGCTTATAAACGAAAAACCGGTCATCGAAGTTCCGGTTCCGTTGTTAAAGAGAAGATATGGTGTATCTAAAATCAATATAAGAAAAGAGATTACCAATTATATTCTTTTGATGTACAGAATTTTTAAAACAAAATATCTTCATAGAGAGTGGAAATAATCCGGTTTCCTCAAAAATACCTCTCTTTTCTTTGGATCAATGAGTATCCTTAACTTAAAATAGGAATCCCAAGAAAATAACATACAATGTTTGCTATCCTCCTTGGAACACGCCCGGAAATAATCAAGATGTCCCCAATTATCCGGTCTTGTGAAAAAAAGGGGGTGGATTATTTTGTGCTCCATACCGGTCAGCATTATTCATACGAGATGGACAAAATCTTTTTTGAAGACCTCCAAATACCTAAACCCCGGTATAATCTTGATGTTGGATCCCGAAGTCACGCAGAACAAACGGGAGTTATTATGGCCGGCGTGGAAAAGGTACTGATAAAAGAAAAGCCGGATGTTGTGCTCGTCCAAGGGGATACCAACACCGTACTTGCGGGAACTCTCGCTGCATCCAAATGTTACGTGCGGAGAGACCAAAACCTGCCGGTTGCGATTGCCCATGTCGAGGCAGGATTGCGCAGCTTTGATCGTACCATGCCGGAAGAAATCAATCGTGTGATTGCAGATCACATATCGGATTATTGTTTTGCGCCAACAGAAGTTGCCCAAAAAAACCTCCTACATGAAGGGATAAATGAGAAGAAAATTTTTGTTACTGGAAATACAATTGTTGATGCGGTCCGTCAGAATCTTGTCCTTTCTAAAGGCAGAGTGAAAATAATTACTGATCTTGGTTTACAACAAAAAGATTATTTACTGGTAACCCTGCACCGCCAAGAGAATGTGGACGATCAGGTTCGTCTTGAAGGTATCTTCAAAGCCCTGAATCAAATACATAAAATTACTGAAATACCAATTGTTTTTCCAGTTCACCCGCGGACAGAGAAAATGATCAAATCATTTGGGTTGAATATTGAAGGTGTGCAAATGATCCCACCCCAAGGATTTTTAGAATTCTTACAGGTTGAATCAAAAGCCCGCCTGGTGTTAACGGATTCCGGGGGAGTACAAGAAGAAACATGTATTCTGGGCGTGCCTTGTGTGACGATAAGGGATTCTACAGAGCGACCAGAAACTGTTTTTGTTGGGGCAAATATAATTGCCGGAGTTTTTCCATCAGATATTATTAAAGCAACAACCACGATGCTCGAAAAACATTGCTCATGGAAAAATCCATTCGGAGATGGTTCTGCAGGGGAACGTATAGTAACAACATTGTGCGAAGAAAATCTATAATGATAAGTAATTTAGATTTGGCTCTGTAGAAATCATTTTTCCGAGAGGAGAGACTCTTCAGTAAGCCGAAAGATCTAAGGTACAGTGCCTCCTTATTTTGT
>Ga0326727_10022580_pt1 | contig 12138 bp, 11 predicted proteins | sample MB2enrmetagenome_FD_207643 | JGI IMG/M metagenome (GOLD analysis project Ga0326727, IMG submission 207643) | Lab enriched peat soil microbial communities from McLean, Ithaca, NY, United States - MB29MY | ecosystem: Environmental > Terrestrial > Soil > Wetlands > Peat | place: USA: New York... | reverse complement strand
GGTCGTTGGCACGGCGCTGGGTGCGGCGGCCGGCGCGGCGATCGGCGCAGCGGCCGGCGGCGCAGGCGTTGGCGCCGCGATCGGCGCGGCGACCGGATTGATCGCCGGCACCGCGGTCGGTGCGTCCAATGCCCAGGTCTCGGGCGGGAATGTCCAGGCGCGTTACGATACCGCCTATGCGCAGTGCATGTCCGCCAAGGGCGACAGCGTCCAGACGCCGCAACCGTCATATGCGGGCGGCTATCCTTACGCTGCGGCCTATCCGGCTTACGGTTACGGCTATCCCTACGCCTACCCGTACTATTACGGCCCTGGTTACATTGGCCCGACGGTCGTGGTCGGCGGCGGCTGGGGTGGCTGGGGCTGGCGCGGCGGTTACCGCCACTGGTAAGGCGACGAACGACCCTGTTGGCCAGCCGACCTGACGAGTGGCCCAGTCACGAGATAGGCTGCGTCACGACATCAGCTTGTTGAGATCGGCGGCCATTTCCGCGCCGGTCTCATCGGCGCGGATCGGCGCGATGAACCGTCCGTCGGGCGCCATCAGGTACAGGATCGAGCTGTGGTCCATTGAATAGTCGTTCGGACCGGGCCCGGTCCGGTGCTCGGCGTAATACACGTGATATTCCTTGGCCGCCGCGGCGATCTCGGCCGGCGTCCCGGTCAGCCCTTCCAGCCGAGGCGTGAACGCCGCGGTGTATTGCTTCATCACCGCCGGCGTGTCGCGCCGCGGATCGACGGTGACGAACAGTGGCTGCAACCGGTCCGCCTTGTTGCCGAGCTTGTCGAGCGCGTCCGCCACTGCATTCAGCGTGGTCGGGCAGACATCGGGGCAGTAAGTGTAGCCGAAATAAACCAGCATATACTTGCCGCGGAAATCGCGGTCGGTGACGGTCTGCCCGTCGGCGTTCTCCAGGGTGAATGGTCCGCCCACCACCGGCCCGCCGGCCTCGCCGTTGAGCCACAGGAATCCGCCGGTGCCGAGCAACAGCAAGGCAAACAGCAGGCCGATGATCGCATAGACCGGCGGTCCCGACCCGGCTTTGGCGGGCGGGCGCTTTGGGTCATTCGTGGTGGACATCGCGGCCTCCTTCAGCGTGGCAGGTGGGTAAGCGTGGCGACGGGGTGGCTGCAGATCCGACGGATTTCGGCAAGCAACTGGTCCGGCGTGCGCCAGCCGCCTGGGCTGTCGGGTCGCCACAGGGCGCGCAGCCAGCCGTCGGGATCGACCAGGAACTCGGTGCCTCCCAGCGCGGCGGGGGCGACGCCGGCGATTGCGGCGTACGCCACCCACGCCGCCGGCGTGGCCGAAATACAGTCGCCAGGCGCGGGCAGCCCGATGCGCCCATCAGTCCGTGCATTCCTGCCGTCCGGTGTCAGCCACAGCGTGATGGTGCTCACCCCCGCCTGAGCCGGAATGGGTGACGATGCCGGTGCGGTTTCCGCCTCCATCCCGGCGATCACCCGCAGCACCTGGCCGCGCAGATGGTCGGTGTCAACGCCTGTCGCGCGGCCGCATACGATGGCCACCGACGGGGCTTGCAGCGGCGCCGGCCAGGTCCCCTGCTCGGTCATCGAGCGGCCGGCATTGTTGGCCCGGATGTAGTCAATCAGGGCCCAACGGTCATCGGCCGACAGCGTGGCGGCGAATCCGGGCATCGCCAGGGGGGCCTCGAGGACGCCATCCTGTGACCCTTCCTCTGGCGCGTCGATGCCGTGGCTGAGCCACCAGAACAGCTCGCCATCGCTGTGTTCCCACAAATGCGGGGCGGTCAGATCGGCCGGCTGGACCGGCAGGGCGGCCGCGCGCGTTCCGTCGCCGCGCCCTGTCGCGCCATGACAGGAGGTGCAGTTTGCGGCGAACAGCGTGGCGCCGCGGGCAATGCTGTCGGCGGTGAAGCCCGTCGGCGAGGTCGCGTAGCTTGTCGGGTAGGCCTCGACCAGCAGCAGATCGAGATGCGGTGCAGCCTGCCAGACAATGACCGCCGCGACGGCCACGGCGAGCCATCCGGCCGGGACCCGGGTGCCGCGCAGCCAGCGTGTTCGGCGCAGCGCAAGACCGGCCACAGCGATCGCGACTGCCGCGGCGATACTGACGAGGGCCCCGGCGACCTCGTGGCGGAGAGCGGGGTCGGCGATGGCGACAAGGCTGGGGCGCCATGCAAACGGCCAGACTGATTGGTCCTGGAAGGCAGGCACCTGGCTTGCGAGGAAACCTGCGGCGAGCACCATGGCGACACCGAGCGCGGTTTCGGCGGCCATCAGGCGCAGGATCCGTGGGCGCGCCGCGGCGTCCGGTGTGGCCGTACGGTGCAAGACGGCAAAGTGACCGGCTGCGAGCGCCAGCAGGGGCAGGAACAGCGCCAGTTTCAGCAGAGCAACGTGCCCGTAGGTGGTTCCGAGCAGCCGGGGCAGGTCGCCGAGCAACGTGACAGTCAGCATCAGGGCGCTGACTGTCAGAACGATCACCGCGGCGATCGCGATGATGGAGAAGCGGCGCCAGGCGCGCCGCGCGTCCGGCGGTGGCAACGTGCCGACCAGCACGAAAAGCGCCGGCAATCCGCCCAGCCACGCCCCCATCGCGGCCAGATGCAACGCCTCCGCGCCGACCAGCCGGTTGGTCAGCGCATCGTCGACCGCGCCGGCGTGGCCGAGCACCCCCTGCATCATCGCCGACAGCACGGCAAGCAGCAGCGCCGTCCACAGCGCGCCGCGCCAGGGCCGCAGCAGTGGCACCGCCAGGGCGATGAGCGCGAGGCGGATCAGCACCACCTGGCCAAAGCGCGTGCCACGGACGACAAGCCACAGCACCGCCAGAGCCTGAGCGGGACCTGTGGCGTTGCCGATGGTCACCGCCTGCATGACCAGCCACGCCGCCCCGGTGAGCAACGTGGCGACCGCCGCGATCCGTGCCATGCGCAGCACGCGGAGCCGGGCCAGCGCGATTAGGTCATTGCTGCGCTCGGGCGCGGGCGTGACGGTGCGCACGCGCGAGGGGATCACCGCGACCAATGACACCAGCGAACCGATCAGCACCAGCAGGGCCAGCAGATGCAGCCCTCGCAGCGTGGTGAGAAGGATGGCGTTGGCGTCCATCACCAGGCCGCCGCGATCGGTGCGGCATCGGGCCAAACCCGCCGTCGGCCCACTGCAGGCTGGCGGGTCAACGCGCGGTGCGCGGCGATCAAGCCTGGGATTGGGAGGCGCAGACGCATCGCCGCCGCACCCTACACAAACGGGGCCGCAGGGCAATCGGTCGCGAGCCGTGCGGCCCAGCACCCGTGGCCCAGCACCCGTGGCCCAGCGCTCGCGGTCCGTCACCTGCGGTGCGTCACCAAATCATTACGATGCCAAGCTATTTTTCCCGCCGCCGCACCGCGCCTGCCACCAGGCGCCTGGCCCGGTGGCTGATCCGGGAGGAAGCATCATCCGCCGTGGCTCCCCGCGCCGATCGACCCGCGTGCCCGCCTTGCGCGCCCCCTAGCTTTCCGGCGCCTTCACGAAGCACAGCACGCCGGCGCGCGGCGTCCAGCACACCACGGCATGGCCGGTCGGATTGTCGGGCCGGGTCAGCACGCGCTCGTCCGGCACCGCGCGCCATTCGTCGCCGATGAAAGCCTCATAGTGGCCGTCCAGCACGCGCGACAGCACCGGACGGCAATCGGCCATCGAGCAGCACAGCGCGTTGGTCCAAGGCTGGCGCAGGCTGTTGAACCACGGCGCCAGTTGCGGATCGGCGTCGGGTGGGGGCGCCGCGTGCGCCTGGCACGCGATCAGCAGGATCGTACCTGGAACGAGATGCCGCATGCGGCCGCCCTCCTTCGCTCTTCGCCGGGATGACGATCAGACCGATTTTCAGCGTGCCACAGGAGGCGCCATGCAGGGTAAGCAATAAAATCGTGAAACTGCCGCAATCATCGGCGCTTCACCGATGGCGATCGATCGGCGGCCCCGTTACCAGACGCGGCGGCCGAGCAAAGGCGTCGCGCGCATCAGGTTGACAATGCGTGGGCTGTCGGGGTGGAAACGCCGCGCCCACATCTCCCAGCGCAGCCGCACCACCAGGCGCCAACTGCGTTCGGTCTTCGTCGCCTCCCGCGCGGCGGTCAGCCACAGCGGCGCAGGAATGCCCCAGCCTTCGAGCTCATAGCCGAGCGGGCGTTGATGCGGCGGTTGGGCAAAGTCGTAGACCGGGGCTGGGCGAAACAGCTCCCCGTCAAGCGGGAACTGCGCCACCACGTCGAGCTGGGAATGAAACCGGTCGAGCATCTGACGTTTCAGCGCGCGATCCGCCTCGGTCAGCGGCAACCACAGCGGTGGCTCGCCATTCGGCAGGAAGACGCCCCTGACGGTGCTGGAACCGGAACGATGATAGCCGGCGAATTCCCAGACCGGCGGCTTCAATGGCAGATGGCTGATCGCCTGGTGCACGGCAAACGCGACGGCGTCATGGTCCTGATGTCCGCCCTCGTAGGCGTGGGTCAGGATGATATCGGGGCCGACACCGGCGATCGCACGCTCTAGCTGGCGGATGATCGAGGGCAGATGGAAGCAGGCTTCGAGGCAGCGCACGCCCAAGGCATGGAACACCGCCGGCACGCCCGCCTCGGCAACCGCGCTGCGTACCTCCCGCGTGCGCGCCGCGGCATAGGCGGCAAGCGAGGCGAAGCCCTTGGCGCGCGCCTCGCGCATCGACCCAGCGCCGTCGGTGACGTGCAGGATGCTGAGCTGGTCGAAGCTGTTGAACTGCGCGCCGGCGCCCAGCACCTCGTCGTCCTGATGCGCAACGATCATGAGCACATGGCAGTCGGTGAAGGGCGAGGCGGGGCCGGCGCGCTCCGTCACGTCTCCCGCACCACCGGGTTGCGCAAGGTGCCGATCGAGGATATTTCGATCTCGCACACATCGCCGTGCTTCATGTCCGCGGTGGCGCCCTCGGTGCCCATCCAGACCATGTCGCCCGGATATAGCGTGAGATACTTCGTCATGGCCACCAGGAAATCCACCACGCCGAAGATCATGTGGTTGGTGGGGAACTCGATCATCTGCCGGCCGTTCAGCCGCACCTTGGTGATCAGGCTCTCCAGTTCGAGATCGGTCTCGATCCACGGCCCCATCGGCTTGAACGTGTCGGTGTTCTTGGCGCGCCACAGTGTGCGGTCGCCGCGCTGCCACGTGCGCTCGCTGACGTCGTTGCCGATGGTGTAGCCGAGCACGGCGGACAGCGCGTCGTCGCGCGTCAGGTGCTTGCATTTGCGGCCGATGATGGCGACCAGTTCGCCCTCGTATTGAACCTTGTCGGTGGCGTCCGTGGGGATGACGATCGCCTCGTCCTGCGCGATCAGCGCGTTGTTGGCGCGATAGCCGACATCGGGATTGGGTGGGAACTTGGGTTCCTGGCCGGTCTTGGCCGCCTGCTCGCGGACGTGTTCCGGGTAGTTCAGGCCGCAGGCGTAGAAAGTGACGGGTTCGAACGGAACGAGCAGTCTGACCTCGGCAAGTTTGCGCCTGTTGCCGGTGCGTTCCCAGGTGGCGAACGGCGAGCCGCGCACCGGAACAAGGTCGTCCCCCTCGACGATGGCGAATGTCGCGGTGCCGTTCTGATCGAAGCGTGCCCAGCGCATGGATGATCCCCCTGTTGGTTATGCCGCCCGTTGGTTACGCCGCCGCATCTTCCAGCACCATGGCGGCGCATTTCTCGCCGATCATGATGCTTGGCGCGTTGGTGTTGCCGGCGACGACCTGCGGCATGATCGAGGCGTCGGCGACGCGCAGCCCGGCGATACCATGCACCCGCAGGCGCGGGTCGACCACCGCATCGGGGCCATTGCCCATGCGGCAGGTGCCGACCGGATGCAGGTTGGAGACGCCGCGCGCGCGGATGTCGGTGATCATGTCCGCGTCGGTTTCGCAGGCCGGTCCGGGCGCGGTTTCCTCGACGATGTAGGGCTTCAACGCGGGTTGCGCGGCGATGCGGCGCGCCATGCGGATGCCGGCGATCAGCGCCTGGTAGTCGTACTCGGACTTGAGGAAATTGAAACGAATTTCCGGTGGCCCGAGCGGGTCGGGCGATTTGAGCCGCACCGTGCCGCGGCCTTCGGGGCGCAGATGCACCGGGCTGAGCGAGAAACCCGGAAATTCGTGCGAGATGATGCCGGCGCGCGTGCGCTCCAGCGTGCTGAAGGCGAACATGTTCATCTGGATGTCGGGTCGCTCGAAGCGCTGGTCGGAGCAGAAGAAGGCGCCGACATAGAGGCCGTTGCCGGACATCGGCCCCTTGCGGAACAGCGCGTATTGCGCCGCGGCGGCGACCCGGCGCGGCAGGCTGTAATTCAGCTCGTTCAGGGTGATCGACTTGCTGCATTTGTAGGTCAGATAGGTATTGAAATGATCGTGCAGGTTGTCGCCGACCGGCAGCTCGCGCTGCACGGGGATGCCCATCGCCTGCAGATGCGCGCCCGGACCGATGCCGGATAGCAACAATAATTGCGGCGAACCGTAGACGCCGCCGGAGACGACGATCTCGCGGCGGGCGCGGGCGGTCTTGCGGCCGGCGGGCGTCTGGAATTCGACGCCGACGGCGCGGCCGTTCTCGATCAGCAGGCGCGTCGCGTGCGCCTTGGTCTGGACGACGAAATTGGATCGATTGCGGGCCGGTTTCAGGTAGGCGACCGCGGTGCTCCAGCGGCGCGCGTTGGAGGTGGTGGTCTGGTAGAACCCGGCGCCCTCCTGCTTTGCGCCGTTGAAGTCGTCGTTGCGCGGGATGCCGGCCTGGATGGTGGCTTCGAGCAGCGCGTCGGCGAGTTCCCAGCGCTGCGGCTGATCGGAGACGCGCAGCGGGCCGCCGACGCCGTGGTATTCGCTGGGGCCGCGCGCCTGGTCCTCGGCCTTCTTGAAGTAGGGCAGCACCGAGTCCCAGTCCCAGCCGGTGCAGCCACGCTGGCGCCAGTCGTCGTAGTCGGCGTGATTGCCGCGCATGTAGACCATGCCGTTGATCGAGGAGGTGCCGCCGAGCACCTTGCCGCGCGGTTGATACATGATGCGGTTGTTGAGTTGCTTCTCGGGTTCTGAATCGAACATCCAGTTGACGGCGGGGTTGGTGAAGTTCTTGGCGTAGCCGAGAGGGATGTGGATCCAGGGGTTGCGGTCCTTTACGCCGGCCTCCAGCAGCAGCACGCGGTGGCGGCCGGATTCCGACAGGCGCGCGGCCACCGCGCAACCGGCGGAGCCCGCGCCGGTGACGATGAAATCGTAGGTGTCGGCGTCGCTGGTGGTGGTCGGCACTTGGTTTCCCCCGGTAGGTTCGCGTATTCCAGGGAGTGGCGGGCGATCCGTCAAATCCGGCGATGCGGGCAGGGGAGGGTGAGATGCCGAAAGGGTATATTCTGGCCGAGGTCACGGTGACCGATCCGGCGCTGTTCGAGACCTATCGTCCGCTCGCGGCGGCGGCGATCGCGGCGTTCGGAGGGACCTATCTGGTGCGGGGTGGGGCGACGGAGACGCTGGAGGGTGCGGGGAAGACGGCGCGGATGGTGCTGCTGGAGTTTCCGTCTCCGGAACGGGCGATGGAATGGTATCGGTCGGCGCAGTACCAGGAGGCGCTGGCGATAAGGTTGAAGGCGGCGACGACGGAGGCGTGTTTGTTGACCGGGCATGAGGGGTGAACTGGCAATCACCGTAACAAACACCGCAAGCTCTCGCGGGCGTATGAGCGCGATGATGCCCGTTGCCGCCCCCTCTCCCCAGCCCTCCCCCTCAAGGGGGGAGGGAGCTATCGTTTCGTTGTATTTGTTACGCCGTCGCCGCAGCCCTTACCCCCAACTCCGACGTCATCCGCTCGCGCATGATGAATTTCTGCATCTTCCCCGTCACCGTCATCGGGAATTCGTCAACGAAACGAATGTGCCGCGGCACCTTGTAGTGCGCGATCTGGTCGCGGCAGAATTCCCGCACCTCATCGGCCGACAAAACTTCCCCACTCCGCAGCTTGATCCACGCGCAGAGCTCCTCGCCGAACCGCGCATCGGGGATGCCAAACACCTGCACGTCCTGGATCTTCGGATGCCGATACAAAAACTCCTCGATCTCGCGCGGATAGATATTCTCGCCGCCGCGGATCACCATGTCCTTGATCCGCCCAACAATATTGACATACCCCTCGTCATCCATCGTCGCCAGGTCACCGGTGTGCATCCAGCGCGCCGCGTCGATCGCCTGCTCGGTCCGTTCGGCATCGTCCCAATACCCGCGCATCACCGAGTAACCCCGCGTGCACAATTCCCCCGACACCCCGCGCGGCACGATCCGCCCCTCGGCGTCGACGATCTTCACCTCCACATGCGGATGCACCCGCCCGACAGTAGACGTCCGCCGCGCCACCGGATCGTCCGTCGTGGTCTGCGTGCTGACCGGGCTGGTCTCCGTCATGCCATAGGCGATGGTGATCTCCGACAGATGCATCTGCGCCATGCAGCGGCGCATCACCTCGATCGGGCACGGCGCGCCGGCCATGATCCCGGTGCGCAATGACGACAGATCGAACCCGGCGAACTCGGGATGTTCCAGTTGCGCGATGAACATGGTCGGCACACCATGCAGCCCGGTGCAGCGTTCCTCGGCCACGGTCTGCAACGTCGCCAGCGGATCGAAGCCCTCACCCGGATAGACCATCGCCGTGCCATGCGTGGTGCACGCCAAATTCCCCAGCACCATGCCGAAACAATGATACAGCGGCACCGGAATGCATAACTTGTCGTCCGGCGTCAGCTTCATCGCCTCGCCGATGAAAAACCCGTTGTTGAGGATGTTGTGGTGCGTCAAGGTCGCCCCCTTCGGCGCCCCCGTCGTGCCGGAGGTGAACTGAATATTGATCGGCTCGTCGAATTGCAGCCGCCCCGCCAGCTCGGCCAGGTGCGCCCGATGCGACGCCGCCCCCATCCCATACACGCTGTCGAACGCAATGCAGCCCGGCGCGGGCGCGGACCCCGCACCGATCTGGATCACCATCTCCAACTTCGGCAGTTTCGCCGCTGTCAGGCGGCCGGGCTGCGCGGTGGAAAGCTCCGGCGCCAGCGTGTTCAGCATCCCGACATAATCCGAGGTCTTGAACGACGTCGCGGTGATCAGCGCGCGGCAGCCGACCTTGTTCAGCGCGTATTCCAGCTCCGACAGGCGATAGGCCGGGTTGATGTTCACCAGGATCAGTCCGGCCTTGGCGGTGGCGAACTGCGTCACCACCCACTCGGCGTTGTTGGGCGACCAGATGCCGATGCGCTCGCCGGGTTGCAGCCCCAGCGCCACCAGGCCGGCGGCGAAGGCGTCGACCTTCTCGCCCAGCGCGCGATAGGTCCAGCGGATCCCCTGCTGGCGGACGATGAGGCCGGGGCGATCGCCCCAGGTGGCGACGGTGCGGTCGAAGCTGGCGCCGATCGTCGCGCCGATCAGCGGAATGTCGCTGGCGCCGTGCGCGTAGCTGTCGGTGATGGCGGACATGGCGTGCTCCCCGGTGGGCGTTCGTTGCGCGCATTGTGCGGCTTGGAGGAGGGTGATTTCAATCGACGCGCGGACCCCGTGTCACAGCACCAACTGGGTCTGCGTCACCAGCGCGACCAGCTTGCCCTCCCGCGTGGTGATCCGCGTCTGCCAGACCTGCGTGCGACGGCCGCGATGGATCGGCGTCGCGGTGCCAATCACAGTCGTCCCCACCGTCGCTGGACCGATGAAGTTCGTTTTGCTCTCGATCGTTGTCGTGCCGGCGCCCTGCGGCAGGTTGGCAATGGTGCCCAGCGCGCCGAGCGTGTCGGCGAACGCCATCACCGCGCCGCCATGCAGCACCGCCGGGTTGGTGCAAAGCTCCGCGCGCACATCCATTTCGCCGACGATCCGGTCCGGTGTCGTCTCGGTCACGCGGATGCCGAGCAGCTCGGCAAACGGCAGCTTGGGTGCGGGCTGGGTCATGTCCCGGCTGGCGTGGTTGTGCCGGGAGAGTGGCCGATCACGCGGCGTGCGGGCAAGATGGTGCCGGCGGCCGGCCTGGTCGAAGCAAGGGGAAACGTCGATGAATGTCGTCACCGTGGAACAAAAGGGACTTGTCTCCATCATCCGGATCAACCGGCCGGAGAAGCTCAACGCGATCTCCAGCGCCGTCGCGGTGCAATTGCAGCAGGCGTTCGAGGCGTTCGACGCCTCCGACCAGCGCGTCGCCATCCTGAGCGCGGTGGGCGGGCGGGCGTTCACCTCGGGCGCCGACGTGACCGACCTGCCGGAGTTATGGCGCGCCATCCCCGGCGTCGGCTTTCGCACCGACAAGCCGATCATTGCCGCCACCTCGGGCTGGGTCGTCGGCGGCGGGATGGTGATGGTGATGCGGTGCGACCTGATGGTGTCGACCGAGAACACGATCTTCTACTACCCGGAGGCGAAGCTCGGCGTGACCGGCGGCATGATCAGCTCGCTGGTCTCGCACATGCCCTACAAGCTGGCGATGGAGGTCATGCTGCTCGGGGCCAAGGTGCCGGCGCGGCGGGCCTACGAGGTGGGGTTCGTCAATCGCGTGGTGCCCGACGGCGAGCACGAGGCGGCGGCGCTGGAAATGGCGCAGGAACTGCTGGACTCCGCCCCGCTGGTGATCGGCGCCCTGAAGCGCCTGGCGGCCGAGGTCATGCCGGTCGGCCCGATCGAGCGGATGGTCGCGGTCAGCCAGACCGTCGGCCGCGTGCGGGCCAGCGAAGACCTGCAGGAGGGCATCCGCGCCCATAAGGAGCGTCGCAATCCGCGGTTTACCGGGCGGTGAGGGCAACGGTTGGGGCGGAGCTCCCCACCATCCTCGGCGTGTCCCGAACGGACAAAATGCAACCCGCGGTCGTCAGTTAACCTGCCGGGCATCCTCCCGGGCAAGCCTACGAAATCGTTCCGAAACCCCGCTTCGTGTACGCATGCGGTTGGACAGCACGGTCGGGGCGATGAGTCTGTACAGCTTCTTTTTCTCGGTTCTCCTGCCGGGGCTGCTGGCGCTGAATTACGGCCTGATCAAGACGCGCAGGCCAATGAAGTCCGAGGTGCTGTGGGCGGGTTTCCTCGCCGGCCTGCTCGTCGGTATTTGCTGCCTGGCGGTGGAGACGGTGATTGATCACGTCCTCCCGCTCGCGCAAATGGCGCCGCTGGCAAGATCGGCGGCAGACGCCACGCTGGTCGCCGCCGGGCCGGAAGAGGGCCTGAAATTCTTCGCTTTGCTGCTGGTGATCCGTCGCTACGTCTACCCCGACGACGCCGCCGCCACGATCCTGGCGGCACTGGGCGTCGCCCTTGGCTTCGCGCTGATGGAGGATTCGCTCTATGTGATCAGTGCGTTCTCCGCCAGCGCGGTCGGCGGCAGCCTCGTCGCATTGATGCGCGCGTTGACCGCGGTGCCCGAACATGTGGTGTTCGGCCTGACGATGGGTGCCCTGATCGCGGTGACGCGCGGCGGCGGCCACGCCGAGTTGACGAAAAATTCGTCGGAGCTGATGCCCGCCTTGCTGGTTCCGCTGATCATGCACGCAGGCTACGACTTCCTGCTGATGGCGCATGAAGCCCTGTTGAAGGCACATGAGTCGCGGGCGGCATCGGAATGGACGGTCCAGTGGGTGCCCATTGTGATGGCCAGCTCGGTGATCACCGCAATCGTGCTGTGCAACCATGTGCTGACGCACGCGGCCCGGTTCGACAAACCCGTTCATGATGCGCGGTCGGGCCCCGCCTGGCTGGGCGGATTCCTGCTCATGGTAGGCTTGCTGATGGTCTGGATCATGCTTGAGGTCCCGACTCTCGAGTACCAACACGCGCTGGCGAAGTGCTGCGTGGTGCCGCTGATGTTCGGACTGGACCTGCTCTGGACGGCATTCAGACGAATGAACCAGCCGATGCCGACCATCGTCGCGCTCAGGTATTGATCCGCCGCCCTCGGGTCGAACCGCAGGCCGTTCCGCCGGCGTCGAGCGCAGGCAGGGACGTGCGGACCGCGGGAAGCAGTCGGTCAACCACCCAAATTTGGTCGATCAGTGCGCCGACCGGTAACGTACTTCGATCGGCACCGGGCGGTCGATCAGCACGGGCGGTCGATCAGCGCCGGGCGGGAAATTTATGCCGTCGCTTGACCTT
>Ga0326727_10022579_pt1 | contig 12138 bp, 8 predicted proteins | sample MB2enrmetagenome_FD_207643 | JGI IMG/M metagenome (GOLD analysis project Ga0326727, IMG submission 207643) | Lab enriched peat soil microbial communities from McLean, Ithaca, NY, United States - MB29MY | ecosystem: Environmental > Terrestrial > Soil > Wetlands > Peat | place: USA: New York... | reverse complement strand
AGCGTTTTCGGCAGCGGCTGGGCCTGGCTGGTCAAGCTGCCCGACGGGACCGTCGCGATCGAGACCACGCCCAACCAGGACAGCCCGCTCACCGCGGGGCACAAGCCGATCCTGTCCATCGACGTGTGGGAGCACGCCTACTATTTGAAGTATCAAAACCGGCGCGCCGAGTATGTGAAGGCGTTTTTCCAGGTGCTCAACTGGGACTATGTGAGCGGGCAGTTCGCACAGAAAGCGTAGGCGGCCGGTGGGCAAAATGATCCGGCCGGTTGGCGGCTGGGCTTTGGTTTTGACAGGGTTGGCGGTCGGGCTGGGCGGTTGCCACGCAAAGCCGGCGCTGACGCAAGAGCAGGCGGAAGGAAAGCACCTCTACGAGGTGAGGTGCGCCCATTGTCACGAGGACAACGATCTGGCTCTCAAGAAAGTCCCGCCGGATTTGCACGGCGTCTTTGACCGCAAGACATTGCCCAGCGGCATTCCCGCCACGGATGCAGCCGTGCGGCAGAATGTTCTGACGGGCAAGGGAATGATGCCGGGCTTTGCCGGCCGGTTTACCGGGGAGCAGATGACTGCTCTGCTGGCTTATCTGCACACCGGAATCCGCTGAGGCTGCGCGCGAAACGCATCTGCTGCGCGAAAGACATGGAATGCAGGCTGATTGGGAAAATCAGCCTGCATTCGGAGTTTCATTCCAGTTTCCAGTTTCTGCTGCTACCAGCCCAAACCGGCAGCCATGGTCTTGACCATGGTTCCATTGGCATCGTCGTCTTTCAGAGCCCAGACATAGGCGCCGCCCAGGCCGCCGGGGACCTTCACGTCGATATAGAGCATCTTCAAGAACGCCGTGTCGGGATCGTCGTAGGTGTAAAAGGTTTCCGTGGTTGGGTCGTAGAGCGAGACAGCAATCCTCTGCGGGTCGAACCACTTGGTGTAGCCGTTTGCGGGAAGATTCGCGAGGGTTGAATACGTCGCGGTGCCCGGAGTCAGCAAAGTGTCGCATCCGGGGGTATTGCCGCTGGTGTCGGTACACGGGCCCGTTCCCTTGGCCAGGAGAACCGCGGACGGCCCGGTCGAGCTTTGATACAGGCCATGGTTGATGTTGGGAACGCCGGTCCAGCCCGCGCCATAGAGAGGCACACCCATGGTGTACTTCGACGGCGGAACGCCGGCTTTGAGATAGGCGTTGACGGTCGAGTCGATGTCCAGATCCTGGCCGTACAAAGGGTCTTTTCGGGTATCAAAGAGCGGGGATGCGTCATTGGTTTGCGTATCCCACGAGCCGGCGTAGTTGTAGCCGTCGATGGTGATGAAATCGACTTGCGCGGCAGCCGCCTTGAGATCGATGTTCACGTAATTCTGCGCGCCGGCAGGGCCGTCAAAGGAGAGAACATACTGCTTGCCGGTGGTCTTTTCCAGCGCATTCAACTGGCTGCGGAACTCTTTGAGCAGGGCAGTGAAGTTCTGCTTGTCGGCCGCGGTCGGGAACTCCCAATCGATGTTGAAGCCGTCGAACAGGCCGGGAGCGGTGATGCCGGGCGCGATGTTTCCCTTGACGAACATGTTGATGCAGGAAGAAACCAGAGCCTGGCGGCCGGCCTGGGTGCTGGACGCGCTGACAAAAGCAGCAACATTCGCGGCGGATGCGCCGCCCATGGACATGAGCACCTTCAAACGCGGGTGAAGCTGCTTGAGCTGCTGGATTGCGGCGAAATTTCCATACATCGGCCCCGCGTAGGGCGTTCCGCTGACGCTGGGAAGATAGGGAGTGGAATAGTCCGCCCAGCTATCGGCAATGGCGCAGGCCGGGGCGGGTGTGGTGGTGACGTTGGCAAACGCGTAGATCAGGTGTGTCAGCTTATCGGCGACACCGTTCTGCTGTAGGTTGGCGATGTTATAGCCGGCGTAGTAGATACTCCACTCTTCAAAGTACCCGCCGAGGATTTTGCCCTGGCTTCTGTCTTGCCCAAATGTGGGGAAACAAGCGACGAGCAACAATACGCTTGTCAAAACCACTCGGCCCAGACGCAGGAATGAATGATTCGACATGGGAAGCTCTCCTTGATTGAGATGTACAGAACTGGTTGGGAACCACAGATGGTTGGGAACAACAGATTGGCGAAGTATAGGTCAAGGGAGTGAGACCGGCAATGAGTATTTTTGTTAAATATGATCGTCTGGCTGACCAATCAAAGGAAGTTTGTGCGAGTGGTCGATTGATTGTGCTCTAAATGAACAAAACTATGGATTTTGGGGGAATTTGAGGAAGGGGAGGGAAGGCGCGGCGGGGCAACGGAAAAACACGTCTCGCTGATGCGGGAGCGAATCGGCAATTCTTTAAGATGGCAGCAAGTTGGCCCCCGCTTCGCGGGGATAGCGGGTTAGCGAGTTGGCGGGTAGAGCCCTGGATTGCGGCCAAACATTTCTGTTCAGCCGAATCGGATGTTGGCTGGGCTGGCGGTTATTCGTAGCGGATCGCCGTCATGGGGTCTACTCCGGCGGCACGGCGGGCGGGAAGAGTGCAGGCGACGGCCGCGACCAGCAGCAGAACAAGAGTGGATGCGGCCAGCAGCAAGGGATCGCGCTGGCTTTCCTGGGCCCAGTGGGCCATGACTTTGCTCAGGGCCACGCTGAGCGCCAGCCCCGCGACAATGCCTCCGCCGACGCTGACCACGGTGGATGCGAAGACGATGCGCAGCACGTGGCCGCGCGGGGCGCCCAGGGCCATGCGAATGCCGAATTCATTGGTGCGCTGCACCACGGAATAGGAGACTACGCTGTAAAGGCCCACGGCCGCCAGCGCCAGCGCCAGCCCGGCAAAGGCGCCAAAGAGCCACGCCACCAGCCTTCCGCGCGCCCACTCCGGCTGTTCCATGATCCAGTGCTCCAGGTCGTGCACGTTGCCGCTGACCTGCTGGTCGCGATCGACAGAGTTAACCTTGGCCCGGATGGCGTGAAGCAGCGTGAGCGGCGGCACCTGCGAGCGGACCAGTATCTGGGTGTACATGCCCATGGCCATCGTGCAGGGGACGAAGGCCTCGGGCAGAATCGGATTGGAGAGGCCATCGTCGCGTTTGTCCGCGACCACACCCACAACCAACAGCCATCCCTCGGCGCCGGGCGCAGTGAGTAGATAGGGCGGCCTGGCTGTGACTTCGGGCACCTTGATGGAGTGGCCGACGGCATCGCCCAAGGGGAAATAGCGCCGGGCGAGCGTCTGGTTGACGACCATCATTGCCGCGCCGCGATGGTTCTCCGCCTGGTCCCAGATGCGACCCTGAAGCAGCGGAATGCGCAACGCGGGAAAGTACTCCGGGCTGACCATATTGAAGCGCAGGGACTGGTCTTCCGCGGACGGCTTTCCCATGATTTCGAACTTGGTGCTAAAGCCGTTCGAGGGTGGCGTGGCATTGCTGGAGACGGCGGTCATCTCCACGCCCGGAACCTCCGAGACCTTGGCCTGGAGTTGTTCAAAGTAGGGGGCGCGCTCGGCCCAGGTCTTGTAGGTGCCGTCGTGGATGGGAATGCCGACGGACATGATGTTGTGGGGGTCGTAGCCGAGATTGGTGTTCATTACGCGCACAAAGCCTTCAATGGCTGCGCCCGCCCCTGCCAGCATGAGCAGGGTGAGGGCGATCTGGCCGGCGATCAGCGCATTGTGCGTCCTGCGCCCGCTGACGCCTCGGGTGGTCTTGCGGGTATTCGATTGCATCATCTGGCTCACTTCGGGACGGGAGAGTTGGAGGGCGGGCCAAAGGCCAAACAGAATCCCTGTGCCGACGGCAATTGCGATGCTGAAGAAAAGAACCGGGAGGTTGATCTGAATGGCGGCTTCGTGGGGGAAGGAGAAGGCGGGCAGGTTGGCGACAATGACGCCCACGGTCTTGTATGCCAACAGAATGCCGAGGCCGGCGCCGGTGAGCGAGAGCAAGAGGGATTCCGTGAGCAACTGGCGGACGATGCGATTGCGGCTGGCACCGATGGCCGAGCGAACCGCGAATTCATGGCTCCGCGCCGTGGCCCGCGCCAGTTGCAGAATGGAGACGTTGCCGCAGCCGATCAGCAGAAGCAGGGCGACCGCGCCGAACAGCAGGTAGAGCGTTCCGCCCAGTTGCTTGACAAAATCTTCGTTGAGCCCCACAACGTGAAGGCGAAGGTGGTCGGGAGGGAAGTGTTTGGGCGTCTCCCTGGCATATTGCTCGATGAGCGGTTGCAACGCGGCGTCGGCGGTTGCATGGCTGACGCCCGGCTTGAGGCGAATGCCCACGTAGTAGCCGAGCGTGGTGTCCTGGGTGATCTTCCTGGGGAGGTAGACGTCGCCGTCGCCCCAGGTGAAGCGCGAGGCGGCCACACCGACGATGGTGTAGTTTTGCCGGACCAGTTGGATAGTCTTGCCAAGAACGGCTGGGTCGGCGTTGAAATAGCGCTGCCAGAATTTGTAGCTGAGAACGACGACCGGCTGGGGGTCCTGGCCGTCGATGGCGTCAGAGGGCTGCAAGCCGCGGCCCAGAGCCGCTGGAACGCCAAGGAAGTTGAAGGCGTTTGAACTCAGGTAGACTCCTTGCACATCCTCGGGCAGATCGCTGCCGGTAATGGTGAGGCTCCAATCATCTTCAAGGAAGGCGTCTTCCACAACTGGCGACTTGCGGATTTGCTGCCATTGCGCTCCGGTCAGGCCAAATCCACGCAGGTCGCCCGACGGCGTGATCAGGCGCATGTGGATCATCCGGTCGGGAGCCGCATAGGGATAGGGGTCCATCAGAATGGCGTAGACCACGCTGAAGACGGCCGTCGTGGCGCCGATGCCGAGAGCCAGCGAGAGGATCGAAGTCAGCGTGAAGCCCGGCATTTTGACGAGTTGCCGGAATCCGTAGCGGATATCCTGAAGCACACTTTGCATGGTGAGTCCCTTTTCCTGCGAACACGATGCGATGGAAGGCGGATCGCCGGAGCGCGCCGTTCACCTCATGGAAAGAGCACGCCGGGGGCCAACGCCCAATAGCTTCAAGTAGTTGATTTGATTGGAGGAGCAGGACTGATCACGGCCCGAGCTGTCCGTTTTTGTTGTGGCGCTGTTCAGAAATGGACAATCGGCCGGGCGGGAACCTGATAGCCTGACACAACTCCCGCCTTCGCTTTGGGCGGCTGCATCCTGAACCGGGATATACTTGGGATTGTTATGGCAACCGAGAAAACCTTCTACCTAGAGACGTTCGGCTGCCAGATGAATGCCCATGACTCCGAAAAGGTGATTGGCACATTGCAGCACCAGGGTTACCGGCAGGTGGAGACGGAAGAAGAAGCCGGCCTGGTCCTCTACAACACCTGTTCCATCCGCGACAAGGCGGAGCAGAAGGTCTTTCACCGCCTGGATTACTACAAGAGACAACAGAACGCAGGCAAACGCTTTGGCGTGCTGGGGTGCGTGGCGCAGCAGGAAGGCGAGAAGATCTTCGAGCGGGCGCCGTACGTTTCGCTGGTATCGGGCTCGGCCTCCTATCGCAAGCTGCCGGAGATGCTCACGCGCCTGGAAGCAGGCGAGACGCGCATCACCGGTCTGGACGATCGCCAGACAGACGAGACCTTCGAGACCGAGTTCACAGCGCGCCAGAATCCCTATCGCGGCTACATCACCATCATCGAAGGCTGCGACAAGTTCTGCGCCTATTGCGTGGTGCCGTATACCAGGGGCAAGGAACGGAGCCGCGGGTCGGCTTCGGTTTTGTCTGAAGCCCGGCGGATTGCTGACATGGGCTACACAGAGATTCAATTGCTGGGCCAGAATGTAAACAGCTACCACGACCCGGAAGGGAAGCGGAGCTTTGCGGAGTTGCTGGCCGCCGTGGGCGAGGTGGGCGGGATTCGCCGCGTGCGCTTTACCACCAGCCACCCGCGCGACTTTACCCGCGACATCGTCGAGGCCATCGATGCCGTGCCCACGCTGTGCGACCATGTGCATCTGCCGGTGCAGTCCGGCTCCTCGCGCATACTCAAGCTCATGGCCAGGGAGTACACGCGCGAGTGGTACCTGGAGCGGATCGCCTGGATCAAGCAGGCGCGCCGGCCGATCTCGATTTCTACGGACATCATTGTCGGGTTTCCCGGTGAAACCGACGACGACCTGATTCAAACGATGGACCTTCTTGCCGAGGTCGAGTACGATTGCGTTTTCGGTTTCAAGTACTCGGGCCGTCCGAACACTCCGGCACTCACCATGATCGACTCCATCCCCGAGGCGGAAAAGGCGGCCCGCCTTCAAGTAGTGCTTGACCGTCAGCGGGAGATCCAAAGGGTGAATTATGCCCGGCACTTGGGAGAGGTAATGGAAGTAATGGTCGAAGGCGTGAATCCGGCGCGAGGGCAGATTACCGGCCGCAGCAGCCAGAACAAGCCGGTCAACTTCAGTTGCGCACAACCCATTGCGCCGGCGCCCGGCAGCTACATGAAGGTGAAAATAACCGCTACGCATCCGAACAGTCTGGCTGGCGAGGCGCTGGCTGGCGAGGCGGTCTAAGATTGAAGCGGATGAAGGAAAGGGAAGCCATGGACATCGAGGTGAGGATTCGCGGGCTCATGATGGACCCGGCGACCAACATGCCGATCGTGGTGCTCAAGGATGTCGGTTCAGACACCGTGATGCCCATCTGGGTGGGCATCTTCGAGGCCAATGCCATTGCCATCGAGATTGAGAAGGTGGCAGCGCCACGGCCGATGACCCACGATCTTACGAGAAACCTCCTCCGTCACCTGAATGCCCGGCTGGAACGCGTTGTGATTTCCGAGCTCAAGGACGATACGTTCTTTGCGACCCTGTGGCTTCGCCAGGGAGACGAGCCGTTGATCGTGGATGCGCGGCCATCGGACGCGATCGCTTTGGCGCTGCGCTCGGATTGCCCGATCTACGTTGCGGAGCAGGTGATGATGAGCGCCAAGTTGAATACCTCAGGACCTCCCGAAGGCCCCACTGCCGAGCAGTTGCGTGGCTGGCTCGAAGGTCTGAACGATGAGGACCTGGGTCGCTACAAGATGTAACTGGGGAGTGACGCGGCACACGGGAGGCAAGGCCAAGGCCAAGCTTCGCGCAGGGGCTTCGTGACTGAGTTCCTTAACAAAATTCCTGTCCCGGACAAGAGCGAGCGGCGTCTCAGGCTCCAGAGCACGTCAGGAGTCGACCCGCTCCGGTTCCCACCGATCGGTGGACTCGTGGACGATCAGGTCTTCGCGATCTTCCCGCTCTTCCTGCTCGCGGCGCTTCTCCTGTTCTTCGCGCTCCTCGCGACCATCACTCATAAGCTCCTCCTCTCTTGAGTGTAATAGAGCTTTTCCTCAGGAAAAGCGATCTCCCGGGAGGTAAACTGGGACGTACCGGCCCGGCGTTCAAACTTGATTGGTTTTCGTGGCAGCGGCGAACTGTGCGATGGATCCCAAACGAGTGAATGAACCTGGAGACCGATTTCAGTTGGCGTCAGCCCAGGTGCTTGAGTCGATGGGCCCCAGCGAGCGACGCCGATTGGGAGATGATCCATCGATGAACGAGATCGAAACGAATTCTTTGCCAGAAAACGCCTACCAGCCGCTCGGCCCCGGCGAAACCTATCAGCCTATCGTGCCCGCAGAGGCCAAGGAGCCGGAACTCACGCTGCGCGCGGTCTTCTGGGGCATTCTGTTCTGCGTGATCTTCTCCGTGGCTTCGGCATATTCGGGACTGAAGGTTGGGCAGGGGATGGAAGCCGCCATCCCCATCTCCATTCTCGCCATCGGCCTGGCGCGCATCTTCAAGCGCCGCACCAGCCTGCTGGAAAATGTCATCATCACGGGCATCGGCGCTGCGTCGGGCAGCGTGGTGGCGGGCGCCATCTTCACCCTGCCCACGCTTTACATCCTCCACCTCGATCCGCACCCGGTACAGACTATTTTCATCTGCCTGGCGGGCGGCTGCCTGGGGGTTCTGTTCCTGATTCCGTTGCGCCGCTACTTCGCGCGCGAGATGCACGGCCAGCTTCCCTTTCCCGAGGCGACGGCCATCACCGAAGTGCTGGTCACCGGAGAAAAAGGCGGCTCGCAGGCCAAACTGCTCCTCCAGGCAACCGTCATCGCCGCCGCGTACGACTTTTTCGTCACCACATTCCATGTGTGGAAAGAGTATGTGGACTTTCAGTTTGTGCCTTTGATGCGCACGCTCGCCGACAAGGGCCGGATGGTCTTCAACTTCGACGCGATCGGCTTCATCCTGGGCCTGGGCTACGTGATGGGCCTGCGCAGCGCACTGGTTTTTTGCGCCGGCGGCGTGCTCTCGAACTTCGTCCTCGTACCGCTGATCTGGTTCGTTGGCAGTCACATCGACGTGGCCGTGTATCCGGCCAGCCTGCCCATTTCGCACATGACCGCGGTGGAGATCTATCGCAACTATGTGCGCTTTATCGGCGTGGGAGCCATTGCCACGGCGGGAATCGTCGGCATCCTTAAGTCGCTGCGCGTGGTTGCCGGGTCGTTTGCCATTGCGCTGCGCGCCTTCCGCCACGGCGAGGCTCCTCACACGGAGCGGACCGACCGCGATATGCCGATTCTTTCCATTCTCCTGGGCGTGGTGCTGGGCGCGATCGCAGTGGCGGTTTTCTTTGGGCGATTCCAGGTGTCGTGGACCATATTGGCAATGGGCCTGGTGTTGACGCTGCTGTTCTCGTTCTTCTTCACGTCGGTGGCCGCCAACGCCATTGCGACCACGGCCAACAATCCGGCCTCCGGCATGACCATGCTGACCGTCATTGTCTCCGCGCTGGTGCTCTTGAACTTTGGTCTCTCCGGGACCACCGGGATGTTCTTCGTGATGGCCATCGCCGGCATGGTGTGTACGGCGCTGTGCGTCTCGGGACAGTTCATCACGGACCTGAAAGCCGGTTATTGGCTTGGCTCGACGCCGGCCGCTCAAGAGAAGGTGAAATTTATAGGAGTCGCCGCCGCGGCCATCACCGCTGGATTGACGATCATCCTGCTGGCGCACACTTTTCAATTTGGCGAGGCTGCGCCGGGAGATCCGCGGCAGGTTCTGGCTGCGCCGCAGGCTTCCATCATGAAGGCGCTGGTGGTGGGATTCATGAGCCACCAGCCGGTCGCCTATCTTCTGTTTGGCATCGGCGCCATGGTCACGCTGACGCTGGAGATGATCGGCAAGTCTTCCCTGGTGTTCGCGCTGGGAATGTACCTGCCGCTGGGGTTGACCACGCCCGTGCTGGCCGGTGGATTTCTGTCGCACCTGATCAACAGGCGTTCGGATAAAGTGGCCGGCGATCAGGGGAAGGGGATTCGCGAGCGCGGGGTCATTGTGGCTTCAGGGCTGATGGCGGGAGGTGCGCTGGGAGGCGTTCTGGGAGCGTCCTTGCGGCTTTTCCCCTGGTATCGCGAGGATTTGATCAGCACGCCGTTCTACATGAACGATCCCGTTTCTCAATGTGTTTCCGTGCTGCTGTTTGTGAGTCTCTGTGTGTATGTGTGGGTGCGTTCCACGAGAAAGGAAAAGGTGTAAATCATGGATCGAGCAGGGAAGTATGTTGCTGACGCAGTTTTAGGCATCGACACGCTCTGGGGCGGCGACGTGATGTGTCCCTCGGGCACGGGGCGATTCATTGCCGATTCCTGGTTTTCCGATGAGCCGTTGCCGGCGGCGTATACGCATCCGGCGGCTGCGCTGCTGCGGCAAGCGGGCGGCGCGTCGGTCAAGAATCGAGAGGCTGTGGAAGAGTACCTGCGCGCGGTCGACCTTGCCAAGGCGATCGCCGGAGTCCGCGAAGAGGCAGAGAAGGCCGAAGGACTGCGCGGACCTTATTTGACTGGGCTGGCGGTATGCCTGGAGACCATGCTGGACCTGGCCATGGAAGTGGCGGGCAAGGGCGATCCGGTCCCGTATGCGCGCGCGGTCGAGGCTTCGACGGGAAGGCCGCCGGAACCGTCCAGTCCAGAAGCGAAGCGCGAGCGTGTGGCCGAATTGCTGGGCCGCGCGGGGTACAAATCGTCGAATGGCCAAGAACTGCTGGAGGCGGTGGATGCCTGGCGCCGCGAACGCGTGAGCCCGATGGCGTCGGTGCGCGCTCTGGGCGCGGCCGTCATCGCGCATTTTGACAATTTGAGCGCGAAGAATCTGTTGCCGTACCTTCCCCAGGAGCTGGGGCGCGTGCCGCGCGCCAACATCAATTTCATGGCCATCAAGGACGCCTGGTTTTCCGGTTCGATGAACTACATCGGACGCGCGAGGAACGCGGACGGCACGCCACAATACGAAGCGTCGTACGAGATCAATGCGTCACTGCAGATTTCGTTTCCGGAGTTTGAGCAGTTGATCAGCCACGAGGTTGTGCCCGGGCACGTGACCACTTTTGCCTACCTGCAGGACCTGTATGTTCGCGGAAAAGCCGGCTTCGAAGCGACAGTCCTGACCATGAACACGCGCGCGGCCACGCTGTTTGAGGGATTAGCCAACAACGCGATTCTCATCGCCCATGGCGTCACCGAAGTCGACCAGCTACCGGACGAAGACTTGCAAATCGGCGTGCTGCTGGCGCTGTTGCAGGACGATGCCAAGAACCAGTCGTCGTATCTGACCTGGGGCGAGGGAAGAAAACAGCCGGAAGTGGCAGCCACGCTGCGGCGCGATTTTCTGGTTACGGAAGAGCGCGCCGATAAGTTGTCCGGCGCGTGGGGACAGCATCCACTGCTGGGCCGAATGTATCTTCCGGCGTACCGCTGCGGCACGGAAAAGGTGGCCGAACTCCGGCGCACTTACCCTGCGGAGCAAGTACTTCCGGCGATTTATGGATGCAACGGACTAGTGGACATCCTGACGGTCGATCAGATGCTGAGGGTGAGGTCCTGAATCTCCGGCGACCCTGACTTCACGCTTTCGGTCGACCGCATGAATCGGCGCCGCCAGAATAGGCCGAACCGCTACCCCAGGGAATCGAAGAACGAGTTGGGTCGTCACCGCCAGTTGACCGTCCCATGCCGCAGATGATGGACTGGACGATGAATGAGTGAACCCATGGATTTGCCTCAATTTACGCTCGACGATTACGAAAAGACTTTTGCAGATCGCCATCTGCTGCAGGACGTGGTGACGAAGTGGGCGAAGGACAAGCCGGAGGCTCCGGCCATTCTCAGTGCGGATGGTACTCGAATCGTCGTCTGGAACGAATTCGACCGCCTCACCACGGCGCTGGCGGCAGAGTTGTTGCGTCTGGGCTTCGCGAAGGGCGATTTCCTGGTCACGTTGCTGCCGATGTCCGTGGATCACATTCTGTTGGAATATAGCTGCTTCAAAATCGGTGTGATCGTGGCCCCGCTGGATCTGCGTTTGACTTCCGCGGAGGTGATTCGAGCGTTGGAAATCCTCAGGCCGCGCGGGTTTTTCTGCCTGGGCGTGAGAGGGCCGTTCGATTTTCGGAAGCTGTGGCGCGCCGTCCAGGCGCACTGCGAATGGATAGAGCATTGCATTGCGGTGGACTCAGACGAGGCAATTCCAGGTACGCGATCCTTTGCATCGATCGCCGAGCCTGCGTGGCGCGCGGCGGAGGATATGGCCCCCGGAACGGCTGCGGGCGTCCTGGCCGGGATCGCTTCGGGCTTGACCGATAACGATGGGGCGCTGGTCATTTTTACTACCGGGTCGACCGGTTCGCCCAAGCCGGCCCTGCTGTCGCACCGCAACATCACGGTACAGAACATGTGCCTGTGCGGCACTTTTTTTGGCGGAGACAGCGGTACACGCGCCCTGGTCAATTTGCCTCCGTCTCACGTGGGAGGCCAGACGGAAGCGTTGATGAGCACCTTTTTCGGAGGTGGCACGGTTGTGCTGCTTGAGGTCTTTGACGCCGGGCGTTCACTGCGCGCCATTTCGCAGCATCGAGTGGAGATCCTGGGGCAGATCCCGGCCATGTTCAACTTCGAGTGGATGCTGAAGGAGTATGATCGCCACGACCTTGGGAGCCTGAAATTTGCCGCCTATGGAGGCAATGCGGTGTCGCGGCCGTTTGTGGAGCAACTGGCCGCCATGGCGCCGGCGATCGGCACCGGGCTGGGTCTCACCGAGGCCGCCGGATTCTGCACCTATGTTCAGGCGAATGCAGCCGACCAGGAGACGATTCTCGGCGG
>Ga0326727_10022578_pt1 | contig 12138 bp, 11 predicted proteins | sample MB2enrmetagenome_FD_207643 | JGI IMG/M metagenome (GOLD analysis project Ga0326727, IMG submission 207643) | Lab enriched peat soil microbial communities from McLean, Ithaca, NY, United States - MB29MY | ecosystem: Environmental > Terrestrial > Soil > Wetlands > Peat | place: USA: New York... | reverse complement strand
TCCATTTGTTTGCGCTCGGTGATGTCCCGAGAAATGCCCCGGAATCCGATCGGTTTGCCTGCCGAATCCCTGATAAGAGATGACGAAAATTCGCCAACCAGTTTGGTCCCATCTCTTCTGACAAACTCCGCTTCTAATGCCTTAATCGGCTCCCCTGTTTTGTAGAGTTCGCTGTAGAACTGACGCAATTTTGCAGCATCTTTTCCATTTACACGCTGCCGGTAGTTCATTCCCATCAATTCCTCTCTGGTATATCCGAGATGTCTGCAGAGCGCATCATTAAAAAAGGTAAGATTACCAGACAGGTCATCCTCAAAATAGGCCTCCTGGATATTCTCAAGAATGGTTCGATATCTCTCCTCGCTCTGGCGCAGCGCTTCTTCTGCACGCTTACGATCAGTGATGTCTTGAACCATAGAAAGAACGCCTATGACGGCTCCGTTGCCTCCTTTCAGAGGTGTGTTAGACCAGTCGCAGATGATGATGCGGTCATCTTTGGTGTTATTCTCATTTAAGCTGTGGGCGGTGGTATCCCCATCGAGTAAACGCCGCCAAACAGTATCTACTGGGGGTTGCGCGGCTTTCGGCACAATGAAGTTGTACGGATGTCTGCCAAATGCCTCTTCCGCGGTGAAACCAAAAATTCTTTCGGCTGCAGGATTCCACGATAACACACGGAATTCGCGATCCCAAACAATGCACCCGATGGGCATACGGTTGATTTGGACCTGGAGACGAGCCTCACTCTCTCGCAGTGCCTCCTCTGCCTGTTTCCGTTCGGCAAAGAGCTGTGCGTTGGCAATCGTACCGGCAATCTGATTGCCTACCCTTTCGGCCAGTTTCACATCCGATTCGGTGTAGGCGCTTGGCTTCAGCGATTGAATGTGAAGAATACCTATCAACTGATCCTGCGAGATCAAGGGGGTCGCTATCATCGATCGAAGTCCAGCTCGAAAATGCCTCACAAAGTTGGGATAACGCCCAGCCAACCCGCTTTCGTCCTCCGTCTGGATGAGGACGCTTGATCGCCCGTTGACGATCTCTTCGTAAAATGGGCGGTCCATAGTAACAGAGGTTCCTTCTTGGAAGTCTCTAATTTTAACTCCAAAGGTATAAGTTATGGTGATAGAAGCGCGGTCGGGATTCACCGTGTTAACCGAAACCCTATCAAAGGGGAGGACCTTACGGACTTCCTCGGCGAAGCGCTCATAGACCTCTTCGATGTTCAGGGTTGAGCTAAAGATTCGCCCAATCTCGGCCATGACCGCATTCTCTTGAGAGAGTTTCCAGGCTCTCTCTTCACCCCGGCGCAATGCCTCCTCTGCACGCTTGCGCTCGGTGACCTCCCGAGCAATACCCCGAAATCCGATGGGTTTTCCTTCCGAATCCCTTATAAGAGATACCGACATTTCGTAAGTCCCTTTAGTCCCGTTCTTTCTGATAATTTCTGCGTCTAATACCTCAATCGGTTCCCCTGTTTGGTAGACTCGGCTGTAGAGCTGATACCCTCTTTTAGCGCTTGTCTCATCTGCATACTGGTGGTAGTTCATCCCGATCAGTTCCTCTCTGGAGTATCCGAGGTGTCTGCAGATCGCATCATTAACGAAGGTAAAATTACCGGCAAGGTCTATCTCATAATAGGCCTCCTGGATGTTCTCAAGAATAGTCCGGTATCTCTCTTCAGATTTTTTCAGCTCCTCTTCCGTCCTTTTCCGGTCGGAGATATCTTTGATGAACCCTTCGTAGCCAATTGCATTCCCCAAGGGATCTTTTCTGACATTGACTGTCATCGAAACGTCGATCGTGGACCCGTCTTTTCTTTTCAACTTGGCCTCAAAATTCTTGACAAATCCTTTTTTTGCAGCTTCATGGATATATCTCTTACGCTCCGTGGAATTAAAGTAAAAATGTTTTGGATGAACCTTTATTAATTCTTCCTTGCTTTCATAACCGAGCATTTCGACTCCTGCTGGATTGATGTCGATGATCTCTCCGTCGGCAGAGGCGATATAAACCATATCGAGCGAGTTTTCGAAAATCCTCCAGTATTGCTTCCCTTCCTCTCTCGAGGCTCCCTTTGATTGCCCTGAATCCCGAATCATGTGGTTCAAAGATACTGGAAGACCGCCCACGCCACCTTCTGTCGTAGCGGACTCAATAGGGGAATGTCGACTCCCATTCGCCGTCTCCCCTCCCTCCTTCGACGGATGTTCAACGAGAAGGACCAACTTCCTTGCTAAGAAAAAGTTGAAGAGGGTTCCCGCGATGAAGGCAATCCCTTCAACCCCAATGAACGACCCCTTCAAATCCTGATGGTAGATGAGAACAATGCTGACCCCTATGACGACCAGCAGGAGGACCGCAGGGAGAGTTAAGAAAACCATCCATTTCAATATCAGACTATTTTCAATCCTGGTTGTCACAATTCGATCTCCCCTCTCAAGAATCGATATAGCTCCGATTGGAGGACCCTCCAACCCTTCCCCGCTTTGATCGCCTTGATTCTTCCTAAACGAATATATTTGAGGAAGGTGGGTTTGGAGATCTTCAGATATTCAATCGCCTCGTCAGTGGTTAAGACAGCATCTTTTTCCATTAAAGACATCGAATTGCCTCCATTTGTTTTGATTTTCACGTATTTGTTGCAAAATATATGCCGAGAGGAAAATGGAAGATGTTTTATTCTATAACTATTGGATTTCTAAGGTCTGTTTAAGTATCCTTGAAAAGACTTAATTTTAGCAGTAACTTTTGAGAAATGACAAATTGTCGGATTCAGAAAAAATATTCCCAATCCTTCAAAGGCAGTTCTCCTTTCAAGCGGCCGGGAGAGCCAGGGTTGAGACGGTGGTTATTTATTCCGAATTGTGTTTAGGGACTTTCATAATAGAAGGCCAAATTAAAGAAGAAGGTTTCACGGACAAAAAAATGAGAAGAGGCGCTACATTTTATACTTTCCGAAGTCCTCTGGCTTCATATTCTCAATAATATTTTTCAGTTCATCACCTCCCTCCTCCAGAAGGTTGGAGGCAAGAATCCCCATCTGTTTTGTCGCCTCAATGACCGATTCCGCCACAAAGATAGGAGCCTTCACCCTTACCGCCAGGGCGATCGCATCACTGGGCCGACTATCTACGATCAGCTCTTCGCCGTCCACGTTCAGGTAAAGATTGGCATAAAAAGTATTTTCTTTTAAGTCGTAGATCACAACTCGATTGACCGTTACCTGAAATGTGTCCAAAATTTGTTTCATGAGGTCATGTGTCATGGGGCGAAGTGTCATCACTCCTTCGAGACCCCTCGAAATGGCTTCTGCCTCGAAGACTCCGATCCATATCGGCAAAGCCTTTTGCCCCGAAAGGTCCACTAAGACGACGACCGGATTTGAGGCCTTCGGATCCACGACGATACCCATCACTTTAACTTCCATCAAGCCCTTTTCCATATCCGTCCTTTTGAAAATTCAGGGGATGAACGAACCCTCTGGCCTAAACGCACTTTGAAAACTCTGCCTTAGAGGTTTTGAAATTCAGTCCTATTTTAACCTGTGGCATGGGGATGTCAACCCCACCTCATTTTAATCGGGAAAATGTTCTACGGAGGGATAAAGCTTTGAGATCGAAATGTCCCTTTGTTCTTCGACAAAGAGATGGCGAGGGAGAAGACGAGCCGAATGAGAATAGAATTTAGAATCAACCCTTCCCCTGCTCATCGTTTTTGATGTTTTCTCTAACCCATATCTTTCCACACGGCCTCTGAAAAAATTTCTTCACGACGGATCATCCGACGCCGGTCTTTCGGGAAAATGAGCGCGATGGTGGTCCCTCTCTTCAAACGGCTCTCCACTCGAATGCTGCCTCCTTGTTCTTCCACCACTCTCTTGGCGAAGGTTAATCCTAATCCTACTCGATCAGGCCGTGTGGAAAAAAAAGGCTCGAAGATTCGGTCGATGTTCTTTTTAGGAATTCCCTCCCCTTTATCGGAGATTGAAACCCCTATGTTTCCCCCATCTCCAAAAAGAGAAACCCTTACAGTCTCGCCCTTTTTGCCCATCGGCAGCCGCCCAACCGCCTCAAGGCTGTTTTCAAAAATATAAAAAAGGGCTTTCGCGATTAAATCCTTGTCCATGAAGCAATCCCCTTCCCCTTCTAAGGCCCTGGCTTCCAGATTGATGGAGACGCCTTTTTCTGTTGCTTCCTTTGAAAATGTCTGAAGAACGGCCTCGACCACCTCTTCGATTTTTTCCTTCCGAAAAGTGGGCTTCGGTATCAGGATATACTCCTCCAACCTTTGAATCATGATTTCGAGCCTCTTGGTCTCGTGAAGAATCTGATGAAGATAGGATTTGCCTTTGGGTGAGGCGGTGGATGTCTTGACAAGGCGTTGTGTATATCCTCCAATAGCAGCAATGGGATTCCGAATCTGATGGGAAATTCCCTCCAACATCATGCCAAGGCCCGCCCAACGCTCCACCTCCAATCTTTCCTTCTCCAGCATTTTCAATCGTGAATCTCTTGGAAGCAAAAAGAAAGGAAGACCTCCCCCTCTTCGTTAAAGGTGGTGGTGTAGAGGTGAGCAAAAACCTTCGTCCCATTCTTCTGCCTCAAAAGTGCCTCTCCGTTAAAACCATTCTTATAAAGCGTGAGGTAGATGATGTTAGGGACGAAAGAGACGAGATCCTCTTCCAAGAACAAGATCCTAATTCGTTCCCCTTCCATCTCTTCCTTCGAATAACCGAAGAGATGTTCGGTATAGCGGTTAGCGTAAAGGATTTTCGAGTGAGCGTCGGTGAGGATAAAGCCCACCTGGACCCAATCGAGGAAATGGTGTCTGTCCTTCAGAATCTCAACCATCCACAACTCCTATCGACTTCTTCTACGGGTCTCCCTCCCCTCGGTGGGGGTAGAAAAGACCGTCGCTCGGCATAACCGTTTGGAATGATCTCATTTTATTTCATTGTGTTTGAAAGTCAAGTCTTGAACCCATTCGGTGACTAACGATCTATCAATTGGGCGAATGTTTCTGTTATAATGCTATACGGGAAAAGGGCTCCAATGGATACCAAAACGGAGGTGTTGATCGTAGGAGGTGGTGCGACTGGTGCCGGAATCTGTAGGGATTTGGCGTTGAGAGGAATCCCTTGTGTTCTGATTGAAAAAGGAGACTTGGCTTCCGGTGCCTCGGGCAGAAATCACGGGCTTTTTCACAGCGGCGGAAGATATGCGGTCTCAGACCCCGAGGCCGCACGCGAATGTATCACTGAGAACAGGGTTCTCAGAAAGATTGCCCCTCACTGCATCGAAGAGACAGACGGTTTTTTCGTCTCTCTCCCCGAGGATGGCCTCGCCTTCAGAGATCAATTTCTTCGAGCCTGCGAAAAGGTTGGAATTCAAAGCACCCTCCTTAATCGAGACGAGGTCCTCTCGCTGGAGCCCGAACTCAATCCCAACCTTCTCAGCGCCGTGAAGGTGCCGGACGGAGGAATCGACCCCTTCACTTTAGTCTTAGAAAACGCCAAAGATGCGGAGCTGCATGGTGCAAAAATCCTTCTTCATACAGAAATCACATCTCTAATTCTGGATGGGGATAGGGTAAAAGGTGCGAAGACAAAAGATCTCATCCGAGGTGAGGAATATACCATTGAGGCTTCCTACGTCGTTAATGCCACCGGAGCCTGGGCAAATCAAATCCTGAAACTCGCCGGCCTTCGTATCGGCATGGCCCTTTCCAAGGGATCAATGCTGATCACCAATACCAGACTCAACCACGGCGTGATCAATCGCTGCCGCCCCCCTTCCGATGCAGATATCGTTGTCCCGAACGATACCGTATCCATCCTTGGAACCACCTCCATCCGTTTGGAAGACGTTGAGCATTTTGAAGTCACTCCTGACGAGGTCTCTCTATTAGTTCGGGAGGCATCGAAGATGATCCCCGCCATCACAGAGACCCGGTTCATCCGGGCCTATGCAGGCATCCGGCCGCTCTTCCTCTCCGAAGAAAAGGGGGATGATCGTGCTATCAGCCGGGGATTCGTGCTGATTGACCATGCGAAGAGAGACGGAATACAAAACCTAATCACCATCACGGGCGGCAAATTGGTGACCTACCGGTTGATGGCTGAGAAAACGTCTAACCTCATCTGCCAGAAGATGGGAAGGGATACGCCCTGTTCGACTCATTTGAATCCACTTCCCGGTGCGAGCAAACCCGCCGGCTTAAGGGAACGATTCAAACAATTCTCAACAGCCCGAGGCGAGACCCTCTGCGACTGTGAACTGGTTCCAAGGAAGGAAGTCGAAGAGCTTTTGGGGACCGAGAAACTAAGGGAGTTTCAAGACATCCTTCATCGGACACGTCTCGCCAAAGGGACGTGCCAGGGAGGTTTTTGTGTCTACCGCCTTTTGGGACTCCTTCACGATTTAAGAATGCTCCAGGGAGATTCCAACAAAATATTGAAGGGTTTCCTCGAGGAGCGATGGAAGGGGATCCGTCCGATCCTCTGGGGGGCAGCTGTCAAAGAAGAAGAGTTGATTGAATATATTTATAAAGGAATCTTCAATTTCTAGGTGCCAAGGGGTCGAGGGGTCAAGGATTCGAGTAAACATATTCCCTTGAACCCATGAACCCTTGAATCCTAGAACCCTAAAAAGTAATCCATGCATTACGATCTCATCGTTATAGGAATGGGACTTTCAGGGCTGATGGCGGCCAAAACGGCTGCAGCCGCCGACCAGAAAGTCCTCATCCTCGGAAAGGGGATGGGTTCCCTCTGCCTCATCTCCAACACAATCGATGTATTGGGACAATCTCCGACAGCGATGAAGATGACAGACGCCCTTTCCCGGTGGATCGAAAGCCATCCGTTGCATCCTTATTCCAAGGTCGGTTTAAAGAACCTTGAGGAAGCCCTCTCTTCTTTTCTCTCTCTCTTTCCGCCGCCTTATTCTTTTCAAACGGTTGACAATAGGAACTGCCTCCTTCCGACGGGTGCAGGAACCCTTCGACCCACCTATCTCATCCCCATCACCATGGCTGGGGGAATCTCAGCTGACGAGGGGCGTACACTCGTCGTCGGGTTTAAAGGCTTCAAGGATTTCTACGCCCATTATGTGGCGGACCAGCTAAGGTGTCGTGGGATCAGCCTTGAACTTCCCGATCTCTTTCACCAGGAACCTACTGCCACTGCCCTGGCAAGGCTAGTGGAGAAAAAATCTTTTAGAGAAAACATCGGCAGAGAGATTAAGAAACAACTTCTGGATGAAACCCGGGTCGGTCTTCCTGCCATTTTGGGAACACACGATCCCGCTCAGGTCAAGGATGATTTAGAGGCAATCATTGGCGTAAAGGTTTTTGAAATCCCGATCCCCCCCCCATCTATTCCAGGGATGAGAATCTTCAACTGCTTTAAAGAATGGCTGATCCGGAAAGGTGTCTCTTTTCTCTTAGGTTATTCCGTTTCAAAGGCAGTCCTGAGAGGGAAACGGTGCGAGAGGATTGAAGTACTTCATCCCCCTGTCATCACCTCCTACTCTGCCGACCGATATGTCCTTGCCACCGGACGGTTTATCGGTGGAGGTCTGAAGGCCGATGATGAGACGGTTGTTGAGCCGATATTCAATCTACCCGTTTCTCAACCCCGATCGCGAGAAGATTGGTTTAAAGATTCCTTTTTCAGCGATCTCCCGCATCCAGTTCATGGTGCCGGCATTTTAACCAATGCGTCCTTTCAGCCGGCTGACGCAGATGGAGACATGATCTTAGAAAATGTATGGGCGGCCGGCTCCATCTTAGCCCATCATCACTGTATCGACGAAAAATCGAGAGAAGGGATTGAGATCAGCACAGGATATGCTGCTGCCAAGCATGCACTTGAAAAATAATGCATTGGGCAAGGGCAGAGGGGACAGCCATATGGAAGCTCCAAATTCCAAACACCAAATACCAAATAAACTCCAATGTTCCAAATTCAAATATCAAGGCGATAATAGTTTTGGTCATTGAGAATTGGGATTTGCGATTTGTTTGGAATTTGGAATTTGGAGTTCCAAATGATGAGGCTTCGTCATTAAATGACCCGGTTGAATCATGACATTGGAAAAAAGCGCGTGGCCTAAGACCAATTCAGATGTTTGTATCCGCTGCGCCACCTGCATAGCCGTTTGCCCGGTTTCGCGGGTTAGCCCGCAATTTCCGGGGCCGAAGCAGGCGGGTCCGGGTGCCGAGCGATTTCGGACGCCGGGCGAACCGTCTGTGGATCAATGGATTGACCTCTGTATCGGCTGCCACCTCTGCGACATGGCCTGCTCCTCCGGAGTAAACATCTCGGAGCTGAATCTCATCGCCAAGGCAAAGTACGCCGATGAGAAGGGAAGACCCTTTCGCGACTGGCTCCTCACCCACAACTATCTTTTCAGCCCCTTGGGAAGTCTCTTCTCTCCTATCGTTAACCGTCTTCTGAAAAGCGGGATAGTCAGGTGGCTTGCGGATTCCTTGTTTAAGATTGACAGGCGAAGGGAGCTTCCGAGTTATGAATCTCCCACGTTCAGGCAATGGTTTAAGGCACACCATTTTAGCAGCCGTCAAAAGGTGGCCTATTTTTACGGCTGCTATACCAATACGAACGAGGTCGATGTGGCCAAGGCCACCGTTGAAGTTCTCGAGGCCAACGGGTTCGAGGTCACCCTTCCATCCCAGCGATGCTGTGGCATCCCGATGCTCGGCAACGGGGATTTCAAAGGGGCGAGAAAGATGGGATCCTGGAATGTCCCTTCACTTCTCAACTCGGTTCGCTCGGGTCTTGATATCGTATTCTCTTCGACCAGTTGTGGACACATGATCAAACACGAGTACAGCCATCTGTTAAACATCCCGGGATCGGAGGAAGTCGCACAACACACATTCGACATATTCGAGCTCTTGAGAAATTTGAAAGAAGGGGGAAGCCTCAATACGGATTTCAGAAAATCTTCTCTTCGGGCGGCATATTTTGCCCCTTGCCATCTAAAGTCTCTCGGAATCGGTTTTCCGGCTTTCGAAATCCTCCAACTCATCCCTGGCCTCAAAGTGGACTATATTGCGGCAGACTGTTGCGGCCTGGGTGGGACCTTCGGTTTCAAGAAAGAAAAATACGAAATCTCAGAAGAGATCGGAAGAGATTTGGCCGAGGCGATTGATCGTCTAAAACCTGAGATCGTGCTTTCCGACTGCGAAGGCTGTCGCATGCAAATCCGCCATCTCACCGGGCTGAAGGTTCTTCATCCCATCCAGATACTGAGAGACTCTTTGACGCGGAGATGCGGTGATTCTTCTCTCCGTGTCTTTCCATCACCCTATTAATAGGTTCTCAACGTCGGCGATGCTTTGAAAGACAAAGTCGGGTTGAAAAGAAGTGTGTTTGTATTCCTCGAGCGTCTTTTCGTCAGTGACACCCGTCAAAACAATGCCGGTGGCCATTCCCGAATCTTTCCCCATTCTGATATCGGTCTCCAGATTGTCTCCGATGAGGATGCAGTCTTCAGGCATGAATCCCGTCACTTCCAGGGCCGCTTGAATCATGATGCGAGAAGGCTTCCCGACAACGACTTCGACCTTCTTTCCTGTAACGGCCTCAATGGCCCCGATCATCCCGGCGCAACCCGGAATTTCTCCTTCCTCTATCGGATAGGTCCGGTCGGGGTTGGTGGCAACGAAATGGGCTCCCAGTCTGACGCTTTGGAAGGCAATATTGAGCTTTTGGTAATTGAAAGTCCGATCGAGCGCTACGACCACATATTCGGTCTCTTTCGGCTCATCGGTGATTTGAAAACCGGCTCTTTTCAACTCCTCAACAAAAGGAGCCTCCCCTACTGCGAAGAGTCTCGCTTGAGGGGCAACCTTTTTGAGATAATTGACCATCACAAAGGTCGAGTTAATCACATCCTCAGGCGGGGCAGAGATGCCGAGCCGGGTCAGCTTGGTGGCACACTGTTCCCGAGCCTGAAGAGAATTATTAGAAAGGAAAACAACCTTCCTCCTATTTCCCCGGAGCCGCCGGACCACTCTCTCTGCGCCGGGGATGAGTTGATCGCCTCGATAGATCGTCCCATCTAAGTCGAAGATAAATCCTTTAAACACCTTTCACCTCCTTTCTTCCTATCCTCTCTGAACATAAAAGAGAATCTTTTGAATCACACGGAAACTTAATCCTGCCATCAACGCTGAGGCTGGGATGGTGATAAACCAGGCTAGGATGATATTCTTCGCGACTCCCCACCGAACGGCTGAGATCCTTTGACCCGCCCCAACACCCATGATGCTGGAGGAAACGACGTGCGTTGTGGATACCGGACCTCCCACCAACGCCGCTCCTAAAATGACGATCGCTGAGGAAGTTTGGGCACAGAAGGCATGAACAGACCTCAAACGGTAAATTCTTGAACCCATGGTCCTGATGATTCGCCATCCTCCGGTCGCTGTTCCAAAAGCTGTCGCCGCACCACAACTTGCAATCACCCAGAGGGGAGCGTGAAAGCCGGTCGAAAACCCAAGGATCACAAAAGACAATGCGATCAGACCAATCGATTTCTGTACATCATTGGAGCCATGGCTGAGGGCGAGGGCGACGGAAGAAGGAATCTGCATCCGGCTGAAGAAGTAATTTACCCTGGGGGTGGCATTTCGGAAGATGTGGAGAGTCACCTTTAAAAATAACATCCCGAAGACTAAGCCTATCAAAGGCGAAACCACAAGGGAAGCGACGACATAGAGTAGCCCTCCCCACAGAATTTTATCCGGCCCGTAAGCGACCAGCACACCTCCTACCATTCCTCCGATCAAGGCATGTGAAGAGCTCGAGGGGAAACCGAAGAACCAGGTAATCAGGTTCCACAGAATGGCTCCGACGAGGGCGGCGATCAGAAAGGCCACGGAGATATTCAAAGCGTTTGGGTCGTAGGCGGGAGGGTTTATAATATTTTCCCCTATCGTTCTCGCCACTGCCGCCCCTAAGAAGAATGGGGCAACAAATTCACAGGCCGCTGCCATAAGAAGGGCCTTTCTTGGAGAAATAGCCCTGGTCATAATAATGGTTGATACGACATTCGCAGCATCATGAAAGCCATTGGAGAACGCAAAGAATAAGGCAAGGGAAATGACGATGACAGCAAACCACATTATACCCATACCTCTTCCATCTCAGGTCTGGTAAGCGGATGGATGGCAAAAAGACAGACCGGACTGTCTCAGGTTTTTGCTAACTGTATCATTGCTGCAACGGAACATTCCGGTCTCAGTTTGTCATGGGAGAGAAATTTCGAAGGAGCCAGTGATCGAAAGATATTATCAATTTGAAGAAGTGTCAAGGGAAAATGGGGACAAGAGACAAAGTGAGAATTGACTTTCCTCACCAAATCAATTAAAAATAGATTAAGTTTAATCTTCGAGCTTTTTTCCTAAATCTTGCCCCTCACCCAACTCCTCTCCCTCAAGGGGGAGGGTGGAGGGAGTGAGATATGGAAATTGGCCAATAGGGCATGGCCGGAAACGGCTATACCTCCCGTGTTTGGAAAGGAGATGGGCAATGAATTCTGCGTGGCCAATACCTCCAACATGGGTATTGGCCTTTTTAATTTCAATTTTAGATTGCGGAGTGCGGAATGCGGATTGGAAAACTTAAATTTAAGCAAATCCGCAATCCGCAATCCGAGATCGGCAATTCAAAGCTATGCTGCTTGACCCTTTCAGACGAAAGATAGACTACCTCCGAATCTCAATAACGGATCGATGCAACCTAAGATGCCGTTATTGCATGCCCGAGGAAGGAATCCCCCTCATCCCTCATGAAGAAATTCTAACTTACGAAGAGATATTAAGGATAGTCCGTGTCTTTGCCATGGAAGGAATCTCTAAGATCAGATTAACCGGAGGAGAGCCGCTGGTCAGAAAAGGGATTGTGGATTTCGTCTTCCATTTGTCTCGGATCGAAGAGATAAAAGATTTGAGTCTTACTACAAATGGAATCCTTTTGAAAGAATTTGCTCATGGCCTTAAAAAGGCCGGCTTAAAAAGGATTAACATCAGTCTGGATTCCTTGAGGAAAGAGAGATTCTGCCAAATTACTCGAAAGGACGATTATGACAGGGTGTGGGCAGGCATAGA
>Ga0326727_10022577_pt1 | contig 12139 bp, 8 predicted proteins | sample MB2enrmetagenome_FD_207643 | JGI IMG/M metagenome (GOLD analysis project Ga0326727, IMG submission 207643) | Lab enriched peat soil microbial communities from McLean, Ithaca, NY, United States - MB29MY | ecosystem: Environmental > Terrestrial > Soil > Wetlands > Peat | place: USA: New York... | reverse complement strand
CGCCCGGAAATAAGCGAGCGCTGCCGCCTGAATCTGGTCGGGCGTTGAACTTACTCCGTCATTGATCCCGCCAAAAACGATGACAACGTCCGGACTGTTCTGGCATACATCCTGAATGCGCTGGCCGAAATTGGGAAAGGCGTTTCCGGGCGCCTGCGCGATATATCCTGTCCCGCCGAGGGCAGAGTTCCACACTTCACTCCAGCCAAGCCTTTTGGCCACCAGGGAGGGCCAGTCATCGCCCGGTAGATCGGGAAATCCGTCTCCGCCGCCGGTAATACTGTCACCGATGGCGATGACGCGCACATGGTTGGCGGCATCCGGCGCCCACACCTTGCTTTCCGGATCGACGCGGACGCCCCAAAATGTGGTGTTGAATTCATTTTCCAAAGTGATCTGTCTGGTCTTGCGCCCGCCTGCCGCCGGGAAATCCAGCACATAGTAACTGGGATTGGCCCCTACGGAGGCCCGCAGGCCGGAGAGCGTAAGGTATCTCCCGTCGATGATGATGCGAGAAGGCAGGCTGGTGTATTGCCCAATCGCAATTTTTGGAGCGTCCGTAAGGAAAGTGATGGACGCCTCATTGTTGCTTTGGGTCGCCGAGCATTGTCCCCGGGAAGGGACCGAAGTAGCGGCGGCAAAACAATACAGGTTCGGATACTTGAGATATGGCGCCCCACCGGAAAACGCGAAAGACGCCGCGTTCGCCGGAATCGTATAAGCGTTGGTAAGCCCGGGCGGAGTGGATAACGCATTACTGATCGCCGGCGCGGCGGCGGACGGATTGGGGATCGCCGGGCCATAGTAATACCAGGTCACCGAGCCATCGGAGATCGGGCCGGCGCCGGTGTCACTGGGACCGCCGCCCGCGGTGGCCGAGGTTCCCGGAAGATGGCAGATATATAGAGACTTGCCAGCCGATACGATCGTGCCTTGCTGGTAAGCGGTGGCTGGCGCCCACGCCGCCGGGAGCGTAAGGGGCGGATTGATAAGCGGATTACTCTTGGCGGCGTCGCGCTGGAGCCGGCGCAGCTTCTGGCCGAGGGTCTCCTGCGCCACGCCGCCATGCGCCTTGGCTGGAGCCGATTGTGCCGGTGCGGCCCCAATCGCCATGGTGATTGCCGCAAGCAAACAGAACGCGCGGCCATGCATTTTCGAAAAAAACTTCATCATGCCTCCAGGATATGAATGAAACAGCTTCTGATGTAGTGTCGGCCTCTAACCGACGGCCGACGATCTCCTCGCCGATTGCGGTGTCCCGTGCAATGCAAAGTTGAAAATATCCAGGAACTGCTCCGCGATGGTTTCGATACAAAAAGTGCGCTCGGCGTAAGCGCGGGCGTTGGCTGCGTACGTGGAGCGAGCCGCCCCGTCTTGATAGAGCTTGACCGCCGCGGCGACCAGCGCCTCCGGTGTCTCCGGGGCCACCACCTCTCCCGCCGCTGCTTTCCGAATGGTCTGAGCGGCAAGATTGCAGTCGGGTGCGGCCATCAGCAGCGGACGGCCCGCGCACAAGTACGCCAGAGTCTTGGAGGGCACCGCGAATTCGCCGCAGTCGGCATTCAGCAGGCTAACAAGTACGTCGGCGGAGCCGAGGACCTCCGAGAGGCGCGCGTAGGGCTGAAACGGCAGCAGACGCAGCGATTCGGGCCCGACGTCGGCGTGGGTGCGCAACCAGTCGGCCCCGGCGCCTTGCGCAACCACCACCGTTACCACCTCCAGGTTCGGCGCGAAGCGTCTTGCCAGCTCCAGCAGCAGTTCGGGCTTGTGTTTCATGCCGAGCGTGCCGGAATACAGAAAGCAGAACTTGCCGTCCAGGCCGTGCTCGCGCGCCCATGGATTGTCGCGCGCCACCGGCAGCACTTCCCGGGGCGACGCCCAATTTTCGATGACAAACGTCCTGGCGGCGGGAATCTTCCACTGCTGGAGCTTTTCGCGGAAGGCGGGAGCGATGCACACAATAGCGTCACTCTCCTGAAGCAGCCTGCGTTCCCGTTGCGCATAAAACCTGGCGACCATACCGGAGAAAGGCAGTTTCTTCATGCGCAAAGCGAATCCGATCCCGGTGCTCAGGAGATCCTGCAGCCAGAACACGAACTTTCCATGGCTTGCGGATGTTGCCTGCAGCAGGATTTTCTGTCCGTCCAGCGGCATGTTGGCGGAAAGTACAACGTCCGGCTGGAAGACGCGCACGCAATCGCTTACCGCCTTGCCGTAGGCGGCATCGGCAAACCGGCGGGACACAATCGAATGCTTCTTGAACTCCCGTCCTATGTCCAGGGCGGCGATGGAAAAACCGCCGGGATCGTCCTCCTGCCGTTCCGCGGGCCCCCGGGGCGTATTGTTTGCGGAAAAATACGTATGCAGGACGGTATGTCCCGAACGGGCCAGTTCCCGGCTTAACTGAAAGGGAAAGGGATGGCCGGCAAAATCGTTGATGAGAATTCTCAAGGCTTCTCTAGTAGGCGTTCTTATTCATCAGGCCGAGAAAGGCGGTCATAAGAATGATCTTCAAGTCGAAGGTGAAACTCCAGTTGCTCAGATAGTACAGATCGTGTTCGACGCGTTTCTCGATGGAGCTGTCGCCGCGATAGCCGTTGACCTGCGCCCAGCCGGTAATTCCGACCTTCAAGCGATGACGATAGTTGTACTGGGCGTAATCCTGCTGGAACTTGCGCACGTAAAAAGGCCGCTCCGGGCGCGGTCCCACCACGCTCATGTGTCCCAGCAGGACGTTAAAGAACTGAGGCAGTTCGTCCAGGCTGGTCCGCCGCAGGAGCTTGCCGAAGGCGGTGCAGCGGGGGTCATCGCCGGTAGTCCAGCGCACGTCGCTTTCCGCGGAAGTCGTGACCTTCATGGTGCGGAATTTGTACATGGGGAACAGCTCGCCGTTCAGGCCGACGCGTTCCTGCACAAAAAAGACCGGGCCCCTGGAAGTGAGGCGGATCCCGGCGGCGATCAACGCCATCAGCGGAGCGGCAAAGACAATCGTCAGCAGGGAGAAAACCACATCGAAGCCCCGCTTGAACAGCAGATACTGCAGAGACTCGGGTGTGCTGGAGCCCAGATCCACCAACTGCAGTCCGCCGAACTGGAAGAGCTTGTCGCGCACCACCACCTTGGGGCCGAAGTCCAGGACGGCGCGGATGGGAAGATAGTGGCGCTCGGCGATCTTAATGATTTTTGGCAGCAGGGAGAGATAGGCCGGAGGCAAGGCTACCACGAGGTCGTCGACGCCGGACAGCAGCGCGCCACGGTCGATCTCGCTGAAATCATGAATGGCGCTGTTTCTGACGGCGACGGTTTGTCCGGGCAAACGTACGTAGCCGCAAATGGAACCCCAGGCCAGGGGTCCGTGCAGCAGCCGGGAAGCCGCGCGGCGGGCAAAGGCATCGGCGCCGATAATCAGGATTCGCCGTTTCGGCGCATATTGGCCGGCCCGGAAGATTAATCGCTTGCACACAAATCGGCTGACCAGGGTCAGCAGCAGCAGCATGCCGGCGCTCAAGGCAAGGAAGGCGCGGGAAATCGCGAGAATACGGCACAGGTACATCAGCACCAGGGTGATGGCATAGGTGCCCACCACCGATAACACCGCTCCCCGAACTCCGCTATCCGCCGCAAACAGCTCCGATATGTTTGTCAGGCGATAATGCTCGGTCAGAATCGACCACAGCAGTGTGGTGAATACCAGCAGTTCTACATACCGATGGAGCCCCATCATCTGACTGTTGTGCTGGGCGGTTCGGAAGACAAAAAACCACAAGAACCCGGAGATCAGGAACGAAGGCAGCGGCAGCGCATACTCGAGCAGCCGGAAATAAAAATTGTATATGTTAAGGTTCTTCAGCATAGGCATACTCCACAACGGAATTCTGTTGTGGCCCTTGGCTATTTTCTTGGGCGAACTGCTTTCGCCGGGTTTCCCGCGTAAACCGTCATGGGGGCGAGGTCGTGCAGAACCAGGCTACGCACCCCGGCGACGGCGCCGCGGCCGATCCGCACGCCCGGAGCGACAAATACTCCGGCTGCGATCCAGGCTTCGGATTCAATAGTGACCGTCTTTTGCCAGATATCGAACGTGGGGCTGGCAAAGTCGTGACTGCCGGTACAGATATAGGAGTCTTGTGAAACTACGACGTCATCGCCAATATCGATGTTCCCCAGGCTGTACAGCGTGACATTGTCGCCGATCCACGACCAGTCGCCAATGGTCACCTTCCAGGGATAAGTGATCTCCGCCGTAGGCCGGATGCGGACGCCCTGGCCCACCTTGCAACCGAAGCGGCGCAGTAGAAACCGCCGCCAGCCATAGCACACGCGCGGCGACATGCGAAACAGCGTTGCTTGCACCGACGACCACAACTGCACATACCAGGCCGGCCGGCCACGGAAGTTCGGAGGCAGCCGGAATGCCTTGAGATCCTGCACCCGAGGACCATGGTCAGACGCCTGGTGCACGCCGGGAAGGGAGGACGGTTCGATCATGAGGGCACCGCCATGAGCATGGAGACTGCCTCGGGCAGGGAACGGGCGACGGCATCAATGTACTCCCTGTCCAAAAGCTCAGAAGAGTCTGTGATCATAACCGTGCGCGTGCCGGCGCGCCGCCCGGCCTGCATGTCGCTCAGCGAATTGCCGATCATGACGCTGGCGGCCGGCTCGACCGCGGGAAATTCCGCAAATGCCTGCCGGAAGAGGCCAATCTCCGGTTTGCGGCAGACCCGGCAATCGCGATCGTGAGGGCAGTAGTATATGGCGTCCAGATGCGCGCCCGCCGCAGCCAGTAATTTTTGCAGGTGAATGTGAATATGGGCCAACTCTTCGTGGGTATAGAGTCCCAGGCTTATGCCGCGCTGATTCGTAACGACTATGACCTTGATTCCCGCTTCGTTGAGTTGACGAATCGCTTCCGGTGCGCCGGCCAATAACTCCAACTCGGAACATCTGGTCACATAGCCGTCATTCGGCGGCGCCTGGTTGATGACGCCATCGCGATCGAGAAACACGCAGTGAATATGGTCGAACGGAATCATTTGCCTTTTCACCACAGAGGACACAGAGGACACAGAGGAAAGCAAATCAATTAATCAGCCGCTGATCTCATTGGGAGGTTTCAAAATGCTTTCCTCTTTGTTTTCCTCTGTGTCCTCTGTGGTTAACTTCCGGAAAGCATTTTAGCAATCAAGCTGGTCGTACTGAACCCCTTGACGGTGGGGACAATCTTTACGCGGCCGTTCCAGGCGCGCGCCTCCAGGTGGCCGACCACTTGGGTCTCGGTGTAGTCGCCGCCTTTCACGATCACGTCCGGGCGCAGCTCGCGGATGCATTCCAGCGGCGTATCTTCCTCGAAGATGGTGACCGCATCCACGGCGGCCATGGCGGCGAGAATCCGCGCGCGCTCGGCCTGGCCAATCAGGGGCCGGCTTTGTCCCTTGAGGCGCCGTACGGAATCGTCGCTGTTGATGGCCACCACCAGACGGGCGCCTTCGCGGCGGGCTTCTTCGAGCAGGGCAATGTGGCCGACGTGCAGCAGATCGAAACAGCCGTTGGTAAATACGATGCTGTCGCCATTGCTTTTCCAGGCCGCCACCCGGGCCGACAACTGCCGCCGATCGAGGATCTTTTGTTCGGCGTGTACCGCCAGACCGGCCGATAGCTCCGCCAGCAATTCATGGCGTTGGACCGGCACAGTGCCGACTTTTCCGACCACCACGCCGGCGGCGAGATTGGCAAGTTCCGCCGCGGTCTCGATGGAAAGTTTCGACGCCAGGGCAGCTCCCAGCGTGGCGATCACCGTATCGCCCGCGCCGGAAACGTCGAAGACCTGGCGGGCACGGGCGGGCACGGCCACCACGGAGTCCGGGCGGACCACGGCAATACCGCGCTCGCTCATGGTGACCGTCATGTACTCCAGACCGAGCGTGGCGATACGAGCCTGCGTCTCCCGGAAGAGCGCCTGGACGTCGTCCGGCGGCTTGCCGAACGCAAGGGATAATTCGCGAAGGTTGGGGCAGATGGTGAGGGCGCCGGCATAGCGCTCGAAGTCACGCCCTTTGGGGTCCACCAGAACCGGAAGTTTGCGGGCCCGGCCGGCATCTATGAGCTGGCGGCAGACCGGCGCCGTCAGCACGCCCTTGGCGTAATCCGAGAGCACGATGGCATCCACCGTTTCGGCAAGCTTTGCCAGCTCCGAAGCCAGTTGCTGGCAGGCCGGCGGCGCGGGACGGCCGGCAGGTTCCACGTCGAGCCGCAGCATCTGCTGATGTCCGGCGATAATACGGGTCTTGCTGGTGGTAGGCAATCCCGGGGTTTCAAGCAAGCGGGTTTCAATGCCGGCCCGCTGCAATAACTCCTCGAGACGGGTCCGGCTGTCATCGGCGCCGGCAAAACCGGCCAGTACCGTGTGTACGCCCAGTCCCGCAAGGTTCATCGCGACGTTGGCGGCGCCTCCAGGCGACTCTGTGTGGTGCATGCCGCGAACCACGGGGACGGGGGCTTCCGGCGAGATCCGCTCCACGTCTCCCCATACATACTTGTCCAGCATCACATCCCCGACGACGAGGATGCGCAGACGGGACCAGCCCTCCTGGACTAGTTCAAGGGCCCGCTGTAAATCCTGAATCAAAGGAGACTCCTTAACTCGCTCATGTGCCTGTATGGACTTTATAATTCTTCGGTAGAAATCAATTCCATGAAGCTTGCAGCTCTCTGTGGGCCGGGAGGCCTTGCCCCCGGTTGAAGCGTTGCGGCGATCGCATCGAAGACCTCGTCAACCGTGATTGAAAGTATGCACTTCTTTGCCTTCTCAAGACAACTCGTAAGCCCGCAACCGAAGCACTCTGTCTTATGGTAGAGAACGCGGTGATTGCTTCCGTGAGGGAACCATTGGCCCGGTCGATTCCGCGCTGAAAAGACGGCAACGCAGGGCGTCATACCTAATGCCGCCAGATGCATAGGACCGCTGTCATGTCCCACAAAGAGAGCTGCCCGCGATAAAACTTCAGCGGAGACACGGGGCGTGAGTTCTCCGCACAAATTGAGCCGCGGCCCTCGCCAGGCTGCCGACAACGTCTCGCTACGTCTGTGCTCGGCCGTGGCGCCCACCATAACCAGACCGTATCCGGGCAGCAATCCGGATATCCGGCGGAATAGAGCGGTCCAATTCGCTTCGCCCCAATCGTTGGTTTCGACTTTGGTCCCGATGCTACAGGCGATGTAGGCGGTTTTTTCGAATGTCGCGATTGCCTGATTCGCCCCGGCAATTTCAGCTTCGGTTAGCCGTAGATCCCAGGTCGCCGGGTTGTTCGTATCGATGTCCCCCAGTGGCTTGAGGCAACGCAGCAAGCGTCGCCACTCGGGCTCCCATCTCCCCGTCTCAGGATCGAAGATGGGCTCAGCCAACTCGCCCAGCGGGAGCCCAAGGATGTTCCCGGCGCCGCACAGTCGAAAGTAGGCGGCATCGCGAAGCACGGCGATGGCGCCCCGGCTCGGACAAAGATAAACCAGAACGTCAGGACTCCAGGCGCGCAGTTCGCGCAGGAGACGATACAGCACGCGCGGGTCACGAGTGGCCACCGGGTAAGAAAAATAACGGTGGATCAGTCCGGACCCATTAACAATCTCGGCTGCGGCGGGAACTTTCGCATCGACCGGAATGTTGGACAACAGTGCGCGCTCGGTTTCGGGAAATGCACGCGCAATCAGATGCAGCGAAGGCAACGCCACCACGGTGTCGCCGAGACTGCCCAGCCGGTAGATTAAGACCCGGGAAACCTTCTTCATTGCATTATGCTGGCGGCCGGGCTGGCTAAGTTCTGGCCGGACTTCCCGATCCGCGTTCTGTGCCTGCAAGGCGAGACCGGCTCAGCTTGCCTTGGCTGTGCGCCAGAATTTCGCCATATAAAGCCGCATATTGGGCGGCAATGGCGCCGGCGCCGAACCGCTTCACATTTTCAAAACCCTGGGCCACAAGATGACTGCGGTACTCCGGGCTTTCAATTACCCTCAAAATCCCCTGCCGTATGGAGAAGCAATCGAAGGGGTCCACCAGACAGGCCGCCGAACCGGCGATTTCCGGCATGGCGCAGACATTGCTGGTGACCACCGGCCGGCCGGTGGCGTTGGCTTCGATGATCGGCATTCCAAAGCCTTCATAGGTGGACACGAAAACGACCATGTCGCAGTCGCGATATCGCTGCAGGACTTCTTGGTCCGAGAGGTTTGATTGCTCGGTGTAGGACACGAGGTTAAGTTCCAGTACCTGGCGCTGGCGCTCCGACACGCGGCCAATAATGTCCAGCCGGCACGGAATGCCGCGCAGCGCTTCGGCCACCCGGCAGAGGTTCTTGTTGTGTTCTCCCGTCCCGATTTGCAACAATACCGGCCGCTCCGGGTTGAAGGGCCTGGGGCAGGGCGTGAAGTCCGGGGCGAGAGGGTTATGAACCACCCGTACCGTCTCCGGAGCGCAGTGCGCATAACGTATCAGTTCCTGCCGCGTGAATTCGGAAACCGCGGTAATGGCAGCCACCCGATTGGCCGGAAGCCGGTACCAGAGCAGCAGGTGGTTTAGATACTTCAATCCTTTCCAGAAATGAAGGCCGACGCAATCGTGAATCGTGAGTATGGTCTTGCGCCGGGACAACACCAGTGCCAGATAATGCACGTCGCCCGTAATGTGGTTTATATCGCCCTGGTGGAATGGAGCTTCCAGGAAATTGAGCAGGCGCCGCACCAGGCGGCGGCTCTCAAACCGGCAGGTCCAACGCTCGACGGCGATGTTCGCCGGCAACGATCCTCGAATCGTATCGAACACCCGTTCGATGCTGAAAAAGGCGCCGTAGGGCTTGCGCTGGTAATGCGTGACGCGGATGACGAGAAGCGGGGCTTCCCGGTCTTCCGCCGGCTTTGGGCTTGCTGATGTCATGCGTGGTGGGCCGCGCTCGCGGCCAACGCGACCAGGTTTTGGGCAGCGGCGCCGATCTCAAAATGCTTCCGGTAGCATTCGCGGGTGCGCTGTCGCATAAGCTGCTTATCCTCTGCCGGCATGGCCAGCCACTCGCGGAGCTGTGCGCACGTGCCTGCGAGATCGTCCGAGGCCACCAAGCCGGCATTTGCGGATTGCACTTCCCGCCAGATATTTACCTTGTCCGAAATCAGAACGGGGGTTCCGCAGGCGAGAGCTTCGGCCACGACAATGCTGAAGTTCTCTCCGTGGGAGGGCAGAAACAGAAATTCCGCCGCGCGCAGGGCGCCCCACTTGGAATCGCCGGTGAGCATGTCGATCCAGGTGATCCGGCCGGCGATGCCCTCCTGTTCCGCGTTGCGCTGGAGTTCGGTCCGCCATCCGGTTTGGTCCGGGCCGGCGAAAACCAGTTGCCACGAAGGATCGGCGCCGAGGACTTTTGCGAACGCGTCCACCGCGAGGTCGCAGCCTTTGCGGGGATGCAGACGGCCCAAATAGAGAGCGATGCGCTTGCCGCGCAATTCGGGATAGGCAGCAAAAAATGCCTCGGTCTGGCCCACGGGATCGCCTTCGGGCGTTGCCGTCCCATATCCGATCACCAATTCGTTACATTTGTACATCCAGAAAGATTGCCGGGCCAGAAGCCGCTCCTGCTCACAGGTAAACAGCACTGCGCGCGCATCACGCAGCACACGGTACTCGGCCCACGGCCAATATACCCACTTCTTTACATGCTTTAACGGATAGGTCCGCTTGAACCACGGATCCAGCGCGCCGTGAGAAAAGATCGCATAAGGAATACCGAGGGCGCGAATGACGCGCCAAGTCCCGAAACTGTGGTATTGCCAGATGCCGTTCATGACCACGAAATCGTAGTCGCGAAGGTGTTCCCGTAACCAGGAAGCCCAGCGCACGCCGAAGCCATAAACACCCAGCGCAGGTCCCAGGGTGTGCACCGGGAGAGGAAAGTTTTTCAGCCAAGGCGCATCGGGCGCATCCAGGCACGCAACCTCCACCCGGTGTCCGCGATGGGTAACGGCGGAGCCAAACTGCCGGATGCTTTCGACCGGCCCGCCCCAGGCGGGATTAAGCGTCCGGATGACATGCAGAATCTTGAGATGCTTGCCGGGGCTGCCGGCCTTCCAGGCTTCCTGTTCCGGAGGCTTGCGGGGAGCGATGGCGCCCTTGATTGCCGCCACGAGGCTATCGGCAGCCTTCCCGGCTTCAAAGCGGTTATGGAAGCACTCTCGTGCCCGTTCCCGCATGAGCTGTTTGTCCGCATCCGGCATAGTCAGCCAGGTGCGCAAGAGCGAGCAAGTGCCTTCGAGATCGTCTCCCGCCACAATGCCGGCGCCATCCTGCTCGACTTCGCGCCAGATATTGACCGGTTTCGAAATCAGGGCCGGAAGGCCACAGGACAGCGCTTCGGCCACGGCGACTCCGAAATTTTCCTGGTGCGACGGCAAAACGAAAATCTCGGACGCCTGGAGCGCGCCGTACTTGATGTCCCCTGAGATCATGCCTGTCCAACGGATGCGGTCCGCAATATGTTTTTGCCGGGCGAGGCGGGTGAGCTTGGACTGCCAGCCTACACTGTCCGGCCCGGCAAGAACCAGTCGCCAGTCGGGCTGATCGCGCAGCACCGCCGCAAAAGCCTCAATCAGGAGATCGCACCCCTTTTTAGGGTGAATGCGGCCCATGAATAGAACCAGGCGCTTATCTCGCAGGTCGGGGAACTGCTTGAAGAATTCCGCCTTTTGAGCCTCGGCATCTCCGCGGGGCGCCGAGGTGCCCTGATTCACTACTACTTCGTTGCATTGATATAGCCAAAACGATTGGCGCGCGAGAATCCGTTCTTCCTCGCAGGTGAAGAATACGGCATTCGCATCCCGCAGCACGCGATACTCCGCCCACGGCCAGTACAGCCACTTCTTGAAATGCTTCAGCGGATACTCCCGCTTAAACCACGGATCCAGCGCGCCATGCGGGAAAATCCCGTAGGGAATGCCCAGCTTTCTCAAGATTCGCCAAGTCCCAAAGCTGGGGTACTGCCAGAGACCGTTCATGATCACAAAGTCATAGTTGCGGGCGTTCTTCTGCAGCCACGAGCCCCAGCGCGTACCAAAACCATAGACGCCTAACGCTGACCCAAGCGCATATACCGGAAGCGGAAAGGTCTTAAGCCACGGCTTGCGGGGCGCATCCAGACAGGCGACCTCGACGTTATGTCCCCGCTCCACCAGGGCGGAGCCGAGTTGCCGGATGCTTTCCACCGGCCCGCCCCAGGCGGGATCAAGCGTCCGGATTACGTGGAGTATCCGCATTGATTAATTTGGCACTTTCAAATTTACGATTTGTAATTTGCCCCAATGCTTTGGAGCAATCCGCCGTTTAATTTAAAAATTACAAATTTGAAATTTGACATTCTCAGAAAGCGCTCAACGCCGCCCGCTTAATGGTATTGGGCGCCGTACAGACGTACACGTAGTCCGCATCCGCCCACATTTGCCCGGCGGTGCAGTTCTGATGCGACGATGCCGGCGTGGTCAATGTGGTCTGGTAGGTCGGCGCCACCACGCCGCCCTTGAAGGTGGCTACACCGCCGCTGCTGACCGCGGCATTAGGGCTGCGCGACTTCTGAAACTGCCAGCTATCGGTTTTGCGGTCAAAACCAAAATCCACCGTACCTGCAATGTTTTCTGTGGTTTGCAGAAAAGAGATGAAGTTGTCCTTTTGCTGGTCCCAAACGCGCAGCATGGTTCCCGGAGCCTTGCCGGAGTAATGAATTGCGGCTTCCGTGGAGGGTTGCTCATCGGGCTGGCGTCCGCCGATTACGATGCCGCGCTTGAACAGTCCCACGATGTTGAGGCCGCGATCCATGCGGTAGGTGCCAACGTTATTTACGTCGAACGCGATGGAGGCGTTGCCGATCTGGCGAATCTGCTGCTTCGCCGTAACCCGTCCGGCGATCAGGACATGGTTATAGGCCAGCGGCATCTCAATGGCGTCGCCCGCCGTGAAGTCGGCATAAGGCGAAACCGTAAGCCCGCCGGACTGCGCCAAGGAGGTAACCACGCCGCAACGGAAGATCTGGTAGGGACCTCCATCTGCGACCTCCCAGCCTTGCACGCGATTCTTGAGCGTATAAGTCAGCGTCAGCCGGGTATCGGAATC
>Ga0326727_10022576_pt1 | contig 12140 bp, 8 predicted proteins | sample MB2enrmetagenome_FD_207643 | JGI IMG/M metagenome (GOLD analysis project Ga0326727, IMG submission 207643) | Lab enriched peat soil microbial communities from McLean, Ithaca, NY, United States - MB29MY | ecosystem: Environmental > Terrestrial > Soil > Wetlands > Peat | place: USA: New York... | reverse complement strand
GCCGATCAGACGACCGGTACGGCAACCAGGCGGCAGCTCATCAGTCGCCTACGGTGAGCGTCTCCTTGGCAGAGGTCGAGCCGTTGTAGGTCGTGTTGCCACCGTAGGTGGCCACGAGGCTGTAGACGCCCGGTACGAACTTGTTCGCGGTAAGGACGCATGATCCCTTGCCCAACAACAGCTTTGTGATCGTGCACACCGTGGTCGTGGACTCCTTGATCGTGACAGTCCCGGACGGCGTCGGGCCGGTGAACTGGGGCGAGACCGTGACCGACAGGTGCTCGATCTCCTCGTTGCCGTAGTTGACCCTGGAGTTGGAGAGCTTGAGCACCGTCTTGGAGATGGCCTTGGCAACGGTGAGCGTCTCCTTGGCAGAAGTCGAGCTCTCGACGTCGGCGCTGCCTCCGTAGATGGCGACGAGCTCGTAGGTGCCGATGGGTAGTCTCATGGCGGACAGGACGCATGATCCCTTGCCCGACGAGAGCGTGAAGGTGCACAGCGTGGTCGTGGACTCCTTGATCGTGACAGTCCCGTACGGCACGTAGGTGGAGCCCTGCGGCGAAACGGTGACCGACAGGTGCTCGACCCCCTCGTCGCCGTAGTTGACCTTGGAGTTGGAGAGCTTGAGCACCGTCTTGGAGGTGACGCTGACGAGCACCGTCGTGGTGAGCGTTAGGGTCTGATCGTTCGCACCAAGGCCCCTCGCAGTGAATTTGCAGGGACCGAGCACTGCGTTGTCGGGAATCGTGATCAGAACGTTGATCCACCCCGCGGATGCTCCGGTATGGGCGTAGGTGGTGATCGTCTCGTCGACGTTGCAAACGTAGATATTGACCTGTGCGCCAGCCTTGAACCCGTGGCCGATGATCCTGACCATCGCTCCGCGGAGGACCGTGCTCGGAGTCGCGGTCAACTTTCCTGGGCAGCTCGGCGAGCCGATGGGGTAACAGGAACCTGAGGGCGAGGCCGGTGCGGCACCGCTGGCCATCACCCCCGACCCCATGATCACCAAGCTCGCGAGCAGGATGGATACGGTGAACACTCGGACGGTAAGTCGCATTGGGGCCATTTCACCCTCCCGTGGTACTTCTACAAATGCAGCGTAGTACACGCAGGCATACTCTGGAGCCTTTGTCAAGTCCGTGCCACCAAGCACTGACTCCGCCTCGAGGTACCGGTACCGCTCGGAGCGTCGCCTAAGCGACGGAGCACCGCCGTGAGGCGGCGTCAGCGGCCATCATGGAGCCCGTGAACGAAACCGAGCAGTCGGCGGGCATCACCGAGACCCGCCGACCGAGGCATTTGCGGACCTCGGGTTCGGCCACCACCGGCACACGACGTGGTCACAGACCCCAAAGTGCGGTCCTCCTAGTCTTCGTCGTGGCGTTGGCGAGCGCGGTCGCCGGTGGCCTCGCACATTGCTCGCCAACTGGGATCTCGCCTTTCGACGTGGCATTGAGGGCAGCCTTTGGTGCAACTCTGGCCCTGACGGCGGTATGGGCAGCATGGCCATGGCTGCTGGCGGCTTCGGTCATGGCTGTGCCGGGCTCGCTCGGGCAGCCGACCGTCATTCCAGCCTCGGCCGCTCTCGCGGTCGCGCTCGGAGGCTCGCTCTCGGTCCTCACTAAGCAGGAGCCGGCCGTCTCGGGTACGTCTCGTCCCCGAACGGTGCCACGGGCAGTGACATTGCCGGCAAAGGCGGCGGTCGGCGCGGTGACAGCCCAGGTGGCGCTCCGCTTCGGCTGGCCGCACGTTCTCTTCGCACCGTCTGTCCTCGCCGCGGGAGCGGCGTTGCTCGTGTTCGTGCCGGGCGTGGTGGGCGCACCCCGGCGGTTCCGCCGGTGGGTGGTCTGGGCGTGTGCTGCCGTGCTCGTCTTGGCAGTCGCGTTTACGGCGATCGCCGGAGTGTCGGTGCTCCGGGCGCGCAGCCCGATCGAGACTGGTCTGCAGGCGACCGAATCCGGCCTCCACGCGGCCGAACGCGGTGATCAGGGTGTCGCGCGGGTACACTTCGCCACCGCAGGTGACGACTTCGCCACGGCTTCGCACGATCTCGCGTGGGCTCGCGGTGGCGAGCTCGTACCCGGGGTCGCCCAGCAGGTGCGCGCAATGCGAGTAGCGGCGGCCATCGGCGTCGACCTCGCCCGTACGGCATTCGTGACTGCCGAGAACGGCAACGTCGACGCCTTGCGTGTCAGTGACGGCATCTTCCCGGTCAAGGCGCTCGAGAACCTCGAGCCGGTGCTCGCGGGCGACGCCGCCTCGCTTCAGTCCTCGCTACGACAGACCGGGCCGTTCCACTCGCCATGGCTCGTGAGCCCGCTCAAGGCCAAGCTCGACAGTGAGGTGCGAAAGCTCGTTCGAGCCGAGCACGACGCCACCACTGCCCTCCTCGCCACCCGGGCAGTTCCCGGCATGCTCGGCGCAGACGGTCCTCGCCGGTATCTCGTCTTGTTCGAAAACCCGGCAGAGTCGCGCGCGAGCGGGGGAGTCCCCGGGGACTACGCCGAGATCACCGCCGTCGACGGGAAGCTCAGCCTCGTGAAGGTCGGCTCTGCCGTGGCGCTCGGCTCGAGTGGCAATCCAGCCGGCAAGCACCTCGTCGGCCCAGAGGACTACCTCGCCCGCTACAGCCAGTTCGAACCGGAGGACTACTGGGCCAACGTGCCTATGTCACCGGACTTCCCGTCGGTGGGCGAGGTGGCCGCCAATCTCTACCCCGAGTGCGGCGGTGCGAAGGTGAACGGGGTCATCAGCTTGGACCCGGTCGCCATGGCGGGCTTCCTCGCGGCTATCGGGCCGATCACTGCTCCGCAATGGCCGGTCCCGGTCGACGCAGGCAACGCCGTTGCGATCCTCGCCCATGACGAGTACGTCCATTTCGGTACCAACGGGTCGCTCCAGGTCGAGTTCGTGCAGGCGCTCATCAGGTCGCTCTGGCTCGGCCTCGTCACCCGGAAGCTCCCATCGCTCCCCACTCTGGCAAACGACCTACTGCCGGCACTTCGCGGCGGGCATCTCTTTTTGTACAGCGGGACTCCGAAAGCAGAGCATTTCTTTGAGGCCGTCCACGTGGCCGGCTCCATGCCTCCGGTCCATGGCGACTTCCTCGGGGTCGTCACGCAGAACGCGGAGGGCAACAAGATCGACTGGTACTTGAGGCGCTCGATCGACTACCAGGCAGTTCTCAACCGAACAAGCGACCAGATCATGGCGGTGCTGACACTGAGGCTGCACAATCTGAGCCCTGACTCCGGCCTTCCGCCGATCATCATCGACTCAGCGCCGGGGGGAACCACGACTCCAGGCGAGAGCGAGCTGTACGTCTCGGTCTACTCGCCATGGGAGGAAGATGGCTCGAGCCTAGATGGGGTTCCCTTGGTCATGACCGACCAGCAGGAGCTCGGCCGCTTCGTCTACTCGGCGTTCGTGACGGTGCCGGCGGGCGCCACTGCGACGATCGTGCTCCACCTCGTCGGAGGCTGGAATCCCCGGGAGCCCTATCACCTGGGCATGTACCACCAACCGCTTCTTTTCCCCGACCAGGTGACGACGACGGTCAAGTCGACTGGGTAGCCGAACGGTGAAGGCCTCAGAATTTCAGTTCCGCGGTTCTTCTTGCTCGTTCACGCCACACAAAGCCGAACTGCTGTTCGACAGCCGTGTGTCGAGCCTCTGCCCACGCTGCGCACGGCCGGTGGAGCAAGCCAATGGGCTCGCTCAGCTGCCGATCCGGCAGTGCTCGCGCAACTTAACGTGTTGACAGGCCCTTCCTTCGAGCTCAGAGCACAGGCAGTACCGTGGGCGCTTGAGCTCGAGCCGCCGGGAAGCCCGTCACAGGTCGCGCCGGACCTGTGACCGAGATGAACCGAAAGGAGTGAAGTGACCTCGCCGTTGACCGTACTGGTGGTCGGACAGGGATACGTAGGGCTTCCCTTGGCCATGCGATCGGTGGAGGTCGGCTACCGGGTCGTCGGGTTCGACACCGACGCGCGACGGATCAAGCGTCTAGGAGCAGGCGACTCCTACGTCGAGGACGTGACGCCGGCCGAACTGGCCAGGGCGCTCGCCACGGGACGCTACCTACCGACTGGTGACGAGTCCGACTGCGCCGAGTTCGACGTCGCGCTGATCACGGTGCCGACACCGCTTCGCGAGGGGACCCCCGACCTCTCCTTCGTAGTGGCAGCGGGCGAAACACTGGGCGCCCACTTGCGGCGCGGCAGTTGCGTTGTGCTCGAGTCGACGACCTACCCGGGCACGACAGAGGAGCTGCTCGCCCCGATCCTCGAAAAGCGGTCCGGCCTGGTGGCCGGCGAGGACTTCCACCTCGGCTTCAGCCCCGAACGGATCGATCCCGGCAACAAGACCTGGCGGCTCGAAAACACCCCGAAGGTCGTCTCGGGCGTCAACGCCTCCTCGCTTAAGGCCATACAGAGCTTCTACGACACCTTGGTCGAGCGCACCGTCGCCACGTCCGGCACCGGCGAGGCCGAGCTCGCGAAGCTGATCGAGAACACCTTCCGCCACGTGAACATCGCACTGGTGAACGAGCTAGCCATGTTCGCCGGCGACCTCGGCGTCGACATCTGGGAGGCGATCGACGCGGCGGCGACCAAACCTTTCGGCTTCATGCGCTTCAGCCCGGGGCCTGGCGTGGGCGGCCACTGCCTTCCGATCGACCCGAGCTTCCTCTCCTGGCGGGTGAAGCGGCGCATCGGGTCACCTTTCCGCTTCGTCGAGCTCGCCAACGACGTCAACGAGAACATGCCGGACTACGTGCTGCACCGACTCATGCTGGCCCTCAACCGAAAGGAAAGAGCGGTCCGGGGCTGCCGTGTGCTGCTCCTCGGACTTGCCTACAAGCCGAACACCAGCGACGCGCGCGGGTCACCATCGCTCGTGCTCGCCGACCACCTGCTCGCGCTCGGTGCCGAGGTACGGGCGGCTGATCCCCATGTCAAGGAGGGCCAGTTCGATCCGCGGATCCTTCTCGTGGACCTGTGCGAGGAAGAGGTCGCCGCGGCCGACGCGGTGGTGCTTCTCACCGACCACGACGCGTTCGACTACGCGGTGGTCCTCGCTCATGCCTGCTATGTGCTCGACACCCGTGGACGCCTGGCGGGCGACCAGGTGGAGCGCCTCTGAGCACCCAGTTGCGAGAGGCCGGCCAGCTGCCGGCCGCCGAACCGCGTCTCCACGACCGGAGCCAGTGGCGCCCTGCCCGGCGCGTGCCCCGGATCGACCTCTGGGCCCGAGGCGCCGGTGGAGGTTTTGCGGCTCTCCCAAGCCTCGAGATCGGCCATGGAGTGCACACGTGTGCAGTTCGGGTATCACGTCTCAGCGGTCATCGAAAGTCGTCTCTACCTGGGCGATCGCTACCAGTTGACTTCAACTGGGCTGACCGGCGTCAAGGTAGTGTTGTATTGTCTCGAGAGACAAAGTGGGCCCGGCTTTCCGGCGCGGAAAGGCGGCTGCCTGCGGTGTGGTGCGCAATGACGAGAGCCGGACAGGTCGTGCATGGATGACTGACCCCTACGAAGCTCCAGAGCCCACCCTCGGTTCCTATCTTGCGGTGCTGCGACGGCGGAAGTGGTGGGTGATCGCGGTCACCGTGCTCGGCCTGGTGGCCTCGCTCGGGTTTTCGCTGACCCAGCCCAAAGCGTATTCGGCCTCCGCACAGCTCCTGTTCCAACCGGACAACGCCGTGATCACCGCCAGTGGGAGCCCGGAACAGATCACCCCGACGGACGTGCTCACCGAACTGCAGCTGGTGACGAGCGCTCCGGTCAAGGCGGCGGTCGCCCGGCAGCTGGGCAACGTTCCCAACGTCAGCGCGGCCGAGGTGGGCACGACGAACATCATTTCGGTGACCGCCACCGCAGCCAGCCCGGCCCGGGCCGCGTTGATCGCAAACGCCTACGCGACTGCCTTCGTCACCTACCAGCGATCGGTCACCTTCAGCAACCTGGCTGCGGCCGAGACGCAGCTCAGCAGGCAGATCGCCTCCATCGCCGCCCAAGTCAAGTCGCTCCAGTCGAACCCGGCGTCGGCCGCCGAGGTGGCCGCACTGCTTAACCAGGAGGCCGCGCTGAAAGATCAGCTGGCCCAGCTCCAGGTGAACGGGGCGGTTAGCACCGGCGGGATCGAGCTGGTCACCCCGGCCACCGCGCCCAGCTCGCCCAGCTCGCCCAAGCCGTTGCGCGACGCGCTCCTCGGGTTCGTCCTCGGGCTGCTTCTCGGGATCGGGTTGGCCTTCGTGGTAGAGCACCTCGACGACGCCATCCACCTGAAGGAAGAGGTGGAGCGGCTCGCCCCTGGCTCGCGCGTCCTGGCGCTCGTCCCGATGGTGGGCTCGTGGAAGAACAAGGACCAGGCGTTCGTGGTCACCGCAAAGCAGCCGAACTCGGTGGCCGGAGAGGCATACCGCTCGCTTCGGACTTCGCTGCAGTTCGCCACTCTGGAAAGCCACGCCAGCGTGATCCTGGTGACCAGTCCGGGCGAGGCCGAGGGGAAGAGTGCGACGGTGGTCAACCTGGGCGTGGTGATGGCCACCGCTGGAGAGCGTGTGGCCATCGTCTCGTGCGACCTGCGCCGACCGCGCCTCGGTCAGTTCTTCGGGCTGGACGAGCGCGTGGGCCTGACCAGCGTGCTGCTCGGCCGTTGCCCACTCGGGGAGGCACTCCAGCCGGTGCCGGGGATCGACGGGCTCACGCTTCTTCCGACCGGGGAGCGGCCGTCGGACCCTACCGGCCTGCTGGGTAGCCAGCAGTTGGCCTGGGTGTTCAGCCAGCTGAGCAATATGTTCGATCGGGTGCTCGTCGACAGCCCACCGTTGCTGCCGGTCACCGACGCGGTGATCCTGTCCCAGGTGGTCGACACCACCTTGCTCGTGGTGGCCGCCGGGCAGACCCGGGGCAGGGACCTGCGCCGGGCGAGCGAGGTGCTGTCCCTCGTGAACGCCAAGACCATCGGGGTCGTGCTGAACGAGGTCACCAAGTCGACCGGCTACGGCTACGGGTACGGCTACGGGTACGGCTACGGCAAACGCTACGGGTACGGCGCGTACGCATCCACCGGGGCGGCCGCCGACGGCGACGCCGTTTCCTCCACGCTCACTGCAGCCATCAAGGGCAACGGCGCCCGGCCGATTGCCGTGGCCAGTACCGGTCGTCACAGCAAATCCGGACAAGCCAGGGACGAGGTAACCAGGGGTATATCAGAGACCTAACACGGAAGTAGATCAGCATGGGGTGGGCATACAGAACGCTGAAGCGTTACCGGCCGGTTCTGTTGCCGATGCTCGACGCCCTGACGTGGGCAGTGCTGCTCTACGTAGTGTCGCTGGTTCGCTTCGACATGCAGACACCACAGATCAGGCTCGACCACTTCGCGCTCTTGGTGGTCATCGCCGTGGTCCTTCAGGTCGCGCTGGGCTACGGCACCGTCCTCTACCGCATGCAGTGGAAGGTCGGTAGCTTCGAAGAGGCCCGGGCCCTGGCGTGGACGGTGGTCGGCACCACGGTCGTTCTCCTCGCTTTTGACATCGGGTTCCGTCGTCATATCGTCCCCCTGAGCGCGGTGGTGGTCTCGGGGGCCGGGGTCTTGGTCCTCGCAGGGGGCTACAGAGCGACGTGGCGGATGGTCTGGGAATACCGCAACCGTCCGCGCTCGGCGTCGCCGGTGATCGTCTACGGAGCAGGTATTGGGGGCGAGCAGGTGCTGCGGGCATTGCTGTCCGACCCGGCGAGCCCGTACTATCCGGTGGCACTGCTCGACGACGACGCGCAGAAACAGAACCTGCGGATCCGCCACCTGCGGGTATCCGGGCGAGGCACCGATCTCGGGCGGGTGGCCACCGCGACTGGCGCCACCGTGATCATCATCGCCATCCCTTCTGCCGGATCGGAGCTCATCCGGGAGGTGACCCGGCGGGCCGGCGAGGCAGGGCTGACCGTGCTGACCCTGCCCCCGGTGTCGCGGTTGTTCTCTCCAATCATCGGGATCAGTGACATCCGACCGGTGACCAACGAGGACCTGCTGGGCCGGCGCACCATCGACACGCGGGTCGAGGAGATCGCCGGATACCTCCAAGGACGGAGGGTGCTGGTCACCGGGGCGGGCGGGTCGATCGGCTCGGAGCTGTGCCGCCAGATAACGCGATTCGCCCCGGCGGACCTCACCATGCTCGACCGGGACGAGTCGGGGCTGCAACAGGTGCAGCTCTCGATCGAGGGCCGAGCCCTGCTCGATTCGCGCTTGCTCGCGGTGTGCAACATCCGGGACAAAGCGGCGCTGGCCGCGGTGTTCGACGAGCACCGTCCTGAGGTCGTGTTCCACGCGGCAGCGCTGAAGCACCTGCCCCTGCTCCAGATGTGGCCGGCCGAGGCCGTCAAGACCAACGTGTTCGGGACGCAGAATGTGATCGACGCGGCCAAGCGGGTCGGGGTGGTGAAGTTCATCAACATCTCGACCGACAAGGCGGCCAACCCGACCAGCGTGCTGGGTTACTCGAAGCGGGTGGCCGAACGGTTGACCGCGGCGGCAAACACCGATGGGAACGGTGCGTACCTGAGCGTGCGGTTCGGCAACGTGTTGGGCAGCCGTGGATCGGTGCTGACCACGTTCCGCCAGCAGATCGGGGCCGGTGGTCCGGTCACCGTCACCGATCCCGAGGTGACCCGGTACTTCATGACAATCGAGGAGGCGGTGCAGCTGGTGATCCAGGCCGGCGCCATCGGGGACAACGGCGAGGTGCTCGTCTTCGACATGGGCGAACCGGTACGGATCGCGGATGTGGCACGCCAACTCGCCGCTCAGGCCACCCAGCCGGTGGAGATCATCTACACCGGGCTTCGCGAGGGGGAGAAACTCCACGAGGACCGGCTCGGGGCCGGTGAGGTCGACCTGCGGCCCCGCCACCCGCTCATCTCCCAGATAGCGGTGCCGCCACTCGCCATCGAGGAGGTCTCTTCCATGCTCGCCAGGGGCGACGGCGTAGGTGTCGTGGCCAGCCTCCGCCTGTTGTGCGAACAGACAGCCACACGCTCTCCGGCCCAGAGCCCGGCAGGGGCAAGCACCTTCGCCAGCCGTCCTGACTCCTTTGCCTGACCTAGCACCTGCGTGGCGGTCTCACCACGCCCCAGCTACCCGCTCACGCCCGCTCCCATGCTCTTGCTGATCGCCATTGCCAGCGGCATCATCTCGGCCATCGCGGCTACCGCCCTGACCGTTCGGGTGCTCGGCCGTCGAGCTGTCCTCGACGTGCCCAACCAACGGTCCTCCCATTCCAGGCCGACGGTCCGGGGCGGTGGGATCGGGTTGGCCACAGGAACACTGGTCGTGTTGGCGATTTCGCACACCGACCTTGTCGGGTCCGCAGGGCTTGCGTTGGTCATCGCAGGCCTCGGCTTTGGTGCGATCGGCTTGGTCGACGACCTGACCAGTGCGCTGGCGGTCACGATCCGTTTGATGCTGCAGTTGGTCACCGCCGCCGCCGTGGTTGCCGTGCTTTGGGAGCACACGTCGCAGGGCACGCTCCTAGCGGCCCTGGTCGGTGCGGTGGCGGTTCTCTGGATCATCTCGTTCGTCAATGCGTTCAACTTCATGGACGGCATCAACGGGATCTCGTGCGCGGAGACCATCGTCGCCGGGGTCGCGTTCGGGTTGCTTGCCCGCCACGAGCACCAACTCGCGCTCCAAACGGCTGCGTTCGCCCTGGTGGCCGGCTCGATCGGCTTCGCTCCGTTCAATTTCCCCACTGCGCGGATATTCCTCGGTGACGTGGGAAGCTACTTTGCCGGTGCCTGGCTGGCCGTGCTGGTCGTCGTCGGCCTGCGGGGATCGATCCCGCCAGAGGCGATGGTGGCCCCGGTTGCGCTCTACGTGGCGGACACCGGGGTGACCCTGGTGCGACGGGTGCACCGGCACGAGGCGTGGCACCAGCCGCATCGCCAACACACCTACCAGCGCTTGGTGGACCTCGGGTGGAGCCACACCCAGACGACTGGGCTCGTGCTCACGCTCGTGACGCTGTGCTCGGCACTCGGGTCGGTGAGCCTCCTCGGGTCTGTCCCGGGACGTGTCGCCGCGGACTGCGCGGTCGTCGCGCTGATCGCTGGATACCTGGTCTTGCCGGGGCTGATCGGACACCGCTATTCGTCGCCACCGATTGATGCTCGGACCTCTCGGGCCTTCCGGTCAGGAGCCGATCGATGATCCATGCCATCTGCGTGGCCGGGGCGCGGCCCAACCTGATCAAGGTCAAGCCGGTCATCGACGGGCTGGAGTCCCGAGGGGCCAAGACGACTTTCGTCCATACCGGCCAGCACTACGACGAGGCCATGTCCGGGGTGTTTCTCGACGATCTCGGGCTGCGCCAACCGGATCTGTCGCTGGGGGTGGGATCGGGGACGCATGCCGAACAGACGGCCCGGGTGATGGTGGCCTTCGAACCGGTCGTGGACCAACTGCGTCCAGACGTGGTGGTGGTGGTGGGCGACGTGAACTCGACCCTCGGCTGCGCGCTCGTGGCGGCCAAGGCAGGGGCGATGGTGGCGCACGTCGAGGCCGGCCTGCGCAGCCGCGACTGGTCCATGCCCGAGGAAGTGAACCGGGTGGTCACCGACCGGGTGAGTGACGACCTGTTCGCCCCGTCTGCGGATGCGGTCGCCAACCTGCAAGCCGAAGGGTACCGTGCCGATCAGATCCACCTGGTGGGCAACGTGATGGTGGACTCGTTGCTGGCCAACCTGGACAGGGCCATCGCACGCGACACGTTGAGAGATCTGGGGCTCCGCGCCGGCCACTACGCACTGGTGACACTGCACCGCCCGGCCAACGTCGACGACACCGAAGTGCTCGGATCGTTGATCGACACGCTCGGCCGGGTGGCCGAAGACCTGCCTGTGGTGTTCCCCGTCCACCCGCGCACGCGTGCCCAGCTGGCCGGCCGGACCATACCGGCCGGCGTGGCGCTTGTTGAACCGTGCGGCTATCTGGACTTCGTGGCCCTCGAGCACGGCGCAGCGCTTGTCCTCACCGACTCGGGGGGCATCCAAGAGGAGACGACCGTGCTCGGCGTGCCGTGCCTCACGTTGCGAGACAACACCGAGCGACCGATCACCGTCTCCGAGGGGACCAACCAGGTGATCGGCCGGTCACCTGAGCGCGTGCTGGCGGCCACTCGCGACGTGCTGGCCAACGGGTGGCCGAAACGGTGCCCGGCACTGTGGGACGGCCAGGCCGGCGCACGCATCGCCGACGTCCTGGTCAGTGGCGTCCCCCAGCGGCGACTTCGACCCACGGACCTAGGAGCCGAGTAATGCGCATCCTCGTCGTCACCCACTACTTCCCGCCGGAGATCGGCGCCCCCCAGTCCCGCCTAAGCGAACTGGCACGTGCTTGGGCGGATGCCGGCGATGAGGTGACCGTGCTCACCGGCATGCCGAATCACCCGACCGGGGTGGTGCCCTCCGCCTACCGGCGCCGGCTGCGGGTCTTGGAGCGTGTCGACGGGTATGACATCGTGCGGACCTGGCTGTACGCGACGCCGAACGAAGGCTTTGTCAAGAAGACGATCGGCCATCTCAGCTTCATGGTCACGAGCGTGCTGCTTGGCGTCCGGCGGACAGGGGCAATCGACGTCGTGGTCGTGTCCTCCCCGACCTTCTTCTCGATCTTCGGAGCCTGGGCCATCGCCAAGCTCAAGCGCGCCCTTTTGGTCATCGATGTGCGCGATCTCTGGCCGGCGATCTTCGTGGAACTCGGCGTGCTCACCAACCGTCGGCTCATCTGGCTGCTGGAGCGGTTGGAGCTGTGGGCCTACGGGCAGGCGGCCGAGGTGGTGGTGGTGAGCGAAGGGTTCCGCCAAGACCTGATTCGCCGAGGCGTCCCCGCAGGCAAGGTCACGACCATCCGCAACGGTGCAGACGTGGAACGTTTCTCTCCCGGCGGCGACCCGGGCCCGGGACGGCACGAGCTCGGGGCCGCGGACGGGGAGGTCATCGCCTTGTACCTGGGCGCGCACGGCCTGTCCCACGGGCTCGACACGGTCGTGGAGGCGGCTCCCCTCCTCGCGGACGCCTCCGCGGTGCCCGTGCGGATCGTCCTTGTCGGCGAAGGCGCCAAGCGGTCAGAGC
>Ga0326727_10022575_pt1 | contig 12140 bp, 11 predicted proteins | sample MB2enrmetagenome_FD_207643 | JGI IMG/M metagenome (GOLD analysis project Ga0326727, IMG submission 207643) | Lab enriched peat soil microbial communities from McLean, Ithaca, NY, United States - MB29MY | ecosystem: Environmental > Terrestrial > Soil > Wetlands > Peat | place: USA: New York... | reverse complement strand
GATGTTCACGCTGCGGAAGATGTTCTCGGTCAGCTTGGTGGCTTCGGCGACGCGGCAGGACGAAACCGGCACCAGGGTTTTGATGGCCCGGCCATAGAGAGCTTTGGCGCGTTCCAAACACGCGGGGGTAAAGCCGCCGATGACCTTTGGAATCACCGCCACCTTGCTCTCAGGATTGCCCGGGTCCTCCCGCTCCGGTGAAAAAGCCAGGTGAAAATCCACCCCGGCTTTCATCCCCGATCCCGCTTCCAGCACGCCGCGCAAGTCTTCGTCCGTCGTGCCCGGGTAGGTCGTTGACTCCAGAACCACCAGCGTTCCCTTGCGCAGGTGCGGCGCCAGGCTCCTGCCGGTGTTCAGTATATACGATATGTCCGGCTCCCGGTTTTTGTTCAACGGCGTGGGCACGCAAATGATGACCGCCTCCACCTCTTTTATCCTGCTGAAATCGGTGGACGCGGAAAACCCGCCGCCGTTGACTGCCTTGGCAATGGACGCGGCTTCTATGTGTTTAATGTAGCTCCTGCCGGCATTGATGGCTTTGACCTTCGCTTCATCAACGTCCAGGCCCAGAACAGTCGTGTCGGACCGCGCGAATTGCAGTGACAGCGGCAGTCCAACGTATCCCAATCCGACGATGGCAATATTCATATGTTTTGAATGTCAACTAAGGGGTTTTTCTGTTGTTTTTCCTGTAAAATCAGCCTTTTTTCTTCTTTACTTTTCTCACCCAGTCCTGGTTGTTCAAGTACCATTGCACCGTTTCGCGAATGCCCGTTTCAAACGTGTGCGCGGGCGTCCAGCCCAATTCCCGTTGTATCTTGCCGGCGTCAATGGCATAGCGCCGGTCATGGCCGGGCCGGTCCTTGACATAAGTGATGAGCCGGCGCGAACCTCCCCCCAATTGCGGGGCCAGCTCGTCCATCAGATCGCAAATCAACTCCACGATGCGAATGTTGGCCCATTCGTTGTGGCCGCCAATGTTATACGTTTCGCCGTTGCGTCCCCGGATCAGCACTTGCCACAGGGCCTCCGCGTGGTCGCCCACGTAAAGCCAGTCCCGCACGTTCAGGCCGTCGCCATAAACGGGGATGGGCTTGCGCTGGCACACATTCTCGATGATGACCGGAATGAGTTTTTCCGGAAACTGGCGGGGGCCGTAGTTGTTGGAACAATTCGTCGTGACTACGGGCAGGCCGTACGTGTGATGATATGAGCGCGCCAGCAAATCGCTGGATGCTTTGCTCGCGGAATACGGCGAGTTTGGCGCATAAGGCGTCGTTTCGGTAAAATAACCCGATGGACCCAGGCTGCCATACACCTCGTCGGTCGAGACATGATGAAATCGCCTCCCGGCGCAATTGTCCCCCCACGCGCCGCGCACGGCCTCCAAAAGATGGAAGGTTCCAACGACGTTGGTTTGGATAAAATCGCCCGGCCCCGTGATGGAACGGTCCACATGGGATTCCGCCGCCAAATGCAGCACATGCGTGATGGCGTGCCGTTGCACAACCTCACAGATGGCGTCCTTGTCCCGCAGGTCCGTCTTCTCGAAAACATATTTCGGATGGCCGGCCAGCCCCTCCAGGTTTTCCAGATGGCCCGCATAGGTCAGGCAATCCACATTGACCAGCCGTTGAATCCGGGCCTGGTCAATTATATGATGAATCAGGTTCGACCCGATAAAACCGGCGCCGCCTGTTACCAGCAAGTTCATTTTAAATTCACCCAGTTTTCCAGCGAATCCACCAGGGCTTCCTCGACGGGGCGGAGCGCGACGCCGGTGGCCAGCAGTTTTGTCACATCCAATATGCAATTGGACCGCGGCGTTTTCGCGGCCACACGATAAAACTCCTCGTCACCACTCCAGTATTCGAAGGAACGCCGGGGGCGCAAGATTTTTTGCATCATTTCCACCACCTGCCGGGAAGTAATGAAGCCCGGATTGGTCATGTTGTAGGTTCCGTAGGGCGCCCGTTTTTGCCAGACATCCAGACAGGCCGCCACATAATCGCCGCGATGCGACAGTGAGTTGGCGTTCTGATAGACTTTGGCGTAGTTCCTCAGCTTGCTCAGGTAATTGCGCGGATTGTCAAATCGGTCAAAAGGGATGCGCAACCGCCAGATGTAACCCTGGCCCACCCCGCGCAGGGCTTCCTCGGCCAGGGCCTTGCTCCCGCTGTAAAAACTGCACGGCGGCCGGCGAAAGGTGAAATTAGGCTCATCCGCCTCGCTGAAACCCTGGAAGGCGCCGCGATCCTTCTCCAGCAAAGTCTGCAAATCGGGTTGGGTCAAATCTCTCTCGATGCGACTCCGCCCGCCGGCCACGACCTTGGCGCCATTGTAAATGCAGCCAGACGATACGTGACCATAAGGAATGCCCAGACTGGCGCAGGCATGGGCGACTGCGGCGGGGAAAAGCGTGTTGCCCTGAAGCGTGTCCGCCCGGTTTATCTCGCAGCCATCCACATTCGGCTTGCCCGTGTAGCCCGCCGCATTGATCAGGAATTCCGGCCGGGTCTTTTCGAGAAACTCGCGCAAAACGGTGAACCGCCCGTAATCAATTTCCGGGCGCAAGGGCGCGACAAACCGGATGCCGCGCTCCTGCAAAGTCCGGGCAAATTGCCCGCCGATGTAGCCCGTTCCACCCAAAAGAATAATCATATCAACGCGCTGCTTCAGCCAGAACACGATAGAGATAATCCCGGTATTCGCAATGCGGCATTTGCGCGGCCAGTTTTTCCAATTGATCGCGCGTGATAAAATCCCGCCGGAAAGCCGCTTCTTCAGGGCAGCCGATTTTGATCCCCTGCCGCTTTTCAATCGTTTGCACGTAAGCCGAAGCCTCGTGCAGGCTGCTGCTGGTGCCCGCGTCCAGCCAGGCGAATCCCCGGCTCAATTGATGGACCTGCAACTGCCCCCGGCGCAGATAAGCCAGGTTGACATCGGTGATTTCCAATTCTCCCCGGGCGGACGGCTGAAGATTTTTGGTGATGTCCACCACCTGATTGTCATACAAATAAAGTCCCGGCACCGCATAATTGCTGCGTGGCGCCTTCGGTTTCTCCTCAATCGAAAGGGCTTGGCCCTGCGCGTCAAATTCCACCACCCCGTAACGTTCGGGATCAGTAACGCGATACCCAAAAATGGCCGCGCCGGCCTTGAACCCGGCAAACGCCCGTTTAAAACTATCCGCCCCATAAAAAACGTTATCGCCCAAAATGAGCGTCACCGGGTCCGCCCCGATAAAAGACTCGGCGATCAAAAACGCCTGGGCAATGCCGGCCGGCCTGGGCTGCTCCCGATAATCAATGCTCAGACCCCATGACTTCCCGTTGCCCAGCAATTGTCGAAACCGCGGCAAATCCTGCGGCGTGGAAATCAGGCAAAGATCGCGCACGCCGTTTTCGATCAGGGTGGTCAGCGGATAATAAACCATCGGCTTGTCATAAACCGGCTGCAACTGTTTGCTCGCCACGAGTGTCAGTGGATACAACCGCGACCCCGCGCCGCCCGCAAGAATTATTCCTTTCATAGGTTACAATAAACTTCTTCCCGGCTGCGCTGGGAAGAAGTGGTGCTTCCTTGTCGCGCAGCCGGAATTGCCACCCTCTCCCCGCAAGGCAGGGAGAGGGCAGGGAGAGGGGTTCGTTGTAAAGCCATTCCTGTAACAGCACACTAGGCCAAGGCGGTGACTTCCACCTCACTGTGTTTCAAACGCGCCTCATTCACCACTTGTTCCAGGCGGCGGGCCGTCGCATCATCAATCCACTCTTCGCCGCATTGGGAGCAAACCGTGGCTTGCACGCGCCGCACCACCACCACTCCACTCCCCAAATCCGCTGTGAACGTGGTTTCCCCGCTGACTTTGTTCCCGCCGCACAGCGGGCATTGCTCATTTTTCAAGTTCATAATTTCCGTTTTGTTCGATAGTCGGCCTCAAAAATTTCCAGCGACGGCTCGTAGGCCGTGATCACAAACACCTTCCGGCTTGTTTCGTCACACGCCGCCACAACGTGAAGCGGCCTGCCGGAAACATAACCTAAAAAGAGTGCGCTGGGAAATGGTTTGTCATCGGTATATTCTCGAATCCGCCCGCCCTGGAGCAACACATCGCGGACCGCTTGTTGCGGGATGCCGCGTTCGGCGAGCTTTTGAAGAACGTGTTTGCGCCACTCAATTCTTCCGGCCGCAATCGCCTCGCGGAAAACAGCAAGATCGAAAGGCTTCATTTGGCTTGACCCTCCACCAGTTTGATTTCCTTCGACGTCAGGACATGTCTTTCAGATTTCATAAAAGCGCCGCATGGGCGCGAGCGTAACTGAGCGAGCGGCGGCTTCAAGAATTATTCCTTTCATAAATTGAGATTAAGATTAGGAGAAGCCATCCAAAAGCGTCAAGCGCGCCTCATTGGGTGCATTTGGGTGCTGTTCTGATAGTGGTCAAACTCTTGTGCGGTCAAAGACCTGATTTTTCACGGCACGCTGCGTTCGATTCTCCCTCTCCTCGGAGGAGAGGGCCGGGGTGAGGTCGAGCGTTCCTCTAACTTTTCTGACCCACCGAAAGATCGGGGTTCGTGTATTTGGCGTATTTCGCGGTTCAAAAAATTCCTTGGCCGGGGATTTGGGATTGTGCATTGCCCGCGTCTGGCTCATGAACGCGACCGATTCGGCGCTGAAATCGCTTGCAAACGTGTGGAAGTTTCGGAAATCCCACGGAACCGATCTGGCCTGGAAAGTTCACGGCCATCCGGCCGCATTTGTGCCGGAAAAGGCAATCTGTCAATCAATAATAAGGCAATGCTCGCAACTGACCCGTTCATGACCCCATTTATTTCGATGAGATTGATTATTTGTTTGCAATCTGCTGGACTGATTTAGCGTAAGATAAATGTCCTTGAAAGACGGCAGCATCCTCATCTCGAACTTTGGCGTGCTTGGTGAGGTGCTCCATGGCCCGGATGCGATTCCGATATCCTTTTGTCAACCGTGGTGATGTTCCATGAACCAGTAATCCGTGAACTTTTAGGCGACGGGGCAGCATCGCTAGATAATCCTTTCTTTCTGCTATCTTCCATCCGGCCTCAGTTATCACGGAGCGCACTTGCTCCACCAAACCGGCTGGAGGACTGCCGGAGCCTGAAAAAACAATGTCATCTGCATAACGTGTATAACGGGCACCCACTTTAGCCGCAATTTGCTTAAGGATTGCATCTGATGGACTGAAAACGAGGTTTGATAGCACAGGACTTGCAGGCGAACCTTGTGCCAAATTGCCGGCATAGCAACACAACGCAGAGATCAGGCTAGCAGCATGGTCGGGATTCCGAAATCGCCTCCTTCAATTCGCGCCGCAACTTGTCTATGGATGTGAAATCCTTCGATGCACCAGCAAGCCAAACATCAGCATGAGCACTCTCAAGTGAGGAAATAAAGCAATCCTGAATTAAGTTTGGAAAACGGTGCTTTAATAGCGCAACCAAACCAGTTTCGAGCTTTTCCTGATCTTCCCCTTTGGAAACCAGAATCTCGACTTCAATACCGAGTTTTTCTGCGATGGCGTTTTTGAGGAAGGACAGCTTCCGGCGCGACACCTTGTCGGCAGTTGCTGTTTCAGAAAGTGAGCTCTCGAAAACAATCAGGATCACAGTCTCTGAGTTCGGACTTTGTCGAACAGAAGCGATAAAATCGTCCCCCTTCTCCTGGAGGTAATCTTGAACTCTTTTTGCGTTAGGAGATTCCAAGTTGCCTCCAGTTGTTAAGTATTGTGCCAGATGCTTGATCTGCGCGCCCTGGCCAACGTTTTGCTTCATCTGTTGAGTGGTTAAGTAGTTTCAATACTCGTCCATTGCGGGATGCCGCCCCCCGCCCTCTCTGTCCACCCACAAATGCGCCAGTGTCAATGCCAGGACCAAGTTAACGTTATCGTTAACGTGAAGGGTTGAGGGAAAAAGGCTAAATTCTAAAGGCTAAAGGCTAAAGTTCTGAAAAACTGCCAGTCGGAATGCAGGAACCTGACTGAATCCAGCAAAATGTTGCCGGTCTGTTGCCGGTGTGTTGCCGATTTTGTTGCCACTTAAGTCGTTGACTATCAACATTTGTTGCCATGTTGCCGGTTTTTCGGACCTACATATCAATTGTGCGTGTTTTGAGCCTTCTGGCGGCGATTCATGTTTTTGCCCCCGTTTCTGCCGTTCCCTGGTCAGATGGCTCATTTTATACAGCTTCTGAGGCGGTGAATGACGAAAAGGAGCAAAATGTTACTGGTCTGTTACTGGTCTGTAGCTCCTTTTGTTACCGGCTAAGTCGTTGACTATCAACACTTGTTACCGTGTTACCCCTTTTTCGGACCTACATATCGAATATGCCGAAGGTTAAAGCCTAAATCAGGATTTGGCCGGCGTGGACATGGCCACGTACCAACCCAGGGCCTCGTCCAGCCCGTTTTCAATTTTGTGGGTGGGCGCGTAGCCCAGCAACCGCCGCGCCTTGCTGATGTCGGCCCGCGAATGACGCACATCGCCCGGTTGAAACTCGCGGTGTATCGGTTTTAATTCCCGCATACGCGGGTGGGCGGCCAGCAACCGCTCGCGCAACATTTGGAAGAGCTTGGTCAAAGTGGTCTCCTCGCCAAGGGCAATGTTATAGACCGTGTTGACCGCCTGCGCGCTGGCGGTCGTCGCGGCGAGCAGGTTGGCCTGGACGACATTGGCCACGTAACAAAAATCGCGGCTGGTTGAGCCATCCCCATTGATGCAGACTGGCTCGTTTTGCAGCATGGCCGCAATCCACTTGGGAATGACCGCCGCGTATGCGCCATTCGGGTCCTGGCGGGGGCCAAACACATTGAAATAGCGCAAGCCAATGCTGGACATGCCGTAGCATTGGGCAAAGACGGCGGCATAGAGTTCATTGACCCGTTTGGAAACGGCATAAGGGGACAGGCAATTGCCGATGTTCTCCTCAACCTGCGGCAGCGCGACGGCATCCCCATAGACCGAGCTGCTGGAAGCGAAGACAAACCGCTGAATCCCGTTCTCCCGCGCCGCCCACAACATGTTCAGAAAACCGGTGACATTACTGGCAGTGGTTTCGATTGGCTGGGCCAGCGAACGCGGCACAGAGGCCAAGGCGGCCTGGTGCAGGACGTAATCCGCCCCTTTGACCGCCTTGCGGCAGGTGGCGGCGTCCTGAATGTCTCCTTCGATCCAGGTGAAATTCTTCCAGCGGGCCGGGCCGGCGGCGGCTTGGACTTGGTCAAGATTGGCGCGATGGCCGGTGGACAAATTATCCAATCCCACCACCTTTTGATTCAAGCGCAACAACGCTTCCAACAAGTTGGAGCCAATAAAGCCCGCGACGCCGGTGACGACCCAAACTTTGGGCGACGCCATCAACTCTGCCTTTGTTTCCTCAAATTTCATTGCTTGATTAGATGCCTTCGCCGTACTCCACGGCAAGGGCGGGCGGTTTTTCATGCGTCTGCAGATATTCGATGATCCGCGCCACCGATTCGGCGGCTGTCAATTGATCGGTGGGCAATTCCAGTTCCGGGCGCTCAGGCGGTTCGTAGGGCGCGGAAATGCCGGTGAATTCCTTGATCTGATGCGCACGGGCCTTGGCGTAGAGGCCCTTGGGGTCCCTCTGCTCGCAAACCTCCAGCGGCGCGTTGACATACACCTCCACAAACATCCCCGGCTCCGTTATCTGCCGCACCAAATCACGATCCGACCGGTAGGGCGAAATGAATGCCGTGATGCATATAATTCCAGCCTCGGCAAAAAGTTTGGCCGTTTCGCCAATGCGCCGGATGTTCTCCTTGCGGTCCTGCGGTGAAAAGCCCAGATCGGAGCAAAGACCATGGCGCATGTTGTCGCCGTCGAGCACATAGACATGCCGGCCCAGGCGGAACAGTTCCCGCTCCAGTTCAGTCGCGATGGTGGATTTGCCGGAAGCGGACAACCCGGTCATCCAAACGACACGGCCGCCGTGGCCGTTGCGCGCAGCGCGCTGCCCCGCCGTGACCTTGCCGCGGCTCCAATAGATGTTATGGCTTTTCTGCAGGCTGTCGGACGTGCGCTTGGGATAGTTGTCCGCGGCGACAATCCCGCCACCCGCAACCTCAAATCCGTCCACGATCACAAACCGGCCCGTGGCGATGATTTCAGAGTGAACATCAAAGGCGACCGGGCGTTTGGTGCGCAAAGTCAATTCCGCCACTTCATTGCGGCCTACAAAAGCCTCCGCGCGCGAAATCGTCTCGAGCGTCGAGGAGTCGATCACCCGCTCCAGAGAGTCGATGGCGCATTCCACTTCCTGGGTGGCCAGCTTGAGCTTGTAGGCCTTGCCCATGATGAAGGGAGCGCGTCCGAGCCAAAACACCCGCGCTTTAAATCGCGACAACTCGTAAGGCGCGTCCGATTCCAATGCCGCCACCTCGCCGCGCTGCACGTATATCTGCTCGGTCAGTGTGATGCCGATGGATTCACCCGCTTCGGCCCGCTGGGCTGGCGGAGCGTTCCAGCGTTCGATAGTCTTGACGGCGCTTGTTTTGTTGCCGGGTGTAAAGAGCAGGCAGTCGCCGACTTTGAGCGCGCCGGATTCGATTCGCCCGGCCAGGATGCGGCGCGCGTCAAAACGGTAGATATCCTGAATGGGCAGCCGCAGCGGTTGCAGCGTGGGCGGTTCGGCCAGCCGGAACTTATCCAGCGCCTCCAGCACGGTCAGTCCCTTCCACCACGGCATCTTCGTGCTGCGCGAGGCGATGTTATCGCCGTCTTTGGCGGACATGGGAATGAAACATTCCGGCTCCACGCCCACTGTTTTAAGGAAGGCGCGGAATTCCCCCTCAATCTGCCTGAAACGCGCCTCCGCGTAATCTTCCAGATCCATCTTGTTGACAAGGACGGCAATCTGCCGGATTCCCAGGAGATTGAGCAGGTAGCCGTGGCGCCGCGATTGTTCCTGCACCCCTTCATGGGCATCGATGAGCAGCAAGGCCGCTTCGGCGTTGGCCGCGCCCGTGATCATGTTCTTGAGGAATTCCTTGTGCCCCGGCGCGTCGATGATCACGTACTGGCGCTTGTTGCTTCGGAACCAGATTTGCGCCGTATCAATGGTGATGTTTTGGTCCCGTTCAGCTTGCAAGGCGTCCATGAGATTGGCCCACTCAAAAGGCACACCCCGCCGGGCGGCAACGGCCTGCAATTGCTCGAACTTGCCTTCCGGCAGCGAACCCGTGTCATGCAAAAGCCGGCCGACAAACGTCGATTTGCCATGATCGACGTGGCCGACGATGACAATCTTCAGTTGTTCCACAGGCGCTGCTGAACTGTTATACATATTGAAAGGCTGGCTCACATGTACCCGTCGCGGCGCAGTTTTTCGAAGGCGTCTTCGCTTTCCTTGTCCTGGGCGCGGCCGGAACGCTCGCTCGTCCTGGTGTGGCGCAATTCTTCAATGATTTCCTGCACCGTCCGCGCGTTTGATTTGATCGGAAATGTGCAGGGCGCGCATCCCAGGCTCCGGTAACGTTCCCCCTTGTCGTTGGCGAAATAGAGCGGGATGACCGGAATGTTCTCGCGCCCGATGTATTCCCAAATGTTCAACTCCGTCCAATGGAGCAGCGGATGAATGCGGATATGGGTTCCCTTTTCATAATCGGTTTTGAACTGGTCCCACAACTCCGGCGGCTGGTCTTCCACATTCCACTCCATGTTCTTGTCGCGCGGGCTGAAGTAACGTTCCTTGGCCCGGGTGGGCTCTTCGTCCCGCCGCACGCCCACGATCACCCCCGTATAATGGTGCTTGTCAAGGACGGCCTTGAGCGCGTCCTTTTTCAATGTCCCGCAGCATTCCACGCGCGTGGCGCGGCCATTGGGATAAGTGACGCCGCTTTTGAGCACAGCCTCGTTTTTCCCCACGACCAATTTCAGCTTCCATTCCCGCACCAGCCGGTCCCGATACTCAATCATGCTCGGAATCTTATAGGTCGTGTCCACATGGACGAGCGGGAAGGGAACATGGCCAAAAAACGCCTTGCGCGCCAGCCACAACAAGACGGTAGAATCTTTGCCGATGCTCCAGAGCATGGCGAGGTTTTCAAATTTATTGAAAGCTTCGCGCAGAATATAAAGGCTTTGATTCTCCAGTTTGGAAAGGTAATCCATTTTGTTTTCGTTTTATCCATTCAGAAATTTCGCAATGGAGTTCACCACGTGCTCCGCCTGCGCGTCCGACAGCTCCGGGTAAACAGGCAGAGCGAGGGTTTCCTCAGCGGCGCGTTCGCTCACGGGAAAATCTCCCTTGTGATGTCCGAGATAACTGAAGCACTCCTGCAAATGCAAGGGCAGAGGATAGTAAATCTCCGTGTCAATCCCGGCCTTTTTGAGCCATGCTTTGAGTTCATTGCGCCGCGGGACGCGAATGATAAATTGATTGAAGATATGGCGCCCGCCCGCAATGGCCGGAACGACGACGCACCTTCCACCTTTATTGAGCGCGGAATTTTGCCATCGCGCGGGCTGATATTCTTGAGACGTGACCACTTGCAGGCCGGAATTGCGGAAAAGCGCCTCATAACGCCTGGCGTTGTTTTGGCGGGACAGCGTCCATTGATCCAGACTCCGAAGCTTGACCGTCACGATGGCGGCCTGGAGAGCATGCAGACGAAAATTGCCGCCAATCCATTTATGGTAATACTTTTCCTTCGAGCCATGCACCCGCAAGGAGGCTAATTTCTCAGCGCGGGCGGCGTCGTTCGTCACCACCATGCCGCCGTCACCCGCTCCGCCAAGGTTCTTGGACGGGAAGAACGAAAAGCAGCCGTAATGGCCTATTGACCCGGCGCGCCGGCCCTTGTCTTCGGCCCCGATGGCTTGGGCGGCATCTTCAATGACCACCAACCGGTGCTTCCCGGCGACCGCCATAATCGGATCCATATCAGCCATTTGGCCGTAAAGGTGGACCGGCATAATAGCCCGGGTTTTGGGCGTGATTTTGGATTCGATTTGATCAGCCGCCAGATTATAGGTCGCGGCATCAATGTCCACGAAGACCGGTTTGGCGCCGAGCCGCGCAATCGAGCCGGCGGTGGCAAAAAAAGTGAACGGCGTGGTGATGACCTCGTCGCCGGCGCCAATCCCCTCGGCCATGAGCGAAGCCAGCAGCGCATCGGTTCCCGAAGAGACGCCCACGGCGAAGGCGCAATTCGAATACCTGGCCACAGCCGCTTCGCACTCGGCGACTTTGGGGCCGAGAATGAAATGCTGGCTTTCGAACACCTCCTGGACAGCCTGGTCGATGCCGGCCTTAATGGCAACGTATTGGGCCTTTAAATCCAGGAGCGGGACGTTCATCAAAATCGAGATTCCTGTTAATACCGATAGTTCAGGGAAAACCCAACCTGATGGCTCCAGTAGGCAAAATTGGCCTGGCCGGAAGTATTATCCCTCACCGTGTAAAAGACGGAAAAATTGGTGCGTTCCACTACGGCATAGGACAAGCTGATACTGAAGGAAGTGGTGGTCTCATTGTTGACCTCCTGAAGAGTGCCGTGGGTTGGCGACCCAAAATAGTATTGCGGCAACGGCCCAGGCTCTATGCCGGTCTCAGGCATTGTCGTGTAGCCGGCATTCGCTTCAAGGGAAAGTTTTTTGGAAAGATTCTGCTGAATCGAGCCGCTGAAAGCAGTTACAACTTCAATCTGATTGGTATAGAAGGATGGAGTGACCGCGCGACTGGCGTTTAGAGAAATGGTGGTCGAAGGGAGGATTTGATACTGAAGCGAGCCCGAAAAAATCGGACTGATTAAAGGCGGCGCGCTGGGGTCCACAAACTGCCTGTCTTCGACTCCCCCACTCAGGGTCAGCGTGAGCTTGGGTCCGGGATGAAAATTGATCCTTCCCTGAAGCTGCTCAAAAGGCATGCCTGATCCTGGATCAACATTATCATAGCCGAAGATCAGGCCGATTCCCATTCCGAACGTTCTTCCGGCTTGATAATTCAGCCAGTCCTGTGTGATCCATTCCTTCACATCTGTGAAGCCTTCGGCGTCGCGGAAATTCTGATTCAGCCCCAATTGAAGCGACAGTTTGCTGCCCATTTGATACGAGGCGTTTAGCGCAGTGGCATAAGCTTCCTGCT
>Ga0326727_10022572_pt1 | contig 12141 bp, 14 predicted proteins | sample MB2enrmetagenome_FD_207643 | JGI IMG/M metagenome (GOLD analysis project Ga0326727, IMG submission 207643) | Lab enriched peat soil microbial communities from McLean, Ithaca, NY, United States - MB29MY | ecosystem: Environmental > Terrestrial > Soil > Wetlands > Peat | place: USA: New York... | reverse complement strand
ATGCCACCAATCACGAAGGCGACATGCTCACCTTGCCTGAAGCGGTGACTTCAATCGGCCTGCCGCCGGAGTTTGACCTGGCGATTGGCCCCGATGGTCAGGCCCGGGTGCAAACCCGGGTGCCGGGCGCGTTCACGTTCACTTGGGCCTCGGGGCGGAAGTCCGGCGCGCAATGCCATTCCGTGCTTGCGCCGGTGGAAATGTCGGATGATTGGCGGCTGACTTTTCCGCCGGGATGGGGCGCGCCGCCGGAGGTGCATCTGCCGCGGTTGATCTCCTGGACGGACCACACCAACGACGGCGTGCGTTATTTTTCCGGCACGGCAACCTGCCAAAAGGAGATTGAAATTCCCGACGAGATGTTTGGATCGGGCCGCGAACTCTGGCTCGATCTTGGCACGGTGAAGGATTTCGCCGAGGTCGCGTTGAACGGCCAGCCACTGGGAACGTTTTGGAAAGACCCATTCCGCGTGAACGTTACCGGTGTGGCGCATGCCGGGACCAACCAGCTTGAGGTCAAGGTAACGAACCGCTGGCCGAACCGGCTGATTGGCGACGAGCAGTTACCCGATGATCGCGAATGGCGCGGCAGGCAGTTGAAAGCGTGGCCTGAGTGGGTGCTGGACGGCAAACCCAGCCCGACGGGCCGCTTTACCTTTACCACGTGGCATCATTGGACCAAGGGCGACACGCCGCTGGAATCGGGCCTCATTGGACCGGTTACATTGAACGCAGTGGAAATGATAGCCGTTGAATAAGTGCGAAACAGTCGCATGAAACCGTCGTTCTACCTTCTCCCATTGAAATAGAAAGCCACCATTTTCGTGTCAGGCTGGTAACGGGCGAGAGGATTGCGAGCGTGCTGGGCATGGTTTTCGCGAACAGGGGTGCTTCCGCCTTGGTCCGATTTCGGCGCGACAAGGCGCTCCGCTTTGCCTATACTCCGTGCCAGCAAAGAACGAGGATGCCTGCTACACCGGTCATTTGTTTTGGCCAACAGCCGTGCGGATTCTTTCCGCGGCGGTTCCTGTTTGCCAAAATCCAGGCGGCTCGGCGGCTGCAGTCGGAAATCGGCGGCGAAATCGTCTATTTTTGCCACGACAGCGACCACGACCCGCGGGAAACGCAGACCATTTTGCGCCATCGCACAACCGACGAGCCGGCCCGGCTCAATTTCGCCTTCAAAAACCGGATTCAGCGCAAGTTTTCGCCGCTCCATCTCAAGGCCGTGGCCGCCGGCTGGCAGGCGAAGACCGCGTTGCAGTTGCCAAATTACGTGGATCATCCACTCATCGAGGTTTTCGAGAGTATCTCCGCGGCCACCGTCGCGGATTTTTGCCTGGCCATGTATCGCGCCATGGGCTTGCTGGATAAGGTGCGTGTGGTGCGTTCGAGCGACCCGGCCGTGCGGCGCGCCGCCTGTGAGGTGCCGGAATTTTTTGTGGATGCTCCGCATGCCGGCGAAATCGTGCGCGCCCGATACCGGCACGGCGCCTTCCAACTGCACGAGGGCGGCAACTCCTACGTGACGTTGCCACCCAGCGGCTTCAGCAAGGAGCAAATAAGCCCGACGCGTGACACCCGGTTGCGCTGGATGCAATCGGTCGTGCATTGCACGCATTATATTGCCGGGGCCGGTGAAAAGGCCTATCTTCAAACGGAGGAAACACCTGAAATCACGTTTGCCGATCGAGATCCCATTGAACGCGCCGATGAAGCCTACACCGAACACCCAACATAAGACCGGTCCATTGCTGGCTTTCGGCGCGCATCCGGATGACGTTGAATTTGGATGCGGCGGAGTCGTCGCCAGGGAAACCCATGGCGGACGTCCCGCGCATCTGGTCATTTGCTCCCGCGGAGATTCCGGGACGCGGGGCACGCCGGCGCAACGGGTGGCCGAGGGGAAAAAATCCGCCGCGCTGCTGGGCGCCTCCGTCGAATTCATCCAGTTGGATGGTGATGCCAAGCTGGAAGTGCGCGCGGCCCATACCATGAAGCTGGCGGGCATCATCCGCCGCGTGCGCCCAGCCATTGTGCTCGCGCCGACTCTGGTGGAAAACCAGCATCCCGACCATGCGCGGCTGGGACAATTGGTGCGGGACGCCTGCCGGCTCGCGCGCTACGGCGGCATGAAGGAATTGCGTCGCGCGCCGCCTTGGGCAGTCGAACAGTTGATGTACTACGCGGTGACGCCGGAGGCCGAGCCCGTCAATGTGACGCCCGTTTTCATTGATGTTTCCGCGCCGGAAATCCTCGCGGCTTGGACGGCGGCGATGGAGGCGCACGGTTCGCAAGCCGCCACGCGCAACTACGTGGAATTGCAACTGGTCCGGGCGCGTCTGCGCGGGCTGCGGGCGGGCATCGGCCATGCGATGGCCCTGTTTCCCAACGATCCGCTGGTGCTGGAGTCGCTGGCGCAAGCGGGCAGGGGAGCCCGGCAGTTCTGATAGAGGATGAATATTGGCATCGCATGTTATCCGACGGTGGGCGGCAGCGGCATTCTGGCGACCGCGTTGGGCGAGGACTTGGTGCGGCGCGGACACGACGTTCATTTTTTCAGTTACGAGCGGCCATTCCGTTTGCCGGCAGACAGCGCCCGCCTGCATTTCCATCCGGTGGTGATCAACGAATATCAGTTGTTCAAGTACCCCGATTACACGCTACCGCTGTCGGTGCGCATGGCCGAGGTGAGCCGGGAGCGCCGGCTGGACATCCTGCACGTGCACTACGCCGTGCCGCACGCGTCGGCGGCGATCCTCGCGCGGGCGATGCTCGCGCCGCGATGGCAGCCGCGAGTGATAACCACCTTGCACGGGACCGACACCACGTTGCTGGGCAGTGATCCGGGTTATGCACCAGCCATCCACCACGCGCTCACGTGCTCCGACGCGGTGACGGCGGTTTCCGCCTATCTGAAAGCGGAGACGCGGCGTGTGCTTCGATTCAACGGGCCGGTGGAGGTCATCCACAATTTCTTTGTCCCGCGCCGCCCGGGGCGGTCACGCGCGGCGGTGCGGCGGGAACTGAGCTTGAAAGACGAAGTCGTCATTTTGCATGCTTCCAACCTTCGTCCGATGAAACGGATTGATCTGTTGCTCGAAACGGTTGCCCGCCTGAGGCCGCGGAAGGCGTTCAAGCTCGTCATTCTCGCCGGTGGAGATTTTGCGCCGTTCGCCAGGGACGTGAGGCGGCTGGGTTTGGCCGGCCGGGTGATCGTGCGTGAGAAGGTCAACGAGGTCGAAGATTACCTCCAAATCGCCGATCTCGGATTATTCACGTCGGAACTGGAGAGCTTCTGTCTGAGCATTCTGGAAGGGATGTTTTTCGGTATTCCCAGCGTTGCGCGGCGCGTGGGCGGGATTCCGGAAGTGGTGGAAGACAACGTGAGCGGAGTTTTGGTATCTTCCGACCGCCCGGAGGCATTGGCGCGGGCGGTGGAGGGCTTGATGCAGGATGCCAACCGCCGCAAGGCCATGGGCGAGGCGGCCCAACGCCGGGCGCGCGAACATTTTAGCGCCGAAACCATCGTGCCGCTTTACGAGGCGCTTTACCGGCGGGTATTGGCGGGCAAGCCGGCGAAGGGGGCTCCTGGCGCAACCTGAACGGTTGCAATGATTTGAACTTCGGGCAAATTCTGTGAACATTTTTCGGCGGGGAAATGTCTTTTTTTGAACAAATGGATAGCGTGGACAAGACAACGCGAGCGGGACGGGGGGCTTACGCCGCCGTCCGGCGCGCGTTGCTTTGGGTGGCGGCGATTTTCTGCCTGAATTTGGCCGGTCTGGGCACGGGCACGGCTTGGGGGGCCAGTTTTACGGCATCTTTGGATCGCGACACAATTGCCACGGGCGAGACGGCGACTCTGTCGCTGACATTCGACGGCGGCGAATCGAAAAATGTTCCGGTTCCTGATGTTCCCGGGTTGCAGTTCACACAGAGCGGCACGGCTCAAAGTGTCAACATCGTCAACGGTGCAATGAGCTCGACCGTTACGGTCACGTTTTCGGTCACGCCCCAAAAGGAAGGCGAATTTGTCATTCCCGCCCTGACGGCCGATGTGAATGGGCAAAGGTTAGCCAGCCGGCCACTCAAACTGGTCGTGCAGAAGGCCAACGCGCCGTCCACGGCCCAGGTGAATTCCGGCTCGGAAGTCGCGTTCATGCGGCTGAGTTTGCCCAAGCAGCAAGTCTATGTGGGTGAAGTCGTCGTGGCCCAGTTGCAGATTTTCCTGCGCGACGATGTTCAGAATTATGGCAATCCGAGTTTTACCGCGACCCCGGCGGATGGATTCATCATGGGCAAAAACGCCGGCGCCGGACAATTTCGCACCCAGGTCGGCAACCGCGTTTACACCGTCCTTCCGATTTCGCTGGCCCTGACGGTGCTGAAGGCCGGCGATTTGACGCTCGGGCCGTTTTCCGCGGTCATGACGGTGGTATTGCCTTCTTCCAATCAGCAGGGCGATCCATTTTTCCGGATGTTCAATAGCGGCGAACAAAAGCAGGTCTCGCTGACCGCCGAAGAAGTCCACGTGCATTCCATCCCGTTGCCCGACGAGAACAAGCCGGCGAACTTCAGCGGTGCTATCGGACAGTACACGATGGCCGTAACCGCCGGTCCGACCAATGTCGCCGTGGGCGACCCCATCACCGTGCGCATCCAGATTTCCGGCCATGGCGCGTTGGATTCGCTCACCCTGCCGGCGCAGCCGGAGTGGAACAACTTCAAGGTTTATCCGCCCACGTCGAAATTGGAAACGTCAGATCGCCTGGGATTGGACGGCGCCAAGACGTTTGAAGAAATCGTCTCGCCGGACAACACCGGCGTGCACGAACTGCCGCCATTTTCCTTCAGCTACTTTGATCCGGAGGCGGGCGCGTACCGGACGCTGACACAACCGGCCGAGCCGCTGATCGTGCGCGCCACCGGCATGGCGCCGGCCCCCACGGTGGCGGGCACGCCGGGCGCACAGCCGCCACCCACACCGCAGGACATTTTGCCGATCAAACAGGCGACGGGCGCGCTGGCGTCGGTTGGTCCGCCGCTCGTGACCCGCCCGGCGTTTCTGGTGCTGCAAAGCCTTCCGGTGCTGGCGTGGCTGGCGGCCTTCGTGTGGCGCCGGCGCGCAGACAATCTGGCCAATAACCCGCGGCTGCGGCGCCATCGGGCGGTTGCCCAACTCATCGCCAGTGGCGTGGATGATCTGAAAAAATACGCCGCCGCGAACCAGCCGGACGAGTTTTTTGCCACGCTGTTCCGCCTGTTGCAGGAACAATTGGGTGAGCGCCTGGATTGTCCCGCCTCGTCCATCACCGAGGCGGTGATTGACGAGCGTTTGGCGGCGCTGGACGTGCCGGCCGCGACCTTGGATTCGTTGCGGCAGCTTTTCCAGTTGTGCAACCAGGCCCGCTACGCGCCCGTGCACGGCAGCGCGGAGTTGAATTCGGTCACGGCTCAATTTGAAAAGGTCATTGGCGATTTGCAGGAGTTGAAGACATGAGAGACTCTTTTTTTAGCGAGATTTGCCACGTGAGAAAGCGGCTCCACGCGCTGCTTTTTCTGTTCCTGCTCGCCGGCAAAGCATTTGGCGCAGACACCGCCGCGGCATTCACGCAGGCAAACGACCTTTACGCGCAGGGCAAATTCGCCGACGCCGCCGGGGCTTACGAAAAAATCCTTCAATCCGGCGCGGCTTCGACAGCGCTCTGGTTCAATTATGGCAATGCCGAATTCAAGTCCGGACATTTCGGTGGCGCCATCGCCGCGTATCGGCAGGCCGCGTTGCTGTCGCCGCGCGACGCCGAAGTGCGCGCGAATCTGGAATTCGTTCGCGGCCAGGTGCCCAATTCCGTCTGGCACGAGAGCCGGTGGCAAAGCGGGTTGAACAGCCTGACCCTGAACGAATGGGCCCTGCTTGAATCACTGGCGCTTTGGGCCGCTTGCGCCCTGCTGGTAGCGCGACAGATTCGCCCTGCGCTCGCCGGCCGGCTGCGGGGTTTGACCCGGGTGTTTGTGGCCTTGACGATTTTGTCCGGCGCGTGCCTCGGCTGGCAGGCGGCGGCCCATTACTTGCGCTCTGTCGCCGTGGTGGTGGCGCCCGAAGCCACGGCGCGCAGCGGGCCATTTGACGACGCGCAGAACGCTTTTGCCGTTCACGACGGCGCGGAACTGGAGGTCATGGACCGGCACAACCATTGGCTGGAAGTGGCCGCGGGCGGCAAGATCGGCTGGGTCAACGAACAGCAGGTCAAAGTCCTGCCGGGCGCGTGAATGTGCTGCGTGCCCATAAATTTTGTTGAACGCCACTGGAAAGTCTATTGTCCATGAAAAAAATTAATCAACAATGAATACGGGAATCTCTGCCATAAACGACGCAGTCAAAGAAGCTAGTGCCTTTACTCATCCACTGTTCACCGAATTGGGAAAGGTGATTGTGGGCCAGACCTATTTGACCGAGCGGCTCGTCATCGGGCTGCTGGCCAACGGACACGTTCTGCTCGAAGGCGTGCCAGGGCTGGCCAAGACGCTGGCGGTCAAGTCGCTCGCCGGCTGCATCAACGTGAAATTTGCGCGGCTGCAATTCACGCCCGATATGCTGCCCGCCGACGTCATCGGCACGCAGATTTACAATCCGCAATCGGGCGGGTTCAGCACGCGCAAGGGCCCGATTTTCGCCAACCTCATCCTGGCCGACGAAATCAATCGCGCGCCGGCCAAGGTGCAAAGCGCGCTGTTGGAGGCCATGCAGGAAAAACAGGTCACCATCGGCGAGCAGACGTTCAAACTGGACGAGCCCTTTCTGGTTTTGGCCACGCAAAACCCGATTGAGCAGGAAGGGACTTATCCGCTGCCCGAGGCGCAGGTGGACCGGTTCATGTTAAAATTGAAAATCGGCTATCCCTCGCGCGAGGAGGAACGCCACATCCTCGAACTCATGGCCAAAACCTCCGGCACACCGGCGACGCACGCCGTGGTGGACCCCAAGGACATCCTGCGCGCCCGCGAAGTCATCAACGACATCTACGTGGACGACAAGGTGAAGGACTACGTTGTGGATCTGGTCTGCGCCACGCGCGACCCCGGCCATTACCAGATTGCGGTCAAGGATTTCATCCAGCTTGGCGCCTCGCCGCGGGCGACCATCGCGCTCACGCTGGCCGCCAAGGCCTACGCCTTCCTCAAGGGCCGTGGTTACGTGACACCGCAGGACGTGAAGAGCATCGGCATGGACGTGCTGCGCCACCGCGTGGCCATCACCTACGAAGCCGAGGCGGAGGAGAAAACAAGCGAAATCGTCATCCAGAAAATCTTCGATGAACTGCCGGTGCCGTGAGGCGAATGACGAATGACGAATTGAATGATCTGCGCAGGCAAGCCATGTTTTCCCCAGCACGCTTCACGCATCATTTTTCACGTCACCCATGATCCCGCGCGAAATCCTTAAAAAAATCCGGCAGATTGAAATCCGCACAAGCTGGAGTGTTGGCGGCCTGCGTAGGACAGGCGTCGCGGCTGTCTCCATCTCCCAGGCTCACCCCACGCGGTCGGCCGGCCAACGGGGTTGCGCCAGATTTTTACACGAATTGTTTCTTAATGGAGTCAGAGACAGGCGCGACGCCTGCCCTGCGGTTTCACTTCAGCCGCCGGCGCAGTTGGGCCGGATTTCGCGCGCCGTGCCAGATTACGCTGATGACCACTTGAGAAGTTTCGCGCTTGATGGCGAAATAAGCCGAATACGGCCAAGGGCTTGGTATTCTCGCTTTTCTCGTCAGCCGGCTGGCGAGGGGGAATCGTTCTGGATTTTCGCAAACGATTTTGAAAAAGGCGTTTACCTCGCGCGCAAATCTCTGACCGAGTCCCGGTTCCCGCTCGTCATAGAATTCAACCGCCTCGGCGAACTCGCGTTCCGCCTCCTGCTCAATGACGACGCGAAAGCTCATCGCTTCGCGCGAAATCGTCTCTCGATGTCGGCAACTACGTCCTCCAACGGACGGCAACGTTCGGGATGCGCCAGCGCGCTTTCGGCCCGGCGGTCAAGTTCGGCGATTTGCTCCGGCGTCAATTCCGGATCCACCCAGCCGAGCTCTTCGCCGTATTCATCCCACACTTTTTCGATGAATGCGCGCTTTTCTTCCGTCGGCATCGGGCGCATTTGTTCAATGAGATCGCTCGCGCTCATGCACCCAAACTTAATCGGCGTCAGATTTTTTGCAAGCACATGATCCCGCGAGAAATCCTCAAAAAAATCCCACAGATTGAGATTCGCACCAATCGTTTGGTGACCGAACCGCTCGCGGGCGCGTCACTTCAGCCGCTGGCGCAGTTCGTCCGGATTTCGGGAGACATCGAAAACCGAAACAACGCCGATATGATCGGGTTGAATATTAAAGAAAATGCTGTAACGGCGGAACCTTCGGAGCAACCGCGCCTTGCGAATCGTTGGTCCAACCAGTCGAAATCGTTCGGGGTCTTCCTGAATCTCTTCAAGGACGCGAGTCACTTCGCCTTCAAATTCGTCGCCCAACCCCGGTTGTTGATCATCATACCAGAGAATCGCCTCGTTAAATTCAAGCCCGGCAGCGGACGCGAAGATGATTTCGCGTTTCATGCCGCGCGACGGCTTTTGAGGCGTTGCCTCGCTTCCGCGCGCACCTGCTCCCACGGAATGCCGGACTTGGGATTTTTCCGAAGTTCCTCAGCGCGCCGCTCAAGTTTCACAACTTGCTCCGCCGTCAATTCGCCGGCAAATTCAACCTCAATTTGGTCAACGAGTTCGCGGCGTTGCGCCGGGGGCATCCGCCGCAGTGCTTCGAGAATTTCGGTCGCACTCACGCCGTTAATTTACCTGGTTAAACGGCGCGCGCAATTGCGAATTCGTCATTCGTCATTCGTCATTTCAACATGATCCCGCGCGAAATCCTCAAAAAAATCCGGCAGATTGAAATTCGCACCAATCGTTTGGTGACCGAGTCGCTGGCGGGCCAGTACCATTCGGTCTTCAAAGGGCAGGGGATGAACTTTGACGAGGTCCGTGAATACCAGCCCGGCGACGACGTGCGCTCGATTGACTGGAACGTCACGGCGCGGATGAATCATCCGTTCATCAAGAAGTTTGTGGAGGAGCGCGAACTCACGCTCATGTTGGTGGTGGATGTGAGCGGCTCCGGATTGTTCGGGTCGCGCGGCCAGTCGAAGCGCGAACTGGCCGCCGAAATCGCGTCGGTGCTGGCGTTTTCGGCCATCCGCAACAACGACAAAGTGGGGTTGTTGTTGTTCACGGACGAGGTGGAGAAGTTCATCCCCCCACGCAAGGGCCGCGGCCACGTGTTGCGCGTCATCCGCGAGGTGCTGTTTTTCGAGCCCAAGCGCCGGGGGACGGACTTGATCCGCGCGCTGGAATTCATGGGCCGGGTATTGCCGCACCGGGCGGTGGTCGTCATGATTTCAGATTTTCTGGAGTGCGGCGGCAGCTCGGAGCAATTCACGGACGTGGCCATGCCGGAAGTGGCCACGCCCTTGGCGCGCCCCGTCCAAACCGCCATGCGCATGGCGAATCGCCGACACGATGTTGTGGCCGTGCACATTGCCGACCGTTACGAGCTCGAACTGCCGGCGCTGGGCCGCCTGGTGTTGGAAGACGCGGAGACCGGCGAAGTCCTGGAAGTCAACTCGAGCCGGAGCGCCAGCCGTGACGCCTTCGCGTTGCGACAACAAAAGCAATTGACGGAATTGGCCCGGCAGTTCCGGTCGTCAGCGATTGATTCCATCCAATTGCGCACCGATGAACCGTACAGCGCCGCGCTCGGGAAATTTTTTGAGATGCGCGAAAGGCGGAGGTTGCGCGGATGAATACGAAGATTGCGGATTTTCGTGAGTTATGACCGTCGTGACCAACAACGCCGCCTCAGCCGCCGTGAGCGACATCCGTGACATCAAGCCGCCGGTGGCAATTCCGAACGGCTGGGAATGGCTCTGGTGGATACTGACGGGGCTGGCCATCGCAGTGGTTTTGTTCCTGCTCTGGAGTTGGTGGCGGCGAAGAAAGGAGAACGTTCCGGTGGAGCCGCCGGTACCGGCCCATATCCGCGCGAAGCAGAAACTGGCGGAGGCGCTGGCGCTCATTTCCCAGCCCAAACCGTTCTGCATCCTCGTTTCGGACACCACCCGGCTGTATCTCGAAGAACGATTTGAATTCCGCGCGCCGGAGCGGACAACCGAGGAATTTCTACGCGAACTCGGGGGCACGGAATTGTTGTCGCCGGACCAAAAGGAAAGCCTGGGCCGGTTTCTGGAAAGCTGCGACCTGGTCAAATTTGCCAAATACGAACCCGGCGAGCCGGAACTGAGAGAATTGCACGTTTCGGCGGTGAAACTGGTCGAAGAAACGGAGCCGCATGAAGAAAAAGTGGAAAGCGAAATTCAGAAAAGCGGAAACGCGCCGGAGCTGGCAAATCGTGAATCGTAAATCGTAAATGTCATTCGCCCATCCCTATCTGCTGTTGCTGCTGCTGCCCTTGCCCCTGTTCGCATGGTTGAAGGGGCGGCGCGGGCGCTCGCCGGCATTCTTGTATTCGTCGGTGCGACTTATGACCGGGTTGTCCCGGGCCCGGCGCTCACAAGCAGGGGCCATTTTGGCGGCCTTGCGCTGGCTGGCGCTGGCATTGTTAATTGTTGCTCTCGCGCAACCGCGTCTGGTCAAAAGCACAACGGAAGTCAAGGCCAGCGGCATTGATATCGTCGTCGCACTCGATCTTTCGGGCAGCATGAACACGCCGGACTACGAAGTGGGCGGCCAACGCATCAGCCGATTCAACCTCGCGAAATCGGTCCTGGAGAAGTTCGTCGCGGAGCGGCCCGACGACCGGATTGGCTTGGTGGTATTCGCCGCGCGGGCCTTCCTCGCTTCACCCCTGACCCTGGATCACGACTATTTGGAGGACAACATCGAACGCCTGAACATCGGCACCATCAATTCGGACGCCACGGCCATTGGCGATGGTTTGGTCACGGCGCTGAACCAATTGCGCGATGTAAAAGCCAAGAGCAAGATCATCGTGCTGATGACCGACGGCGCGAATAATTCCGGGCAGATCGGCCCGGACACGGCGACCGAAGCGGCCGCGGCTCTCGGCGTCAAGGTTTTCACCATCGGCCTGGGCAACCGCGATATCGTGGAAGCGATGGGCCTCCCGCCCGGCTACCTGCCGGACGTGGAAGCGCTGCAGAAAATTTCGCAAGCCACCGGGGGTACCGCCTATCGGGCTGAAAATTCCGAGAAACTCCGGCAAATTTACACGGAACTCAACCAGATGGAAAAAACCCAGGCGGTCCTGAACAAATACACCGAGTTCAAGGAACTGTTCGCCTGGGCGGTGGCGGCCGGCTTGGCGGTCCTGCTGCTGGAAATTGTGCTGGGGCAAACCGTACTAAGGAGGCTGCCATGAGAAGATTGCCGATTGCCGATTGCCGATTGCCGATTGGCAGACCTTCTGCCGTAGGCTGTCTTGCGGGGGGCGGACTCGGGCAGCAGTTCGAGGCAGAGGACCGTTTCAGGAGGGGATTGCCGATTGCCGATTGCCGATTGCCGATTGGCAGATCATCTGCCGCACGCAGTCTTTCGAGAGGCGGCCATGATGGCCGTCAGGGCGTTTGCTTCCTCCAGCAGCGTGGACAATTTCCTGGCGGGCATGATGCCGGACTCAATCAGCAATTCGAGCCACAATGCGGTTTCGTCGGACTCTTCTTCAACCGTGCCAATTTTGGAGATGAATTCCGCCCGGCTTCGCGCACGGCACGAGGCGCGATAGTTCGCGGCCACAGAGGTTCCACTGCGCACGATCTGCTTGGCGATGGCCCGGGCGTCGTCGTCTTTTTTGGGTATAGCCTGGGTGAGTTTGATAATACGCAAAGCGAACGTTTTGGTTCTGTTCTTCAGTTCAATCGGGTTCATGGGCCAACTTTACGGCTCCAATTGGCAATCGGCAATCGGCAATCGGCAATTTAAAGATGAGATTCGGCCATCCACAGATTCTTTGGCTGCTCCTGCTGTTGCCGGGGCTGGCGCTGTTCCTCTGGCACAGCAACCGCCGGCGGCAAATGCTGCTGGCACAATTCATCGAGCTGCGCCTGCTTGGTACG